>Ga0302314_10003544_pt1 | contig 28742 bp, 23 predicted proteins | sample III_Palsa_N2_3_FD_200533 | JGI IMG/M metagenome (GOLD analysis project Ga0302314, IMG submission 200533) | Peat permafrost microbial communities from Stordalen Mire near Abisko, Sweden - III_Palsa_N2_3 | ecosystem: Environmental > Terrestrial > Soil > Palsa > Peat permafrost | place: Sweden...
TTCATTCAAAACTCCAATGGCAACTTGGCAGGGCTATGTCGCGCAAGCGAGTAAGATGCGCGCTTATTGGCTAAGTTCGGCCGAGAATATTACACCATGGCCGCGTCCTTGTGACTTCTTCCGCCCCACCCAAGCAGCCGCCCAATCCGTTCGCGCAGACGCGTTTTCTGCTTTCCGCGGCCAGGCTGCCGCAGCTGCCGCAGGACAATGTGGCGGAAGCGGCCTTCGTCGGCCGCTCCAATGCCGGCAAATCCAGCGCGCTCAACCTGATCTGCCAGCAGAAGCAGCTGGCCCGCGTCAGCAAGACGCCCGGGCGCACCCAGCTGATCAACCTGTTCGATATCCCGGTCAGCGCCGCTGCGGCGACCGAGATGGCGCCGCAGGCCTCGATCCACGGCCGCCTGGTGGACTTGCCGGGCTACGGCTTTGCCCAGGTGCCGCTGGAAATACGGCGCAACTGGGGCGTGCTGGTCGGCGGCTTTGTCGAAAAGCGCCTCAACCTGCGCGGCCTGGTGGTGGTCATGGACATCCGCCACCCGATGACCGACCTGGACCGGCAAATGCTGGGCTGGTGTGAAGCGCGCGGCCTCGCCGCCCATGTATTGCTGACCAAGGCGGACAAGCTTGGCCACGGCGCGGCGAAGAACACCATGCTCAAGGTGCGGACGGAGCTGCGCGAGATCGATCCGGAAATGACGGTGCAGACCTTCTCGGCGCATACGCAGAGCGGGGCCGATGAAGTGCGGGCGATCTTGTCGGGCTGGCTGAGCGGTGTGGCCGCGACGGGCACAGAACCGGCGGCACAATAAAAGATGCCCGGTGGATCGGGGGAATCCACCGGGCAACGAGTTCCGGCTTGGGGGAACCGGAAATATCCATCCAGGGAGTGAGATGGAAGAACGTGAAAGGGAGTCAACGTTCACAGTCTTCGACGCGGTCCTGCCGGAAAAGTTCTGGCGCCAGGCCATGCAGGCCGCAAGATTGTCGCAAGCCCTTGTAAAAATTCAAAAAGAAGTTTGAAACTCGCCGTGCCTCGATGTTGCAAGGCAAGCATCCATGGCGGCTTGCGGGCAAAAAAATTGCCCGGCGGATCGGGGGAATCCACCGGGCAACGAGTTCCGGTTTGGGGGAACCGGAATGTCCGCCCAGGGAGTGAAGGGCGGAGAACGGGAAAGGGAGTCACCGTTCGCAAGATTAGATGCGGCTGAGCCGGAAAAGTTCAAGGGAAATTCAAAACTCTTGCCGGTCTATTTACAAGTTATTGTAAAGCCTCAAAAAGATGTTTGAAGCCGGACGTCTACCGGCTTTGTACCGCAATCATGCACCGGGCTGCGGACAAAAAATTGCCCAGTGGATCGGGGGAATCCACCGGGCAACGAGTTCCGGCTTGGGGGAAACCGGAAAGTCCGTCCAGGGAAAGACGGAGGAACGTTGAAAGGGGAGTCAACGTTCACAGTCTTAGATGCGGTCACGTGGCGGAAGTTCAAGGGTATCGCGACATAAATTCGCAAGGCGCTGGAATTGCTCGAAAAAAACTAGTATTGCCGGCCCTGAGGCGGGATCGGACATGACTGGCCCCGGTCTTTCGTGGAAGCGCGGACAAAAAAATTGCCCAGCGGATCGGGGGAATCCACCGGGCAACGAGCTCCGGTCAGGGGAACCGGAATATCCATCCAGGGAATGAGATGGAGAACGATGAAAGGGGAGTCACCGTTCGCAGTTTTAGATGCGGGCAGGGTCAATAAGTTCAAGGGTTCGGCGGAATTTTTATGCGGCGTGCCGAAGTACCCGGGAAATTCAATTTTGAGGACAATATCGACGCCCAAAAAAATGCCCGGCGGATCGGGGGAATCCACCGGGCAACGAGTTCCGGCTTGGGGGAACCGGAAGATCCGTCCAGGGAGTGAGGACGGAGAACGGGAAAGGGAGTCACCGTTCGCAAGATTAGATGGGGGTGGTGCCTGGAAGTTCAAACGCGCCGCAACATTTTTTTGCAGTGCGCCAAAAAAGCCCAGTAAAAAGTCCGCAAGCGCCTGAAAATCAATCAATTCTTTTTTGAAAGCCGACACCTTATTTCAAGGCCGATTCAGCGTTGCCCTAGTCCGGGGATTCGCCCCCTGCTGCGATCTTCGGCTAATTTCCTGTAAAAGCGCTCAACCCGCTTTCTGGGCGCTGCTGGCATGGCCCTGCGCGGTATGCGCCTCGTCCCAGTTGGCGCCCACGCCCCAGTCGGCCACCAGGGGCACCGCCAGCTTCGCGACACGGCACATGCGATCGGCGATTTCCGGCGCAAGGCTGCGCAGCCGCGCTTGCGGCCCCTCGAACACCAGTTCGTCGTGCACCTGCATGATCATGCGCAGCTCGGGCGCCTGGGCCGCGATCCAGGCGGCGACATCGATCATCGCCAGCTTGATCAGGTCGGCGGCGGTGCCCTGCAGCGGCGCATTGATGGCGGTGCGCTCGGCGTACTGCCGCTGCGCCGCGTTGCGCGACAGGATGTTCGGCAGATACAGGCGGCGCCCGTAGAGGGTTTCGACATAGCCGCGGGTCTTGGCCTGCTCGCGGGTGTTGTCCATGAACTGCTTCACGCCGGGATAGCGGGCGAAGAAGCGGTCGATATAGTCCTGCGCCTCGCCGCGGCCGATGGCCAGCTGCCGCGCCAGGCCGAAAGCGGACATGCCATAGATCAGGCCGAAGTTGATGGCCTTGGCGGCGCGGCGCTGCTCGCCCACTTCCTCCAGCGGGATGCCGAACACTTCGGCGGCGGTGGCCTGATGGATGTCGAGGCCTTTGGCGAAGGCATCCTGCAGGCGCGCATCGCCGGAGAAGTGCGCCATCAGACGCAGCTCGATCTGCGAATAGTCGATCGACAGCAGGGCATTGCCCGGCTCGGCGATGAAGGCCTGGCGGATGCGGCGGCCCTCGGCGGTGCGCACCGGGATGTTCTGCAGATTGGGGTCCTGCGAGGACAGCCGGCCGGTGGCCGCCACCGCCTGGTGATAGGAGGTATGGATGCGGCCGGTCTGCGGATTGATCTCGCGCGGCAGATTGTCGGTGTAGGTGCTGCGCAGCTTCTGCATCGCGCGCCAGTCGAGAATCAGGCGCGGCAGCGGGTGCTGCGCGGCCAGCTCCTCCAGCACGTCTTCGGCAGTGGAGGGCTCGCCCTTCGGCGTCTTGCCCAGCACCGGCAGATTCAGCTTGCCGTACAGGATCGCCTGCAACTGCTTGGGCGAGCCGAGGTTGAATTCGCCCTCGGCCTGCTGCCAGGCCTGCGTCTGCAACTCGTCCATGCGCCCGGCCAGCTCGGTGCTGATGCGGGCCAGCAGGGGCCCGTCGACCTTGACGCCGTTGCGCTCGACGCCCGCCAACACCGGCACCAGCGGCATCTCGATGGTCTCGAACACTTTCAGCAGCGCCGGCACTTCGCGCAGCCGCGGGTACAGCACCTGGTGCAGGCGCAGGGTGATGTCCGCATCTTCCGCCGAGTAGGCGGAGGCGACGTCGAGCGACACCTGGTTGAAAGTGATCTGCGACTTGCCCTTGCCGGCCACATCAGAGAAATGGATGGTGGCGTGGCCGAGGTACTTGTCCGCCAGGGTGTCCATGTCGTGGCGGTTGCCGGCGGCATCGAGCACATAGCTTTCCAGCATGGTGTCGTAGGCCACGCCCTGCACTTCGATGCCGTGACGCGCCAGCACGTTGAGGTCGTACTTGATGTGCTGGCCCAGCTTGGGCTTGCGCGGATCTTCCAGCACCGGCTTGAGCCGCGTCAGCACGTCCTGCATCGGCAGCTGCTCGGGCGCGCCGAGATAGTTGTGCGCCACCGGCACATACCAGCCGTGGCCCGGCTCCACCGCGAAAGCCAGGCCGACCAGGCCGGACTGCATGGCGGAGAGCGCATCGGTCTCGGTATCGACGCAGATCACCTCGGCCGCTTCCAGCTTTTTCAGCATGGCGGCGAAGGTGGCTTCGTCGACCACCAGTTCGTCGCGGGTTTTCTTCGATTCCGGCAGCGGCTCAGCCTCGCCTGAAGCCGGCGCGGCGGCGGACGCTTCGCCGGCCGTCGCTTCGGAGGGCTCCACACCAGGCACTACGCCGGGCGCTTCAACCACCAGCACCGGCGGCGCCGGGGCTTCGGCCGCAGACGGCGGCGCACTGCTTTCCAATTCTTCCAGCAGGCGCCTGAACTCAAAACGGCGATACAGGCCGGCCAGCTTGTCCACATCCGGCGGCGCCGGGTGCAACTGGTCGAAGCGCAGCGGCAACTCTACATCGCAGCGGATGGTGGCGAGCTGGCGCGCCATCGGGATCTGGTGCAGCGAGGCGCGCAGGTTCTCGCCGGCCTTGCCCTTGATCTGCTCGGCGTTCTGGACGATGGCGTCGAGCGAGCCGTGCTCGATCAGCCATTTCGCCGCGGTCTTGGGACCGACCAGGGGCACGCCGGGAATATTGTCGCTGGTGTCGCCGACCAGGGTCAGGTAATCGACGATGCGTTCCGGCGGCACACCGAATTTTTCCACCACGCCGGCCGGGTTCATGCGCCGGTTCTTCATGGTGTCGAGCAGGCTGATGCGCTCGTTCACCAGCTGCGCCAGATCCTTGTCGCTGGTGACGATCAGCACGTCCTTGCCGGCGGCATCAGCCTGGCTGGCCAGGGTGCCGATGACATCGTCCGCTTCCACCCCGGCGATGGCCAGCAGCGGCAGGCCCATCGCCTGCACCAGCTCGGCGATCATCGGGAACTGCGAGGAAAGGTCTTCCGGCGTAGCGTCGCGGTTGGCCTTGTACTCCTTGTAGATCTCGTCGCGGAAGGTCTTGCCCGGCGCGTCGAACACCACCGCGATCTCCTCCGGCGCGTAGTCCTTGAGCAAGCGGCGCAGCATGTTGGCCATGCCCAGCACCGCCCCGGTGTGCTCGCCGCGCGGCGTGGTCAGCGGCGGCAGCGCGTGGTAGGCGCGGAACAGCCAGCCGGATGCATCGATCAGGATCAGCGGGCGGCTCATCGCAATAGCCCGAAGCCAACAGCGGAAAAACATCTCGCGCAAAGACGCAAAGACGCAGGATGAAGAACATCAAAAACGCTTTTCTTTGCGTCTTTGCGTCTTTGCGCGAGATTTGTCTTTGCTGTCATTTCCAATCCGGGCATCACTGCAACAATTCTTCGCCGCGCATCAGGTCGTCGATGGTTTCGCGCGCGCGCGCCAGATGCACGCGCGCGTCATCCACCAGCACTTCGGCGGCGCGCGGCCGCGAGTTGTAGTTGGAGCTCATGGTGAAGCCGTAGGCGCCGGCGGTGCGGAACGCCAGCAGATCGCCCTCGGCCAGGGCCAGCGTGCGGTCGCGCGCCAGCCAGTCGCCGCTTTCGCAGACCGGGCCGACCAGATCCCACACCTGCGGCTGCGCCGCGCCGCCCTCGCGCACCGGCAGCACGTCGTGCCAGGCATCGTAGAAGGAGGGGCGGATCAGGTCGTTCATCGCCGCATCGATCACGGCGAAGTTCTTGTGCGCGGTCGGCTTGAGCAGCTCGACCCGGGTCAGCAGGATGCCGGCATTGCCGGCGATGGCGCGGCCGGGCTCGGTCATCACGGTCAGGCCGCGGCCTTGCAGCTTGGGCAGCAGCGCCGCCGCCCACTGCGCCGGCTCGGGCGGTGTTTCATCGTGATAGCGCACGCCGAGGCCGCCGCCGACATCGATATGCTGCAAGCGGATGCCGCGCGCCGCGAGCCGGTCGATCAGCGCCAGCACGCGGTCCAGCGCGTCGAGGAAAGGCGACAGCTCCAGCAGTTGCGAGCCGATGTGGCAGGCCACGCCGTGCAGCTCGATGCCGGGCAGGTCCTGCGCCAGCACATAGAGCCGCTCGGCCTCGGCGATGTCGACGCCGAACTTGTTTTCCTTGAGGCCGGTGGAGATATAGGGATGGGTGCGCGCATCGACGTCGGGATTGACGCGCAGGGCAATGCGCGCGCGCTGCCCGCGCCGCGCCGCGATCTGGCTCAGGCGCAACAGCTCGGACTCGGACTCGACGTTGAAGCAGAAGATGCCCTTATGCTCCGGGCCGGCTTCCAGTGCCTGGGTGATCTCGGCGGCGCTCTTGCCGACGCCGGAGAACACCACCTTCGACGGGTCGCCGCCGGCGCGCAGCACCCGCTCCAGCTCGCCGCCGGAAACGATGTCGAAGCCGGCGCCGAGCCGCGCCAGCACCTGCAGCACCGCCAGGGTGGAATTGGCCTTCACCGCATAGCAGACGCGGTGGTCGATGCCGGCCAGGGCCTCGTCGAACGCCTGGTAATGACGGCTCAGCGTGGCGCGGGAATAGACATAGGTCGGCGTGCCGTACTTCGCGGCAATGGCGGACAGGGGTACGTCTTCGGCGTGAAGTTCGCCGTTCTTGTAGTTGAAATGATCCATTACGGTTGCGGCGGTGCGGGTTCGGAATTTGCGGAGGGCGGTGCAACGGGAGCCGGCGCGGGGCTGGCGTCCGGCTTCGGCGCGGACCCGGTGTCGGGCGCAGCGGGCGGCTGCGCCGCAGCCGGGGCGTCCGCCGGGCTGTTGGGCGGGGCCGCGGCCGGAGACTCCGGGGTGGCACCGGTTTTGCGCTGTTCCTTGCTGAGGATGCCCGACTTGTGTTTCTCATGACCCGGCAGATACAGCGGACCCGAGGCGCCACAGGCGGCCAGCGAAAGCGCGGCCAGGCAGAGGATGCAGCGTTTCATCGTCTCGTTCCGGTGGGGGCGGTGGCCGGGAAAATCGTCCCCACAGTTTAGCAGCGGTTGCCCTGCAAGCCGCAGCCTCGGCACAATCGCCTCCATGAAGCCCCCAAGCAAGCAATGAAAGTCACCGAATCCGCCGAAGCAGTACAGCTTGAACCCGATGCCCCGGCCAATGCGGCCGTGATCTGGCTGCACGGCCTGGGCGCCGACGGCAAGGACTTCGTGCCGCTGGTGCCGGAACTGCGCCTGCCCGCCGGCATCGCGGCGCGCTTCATCTTCCCCCATGCGCCGGTGCGGCCGGTGACGATCAACGGCGGCATGCGCATGCGCGCCTGGTACGACATCGTCAGCCTGACCCGCAGCGACCAGCAGGACGAGCCCGGCATCCGCGCCTCGGCCGCCATCGTGCAGGGCCTGATCGAGCGCGAGGTAGCGGCCGGCGTGCCGCGCAAGCGCATCGTGCTGGCCGGCTTTTCGCAGGGCGGCGCCATCGCCCTGCATGCCGGCCTGCGCCAGGCCGAGCCCCTGGCCGGCATCCTGGCGCTGTCCACCTACCTGCCCCTGCACACCCACATCTTCAGCGAGCTCACCGCCGCCGGCCGCAGCACGCCGATCCTGATGTGCCACGGCCTCTACGACAACGTGCTGCCGCTGGCCCTGGGCAGCAGCAGCCGCGACGGCCTGCGCCAGCTCGGTTGCCAGGTGGAATGGCGCGACTATCCGATGCAGCATCAGGTCTGCGAGGACGAGATCGCGGAGATTTCCACCTGGATGCAGGCGCGGCTTGCGTGAGCCAGGCAACGACGATCCGCGCTAGCTGTCACTGCGGCAAGATCGGCTTCCGCTTCGAGACCCGCTTTACCCCGCAGACCCTGCCCCTGCGCCGCTGCGGCTGCTCCTTCTGCCGCGGCCACGGCGCGCGCACCACCTCCGATCCGGCCGGCTCGGTACGTTTCGAGATCAATGATCCGGCCGCCCTGCGCCGCTACCGCTTCGGCCTGCGCAGCGCCGACTTCCTGCTCTGCGCCGAATGCGGCACCTATCTGGCCGCGCTGATCGAGGTCGGCGGCAACGCTTACGCCACGCTCAACGCCAACTGCTTCGAGCAGGCTGAATTGCTGACCCAGGATGCGCCGATCGTGGTCTACGAGGGCGAGACGCTGGAGCAGCGCATGACGCGGCGTGTGGCGAAGTGGACGCCGGTGAGTGGCCCAATTTGATTGAGCTTGCCCGCGGCGGACTCAAAATCCGCCGAGGTAACCCCTCGTGAGAGTTCGAGTCTCTCCCCAGGCACCAGTCAAAAAAGCCCAGTCCTGCTGGGCTTTTTGCATTTTTGTAGGCCCCATACTTTTTGCGCGAATACAGAGATTGTAGACGCGGCGGATTAAAATTCCCCTGCGTCTACCGTAATTTACTGTTTCTAAAGATTCTAAAGAATTTGTCAGCAAGAATTTCAAGAATTTACTTACACATACACTTACACATTTTCTTTTCCTGTGAACAGCATTGACGCAGAGGCGCATACCTTCATGGAAGGCAGAATGTTGCTTGTCGCCGATGAGCGTTTCATGCATCCCGCACAGCCACGGCTGGTGGGTGGCTGCGTTCCCTTCGGAACGCGGACGCCAACGTGCTGCCCCTTCGGGCAGCACTCCCAAAAGCACGTCATCGGTTCCGATGACGCAGTTGCGGTCAAACACGCTGGCTATCGGTCTACGAATGCGATTGAAGTAAACAGCGTGGCCGTGGCAATCGAGCCCCTACCGGCGTCGATGTCCGCTTTCAGGAAATCTCTGCTTCGTCTCCGCTGGGCCAAGAGGAGTCAGTCGAGTCCTCGACTCCGCTGCCGCAAAGCAGCCATTCGGTGAAATCTGTGGCGTCCGCTTTAGGCAGCGCAGGACATAGTCATGGCGGCAACCGCCACTTTCCGGACAAGTGCGTCCGACAAGCCGGTTAGCTACCCTTGGCCACCGACTGCTTTGAGCTGCGAGCTGCTCGAAATTCTGCCCTATTTACGCCTCTGAGAACCTGTGAGAATGAATTCTCTGATTTCGTATTGTGATCGACCGCGGCCTATGAATATTTTCTATTTTGCGATTGCCGCGATGCGTTCCAGGCACTTCTTCAGCACCTCGTCGCTGGTGGCGAAGGACAGGCGCAGGTGTCCCGGCGTGCCGAAGGCGGAGCCCGGAACCAGAGCCACCAGGGCCTGCTGCAGCAACAGGTCGGACAGCGCCAGGTCGTCCTTCACGCCGAGTTTGGCGATCAGGCCGTCGACGTTGGGGAAGGCATAGAAGGTGCCGTCGCCCGGCTGACAGCTGATGCCGGGAATGCGGTTGAGGCCGGCCACCAGCAGGTCGTGGCGGCGCTTGAACGCCACCGTCATCTCCGCCACGCAGCCCTGGTCGCCGTTCAGCGCCGCTTCCGCGGCCACCTGGGAGATCGAGCAGGGGTTGGAGGTGCTCTGGCTCTGAATGTCGGCCATGGCGGTGATCAGCGGCTTGGGGCCGCAGGCCCAGCCGATGCGCCAGCCGGTCATGGCGTAGGTCTTGGACACGGCGTGGATCACTACCGTGCGCTCGTACAGGTCCGGGCATGCGTTGAGGATGTTGGCGAAAGGCTCCGCCGTCCACAGGATCTTTTCGTACATGTCATCGGTGGCGATGACGATGCGCGGATGCTTGCGCAGCACCTCGCCCAGCGCCGTCAGCTCGGCCTTGCTGTAGGCCATGCCGGAGGGGTTGGAAGGGCTGTTGAGGAAAATCATGCGGGTGCGCGGGGTGATCGCGGCTTCGAGCTGGGCCGGGGTGATCTTGAGGCGCGTTTCCGGGGTGGTTTCGATGATCACCGGCTTGCCGTCGGCGAGCAGCACCATGTCCGGGTAGCTGACCCAGTACGGCGCCGGGATGATCACCTCGTCGCCGTGGTTGAGCAGGGCCTGGCACAGGTTGTAGCAGGACTGCTTGCCGCCGCAGGACACCAGGATCTGCGCGGCGCTGTACTCCAGGCCGTTGTCGCGCAGGTGCTTGGCGGCCACCGCCTTCTTCAGGCTGGGCGTGCCGCCCACCGCGGTGTATTTGGTGAAACCGTCGCGGATGGCCTTTTCGGCGGCCGCCTTGACGTGCGCGGGGGTGTCGAAATCGGGCTCCCCGGCGCCCAGCGACAGCACATCCTTGCCCTGCGCTTTCAGCTCGGCCGCCTTGGCGGTCACGGCCAGAGTGGGCGAAGGCTTGATGCGGCTGACGCGTTCGGCGAGTTCCACGGCTGATCCTCGTAACAAATGGGGTTGAAACGGCGCAGATTCATTAACAAGTTAAAAAGACGCCACTGCGGTTGGCCTCACCGCTCCTTCGTGGGGCGCTACTTCCTGAGCCTGCGCGACACACTGATGACGCTGGGGATGTCGGCGATAAGCCTGGCGATTCGTTCACTAACTTCGCCGTCAGATTCAGAAAGTTCCATCTCGATTCGAATGGAGTCCGGTGAGATCACTCGGGTGGAGAACCACAATGGCAGCGCATTGTGACGGGTGATCAGCCCCAACACTCGCGCTGGTGCCTGCGGATCGTATTCGGCTTCTATGGCCAACAGACAGCGGGAGAAGATGAGATTCATGGCAAGCAGGTTTTGAAATCGACGGGAACAGAGAGCAGGTAGCCGCGAGCTGGCCCAAAATTCGCGCTGGCCGTTTCATTCGTTCCTGAGTTCGCAGACCCGTTGTCATGTTCCCCTCCCTTAACGCTTCGCGACTTAGGCGACAAAACCGCCCGGCAATGTATCTGTGTGGCCGTCCCAATGCAGAGCCCGGCCAGTTACATGGTCCCTTTGACTTGATCCGGCGATACCTTGTGGTCCCGTAGCGCCCAAGCCGTCCCGTCCTACAGAAAAAGAAACGCGCCCCGATCCGGCGACCTGGGGAGACAAGCCGGGGAGGCGCATAAATCTGCCGCCCTGATGGGAATCGACGGCAGGTGTCATGAATCCGATCTCTATGCCCGGTTCCCGGGTTGCCATCCCAATAAGACGCTTTGGTGTCAAAAAAGCGGCAATGTTCTGCCGTAGGTGGAATAGCTATCGAAAGGATAGGTGTGTCCAAAGGAGCGGCCAATCCGCTCGCAAGGGTACATATGCACTACCGTTTCAACGACCCCGCGTCCCTAGCTTTTACGCGGTGGGTTTATCGAGAGGTGAGCACCTGGACCACCACTCAAGCCCCATCACCCCCCGGCCCAATCGCCACTCGCACCTGACCGTCGGCTTCCACCCAGGCCCGGTACATGCTGCGCGAATTGAACGGCAGGACGATATTGCCCTTGCTGTCGATGGCGATGCAGCCGCCGCGGCCGTGGTAGTGCGCCACGCTGTCCAGCGCCTCGGCGCAGGCGCGCTCCAGCGCCCAGCCGCACCAGGCCAGGCGCGCGTGAATAGCATGGCCGAAGCCGCTGCGAATGAACGACTCGCCGGTGCCGGTGCAGGATACGGCGGCGCTGCGGTCGTCGGCGAAAGTGCCGGCGCCAATCACCGGCGTGTCGCCGACCCGTCCCGGCAGCTTGTTGGTGAGACCGCCGGTGGACGTGGCGGCGGCCAGATGGCCCTGCGCATCGCGCGCCACCGCGCCGACGGTGCCGAAGGCGGCATCGTCGTCGCAGAAGGCGTGATCGTCGTGATCCAGGGTGATCGCCCCGGCGCGCCTGGCGGCCTCCAGCTGGTGCAGCCGCTCGGCGGTGATGAAGAAGCCGGGCTCCACCATCTCCATGCCCAGTTCGGCGGCGAGGTGTTCGGCCCCGGCGCCACCGAAGAACACATGCGGCGTGCGTTCCATGATGGCGCGGGCGAAACGGATCGGGCTGCGCACGCGGCTGATGCCGGTGACGGCGCCGCAGGCGCGATCGGCGCCGTTGACGATGGCGGCGTCCAGTTCCGGCTGGCCGTCGCGGCTCAGCACCGCGCCGATGCCGGCGTTGAACAGCGGGCAGTCCTCCATCAGTTCGACGGCGCGGGTCACCGTGTCGAGGGCGGAAGCTCCGGCGCGCAGCAGGGCGAGCGCTTCGCTGGTGACGCGGTGCAGGGCGGCGCGCTGTTCCGGCTGGGCGCCGGCGCCGGGAGGCGGATCGCCGGCGCCGCCGTGCAGGGCGAAGCGGATCAGGGATGAATCTGGAGAGGAAGTGCTCATGCCCAGATTCGCACACGAAATTCACTAGGCTTCCGCTCAAAGCCGCCCCTATAAGTCGACAAAATCATCATGTTATTTAGAGCTAACGATTGTTGGTCCACGCTACGGGTTGGGCTGGGCCACGGCGGCTGTCATTCGAACGCGGTGAAATTAGGTCGATAGAAGTAGCAGAACTTTGCGCTTATCGGCGCTGGAATCTCTCTTCGGCCATTCGGTCAGCAATCTCACCGGTGGGTCGGTATCCCCGTCTCGAATCCTCGAAGATCTCGGCTAAGGTCTGACCGATGCGCAACAGATGCGCCGACACCTTCGCTTCGTCGTAGCCGGGCCCTTCGTAATAAATGTCGATGATGCCGCCAGCGTTTATGACATAGTCCGGCGCGTAGAGGATTCCACGCTCCAGTAGCGCACGATCGTGCTTCGGATGGGCCAACTGGTTGTTGGCGGCGCCGGCGACGATTTTGGCCTTGATCTTTGGAATCGTTATGTCGTTGAGCGCAGCGCCAAGTGCGCATGGGGCCAATACTTCAACGTCGAGCGTATGCAGCACATCCATCGGCACAGCTACTGCGCCAAGTTCCTTGACGCAGAGATCAACCGCAGGGTGATGCAGATCTGTCACCCACAACTTGGCGCCGGCATCGGATAAATGCTTCGCAACCCGGCCACCGACGTTGCCGACCCCCTGAATGGCCACTTTAAGACCCTTGAGGTCGTCTCTGCCCAGCTTCGCTCTCACCGCAGCCTGGATGCCGATGAACACACCCAGAGCGGTGGCCAGCGAAGGATCTCCGGTGCGGCCAGCCGCCAACGACTGCTCGTCAGCCAGTCCACCGACGTAGCCAGTTTCGATGGACATCAGGCGAATATCGGCGACGCTGGTGCCGGAATCCTCCGCTACCACGTAGCTGCCACCAAAGCGTTCCACAAAGCGGCCCATAGCGCGGATCATGGCCGGCGTCTTATCGCGGCGCGGGTCCCCGATGATGACGCTCTTGCCCCCTCCCTGTGGCAAGCCGGCCAGGGCCGCCTTATAGGTCATGCCCCGAGAAAGACGTAGCACATCGGTAACCGCTTCGGATTCCGAGGCATAGGGCCACATGCGGCATCCACCCACGGCGTCACCGAGGTGCGTGTTGTGCACCGCAATGATCGCTTTCAGTTTGCTCTTCTCATCACTGTGAAAGGCAATACACTCGTGATTGTCATACTCCGGATTTGAAAACACTTCCATACTCCACGCCTAGAATGGAAAGGCCGACCATGCATGCGCGATGAGGCCGATGCACGTCAACTTTAATTACCGATCAACATTCATCTCTTGTTCCAAAAAGAAAGGCGCCCCTGTCGCTCTGGTGGGGCTCCAGACCGGGGGCGCAAAAACACCCTGTCACTAGGGAGATAAGCGACAGGCCCATCGTTCACATTTAAGACGTTTCGGCGCGAAAAAGCGGCAATCCGTTTCCAAAATCGTCTCGCTCCACAGCTACTCGTCATAACGCGGAGACACTAGAACCTGGCACGATCGTTCAGTTCACATCCGCAGACTCACCTTTATCCCCAGAAGGCGGGCCACGGCGGAGTCATGACGCCGTTGATATAGACGAGCCCGCCAGGCAAGTCCTCCGCCAACAAGCAGGGGCCATCGAGGTCGTTGATTTCGCAAATCTGAGCCAGCACCATCGCCGGCGCCATTGCCAAGGAGCTACCGGACATGCAGCCGCTCATCAAACGCAGGCCAACGTCCGTCGCTTCACGAGCCAGATCCAGCGCCGCGGTAAGCCCTCCGGTCTTGTCCAGCTTAATATTGACAAAATCGTACCGACCGACGAGACGGGACAAATCATCAGTTGTTTGGATCGATTCGTCGGCGCAAATCGGCACTGGACATTTTACGCCGGCTAGAGAGCGGTCCTGCCCTGCAGCAACCGGCTGCTCCAGCAGCCTCACGCCCAAATCCGCCATAGCCGAACCATATGCACGAACATCTGCCACGGTCCAAGACTCGTTGGCATCCACGATCAGTTTTGCGCTTGGGGCACCCCGGCGAACCGCTCTGATAGCCTCCATCGGAGCAACACGGTCTACCTTGACCTTGATCCACGGATGTTGCGCCAGCGCCGTCGCAGCTTGCTCGTACGCAGCAATTGGGCGGATACCGATAGTGATGGCGGTGGTCACTGCCCTACCCTGGGCCATGCCGGCGCGGCGCCAGACAGGTACGCCGGTCAACTTAGATTCCAGATCCCACATTGCCGCATCGAGCGCATTGCGGGCACCCCCGGCGGGTAGCAAGCGGAACAGATCGTGTCGGGTGGCTCCAGCTTCTACCGCCTGCCGTACCTGTTCGACGTCCTCCAACAGTGACGCAAGCGTCTCACCGTGATAGTTGACTCCGGACGCCTCACCACGCCCCACCGCCCCATCGGAATTCAGCTCCAAATTGATGACCTCGGCCGAGAAGCTCGTGCCACGAGCAATGACGAAGGGCTCCTTTCGGCGCCAGGAGTGCGCCTGCACCTTGAGCGTACGTTTCATATGTTCCGAATCCTCTGCGTCACCGCATCGAGCTACGCTTTCAGCGGATCAAAACGCCGCAAGCCCAGCCACCGTTCCGTCTTCATCGAGAGCTTGATACGGGTTTCGTCGTCCAGTGCTGAGGTGCTGAACGAACTTCCGATCATGTGCATGTTGGAATTGGTCACGCGCGCGGCCTCCAGATTGCGCTCGATTGCCAGGACCGCCTTGACCGAAAACTGCCGCGATGTCGATGGCGCCCTTCAGGCAACCACGCACTTCTCGCCGCAACGCTCTCTGCTAACCCCATAGTTCCGGCGGGCATGTAATAAAGCCGTCGGAATATTGAACCGCAATATCACGGTCCGTCTTCAGAAAGACTGGTCCATCGAGATCCACTACCTCGCAAAGTTGCCCGACGAGACAGGCTGGCGCCATACCCAGTGAGGTTCCCGTCATGTTGCCGACCATAGTCTGGAGCCCGGCTTCATGAGCTGCTCGCGCCATCGCCAAGCCTTCGGTGAGTCCACCGCATTTGTCGAGCTTGATGTTCACCACATCGAACCGACCGATGAGCTCTGGGATGTCCACACGGCTCTGGACGCTCTCATCGGCCGCAATTGGAATCGGTGACTGAAAGCCATCGAGTAGCTTCTCTTGGCCGATAGCGAACGGCTGCTCAATGAGCTCAACGTGCGTCTCAACCAAGACGGGCATCAGCCATTCCAAGAAGTCACGCGTAAAACCCTGGTTAGCATCGACCGCCAGCCAGACATTCGGGCACGCTAGCCGCACCGCACGAATGCGATCTGCATCGACCGGCTCTCCCGTTAATTTAAGTTTGATCGCGCGAGCCCCTTTGTAGGCGAGAGCCGTTGCTGCCATCTTTTCGGGCGTCTCCGCACCGCACGTCATGGTCGTGAGCAGGGGCTTGGGCTCATTTAGTCCGGCCATTTGCCAAGCTGGGCGGCCCGTGAGCTTGGCCTCAAGATCCCATAATGCGCATTCAAGCGCATTGCGCGCGCCGCCGGGCGGCAGGAGTTCTTGTAGCGACTCACGGCTAATCCCCGCCTCGATCGTCGCTTTAAGCGACTCTAACTTTTTGAGGGCGAGCGCCGGTGTGTCTTGTCGATAATATACTCCTGATCCCTCCCCGCGGCCCACGTGGCCATCCTTCTCGAGGCTCACCATAACCACATTGTTTACATGCCACGTGTATCCGGTGATTCGAAAAGGGGTGATCAACGGCCACTGCTCGACAGCGACCTGAAGCTTCAAGGATTTGATATGCATACAATCCATAGTTGTTGCGTCCTGTGTTTAATAGCGGGGATGTAGATCACCCGCGTGAATATCGCTATCCATTGCCTGTCCATCCACCTACAGTTTCCGGGATCAATCGGAACCATCGATTTTGGACACCGCTCATTTAACTCGAGGATCCATCCCGCTCCGGCCCGGAAAATAGCGTCTGCCGGATGCAAATGTCGCCGCGCCCGCGAGGCTCGTGATGATGCAAACGATGGTGAGCGCTTGCCCGATCCCCTGGATACCGCCGATTCGGCCTGCGAGCGTGCTGACCGCGAGCGGCGCGAAGCTGCTGAAGACCGAACTAATCGCGATCAGGGCGCCAAAAGATGACCCGAGTAACTCCTCCGGCACGACCGAGCTCATTGTCGTGGTGCAGATGACCCCCTTCATATTGCCGATCGTGCAGAGCGCTATGAGCAACAAGCTCACCAATGGCACGCTGGGCATGACACCGAAGATGCCGGCCGGGACTTGTGCAAGTGCGAGCACGATCAATAGCGAGACCGCGCGGCGTGGACCACCTGCGCGCTGACACAAGTCCACCAGGATGCCTCCCAGGAAATTCCCGAGCAGGCCACTCACCAGCAGAACGATACCCATGATCGCTCCGATGCGGTTCGGCGATAGATTGAACTGCCGCGCGAATATCGGCTGTGACCAAACCGTAGCCGCCGTATAGCCCAGTGTCACGATGACCTGCCCGAAGGAAAGCGGCACCAGCATCGTCCGGTAACGCCAGAGGGCCGCCACGGCCGCGCGCCATGCAAGTGCGCACGGTGCGTCGGCCCTACGCGGGGGTTCACGTACCCAGAGCGTCAGCAGGAAGATCAATCCCAACGGGGCGGCCAGTCCCAGCATGGCCCAGCGCCATGTTGATGGTCCAGCGTCGAAGAGCACAAGTAGCTCTCCCCCCAACGCAAACACCGTGGATACGCTTGCAATTTGCGCCACTCCAAGAAGCATCAGTGCCCGGCCGCGGCGATGGGGTTGAACCCATTCCACGATGATTGCGGAGGCGTTCATTGCAGTTGCACATTGCATTGATCCGATGAGCCCCCGCGCGAGCAGAATTACGGTGAAGCTAGGCGCCAGCGCAGTGAGCACGGTGCCAACCACTTCCAACGCCGTGAAAAGAGCAAGCAACCGGGCTCGCGGAAAGCGATCGATAAGAAGGCCCAACGGAAAGCCCACAAGCAAAGGAGGAAGATATAGTGCCGGCCCTTGAAGCAATGCGATTTGATTGTCCGTCAGCCCAAGCGCGATCCGTATGGTTTCTTGTAGCGGGCCTACGGCAAAGAGGGCGAAATTGGCGGCTCCTCCAGCGAGGATAATCGCGGTCAATTGAAAGAAACGGTTACGGATCGCTGACCGCCCCACCGCCGATGGCGCGACCAAAGGAATCGGTTGGCTCATGAACTGCCGCTCTCATTCGGCACACGACAGATGCGACCTGCATCAATCATGGATTCGGTTGGATTTCCCATCCCATCGCGTGCAAACCGGGCGATGACCGCTGATTCGGGATCTACACCGCAATTTGATCCCTCGCATATTGAATGGAGAAGGCGCTGTCGCCATTGCCCTTGGGTCTGCATGGCGGTTGTCATTGCCGGAACAGCAGCAATCGGTTCGATCTAGTCGAGAAACGAAAGGTCGTTGCATCCTTGTCAAACAGCAGGATACCGCCGAAGGGATGGGGGCCAGTCGATTGGGCGCGCCAAATGCCCTCTGCGAGACATTCCAACGTATATTGCACCGAACCAAAGCTGCCCGAAGCATACAAGTAAGGTCCCGCGTCCGTCTGAGACACAATGGCTTCGCTATCAGTTGAATCCGACCGATAGAGACCGACGATCGAGCTTACATCGATGTCTTGAGGAGGCGCTTGCCGGATCAACTCATCGCCGTTGCCGTAATCAGTCAAACGTAGGGTTGCAGGCGCCTGCGGGTCGCCGTTCGGGACCATCGCCACCTTCATCATTTTGTCAAACGGTCTCGCCGGCAGTAACCCGCCCCTTCTGTCTGTCTGTATAGGGATGTCCGCGCCATCGATCACCGCGATCTGCTGGCCCGCCTTGTACCACGGACTATCGGACGAAGCCGTCCGCAATTGAATGACACGGCCACTTGCAGGGGAGAGGAACGTGCCCATGATAGGCGGATAGGGGGAAGTAGGCACCTCCATCGGCTCGAGTGCGGGTAGACAGGCATCGAGGATTCTGTCTACCAGCGCACTGCCGTTCACCTCATGGCGGTTGACCATGATCACTACGTCGAGACCCGCAGATGGGACTTTCAGCATCAGCGAGTTAGCGCCCATGCCGCCCCCTCCGTGGTGAAGCGTTGCAACGCCTCGATAGCGGCCGCTGAACAGACCCAGCCCATAATCAGTGGAGGCTCCATTGGTGAGAACCTGTGGCGCTTTCATGACCTCCCAGGTCTTGGCACTGCCGACAACCGGCGCATCCATATGAGCAAGCCAGCGCAGCATGTCGTTGACTGTGGAGACGATCCCCCCCTCACCTGACATGGGGCCTAAATAGGAGCGCTCGTACCCACCGGTCTGCTTCACCATGTGCATTGAGGCGCTATTAGGCACGAAATCGGTATCGAAGCGTCTTAACAGAGTGTCGGCCATACCCGTCGGCTCAAAGATGCGCTTGCGCAGGACATTCTCAAGCGACTCTCCGGCAATCCGTTCGATCGCCGCAGTCAGCAGCACAAAGCCGCCGTTGCAGTAGCACCAATGCGTGCCTTGCGCAAAATTGACGTCGTCCGTGTTGCGATAAACAGACACTTGATCATCAGCTGTTACATTCCATCCGGTTCCGTTGAATTGCCAGATGATATCGTTCGAATCGCGCAGACCGCCGGTGTTCCCCATCAGGTGTCGTAACGTCACCTGACGTGTGACGAGATGCAGCTCGGGCAAATATTTTCCAATCGGGTCGTCAATTTCAGCCTTTCCTTCCTCGCACAACAGCATGTAGGCAAGACAGGTGAAATGCTTGGTCGTCGAGTAGATCCGCATGCGGATTGACGGCGACAGCAGGATCGGGATCTCCATGTTCGCCAGGCCAAAGCCCTTGCGATAAACCGGCTTACCATCGATGGCGATACCCACGGCAGCGCCAGGAAGATTGCATCGATCTATATCCGCGAAAATTGCGTCGATTTTTTTTTCGTCGAAAGTAGCAAGAATTTTTTTCATCGGATAATTAGATATTTCGTTTGTCAACGGATGGGCTTTCGCTTGCTCAACTCATCGGCATTCAGGGCAACGACACGCCTATAGGCACCACGATCAATCGCTGTTCGCGCTTCTGCTACGCGTTATGCTGATAGACGACCGTTTCACCGCTGGCATCACGTACGTCTAAATCACCCCCCGCGAACCTGGTGCTCTGGACTACCACGCTAACCACAGCCGCGACTTCTTGCGACATTTCAGTCGTTCTGTCTGAATTCATATGCTACGAACCTCTCGTCTCGTTCATTCGCTTTTTCGTCAATTACTTGGCTGAAGTCGGCCGAGGCTTTTCCGGTTGAGGCACCGCGTTTCCCGAAGGCGGAGACGCAACAGCAATTGTCACCGTATTCGGGCCCGCCGCTTTGTAGGTGAGGCCGCTGCCAGCGAGCAGTACGTCAAGTGCTTTGCCGATGGCATAACGGCCGCTGATACCCGGCGCCTGGTGGCCTTTCAAATCGACGCCTGCGGACATGACTTGCACCTGCGCTTGCCGGGAAAAATCGATCAGCGCCGCCACGAGCGGTTGCGGCTGTATGGTGAATGTCATCGGCTTATTAAAATCAACCGCCCGCGCAAGTTGCGGAAGCGATAACGCCGCGATCATGGCAATTAGTAGACTCCATGCCCGACTCCACTCTTTCAACTTCTGCGCCATCTCATTGGCCTCCCCTTGGCGATAACTTGTAAGGTTGCTGCAACTTCCCTGTCACGCATCTTCAAATTCAAGACGGATTAGCCGGACAAATGCGGCAATTGAGTACGATCGAAAGGCTCATCCAATAGCAGCTTGGTTCAGTTCCTCGACGAACGCGACAGTATTTCGGCCTTGCGTCATCATCGCGGCCCGTCGGAAGCAAGTTTGAACAGCGTTCAGGGGGATAAAAGAGGTCGACCGCCGGGATCGACCTCTCTGCTGCATCGCCGTGCTGACTTCAGTCAAACTTCATGCTGACCTGAAGTCCGTAGGTGCGCGGTTGGGGCCTTACTTCGACGTCAGTCTCTGTGGCGGCATTGCCTGGTGCCATCAACCCTCTATCATTCAGCAGATTTTTCGCAAACACGCCGAGCGACAGGTGTTCGTTCCACTGAAGGCTAGAGTTAAAGTTCAACATGTTGATGTCGTCCGACTCTGAGTAGTACCAGGGCCCAATGCTCCGGTTCCGAAACGTCTCATGACCCTGCTGGCTGTAGTCCAGGCGCACATAGGCGTTCTTGCCGTTCCATGTGAAGTCACGCTCCGCCGAAACCGTGAACGTGTGTTTCGGAATTAAGTCGAGCCCATCGCCTACGTTGTATGCATCGGATGTGACGTCGATCTTGTAGAAGCGGGTTGTGATCAAGTTGCCATTAAAACCCAACGTCCAATGTTCGATGGGACGCCAGTTCAGATCCCACTCGACGCCCTCGATTCTAGCATCACCACCGTTGCTGACTACGTTTAATGCGGGCAGGGGCGGCGGGAGAATACCGACGATCTGGTAATTCTTGTAATCACTGTAAAAGACGTCGCCATCGGCGCTCAGACGCCCGCCTAGCAGCGACATCTTCGCGCCCGTTTCATAAGTCCAGACGCTTTCTGGACCATACTGCGGCTGATTAAAGCTATTCGTGCCGCCACTGCGAAACCCTTTTGCCGCGCTGGCATATATATGGAATGGGTCGGCGACCTTGTAGTCGGCGTAGAAGCGAGGATCCAGAGAATGAGAGTTCGCCGCCGGATTGGCGGTCAAAGGTGAAGTCGCTGTACAACAGGCGCTTTCCCCTCCCAACGGCTTGTCTTCAAAATAACGCACGCCCACTCCCAGCGTGAGCAGATCGAAGAGCTTATAGTTTGTATCGCCGTATATTGATCCCGATCGATCGGTACCACAGCAACCTAGCACAGCCCTCCCCTGCAGCACTGCGGGTGCGGGCAGTGGGCTACCCGTTGTGGCGAAATAGTCGTTGAGGAAGCCGTAAGCGGCGCGTGCATATTTATAGTAGGTTCCAATAGTCCATTGCCATGGCCCGGAGCCAGACGAGCTCAGCCGGAGTTCATTTATCAGAGAGTGTGACCCTGTGTTGTACGGCGCTAAATACGCCGAGTCTCCCGGCGTCCCCGGCGCGGTTTCCTGCAGGAACGAGCCTACGTCTATCTGAGTTTGATTTTGACGCGAGAAGGTGGTCGTACTTAACAGTCGGGCCGCAGAGAAATCGTAACTGACTGTGGAATTAAGGATCTCATAGTCACTCTTAAAGTGAGGCGTCGTCGTAAGACCAAACGCTTGAGTATAGTTACCATTGGCGTCCTCGCCGTAGTTGAGACCTTGGTCGTTACGGTAAATCAGCGCCATTGTGTTAACCGTCAATTTGTCAGTCGGTTCCCACAACAATTTGGCCCTGACATCGGTTCGGTTCTGGTAGTTGATGGCTGTCTGATCGGCATCGGGCTGATTGATCCATCCGCCCTCATGATCAAAGCTGCCAGCAACGCGTAAGGCCAATTCATCTTGGATTATAGGGACATTGATTACGTCAAGGATGCGCTGACTCGGTGCGCCGTTCTGCGTAAACAGAGCCGCGACGTCCGAGTCAAAAGAGAACTTATTCAACGCCGGATTTTTGGTCACGAAGTGGATTGTTCCGCCAGCAGACCCTTCGCCATAGAGCGTTCCTTGCGGTCCGCGCAGTACCTCTACCCGCTGCATGTCATAAGTGCCAATGTCAGGCTGAAGGCTGTTGGCTCCAGTGACGTCCGCTTCGTCTAAATAAACTCCGACATTGGGCGAGGAGCTACCGAAAAGGTTGCTGATGCCACGTATCTCTATTCGACGTTCATTCCCGGAGCTATAAATTGCCAGGCCCGGCACTGCCAAGGCCAAATCGTCGATGCTGGAAATTTCGCGCTTTTTCAGTGCATCTGCGTTTAATGCAACGATGCTGATCGGCACGTCGATCAACCGCTGCTCACGTTTCTGTGCGGTAACGACTACGGTTTCAAGCGCCTGAGACCCTTGATCGGAACGGCCACCCTGCGGTGACGATCCATTGGGCGCAGGTTCGACGCCTGCTGATTGAAGCGCCACACCGGCATTAACATTACCTGCTTGCGACACCACTTCCGGCGCGTTACCCGACACTGTTGGCGCTGCGGCGATCGTCACTGTGTTCGGCCCGGCCTCCTTGTAGGTCAAGCCGCTGCCAGCAAGCAGCAAGTCCAAGGCCTTGCCAATGGCATAGCTGCCGTCGATGCCCGGCGCCTGGCGGTCCTTCAGATCGACCCCAGCAGACATCACCTGCACCCGCGCCTGCTGGGAGAAGGCGTTCAGCGCCGACACCAGCGGTTGTGGCTGGATAGCTAAGGTCACAGACTGGTCGAAATCCATTGCCCACGCAGCTTGCGGTGCCGCGAAAACCGCGATCATGGCTACCAACAAGCACCATGCTCGACCCCACACCGTTAGCTTCAACAACATTCCCATTGGCCTTCCCCTCGTCGATGAATATTTACGCTGCTGCAACTCCCTTGTCACGCAGCTATCACTCAAGACGGATCAGCGGCAGAAAAGCGGCAATGTGGGAATATCGAAATGCTCATCGGGTCGTGGTTTGCGCACTAATCAACGATTGGATGTCGCGCGCTGCTAACGGAGGTTCCGCCGCTCATGCGTGAAACCGTCGCTTCAGGCTGATCGATCGAATCGTGCAACCTTCGGGACAGCCTCTCATGACACATCTCCTGAAGATCGCAGCCGTGTCAGCGCTCATGGCTTCTGGAGCGGGAGATGGGGACTCCCATTTGCCGGTTGCGACGCCTCCCAACGCGTTTTACGCGGGTCTGGCCGCAAGCCGCTGTAGATCTGACGCATACATTCGGGCCCAGGACTCTCCATTGGAAGGGGTTCCCGCATATGCAGATCATGCTCATTTTCTCTATTCGGAAAGGCGGCTTCAAAAGACAACGATACGCGTTCGCCGGGCAGTGGGGAACCCATACCGATGCGCCCGCGCGCTTTCACGAGGGGCTGCGCACGGTCAACGATTGCTGATTTCGCATCCTCACACTTATTTAGCTTCAATTGTCCAAAGCTCCGCCAGCTTAGCCGCCCCATCGGAGCCCTCGACCACCTTCAGCACCTGAACGGCCTTGCTATGGTTGCCGCTCTGCACGTACGCGATTCCCAGGAGCAGCCGCTCTTCGTCCGGATGCTTGAGTTCGCCCTTGGCAATACCTTGCTCCATGAGCGCAATTCCTTGGTCTGCTCTTCCGTTGATCACCAAGTCGTAGCCGACATTCACCATAGCATTGTCGTCCCTACCTGCCGCGCCCTGCGCATCGCTGGCCAAGGTCATCTGGTCGGTCGCAGTTTGGTGATCGGCCAAGTCCTTCAGCCGCTTCTGGCGCGGCGCTTCCACACCGCTTCCGAGTGCTTTGACGGTGTATCCCTGTTCGAGCACCTTCTGTGCTTCCCGTGGATATCCTGCCTGCAAGGCGAGTTGTGCCATGTCCATGTAGTCGGAAGCAACGTCCAAGTTGCCCGTCGCCAGCATCAGCCGGTACATATCAAGGGTGAGTCGATCGGAAAACCCCGGCTGACGCTGCACGCGCGCGAGAAGGTCGGCCCAATAGTCCTTCTTGGGATACCACGTCACAAGTTTCTCCAATGCGCTGATGTAGCCGGCACTGTCGTTCTGCTTCAAGTAGCAGCTCGCCAAAATCTGTAGCTGCTCCTCGCTGGGAGTGCTTCCGGACTTTTCCTCGACAGCGATCTGGCTTTGCGCCTCCCGCGCTGCATTTGCGTAGTCTCCGTTCAAATAATATGACTGGAGCGTCAGAACGCCGAGAGAAGGATCGCTGCCGCCGGCCTCCTGATAACGCTGTGCCCAGTCGATGGCCTTGGGATATTCCTTGGCGCGATAATAGGAGCCTGACACGGCCAGCAGGATTTTTAGCTGATCGTCTTTGGACAATCTGCCAGAGGTAATGACCGCGTCGAAGGCTCTGGCGGCGGTGTCGATATCCCCTGTCCCCGCAGCCGCGGAACCGCGCATCTGCTCCAGAACGAAGGTTTCGTACGGCGTTTTGTTGGCGACGGCGTCGGCTTCTTGAATCTTGACCAAGGCTTCCTGGTACTTTTGCTGCTTGATCAACTCTTGAGCCGCCTGCAGGGGGTTGCCAATTTCTGCGCGCACAGTGTCTGCATAAGCGGCGGGCACCAGCGGCGGTAGCGGGATGAGGCCGGCGCTTATTAAGCTCATCAAGACGATGGCGACGCGGACAGCCATTCTGGAAAGCTTGCGATAGATCTTCATTGTATGAATTGCTCGTTGCCAATCAGTCCGATCTTGGTCACGCCGAGGGGTTGGGTCGAGGCCATCACCATCGCTACATACATGTAGGTCAGGTGTTTGGCAGGGCTCCGGCTCCGTTATGCGTAGCCCATTGGATTCATAAGCACGCAATCGATATCAGCATTGTGGGATTGGAAGCTCGCAGGCCTTCTGTCTGTCGGCTAGGCTTGCCATTGCGCAGCCTTTCGCGCCAAACAACTGTTGTCTCTAAGACGGATCAGCAGATGGAAAGCGGCAACGCGAGGGAATGGCGAAGATCCCTGCAGTTTGAGCAGGGTCCTGATCTGTCAGGAGGACTGGTTGGCTGGTGGCACCGGCCAACGGCACGGTGCTAATCTACCAATTTCGCCGTGAGAGGCCGCGCGCCTCCTTACTTCATACCGACGCGGTCCGTGCTTGAAACTAAAGCGAGTGTGCCGTCATTCAGGGCGACGGTGCGTACCGGGAAGATCTTCGACAGCGCCGCAGCCCACTCGTCGACATGGTCGCGGAACACCGTACCCGAAAAAGTCAGATCGGCCACGCGCGGGTCGTCGATTACCACCGGATTCAGCGCATAGCGGTTGATTGCTTGGACCACTTCCCGAAGCGGGGCATTGACGAACTGAATCTGGCCGTTGCGCCAAGCGGCGGCGGCCTCCTTCCATTGTTGGCTGTCGCTTGAAGCTATGCCGAAAACGATGCGCTGCCCCATAGCGACCCGCTGGTGCTCGATCGCTGCAGCAGGTGAGGAACTCTGCACCGGCGACTTGTCGTCGACTACAGGTAGTCGAACCACGTCCACCACGCCGTCCGTCACCGTGACCGCGATTTGGTCGTCCGCGCGCGCGACGTTGAACGAAGTGCCCACTGCGGTCACCCGCACGGCACCGGCCTGGACCACAAATGGCCGGCTGGGGTTGTGCGTCACCTCGAAATAGGCCTGGCCGCGCTCGATGTTGAGCGAACGGCGAGCGCGAGTGTACTGCACCGAGGCAATGGCATCCTGCGCCAATACCAGGGTCGAGCCATCCGCCAGCTTGACGGCGCGATGTTGGTCGTGCGGCGCGGCGTAGACCACCAGTGCACCAGTTGCACCCTGCTGCCACCACCATGTGCCGCCAGCGCCGCCGATCACCAGCACTAACGCCGCCGCCAGTGCCCACAGTCCCTGCCATCCCTGCGACCGTCGTGTCGGACTGATCGGAATCCGCTGACGCAGTTCGCGGCGGTATTCTGCGGGGAGGTCGCGCAGTCGGCGGTACAGTAGCTGCATCTCTTCGAATGCTTGGCGATTCTGATCAGACTCGCCGTGCCATTTGAGCCAAGCTTGCAGATCCTCCTCCGGCAGCTCAGGCTCATCCAGACGCTGAAGCCAGTCGGAGGCCGCCTGCAACCGCACCTCCTGCGCGGCTGAGGTCTCAGGATTGCGGGTCATGATTGCGACGCTCCATGTTCGGGAAAAGGTGGGCCAGCTTCTGGCGGCAGTGCAGCAGTGCCCGGCTGACGTGATAGCGCACCATGCGCTCGTTACAGCCTACGGCGCGGGCGGTTTCGCAGTGGCTATATCCCTCGATGACGTGCAGCAGAAAGGCTTTCTGGCATTTTGGTGGCAAGTCGTGCAGGGCGGTGCAGACGATGTCGAATTCCTCTCGCAGGATGGCGCGATGCTCGATCTCATCGGGCTCGCCCAATTCGTCGAACAACTCCACAGCGACGCGTTCGCGCGAAATGCGCGCGCGCACTTGGTCCACAGAAAGGTTAGCAGCGATGCGGAACAAATAGCCTCGTAGGAAGCCCACAGCGTTGGGCTGGTCGAGCTGCAGAAGGCGCACGTAAGCCTCCTGGGCGAGATCCTTGGCCTCGGCTTCGCTTTGGACGCGGGCCAACAGGAAATTGACCAGGGCGCGATTGTGCTCGCGGAATAGCTGATTGACGGTTGCGCGGTATTCGGCTGCCGACAGCCCAGCCGTCGTACCCCCCGGCAACTGGCCGGGGTTGGCCTCGTTTACGCTTTTCTCTGTCTGGTGATCGGCTTTGTTCATGCTCCCGACATCCGCATCGATTCTACGCCCGGCCCAGGGCAAAGACATTCTCTGGAATGCTGCTTGTTAGATATGACGGATATAGACGGGAAAAGCGGCAATGGACCTGACAGACTGGAACGAAGATGTCAGTCAGAGGATCTGCAAAAGTTTATATTAAACAATGTGATAGGTACGTGTTGATTAGATTCAATGTGCCGGCTTACGCTCAAGACTGCGGCGATACGTGTGCGGTGGCATTCCTTTGCAAGGCTTGAAGGCGAGGATACCCGAAGGGCGGAGACACAGCTTCATCGTGGCTCGGTGAGCGCAGCGAGTAGCGCCCGACCCCGGCATCGCCGGGGGGACGCCATAGATTTAGAGGGTTAGATGCAACGTCGCTGAAACAGAGCGCAGCGTCAGATACCTCGAACTGCTCAACATCCTCCCTCGAAAGCAGGACATAAACCTATATCGGATACGCACCTGTCACTTTTATTGACCGTAATGCCAGGGTGGACCGGACCTGAACAACACCGGGCAGATGGGTAAACACATCGTTGTGTATTCGCTCGAGATCGGCACTATCTCGATATACGACGTGTAGAAGGTAATCCGCCTGTCCCGCCAGCAAATAGCACGAGAGCACTTCTGGTACGACGACAACAGCCCGTTCAAACCTCTCGAGTGCGTCCCGATTCTGCCGATCGAGCGTGATTTGAATAAATGCCACACCCGTGAATCCTAGGCGGACGGGATTTGGCAACATTGCATAACCTGCGATCACGCCAGAGTCCTCAAGCGTCCGAACCCTGCGCAAACAGGCCGACGGAGACAGCGCGACCTGGTCGGCTAGTTCAATGTTACTAAGGCGCCCGTTAGTCTGCAGCACCTTGAGAATCGCCCGATCTGTCCTGTCCATTTTTCACCTTCAAATACGATTGCGCCACTCGCCTTGTCTACGCAACGAAATTGCGTACGACCCCATTTTTCCGTACATCTTTCGCGCAAAATTCACCAGAACCTTTGCGATCATTGGGTGATCATCAAGGGGGAGCATTTCGCAATGAAAATTGGCGTTCCGAAAGAAATCAAAACACACGAATATCGCGTAGGCCTAGTACCCCCTGGCGTACGCGAGCTGGTTAGCCGCGGCCACGAGGTCTTTGTCGAAAAAGGTGCAGGGTCTGGAATCGGCATAGACGACGAAGCATACAAGGCAGTCGGGGCGCACGTTCTGCCGGAAGTAGACGCAGTCTTCAGCAAGGCCGATATGATCGTCAAGGTCAAAGAGCCACAGTCAGCCGAGATTGCACGCTTACGCAAGTCCCAGCTCCTGTTCACCTATCTGCACCTGGCGCCGGATCGACAGCAAACCAATGGCCTTCTGAAGTCGGGTGCCACCGCTATTGCCTACGAAACTGTGACTTCCAGCCGCGGCACTCTGCCGCTGCTGGCACCGATGTCCGAGGTTGCCGGAAGGATGTCGATCCAGGTTGGCGCGCACTGCCTGGAAAAGGCGCAAGGTGGCTCCGGCGTTCTACTGGGAGGCGTTCCCGGTGTTGAAGCGGGTAAGGTTGTTGTTCTCGGCGGCGGCGTCGCCGGAACACACGCAGCCCGCATGGCAGTCGGACTTGGGGCAGCGGTGGTCATCATAGATCGTTCGCTTGATCGGCTCAGGATGCTTGACGAGATGTTCGGATCGTCAGTGTCGACGATCTATTCGACGCATGACTCCATAGAGCAAAACGTGATCAACGCCGATCTAGTGATTGGGGCTGCACTGTTGCCGGGCGCCGCGGCGCCGAAGTTGGTCAATCGCATAATGTTGAAGAAAATGCGCAAAGGCTCTGTCCTCGTCGACATCTCCATCGATCAGGGTGGCTGTTTCGAGACATCGCGCCCCACCTCCCACGACGCCCCCACATTTTCCGAGGAAGACATCATTCATTATTGTGTCGCCAATATGCCTGGTGGGGTAGCACGAACATCCACGCTAGCATTGACCAATGCAACCTTGCCGTTCGTTTTGGCGCTGGCCGATCTGGGTTGGCGCGAGGCCGTGCGACGGGATTCTCATTTGCTCAATGGGGTCAATGTCAGCGAGGGACGCCTGACACACAAAGTAGTTGCTGACGCATTGAAGCTCGAATATTCGCCCATGGACATCTGAACGGCGTACTCGATTCCGAGTACGACGACTGATCGGCAGCAGGTCACACCAAATAGATCGATTGCTTTTAGAGGCCTCCGCATCATTTACAAATACGCCCCTCGGAAACGCAACTCGTTTCTAGGCATTTATTACATATAACGGAATTTAATCCATGACAATTTCGATCTTCAGCATTGCGGCAGACGCCGCGGATTCCGTCGCCGCCATCAACCCGGCCGACCTCTCCATCTATCATCTGGTGTCGCAGGCCGATCCTGTGGTCAAGGCGGTG
>Ga0302314_10003545_pt1 | contig 28731 bp, 29 predicted proteins | sample III_Palsa_N2_3_FD_200533 | JGI IMG/M metagenome (GOLD analysis project Ga0302314, IMG submission 200533) | Peat permafrost microbial communities from Stordalen Mire near Abisko, Sweden - III_Palsa_N2_3 | ecosystem: Environmental > Terrestrial > Soil > Palsa > Peat permafrost | place: Sweden...
AAGAGTGGAGTTGAGCAGCAAAAATATTGCGACTAACGAGTATCTGTTCATATTGATGTCTAGCCTACCCGAAACTGGCCGTAGGGTACCCGAATGCTGCCGGTGGCGATCGGCTGGAATGGGCCGGTTGCCGCCGGCAAGAGACCGTGCATCAGACCGGAAGGCCGGCGTCTGGCACTCAATCGCATTTTGGCGAAGGGAATGTTGCTTTTGAAAGATTCCCATCAGGGCGGAAATGAAGCGTAATTTCACCCTTTGGAGTCTTATAAGTAATGAATGCATTACCCATATATCCGGTCGAATTCGGATATGGTGGATTGAATATCTCACGCGTAACGGAGATGAAGTCTTCCGTTTCGCCATTTTTGTCTTCCACCCAATCAGAGCCCAAGGCACCGACAACGCTCTTGAAACTTAGCTCTTGCATATCACTCGAAGCATCTATTCGTACGTCGCAATATGGGTTTAATTGCCGAACAACCCTCTGGACCTCCATCACAATCCCTGCTGTCCCCAACATGTGGTCAACAGCGCTGGTAAACCCTACGTCTTGAAAGCCAATGATAGTTGCCCGGAGGCTTTTATTGGAATCCACTCCGCTGCCCGACAGGTGTATGATTTCAATCTTGAGTTGCTCACCGAACAGTTGTCTTAAACGCGCGTCGGTATAAAAATCGTCCCGGCGATACAGGTCGGACTCCGAAATTCGCTTCGCCAATACGAGAAAATCCACTGGCGTCTTCGGTGGTGTTGCTGAAGCGTAAAATTGCTGTGCCCTCTCGGTTTCGCTTGAGCAGGCAACCGAGACAATCGCAAGCGCGAAAGCAAAAGCAAACCTCATTCCCCAATTTCCATAGCAACCCTCCCGAGAAATGCTCGTGGTTCCAATATGGTTACCTGACAGCTGCGATAGCGCTTTGAAGCATACAGACAAATGGAATTCTCGGAACCGGTCGTTCGTGTCAGGCAGCTCTGGGCCGACATGGGACGGCGACACCATCAGCCAGCGATGAGCTCAACATCGGAGGACTGCAAGCTGAAGCCTTCGGCGCCATCCGCGAACGATAGCCAAAGGTATCCATGTGGCATCAGCCTAAGCACCGTAACAACTTCACCTCTCTGGGCCTTTAGGCGCGCCCGATCTTCTACGGGAAGATCTCGCAGAAGCCATTCCGGGATATTAGTTACTCGGACGCGGTTGCCTATTTGAAAGCTAGCCATGTTGCCAATCCCCCTCTCGACGGCAGCCCCTGGTGGTTAGACCACCCTAAAGCTGCCGCTCACCAACGACCACTTCGGGCCGAGTGCAGCCTATCGATCATCGAACCCATTGGTATTGAAAGCACTCTAGCAGCTCGTCGGCGGGCCCGTAGACCTCAAACCGATGCGGGATTTGTGCAGCCGATAGGGCATCTGACACACGCCTGGCATCGGCAATCATTTCTGCCGCTGACGTAGCATCAGCATCGATGGCGGGCAGGTCTGGCAAGCCCTGGAACACAAAGTGTTCGCAGCTCTCCACCCTAATCGAATGTTGCCCTTCTCGGACTTTTAGGCCCGCGGCGTGAAGCGCTTCTACAAGGCGGCTCTTATTCGGCCAGACTGCAAATCCGCCCGACAGGTATCTAGAACTATTGCTCATAAGGGCCGCCGCTCATCGAACCATTATTTCCCACAGGGTACCCCGAAGCAGCCGGTCGCGGCTGTCTGCTTCGGGCCGAGACGAGTCATACCCTCAACGGTCACGAAGGTCGAACTCCTGGGTTCTTTTTAGCGCCGGCAGGTGAATTTGCAACGGAAAGACGTTTTCCTCCCCCAAAACCGCAGCTAATTGTGTCGCCTGTCGAATCGATATGTCGCGCAGCGCTCGATTGAACGCATATCTTTTGCCGCGGTGAAATACGGTAACAGCCGCCGGGGCCAAATAACCCTGCAAGCAATGATCACCCTTGGTGGTGACTCGCGCGCTGACACATAGGCGCATAAATGGAATGGCTGCTCCTGCCTCCGGAAGCGGAAACGCATATTCGTCGGACCAGCCAATCGACTGCAAAGCCCTTGTTGTCTCCACTTCGTCAAAGCCCAAAGACACAAGAGCTTCCATCTCGTCAGGCGAATACCAAGCCGTCCACGCTGGATGCTCAGCAAAATCCTGCTCGGTCAACTCTGCCCGGCGCTTGAGAGTCGGCTTCAGCATGGCATGCTCAGTTGGGGTTCCTCACACTCTACCGCCACAAAGCTGACATTCGCCAGTGACCGCAATGGGCCGTTTGCAGATAATTGTAGTCGGCCGCCACCAGCGGCGATGCCGCATTGCAGGCTACCTGCAATTGGGCTGACAGCCGGGCCAAATAAAATTCAGAATTTGAACAATAAATGCGACCCCCAAGCAGAACAAGGAGATTCCGACAAGTCCAGCGTACTGCGACCAGTGAACGCCAGGCAGGAGGACGGCTTCTGATGGAAGGTTTGGATTGACGAATACGTCGACGGAGCTGTTCGGAGCAAATCGTTTGAGACGGCGATCCACCTGCCATTCAAATCCCGCGCCCCCAAGAGCCCCTGATGTGCCTAGGAACGTAAGACGGTCGCTCTGGTATTGAGCGCCTTCAAAGCTATAGTCGTAGGAAACAATCGGCATACAAACAGGCTTGCCGTTGCGTTGACGAATCTCCTTTTGGACAGAGATGATGCGCCCGCTCACTCTCGTCCAGCGCATCGATGAGAGCGACTTTGGAAGCCCACGAAACAGCAGGCCGAGAAAAAGCAGCCAGACAAATAGCATCGTAAGTTGAAGGCGAAGAGCTGCGCTCATGAGCTTCCATCTTCTGTTGATACGAAGAACGCTTTAATTGTGCGACGGGCGTGCCCATCGCCAAAAAGTATATCCCGGAAGCGGTCGCTCTCGGCCGTCCGTAACGGGCCGATGGCGGACCTGCAATCAGCGCCGCATGCCGAGTCGCGCTCCCAACTCACGAAACTGCTCCTCGTACCACGCGATTGGCTCGTCGGGATCATCCCGCTTCGGCACCGATTCGAAGATCGCTTCAGCCTTCGCCAGTTGTGCCTTTGCTTCCTCGGGGAGCTTGAAGGCTTCAAGTAGGCTCTTGGCATACAGAAGGCGTGGCAGTGGGCTTCCCAAATCAAGGCTTATTGCCTCCTGGTGCAGCGCATGTCCTTCAACAGCGTTGCCGGCACGCGCCTCAACGCCGCCGAGCACCTGCAGCAGGTAGCCCAAGTGCCCGTCCTGGTTTTGTTCCTGGCGTGCGCGTGCGATAAGGCGGAGTAGGCTGGTCCGCGCCCCAGAAAAATCGCCAGCAACCGCCGCAGGTATAGCAAAAAGAAAGTCGGGTTCGTCAGAGAGACGCATCATTGCGCACTTGAATTCTTGCCGCTTACCAGGGTACTCCAAAGCGGTCAGCCGCGACCGACCGGTATGGGCCGTCAGCGGTAGTTTGGCCTTCAGGCCTGGGTTCGATCCTCCTGCCCGGCCAGCCAGTTGCGCACGCCCGACAGCGAGCGGAAATCATCCAGGCTGCGCGCGGGAATGGCGGGATACGCGCTCGACGCCATATCAGCGAGGGCGTGGCCGGGGCCGAGCTCGAGAAAGGCATTGGTGCCTGCTTCGACGCAGCTCTCCAGGCAGGCGGCCCACTGCACCGGTTGTGAAATCTGCAAAGCCAGCTTGTCGATGCCGGCGGCGACATCCAGCACGGCCGTGCCGTCGATGCCGCAAAGCAGGCGCGTTCCCGCAGGCGGTGCACGCGCGATGTGCAGCTGCGCCAGGCTTGCGCGAAAGACCGATGAGGCGCCGGCCAGAAAGCGGGTGTGCGAGGCGATGTTCACGGCGACCGGCACCGCGCGCACGGCGCCATGGCGCAGGGCTTCGGCGGCGATGTCTGCCAGCGTGGCACGCTTGCCGGCCACTACGCAGGCATTGCCGGGGTTGATGATGGCGATGGCCGCCTCGCGCCCGGTACAGAGGCTGTTGAGGGTTGCCGGATCGAGTCCGCGGACGAACAGCATGCCCTCGTCGCCGCTACTGGCGGCGTCCATCGCTTCGGCGCGCGCCGCGACGAGGTTCAGGGTATCCGCGGCTTCGATCAGGCCGGCCACATTCCAGGCGGCGATCTCGCCCACGCTATAGCCGGCAACGCAGCGCCGCGGCGGCAGGGCATCGCCGAGCGCAGCGCCCGCGCTCAGGGCCTGCAAGGTGCAGAGCAGTTGCGCGGTACGGTTGATGTGCAGCTCTTCGATGCCGGCGGTGCGGACCCAGCCGCGCGGATCGTGACCGAGCAGGCGCGTGGCCTCGGCAAACAGCCCGGCTGCTGCGGGAGCGGCTCCGGTCAGGTCGAACATCCCGGCGTGTTGTCCGCCTTGTCCGGAGCACAGGATCGCCAGCGTCATCCCGCCTCCGCGCTAACCGTAAAGCCAGCCGATGACCAGCGCCAGCGTGAACATGGAGGCTACCGTGCTGGCGATGATGGTGGACCCCGCTTCCTCCGAGTTGACGCCGTAGTTCTTGCCGAACAGGATGCCGAAAAATCCCGCCGGCAGCGCGGTCATCAGCACGGCGATGCGGGTGATTTCCGGCGGGGCGCCCAGCAAACGCGCGATCCCCAGGGCCAGCAAAGGCCTGACGACATTGATGGTGGCGACCGCCAGCAGGGTGTTTGCGCTGAGGCGGAAGCGCTGCGCCGACAGGATCAGTCCGGTGACGAACAGCGCCAGCCCGCCGGCGGCCTGGCCGATCTGCCGCAGCGAGGCGGCGGCGACATCGGGCAGCGGCCATTGCAGCAGGGACAGCATGGTGCCGAAGACCGGCGCCAGCACGATCGGCCGGCGCAGCGCATGCCCCATGGCGCGGGCCACGCGTAGGGCCATGTTGCCCTGGGCGGCGTCCGCGCCGCCCTTCGCCAGTTCGAGCAGGGCCAGGGTGACGGGCGAGGGCAGCAGCGCGCCGGCGGCGATCGCCACCGCCACCGGCACGGTCTTGTCCGCCCCGAGCAGCGCGGCGACGATGGGCAGGCCGGCCGCGGCGAAGTTGGGCAGGGCCACGGTGAGCGCCTGCACCGCGGCTTCGCCGGCGGGGCGCCGCAGCACGCGCCGCTGCAGCAGATACCACAGCGGGTGGATCAGCATCATGGCGCAGCCCAGGATCAGCAGCAGCGACCACTGCGCCAGCATCGCCTGCCGCGGCGTGGCGGCGGTGGCCGCGAACAGCGAGGCCGGCAGCGCGTAGCTCATGACCACGGTATTGAGCGCGCCGACATGGGTGTTGTCGACCCGGCGCCATTTGCCGGCGGTATAGCCCAGCAGCAGCACGAAGAAGATCGGCAACAGCGCCAGCAGGATGATGTGGCTCACCGCGCCTCTCCGTGCTCGACCGCGCGGATGAAGACGCACATGGCCAGCAGATCGGCGGCGCCGCCCGGACTGAGCCGCCGCGCGACGAAGCCGTGATGGATCGCGGCGGCGGCGGCGCGCCAGTCCGCCTGGCCCACGCCGCCGCGTTCCAGAAAGGCGCGCGCGCTGTGCTGCGCGAAACGCAGGCCGCCGAGGCCGCCGCGATGCAGCAGGTTGGTGTCCTCCACCGCGGCGATCAGGGCGAAGCAGGCCTGCACGCGCAGGGCTTCCTCGTCGCCCGGCGCCAGCCGGCCGGCTTCGCGCAGGGCAGGCAGGCCGATCTCGTAGACGCTGGGAAATCCCTCGGCCGCTTCACGCCGCGCGCCGCCGGCGCCGTAGCGGCGGCCGGCGCGTTCGCCGTGGCTGTCGGGCAGGCGCGGTCCGGCCAGGATGTCCCGGCCCCAGAGCTGCGCGACCACCGCGCCGAGGCTGAGGCCGGCATCGGCATGGCCGGCATCGCGTGCAGCGGCGGCGGCGCAGAGCAGGCCCAGGCCGAAGATGGCGCCGCGATGGGTGTTGACGCCGCCGGTGGCCGCGAGCATGGCGCGCTCCGCCCGCAGGCCGATCTTGCGCAGCGCGGGCATGGCGGCACGGCGCGCGCCGGCTTCGGCCAGCTCGGCGAAATAAGGGCGGATGGCCGCCGCGCTGCGGCGGAAAGTGTCGGCGTCCATATCCGTATGACTGCCGTTATCGACATGGCTGACCAGGCCCGGCTTGGGCCAGGTCTCGATCTCCAGGCGCAGGCTGCGCTCCGCCAGCGCGGCCAGTCTTGCCGGGAAGGAGGGGAGCGCTGCTGCGGCGAGCTTGCCGGCGGCGGGGGCGAACGAGCGTGTTGCGTGGAGCGGCTTCATGCGGGCTCTCCGGCAAATTCGTCGATGGAACACAGCACCACGTCCGCCGCCGTCTTCAGCGCCAGCTCGGGGATGCCGGCGTGCAGCTCGCGCCAGTTGACGCCGGCGCCGTCGGCGCGCACCAGTTCGCCGTCCAGGCGCATCGGGGCGCGCGCTTCGACCTGCGCCAGTTCTTCTAGCAGTGCGCCGATGCGATCGCGGCGCGGCAGCGGCCAGATCAGATCGAGATCGGAGGAGGGGCTGAGATAAGTCAGGCCGGTGAGGTGCTGCCAGGCCAGGCTGCCGAATACGCGCGGCTGCACATCATGCCGCGCGCCAACCGCGATCAGTTCGCGAAGGCAGGCTTGCCAGTCCGGCGGTGCGCTTGCCATGGCATCCGCCAGACTGGGCAGTGGCGCCACCGATGCGATGTCTCCATGCCGGACTTGCACGGCGATGCGCCGTTTGCCGGCACTGGGCGGCAGCGGCAGTCCCAGCGGCAGACCTGCTTGCGGCTCATCCGGCAAGGCGCGCCGCACGATCAGCGGCCAGCCGCGCTCGGCCCAGCCGCCCAGCAGCGGTTCGCCGCCAAGCTCGGGCCGCGAGGCCAGCAGCGCCGTCCAGGCCGCGGGCCGTATGCGCACCAGCTGATGGCGCGGCAAGGCCGCTTCAGACGGCAGCACAGGCGAGCCCGTGGACGCGCCCGGCAATGTCGGCGGCCAGCGGGCGGCCGCGGCGTTCCTTGCCGAGCTGGTCGCGGCTGTCCACATGTTTGGCCGGCTGCGACTGCAATACAGCGTCCACCTGCGCGGCCAGGGATTGTTGCGGATCGAGCACCGCCGCCACCGCGCCGGTCTGCGCCAGGTTGTCGAGGCCGGGAGCGAACACCGGCGTGGACTTGGCCTTTTCCTGAAGAATTTCGAGCGACAGCTTGGTCACCCGCGACATCGACGGCAGGTCCATCACCGCCGGATCGGCGCCGGGCAGCGCCAGCAGGGTGCGCGTCGCCAGCGCGGTGGCGATGAAGGCGCCGGCCGCGGTGTGGCCGTAGAGCAGCGCGATGGTCGGATGGCCCTGCGTATCCGCATGGATCAGGCACTTCGCCAGGTGGGCCAGGAACTCGTTGAGGCCGAGCAGCTCGTCGCGCTTGCTCATGCGCTGGCTGTCGCTGTCGATCAGCACCAGGATCGGCGTCTTGCCGCCGCCCTTGACCACGTCGAGCACCTGCCGCGCCAGGCGGGCCGCTTGGTCGACGCCGACCGGTGCGCGTCCGTCGACGCCGATCACGGCGACCGGCCCTGCCTTCGGCAGCGTGCCGCGGCCCGAGAGCAGGCCATGCTCCAGCACCACCTGGTGCCCATCGGGGAACAGGGAGACCAGAATCTCAGCGAGCGTCATGGCGCGGCTCCTGCAGTTGTGCGGCAAGCGCGAAGAATTCCCGGTACGGCAACTCGGGAATGGATTGAGGCTCGGCGGCTCCCAGGATGCGCCACACATCGACTGCATCCTTGCAGGCGCCGAACCGTTCGATGCGCTGCTCCAGGCGCGACTGCTCGGCTTCGAGCGTTGCCGCGCCGAACGCCGGGGCGTGCTTGAGCAGGAAGCCGGCCGCGTCACGGAAGCCGGTCATGCTGTCGTCCACATACACTTCGGCGCCGCCGATCAGGCGCCGATGCTTGCCGCCCATGGTGCGCCACACCAGCGCGCGGTCTTTGGAATCGAATTCCTCCACGCCGCGGTTGGTCTCGATCACCTCCGGCCCGGAGACGCTGATGCGCCCTTGCTCGGATACCGCCAGCGCCGAGCAGCAGCCGGCGATCAGGCCGCCGCCGCCGAAGCAGCCGGCGCGTCCGCCGATCAGGCCCACCACCGGCACGCCGGCCGCGCGCGCCTCGAGCAGGGCGCGGATGATTTCGGCGATGGCCAGTTCGCCGGCGTTGGCTTCCTGCAGCCGCACGCCGCCGGTATCGAACAGGATCAGCACCGGCATCGAGCCGATATCGCGCGCGGCCCGCAGCAGGCCGGTCAGCTTGGCGCCATGCACTTCGCCGAAGGCGCCGCCCATGAAGCGGCCTTCCTGCGCGGCGACCAGCACCGGCATGCCATCGAGCTTGCCGCGGCCGACGATCATGCCGTCGTCGAATTGCTCGGGCAGATTGAACAGCGGCAGGTGCGGGCTGGTGACGCGCTGCTCGGGGCCGATGAATTCGGCGAAGCTGTCCGCGTCGAGCAGGCCGTCCAGGCGCTGCCGTGCCGAGGCTTCGTACCAGCTCGCGCCCGAATGTGTGGCGTCGTCGCTGGCGCTTGCCTGTTCCAGGGCCACGGCGCTCATGAGCGGCCTCCTTCGATGGCGCGCACCGCCTGCGCCAGCCGCAGGGCCACCATGTCCGGGCGGGCGCCGCCGTCGTTGACCGACAGCTTCAGGCCGCCGGGGGAGCGGCGCTCGACGAAGTCGGCCACCACCGCCTGCCACACCGCGCCGAAACCTTCGGCCGCGGTGCGGATGTCGATTTCGCATTCGCCTTCGGGCAGCACGCGCTCCACCAGCACTTCCAGATTGCCGGATGCGACCACGCCGACGATGGCCAGCGACTTCGAGCCCGCGGCGCGCTGCCGCGCGGGATGACGATAGTTCAGATGTTCCATGGCAATTACGTCCTCACCAGTTACGGAATTTGGAAGGCGGCGCGTACAGGCCGCCCGACCAATGCACCAGATCCTTGATCGAGTGTGCCGCCAGCATGCGGCGGTCGGCGTCCAGCGGATCGATGCCCAGATCCTCCGGCCGGCGGATCACGCCGCGCTCGCGCAGGCGCTGCACCATCGCCTTGTCCCGTCCGCGTCCGACCTCGGTGTAGCCGGCCACGCCGCGGACGGCCTGCTCGCGCTCGTCCTTGCTGCGGCACAGCAGCAGGTTGGCGATGCCTTCCTCGGTCACGATATGGGTCACGTCGTCGCTGTAGACCATCACCGGCGCCAGATCCAGCTTGAGCTTGGCGGCGAGTTCCAGCGCGTCGAGATGTTCCACGAACATCGGCACGTTCTTGTCGCCGAAGGTCTCGCCGATCTGCACCACCAGCTTGCGCCCGCGCCGCAGGGCGGGCGGACTGTCGGGATCCGCTTCCTTGCCCGCCTGCAGCCAGGGCTCGCTGGGATGGCGGCGGCCGCGCGCGTCGCTGCCCATATTGGGCGCGCCGCCGAAGCCGGCGACGCGGTCGGCGGTGACGGTCGATGAGTTCCCTTGCAGGTCGATCTGCAGGGTGGAGCCGATGAACAGGTCGCAGGCGTAGAGTCCGGCGGTCTGGCAGAAGGCGCGGTTGGAGCGCAGCGAGCCGTCGGAGCCGGTGAAGTAGATGTCGGAGCGGGCGCGGATGTAGTCGTCCATGCCCACTTCCGAACCGAAGCTGTGGATCTGCTGCACCCAGCCGGATTCGATGGCCGGGATCAGGGTCGGATGCGGGTTCAGCGCCCAGTGGCTGGCGACCTTGCCCTTGAGGCCGAGGCGCTCGCCGTAGGTCGGCAGCAGCAGTTCGATTGCCGCCGTGTTGAAGCCGATGCCGTGATTGAGGCGCTTGATGCCGTAGGGCAGGTAAATGCCCTTGATCGCCAGCATGGCGGTGAGGATCTGCGTTTCGGTGATGGCCGCCGGGTCGCGGGTGAACAGCGGTTCGACGTAGAACGGCTTGCCGCTCTCGATCACGAAGTGCACGCGGTCGCCGGGAATGTCGACGCGCGGCACCTTGTCGACGATCTCGTTGACCTGGGCGATGACCCCGCCGTCCTTGAACGCCGTGGCTTCCACCACCGTGGGCGTGTCCTCGGTGTTGGGGCCGGTGTAGAGATTGCCCTCGCGGTCGGCACTGACCGCCGCGATCAGCGCCACCTGCGGCGTCAGGTCGATGAAGTAGCGGGCGAACAGTTCCAGGTAGGTGTGCACCGCGCCCAGTTCGATCTTGCCGCCGAACAGGAGCTTGGCGATGCGCTGCGACTGCGGGCCGGAGTAGGCATAGTCCAGCCGCCTGGCGATGCCGCGCTCGAATACGTCCAGGTGCTCGGGCAGCACCACGCCGGACTGCACCATGTGCAGGTCGTGCAGCTTGGTGCTGTCGGCCCCGGCCAGCGCCGCCGCCAGCAGATCGGCCTGCTTCTGGTTGTCGCCTTCCAGGCACACGCGATCACCTGGGCGGATGACGGCTTCCAGCAGCGCGGTGACGTCGCGCGCCTGCACTTGCTTGCCTTGCGCGTAGGGGGCGGCGGCTTGCAGCCTTGCATCCCGCTCGCGTCTTGCGTTGTTCCAGCCTTTCATCAGGCGTACTCCTCTCAGAATACTTTCTTACTTGCCGTCCAGGGCATGATTGGCCGCGTCTTCGATCAGGGCCGCGACCTCCTTCGGACGCGACTCGTAGACCGAGTGGCTGGCGCCTTCGACCTCGATGGTGTGGCTGCGCGCGCGCTTAGCATACATGCGCTCGAGATCGGGATTGATGATGCGGTCCAGCGTGGCGACGGCGTACCAGCTGGGCTTGGTCTTCCACGCGGGATTGTGGGCCGGCGTGGTGAACACCGCCGCCGCGGTAAGCGCCTGCGCCTGCGCTTCGAACTCCGCCTGTGCCTCGGGCAGGTCCGCGGCGAAATCGGCGGGGTAGTGCGCGGGATCCAGATAGAGAAAGCCGTCGTCGGTTTTCTTCACCGCTTTCGTGGCATTGGGAAAGAGCTTGCCGTTCGCCGCCTCCGTTTCGCCTTCGTCGAGGGCGTGCGCTGCGATATACACCAGCCCGGCCACATGCGAGTCATTGCCGGCCTGGGTGATGATGGCGCCGCCGTAGCTGTGGCCGACGAGGATGGCCGGCCCGTCCTGCATCTGCAGCACCCGCTCGACCGCCGCGACGTCGGCTTCGACCGAGGTCAGGGGATGCTGGGCGACGGACACGTGGTAACCGTCCTTGACCAGGATGTCGTAGACCGGCTTCCAGCCCGCCCCGGTGACAAATGCCCCGTGCACCAGGACGATGTTGTGCACCGGCGCCGCCTGCGCCGGGGCGGCGGCAAGCATCGACAACAACAACGAGCCAAACGCGGCGGAAAAGCCGGCTTTGGTGATTTTCACGGGACGTCTCCTGTATCGACTGGGTGAGGTGCCTGACTGCTACCTGGCGGAAGGGATGCTACGCCTGACAGTCCCGTCGATTTATGAAACTATTCGATCCTATTCAGAGGGTTTTCGAATGCGCCCCTTACCACCCGAGCTTCTGCGCAGCTTCGTCGCCGTGGCCCAGGCGGGCAGCTTTACCGAGGCCTCGGAACGGGTTCACCTGTCGCAGTCGACCGTAAGCCAGCACGTCAAGCGCCTGGAGGATCTGCTCGGGCAGCCTTTGTTCGAGCGCGATACCCGCAATGTCCGCCTGTCCCGGCACGGCGAGTCGCTCCACCACTACGCCGTGCGCATCCTCGGTCTGATGGAGGAGGCAGTTGCCTCGATGTGCGGACCGCCGCTGAGCGGCGCGGTGCGCCTGGGACTGTCCGAAGACCTCGCCACGACCCTGCTGAGTTCGGCCCTGGATGCCTTCCTGCAGCGCAATCCGGACGTCGAGCTGCAGATCGCCATCGGCATGAGCGGCAACCTTTTCCGCGAGCTCGACGAGGGTCGTCACGACCTGGTCTTTGCCAAGCGCCTGAGCGGCAGCCAGCGCGGGCGGGTGCTGCGGACCGAGCCGCTGTGCTGGTGCTGCGCGGGAACGCGTTCGCCGGGGATCGGCGGCCGGGCCGTCCTGCCGCTGGCGCTGCACCCCGAGCCCAGCGTGTCGCGCACCCGCATCCTGGAGGTGCTCAAGGCGGCCAACCGGCCGTATCGCGTTGCCGTGGTCAGCGGCAGCATCGCCGTGCTCAGGGCCGCCGTGATCGCCGGCCTGGGCGTCAGCGCTTTCGCCGGCTATGTCATGCCGGAAGGGCTGGTGCGGCTCGAAGAGAGCCTGCCGGAACTCGGCGAAGTGGAGTACGTGGTCGACCGGCCGCCCGCCCTGTCCAAAGCCGCCCTGGCGCTCGAGGCCGTGCTGATCGCATCGGTAAAGGACTACTGAGCGCCAGGTCCCGAGGCTGTATCCGGGATGACGGCGGCAAAGTCTGATAGAAAGCTACGGCGTGCGCGGATCGGTAACGAAGCCGATGCGCGTCACCCCATCCTTGCTCGCTTCGCTTGCAGCAGGACTACTTTGCCGCCGGAGCCAGAAAGGCGCGCGTCTCGGCGACCACACGATTCTGGAATTCATGGTCGTGCGCGAGTGCTGAGCCCCTCATGGGCTCGCCTTTCTCGTCATAGTAGGCGCCGGTCTTGTCTGATCGATCGGTCAGGATCTTCGTGATGATGTGCGCGGCGCGCTCCGGAGTGCTGCGGTACTGACGGAACGGCGGCAGGCGCGTGACGATCTGGCCGAAGATAAAGCTCATGATGGCGTTCGCGCCGCCGAGGCCGGTGCCTGGGGTGATGCCGGGTTCAAGAGCGTTGATGCGCAATCGGGGGTGCTCCCTGGCCAGCGCAAGGGTTGCGGCGAGAACACACTGCTTGGAGGTGGCGTAGGCGTCGATCCCAGGCAGCCGGGTGCCGCCGGCCAGCCATTCTCCTCGGCTGCTTGCCTCGACAGAGATGAAACGGCCGCCGCGCATGCCCATGACCTTGGCTGGCTTGCGTTCGGGGTCCTCGATGGCGGACACGACGAACACGATATTCGCACCATCGGGAAGATGCGGGATGAGTGCTTCGGTGAGCGCGAACGGACCGAGGTGGTTGGTGGCGAATGTCAGATCCCGGCCGGGGGCATTTTTCCGCCCGGCCTGCGTGATCATGACGCCGGCGTTGTTGATGAGGCCGGCGATGGGCAGGCCGATGGCAAGGATCTGCTGGACAGCGTGGCGGATGCTGTCGAGATCCGCGAGGTCGCATTGCACCGGCACCGCCGAATCCCCCCTGTTCTGGATCAAGGTCCTGACCTTGTCCAGTTTTTCTCGATTACGGCCAATGAGGATGACGGTGCCGTGGCGGGTCAACTCCAAGGCGGTGCGCAAGCCGATGCCGGAGGTGGGGCCAGTGATCAGGTAGGCCCTGCGGCGTGCGGGCGATTCAGTCGAAGTGGTGTTGGTCATCGTTCAGTTCTCTCTTGAGAGGGAATAATGATTGTCTGGACAGTCATTTATCTAAACAAAAAAACTAGGCAACCATCCGCCACACGGCCTCGAAGCCGGTGCGGCAATGCTGTTTTGCGCGCCTTGGGTCCTGGCGCATGAAATCCATGGTCGATTCCGCCACGGAGTTCATGAGGGTCATGAGAAAGGCCATCGGCGTTTCGTTCATCGGCCCGTTCCTGCGAATGCGCTCAAGCAATTCGGCGATCGCGGCCATGGTCCTGTGGCCGGCCAAGCGGGTTTCGGAGGTCAACTCATCGCAGACGCTCAACTGCGCCAGGGCCTGCCGCTTCTCGGAATGGGAAACTGCCCAGCTGGTCCAGTTGCGCCAGATCTGGAAGAACTGGTCGTGCAGATCACCACTCTCGGCCAGCCCGCGCATGGCAGCGGCGGCCATCTCGATCTTCAACTCCAGGTAGAGCTGGTTGAGGAGGTCGGTCTTCGTCTCGAAGTAGGTGAACAGGGAACCGTTGGCGATGCCGGCTTCCTTGGCGATGCTGGCCGTCGAAGCGCCCAGCCCCTCCGCGCTGACGACGCGGGTGGCCGCCGCAATGATAGCGCTACGCTTCTCATCACTTTTCGGTCTGGGCATTGCGGCATCGTAGACGTAGATGAGTAATTGGTCAACTACAAGGCTGGACTGTCTGTCTGGCGCTCAGGACGACAGCAAGAGCCCCGTCGGAGTTACGGCGTGCGCGGATCGGTAACGAAGCCGATGCGCGTCACCCCATCCTTGCTCGCCTCGCTCATCACTTCCGCAAGCACCTCGTAGCGCGTCGCCTTGTCGGCATGCACATGCAGTTCCGGCGCCGGATTGCGCTGGCCGGCTTCATGCAGGCGCTGGTCGAGCGCGGCGCGCTCCAGCGGCTCGCCGTTCCAGTAGAACTGGCCGCCGCCGTCAATGGCGAGCTGGATGTTGTCGGGCTTGGTCTGGTTGGGCGCGCTGCTCGCCTGCGGCAGGTCGATCTTCACCGCGTTGGTCAGCAGCGGGGCGGTGATGATGAAGATCACCAGCAGCACCAGCATCACGTCCACCAGCGGGATGATGTTGATCTCGGTCATCGGTGCGCTGGTGCTGGTTGCGCGGGGATTGCCGAAAGCCATGTCAGGCTCCGTGCGCGGTGTTCTTGAACACGGCGACGTTCGACGGCTGCTGCGGCTCGATCTTGACGCCGGTGGCGAGGAAGGCGAACAGGTCGTGGGCGAAGGCATCGAGGCGCGCCAGGGTCATGCGGTTGGAGCGCACCAGGAAGTTGTAGCCCAGCACCGCCGGGATCGCCACGCTCAGGCCGATGGCGGTCATGATCAGGGCTTCGCCGACCGGGCCGGCCACTTTATCCAGCGTGCCGGCGCCGCTCATGCCGATGGCGATGAGGGCGTGGTAGATGCCCCACACGGTGCCGAGCAGCCCCACGAAGGGCGCGGTGGCGCCGACCGAGGCCAGCACGGTGAGGCCGGATTCCATGCGCGCGGTTTCCTCGTCGATGGTCTTGCGCAGGGTGCGGGTGACGAAGTCGCCGGAGCTGCCGGCTTCGTTGAGGCGATTGACGCCGTGCCGCTCGTGGTGATGGCTGGCGGCGATGCCGTGGTAGGCCAGGTGCGAGAACGGCTCGTCGGGATGGTGGTCTTCCAGCCTGGCCGCCACGGCGCCGAGCGAGGGCGCGTTCCAGAAGAAATCGAGGAAGCGCGCGCTGCGCCGCTGCGCCAGCCAGTTCGATCCGGCCTTGCTGACGATGAGATACCAGCTGGCGATGGAGGCCAGCAGCATCAGCACCAGGATGGCTTTGGCCAGGCCGTCGGCCTGGGTGAGGAAGTGGGCGAAGCCCATGGCCTGCGCCGCTTGCGCTGCTTGATCGGTTTGCATGTTCATTGATCCAGTTGAAAGTTGATCGGCACGATGACCCAGGCGGTGATCGCCTGTTCGCCCTGCTTGGCGGGAACGAAGCGCCATAGCCTTACGGCTGCGATGGCGGCCTGGTCGAGGCGGTCGTAGCCGCTGCTCTTGTCCAGCTCGACCTGGGCGCTGCGCCCCTCGGGGCTGACGCGGACGCGCAGCAGGACCCTGCCGCTCTCCTTCAGCCGTTTCGACAGGTGCGGATATTCCGGCGCCGGATTGTCGAGATAGGCGGCAATGAAGTTGGGCGGAATGATCGGCGCGGCGGCGGCGGGCGCTGGCGGCGCCTCGGGAGCCGGGGGAGCGGCCTCCGCCACCGGCTCCGCCTGCACCGGCTGCGGCGGCGTCTGCATCGGCGAGGCGCTGGGCTGCGGCGTCGAGATCAGGCGCGGCTCGTGCTTGGGCTTGACCGGTTCCGGCTTGGGCGGCGGCGCCTGCACCTGCGGCGCGGGCGGGGCGGCGATGAAGCTGACGAACAGCGGCGCCGCTTCCTGCAGGGTTTCGCGCACGGCGCCGACCTGCAAGGCGGCGTAGAGGCCGAGGCCGTGCAGGGCGACGATGCAGGCGATGGCCGGCCAGCGGCCGCCGCCGTTGCCGCGCCAGCCGCCGTGCCTGCCTGGGGCCGAGCGATGCGGCAAGCCCGCGCCCGCCTGTGATTGCGTCAGCACCGGCATCACATGGCCTGCAGCGCGAGAGTCACGGTGAGCACCAAGGCGGTTACGCCGATCGCGGCACCGATGACGCGCCTGCGGTTGAGCTGCGTCCACAGCACCACGCCGCTGAGCGAGAGCAGGATGATGCTGCCGGCGAGGGTATCGGCCAGCAGCACCCAGGCCACGCCCATGCCCACGCCCTTGTGCAGATTGGTCAGCACGGCGAAGAAATTGTTGTCCGAGCGCTTCAGGGTGATGAAGCTGTTGCCTACCCACCAGTCGGCCTGCACGTTCATGCGCGGCGTGGTCAGCGACATCTGCCAGTGGCCCGGCTGGGTCATGGACTTGTCGCCCCAGGCCACGCCGTGGGCCGGCTCCTCGCGCGACTTGAGGTTGGGATGATCCAGCTTCAGCTCGCCGCGCAGCCATTCCACCATGGCCTGGGCGCTGGCCGGTGCCGGCTGCGGCAAGGGCAGCTGCACCGTGCTCTCCTGCACCTGCACGGCGGGGAGCTTCAGCACGGCGCGATGATTGAGCAGGATGCCGCTGGTGCCGAACAGCAGGCCCAGGGTGGCGCCCCACAGGCCGATCCAGCCGTGCATCTTGCGCAGCCAGCGGATGACGTTGTGACGGTTCCAGGCGGTATGGGGGCGTACCGGCGGTGTGACCGCGGGGGCAAGGGCAATCAAATCGGTCATGGACTGGCTAGGGGCTGGCGAGAGGGCTGGCGAAAGCGGAACGGAGAACCGCGTGGCGGTGCAGGAACACCCGCCGCAGGAACCAGCGCACCAGCCCCGGCGCCCAGCGCGGGGAGAAGGTGAGGCGGTCGATCAGCCGCACGGCGGAGGCGTCATCGGAATATGCAAGGATGCGGCGCTCGTGACGCCACAGGCGCATCGACAGCATCGGCGACTGCTCCAGGAAGCCGCGGCCGGGATCCAGCTCCAGCAGGGTCAGGTCGGAACGGTCGATGGGCAGAAAGCCGAACAGGTAGACGCGGCTGCGGAACAGCCGCACTCCCGGCCTGAATTCGAGATCGGCGATGTTGTGCACGCCCTTCGGCGCGGTCATGCGCAGCAGCGGCGACAGCTCGGCGGAGATGCCGCGCAGGGAGGTGATCCATTGCCACACCCGCTCGCGCGGGGCGCCCAGCCTCGATTCGAAGTGCAGCGAGATCATTGGACTCATCAGGTCTCTCCCCACATGCGCAGCAGGTTGTGGTAGCTGCCGGTGAGCCGCAGCAGCGCGCCGGCATCGGCCCCGGTCGCGGTGAGCCGCTGCACCGCCTGGTCCAGATCGAACAGCATCCGGCGCTGCGCGTCGTCGCGCACCATGCTCTGCACCCAGAAGAAGCTGGCCAGGCGCGCGCCGCGCGTCACCGGGGTGACGCGGTGCACGCTGCTGGCGGGGTAGACGATCAGGTCGCCCGCCGGCAGCTTCACCGACTGGCTGCCGTAGGTGTCCTCGATGTGCAGTTCGCCGCCTTCGTACTCCTCCGGCGGGTTGAGGAACAGGGTGGCGGAGACATCGGTGCGGATCTTCAGCCCGCTGCCCGGCAGCATGCGTATGCCGTTGTCGACATGGTCGCCGAAGGTCATGCCGTTCTCGTAGCGGTTGAACATCGGCGGATAGACGCGGTTGGGCAGGGTGCCGCTGATGAACAGCGGGTTGCGCTCCAGCGCGCCGAGTATCAGGTCGGCGAGTTCCTGCGCCAGCTGCCCGTCCTCCGGTAGCTGGCGATTGTCCTTGACCCTTGCGCCCTGGTAGCCGGCGCTGATGCGTCCATCGACCCACGGCGCGGCTTCCAGTTTCGCGCGCACCGCGCGCAGCTGTTCGGCGTTCAGCACCTTGGGGATATGGATCATCACGACGGTTGGGCCTCGGGTGGCGGGCCTACAGGAATTTGTAGGTGAAGGTGAACAAGACGCGCCTGCCATCGGCCGGGGTGACGCGGCCGCCGGAAGCGGCATAGAAATAATCGCGGTCGGTCAGGTTGAGCAGGTTCATGCGCAGATCCCACTGGCGCGCCAGGTAGGCCACGGTGGCATCGGCGCGGGTGTAGCCGGGCACCACCTGCGATACCGCGATGGCGGTGGTGCCGGTGACGCTGGTCACCGGATCGTTCGAGGAGTAGGTGAGGCCACCGCCCACTTCCCAGTGCCGCAGGAAGTCGTAGGTGCTCCACAGCGAGGCGCTGTTCTTCGGCGCGTTGGGCAGGGCGGTGCCGTTGTTGGCGGCCGTGGGCGATTTCAGCAGCTTGCCGTCGAGAAAGGTATAGCCGCCGATTACCTGCCAGTTCGGCAGTATGCGACCGACAAACTTCAGTTCGGTGCCGCGCACGCGCTCGTCGCCGGCCAGGGTGTAATCCAGGGTCACCGGATCCTGGATGCGCGCATTGGTCTTTTCCACCTGGAACAGGGCGCTGCTCAGCGACAGGTTGCCGTGCAGCAGGTCCCATTTGCCGCCGATCTCGTAGGACACGTTCTTTTCCGGCGTGTAGCCGCCGCCCTGGGCGTACTGCGCCGCCGCCGCCGCGCTGGTGGGCAGGCCGCCGGAGATGGTTTCAAGCAGCGGATCGAAGGAAGTGCCGTAGGCGACGTAGTAGGACTGCACCTGGTCCGGCTGCCAGATCAGGCCATCGCGGGTGCTGAACAGGTAGTCGTTGTGCTGCACCGAGTAGTAGGTCAGCAGCGGATTCTGCAGGGCCGCGGCGTTGTTGGCCTGCACCGCCGCGGTGTTGGCCGGGTTGGTGTTGCTGGTGATCAGTGTGGTGTAGCCGCTGGGGTAATTCGCCTTCAGCGGACAAGTGGCCGGACTGCTGGTGGCGGGCGCGTAACAATAGGTCAGCGTGCTCTGGTTGCCGGTGAACTCGTCGTAGCGCAGGCCGAGCACCAGCTTCCAGTGCTCGTTCAGATCCACCTGGTCGTTGAAATAGCCGGCCATGGTGCCGGCCTTGTCGGTGGTGACGCTGGCGGGCACGCGGTAGATGTTCGCCCCGGTGGGGATCGGCAGGTCGTTGCTCTGGCCGAGATTGAACACGGCGAACGAGCTGGAGCCGGGCAGGCCGGCGCCGTTGTTGTAGTTGAAGTTGTACCAGCCGGCGTAGTTGTTGGTGTAGGTGTCGTGGCCGAGCTCGATGCCGGTCGAGAAATGATGCAGCAGCGGCCCGGTCCTGAACTTGTAGAGCAGGTCGGTCTGGTTGAACAGCGAGCTGTCGACGATGGTGCGGTCGCGCATCTGCGCGATGATGTTGTAATTGGCGAGGGTGCCGCCGGTGGGCTGCGCCAGGGTGTTGGCGCTGACGGCGTTCCAGTCGCCGTTGGCGTCGATCGCCACCAGGCTGCCCAGCGGCGTCGCCGCGACGCTGGTGCGGTAGTGGCTGTACTGGGTGTTGCTGCGCAGCGTCAGGTCGTCGTTGAACTTGTGCTTGAGGTCCGCGCTGAGGACGTTGACGTCCTGGTCGTAGTCGTTGTTGCTGTAGCCGTAGTAGTTGCTCCACGGCACGTTCACCGGCGTCACGGTGGAGCTGCCCTGGAACTGCTCCATGGGGAAGCCGTAGTCGGCGATGTCGTGGTTGGACTGGTTCAGCAGCGACAGCGTGATCTCGGTCGGCGTGCCGATGCCGAAGCTGATCGAGGGGGCGAAGCCATAGTCCTTCCTGGTGATCTGGCTGTTGCGGGTGGCGTCCACGTCCTGCCCCATCACTGCGATGCGGTAGGCGGAGTCGGCCGACAGGGGCTGGTCGATGTCGCCGGTGAAGCGGTAAAAGCTGTCGGTGCCGAGCGTCAGGTTGACGTCGCCGATCGGCTTCAGCTGCGGCCGCTTGCTCACCTGGTTGATGATGCCGCCGGTGGAGCCGCGCCCGAACAGCAGCGAGGACGGGCCTTCCAGCACTTCCACCGCGTCGAGCGAGAAGATGTCGCGCTGGTACTGGCCGAAGTCGCGGAAGCCGTCGAGGTAGATGTCGGTGCGCGCCGAGAAGCCGCGCAGGTTGATGTTGTTGCCGATCTGGCTGCCTTCGCCGGAGGTCAGGGTGATGCCGGGCACGTTGCGCAGCACATCGGTGAGCGAGGTCGCGCCCTGCGCGTCGATCACCGCGCGGTCGATCACCGTCGCCTGCTGCGGCAGATCGCGGATCGCCGTCGGCGTCTTGGCGCCGACCGTGGAAACGCCGCTGTTGTAGTCGTTGTCGCCGTCGTTATCGGCCTTGCCGTCGACGCGCACTTCCGACAGCGTGGCGTCCTTGCCGCCGCTATCGGCGGCATTCGCCGGAGCGCCCTCACCCTGATTGAGCGCCAGCGCCGAGAGCGGCAGCGAGGAGAGCATCAGCACGGCGATGGCAAAAGGATTCCTGCGGAGCGGCGGCCCGATTCTGTTCATCTTTTCCCTGTTGGTGTGTGGTCAAGGCCGGTCTCGTACATTCGGGCAGCGGGTCGCCTGGCTGGAGCGCGGCGAGATCGGCAATTACTAAACTAAATGAGAAGCATTATCATTATTGCATGAGATGAAATGCGGCTCAAGCCCGCGCCGGGAACCCTGGTGCATTTTTTCGTTTAGTTGACTACCAGTTATCCCCTCTCCCTCCGGGAGAGGGGCAGGGGTGAGGGACACACTTTCCAGTTATGTTGGCGCAGCCGGAAAGTGCCTCCCTCACCCGCGCCTGGCGGCGCGGCCTCTCCCGCAGGGAGAGGCGATGAGCCGCTTTCAGGCGGCTCATGATGTATATGCACCTGAACCGAAAATACTCTAAGACATTACCCCTGCAAAGCCTTGCGCAGCAGGGACAGGCCCTGCTTCATCTGCGGCAGGTCCACGGCGCCGTAGCCGAAGATCAGGCCGGTCTGCGTCTGCGATCCCAGGTAGTAGCGGCTGAACGTATGGAGCTTCACGTTGTTCCGCGCTAGCGTTTCCGTCACCGCTTCGAGATCCGCTGCGCCGCGCGCGGCGGCGGCGACATGCATGCCGTAGAAGGAGGGGATCGGCTCCAGCCATTCGCCGAGTTCGTTCTCCAGTGAGTGCAGCAGCAACTGCCGGCGCTGCTTGTAGAGGGCGCGCATTTTCCGGACATGGCGGGTCAGATGGCCTTCGGCGATGAAGCCGGCCACGCCCATCTGCACCGGCGTCGAGCAATGCCAGTCGAGGCAGTTCTTGGCGGCGACCAGGGTACGCAGGGCCCAGTCGGGGGCGACGATGAAGCCTAGCCGCAGCGCCGACAGCATGCACTTGGAGAAGGTGCCGACATAGAACACCACATCGGCCGCGTCGGCGGTCCGGAGCGCTTCCAGGGGGCTGCCGTCGTAGCGGAATTCGCCGTCGTAATCGTCCTCCACGATCACCGCGCCGCGGCTGCGCGCGAACTCGACCAGCAGCTGGCGACGGCGCTGCGACATGCGCACGCCCAGCGGAAACTGGTGGGAGGGGCAGACGCAGATCACGCCGGCGTTTTGCGGCAGCTGATCGACCATCAGCCCTTCCTCGTCGATCCCCACCGGAACCAGCTTCGCCCCCGCCGCTGCGAACGCCACCCGCATCGGCGGATAGCCGGGATCCTCGATGGCGACCACGGTTTCGCCCGGCGTAACCAGCGCCCTGGCGAGCACGTCGAAGGCCTGCTGCGCGCCCGAGGTGACGAGGATGTCGCCGGCCTGGCAGGCCACCGCGCGCGTCAGGGCAATGTGCCGGGTGATGGCTTCGCGCAGCTGATAGTTGCCCTGGTTGCCCTGCGGGCTTTTATAGCTGGCGGGCTTTCGCTCCAGTCCCCGCAGCTGCTTGGCGCTGACGCGGCGGAACACGTCGAACGGGAACAGCCGGGAGTCGACCAGGGCCGGGCGGAAGTCGACAGGCGGGACGCTGTGCGCACCTTGGGCCGGCACGGCCGCACGTTGCGGCGGATCGCGCCAGAAGTTCATCGAAGCCGTCACTTCCTCGCGCAGCCAGAAGCGGTTCAGTCGATGATCGGGCGGGCCCGCGCCCTCGGATGAAGTCGGCGGCGGCGATACCGGAATGCGGTTGGCGACATAGGTGCCGGAGCCGTGGCGGCTGACCACGTAGCCTTCGTTGAGCAGCTGCTCGTAAACCTCCACCGCCGTGTTACGCGACACGCCGAGGAAGGCCGCGGATTTGCGGGTGGCCGGGAGCCTGGCGCCCGCCGCCAGGCGGCCGTCGAGGATGGCCGCTTTCAGCTGCAGGTAGAGGCTGCGGGAGGACTGGCGCGAGCCCTTGGCCGCCAGATCAAGCCCGATTTCGAACAAGGGATCCATTACGCCCCATCATCGTGAGTGGCCCAGCTATTTTTCCCGCAAGTGGCTCTTCAAAGAAAGCCGGCCGTCTTCAAAATACCTCATCGATTGCCGGCGCCGGCGCTCCAATGCCTGGGGCGCCGCCGCGATCGCCCGGTCCGATGCCGGGCCCACCCCATCACATGGAGATTACAGTGAAGTTTCCCCAGCGTATCGGTGTCTGTGCCCTGGCGGGCGCAATCGCGTGGCTTTCCCCGGCGCTTCCGGCCAGCGCCGCTGGCGATGCCGCTCCGCCTGCCGCGGCCGCGGCGCATGACGGCCAGCATGATTTCGACTTCAACTTCGGCGTGTGGAAAACCCATATCCGGCGCGTGCTGGATCCGCTGTCGGGCTCCACCGACTCGGTCGAGCTCAACGGCACCGTCACCGTGCGCAAGGTCTGGGACGGCCGCGCCCAGCTGGAGGAGATCGAGGCCGACGGTCCCAAGGGCCACTGGGAGGGCACCACCTTGTTTCTCTACAACCCCGAGGGGCACCAGTGGAGCCAGACTTTCGCCGACAGCAAGTCGGGGGTTCTGGAAGCGCCCCTGATCGGCTCGTTCAAGGACGGGCGCGGCGAACTCTACGCCCAGGAAACCGACAATGGCCACACCGTCCTGGTCAAGGGCGTCTGGTCCGAGATCACGCCGGATGCGCACCACTTCGAGGAATTCCTCTCGGACGACGGCGGCAAGACCTGGGCGCCGGCCTTCATCGCCAGCCTGACACGGCTGAAGCCATGAACTGGCTGCGTAGACGCTGAAATCCCGCGAGCTAGTGCCTCGTCGAGGACGAGGCCAGCAGCTCGTGTAGGGCGGGAGAAGCGCAGCGTATCCCGCCTTCCGCGACAGGCGGGATAGCTCCCGCCCTACGGGCTGCCTCGCGGCAAGCAGGCGCCAGGCATTCTGGCGCCACACCGATCCGGCCGGCGTCTAACGTTCGCCAATCCAGTAGGTGATTCCGCTTGAGGGCCCGGTGGCCTGAAAGAAGCCTCCGACCATGGCATAGCCGCCGCTCGAAAGAGACTCCGGCGCGCCCGGGATCACGTCTATCAATAGCTGCCGGGCGGCAGTGTTTCCCTGAACTCTGGTGCCAACCAGCACGATGCCATTAGTGGAGTCACCGCCTGTTGCCGTGATGATGTAGCCATTCGCCGCGAGATTCTGTGCAGCGGTTTGTATGTCGGCAAACGTGGTGATAACGGATTGCACCTCGTAAACCGTGGTTGTGTCGCCCTGCCATCCGTAGGAAAGATACGTGATGTTGCCCTGATTGAAGGATACCGCGGTGATGACGCGACTTGCGGCCCCCTCCTGGGTGCTTGCAGCCTGGAATGCTGTCGGCGCGACCGTTTGGCTGCCCAGATCAAAGCCGCTGGCTTGTGTCGACTGGATCGATGAAATCGCGTACGCGTTGAAATCGGGTTGCAACTGCAGGGAGGTGATGACGCTGCTGCCGACGGGCAGGGGAAACGCTGCGGCAGAGCCGGTAGAGAATCCAGCGGCAAGATCAGACGCGAAGCCTGAGTATTCCATGTCCTGATAGCTGGTTTTCAGATCGGCCGATGCTGGTGTGGCCTGGTTGACTTGCAGGAACCAGGAGCAGTTGTAGGGGGTGCCCTGGGTTGCAGGCCCGCACGTATCTCCGAGCTGCAGGGGGCTGCCGTAAGCGCCGTACTGCTGCTCTATGCCTCCGCCAATGTTGATGGAGACGTATCCTGCATAGCCATTCACCGTGAATGGCGCGTCTACCTGCTGGAAGCGGAGATCGCCTGCCTTGGGCGCCGGCCCCGTCAGAACCGCCAAGTTCGCCGGTGCGCTGGTCTCGGTGCCGCCGGGATTGGAGATTGTGACCGAAATGACCTCGCCGGAATCACCCAATGTTGTTGCCGGAGTGGTGTAAGTGGAGGCGGTTGCCCCGGTAATTGGAGTGCCGTTTTCCAACCACTGGTAACTTAAAGGCGCGCTCCCTGTAGCAGCAACCGAGAACGTGGCGGTTTGCCCCACGGTGACGACGGCATTCTGCGGCGGCTCGGTGATGGCAACATTCTGTACCGGCGCCGGGGAAGCCTGGCCACTCCCTCCACCGCAAGCAGCAAGGAACGCTCCCGCCGCAATGGACGCCGAGACGAAAGCATAAATATGGGTTCGCACGCGCACCTCCCAGGCAATGAGGCGGGGCTCTTGACCCGAATGATTGTGAGCCCTGCTAGAGTACTGAATGGAACCTTATCATATTGACCGCCGGACCAATCCCGAATAACTGCGATCTCGGTCACAATATTGTAAGAGGCGGTCAACCGCCCTGAACTCTGTCGGTGCATTCATCGGACATGCGCAGCTTCAGTCCGATTAGGCCTGCCTGACGCGGCTGAAGCCATGAAGCGGCTGCGTAGATGCTGAAACTCCGCTAGTGCCTCGTCGAGGACGAGGCCAGCAGTTTCGCGTGAAGGATTTCCGTTTCATCGTCGGCCGGATACATGCATTCAATGCGAAGTTCCTGGGCGGCGATGGTTTGGGGCGTGCCGACCGTGGTGATCAAGGAAAAGTAGTTCAGCAGCGCACCATCCTTGACGAAGCTCACGGGCGTCATCGGCAGCATGCTGGGCTGCTCCAGCGGTTTCCAGTCGGACTGCACGTCCGGATAGGCCAGCAGATCCGCCACCAGGTCCCTGGTCTTCTGATCGACGACATGGCCCACGGTTTCCCGGTGTACGCGCTCGATCAGGGACTGGGCCAGGGTCTCCCAATTCGCTATGAATGGACGCATGCCCTTGGGATCAAACATCAGGTGCAGCAGGTTGCGAGGCGAGGGCCGCGCCGACAGGTCGATGAAGCAGTTGAAGAAGCGCGGCGATGCGTCGTTGGTCAGGAGCACGTTCCAGTAGCGGTCCATGACGATGGCCGGATAGGGCTCATGCCGGGTGAGCATCCGTTCCAGCGCCTTGCCGACGCTTTTCATTTCGTCCGAATTCCAGGCCGCGTCGGAATACTGCGGCGCATAGCCGGCGGCCAGCAGCAGGGCATTCCGCTCGCGCAAGGGAATCTCCAGCACCTGCGCGATGCCCATCAGTGTCGAGCGGTTGGGAACGCTGCGGCCGCTCTCGATGAAGCTGATCTGCCTCTGCGAAATCCCGGCATCCAGGGAAATGTCGAGCTGGCTGCGGCCGCGGCGGCCGCGCCACTGTTTCAGCAGTTCGCCCAGCTCATTGGTCTTCGGCATCTTGTCCATCGTATCCTCGATCGCCTTGGCGGGAATGAGCCCCCGGCGGCGAAACCGGGGCTCATGAACAGCATCCGCTGTGGCATCAAGCTTACGCGGCGCTCCAGGCATGCGCCTGGAATGCGGCTTCCAGAGGCGGTTGGGTAACACTGCCGGTGTAGTTGGTGATGGTGGACGCGGCCACCACGCCGATCACTTCCAGCAGGAGGGCCTTGTCGAAGCCGGCCTGGAGGAAGCGGGACACGTCCGCCTCGTCCAGCCGGCCGCGCTTCTCGATCAAGGTCCGCGCCAGCGTGGACAGGGCCGCGTACTTCGGATTGCGCGGGATCTGCCGCTCACGGATGGCCTTCACCTCGGCGGGATCGACGCCTTCCTTCAATGCCAGGAAGCTATGGAAGGCGACCGGCCAGGTGCTGGCATTGGTTACCGCATTGGTCAGCAGCAGGACCTGGATTTGGTCCTCGGAGAAGCTGCCGCCATGGACCTTCTGGAACAGGCCGACCAGGCTGGCAATGAGGACCGGGGATGTGGACATGGCGCCAACGATGTTGGGAATCATGCCAAAGGCTCCCTGGAGTGCTTCCAGGGAAGGCCTGGACTGGGCGGGCGCGGACTCGATGGTGTGAACGGGAAAAGTTTGCATGGTTTCGACCTCGGCAGGAGTGGAAGCGGTTGCGGTGGGTTGCGGGAGCAACCCCTCTGCGCGATCGAAATGATATTGACTGGGTGAATGCCCGCAATTACATGCGATGTAATAGAGCGGGAGAGGGCAGCGTATTCCGCCTTCCGCGATGGGCGGGATAGCTCCCGCACAACGGGCTCCCCCCACGAATGTGAGAGAGAGCCAGGGAGAGGGAATATTTTTGAGATGGTTTCTAGACTTGCTGTTTTGCGGCGAGTAGGCGCTTCGGCGCCAGCATGCGCCAGGCGTCTTCGATCAGCCGGGCCAGTGAGTCGGCGCGGACCCGCGACAGCCGCAGCAGCACCACCGGGTAACCGCGGTAGTGTTCTTCCATGAAATAAGTGCCGGGATCGACTTGCAGCAGCAATTCGCGCTGCGAATCCTCGATCTTCAGCACCAAGGTATCGCCATCCTCGCGTAGTCGCGCCAGCAGCTTCTTGCCGACGCGGAAGGCCGGCGTGCCGTAGCAGATGTACTCCTCCACGCCGGGAAGGGCGAGGGCCAGTTTGCGGACGGCATCGAAGCTGACCGCTCCGCTTTTCGATCTTGAGCTTTTCTTTGCGCTCATGCCGCAGTTCTCGGGCGACCCTGGGGTCACCCAAGCCTACCAGCTTGTCTGCGTGGTTTCGGGCCTCCCGCGACAGGCGGGATAGCTCCCGCCCCTGGGCTCAGGCGGATCCTGGATTTCACTTCGTTCCCTCCGGGCTTGCTTACTTGGCGCCCCTACCGCGGTTGCGCACCAGTATCACCACGCCGGCCCCTATGAGGATCACAGGCCACCACTCCATGATCAAGTAACCGAGATGCGGCATCCAGCCGAACTTCAATGCAAGGAAATAGACGCCCAGCCCGATCAGGACAAAGGCGGTCAAATTCGAGTTGTTCCGCATAAGGTGATCCAGGTCAGCAGTTGGTTGGTAGGCCTGGAACAACGGACTCCCCTGTTGTTCTTGCCCGGCACAACTAGGATGCCATATGGCGGACATCCACCGCCGGCCGCTCCGGGCTGAATGTGGCCGGTCAGCTTCAATCCTCAGGCGGCCATGAACCGGCCCACGCACGCCAACGCGGCCGTGTTGTTTCAGGCCTGCCGTGATTTAAGGGCGGTATGCGAGCTGTACAGCAAGGCCAGATGCGGCGGCAGCAGCAGCAGGATCCACGCCAGATTGCCCTGATAGCAGCCCGGCAGCAGCCGCAGCAGCAGGCTCAGCGCCGCCAGCGCGGCGATGAAGCCGGCGAGGCGATGGGCCCACAGGCGCGGCCACCACTGCGCGCGCATCGAGAGCAGCCAGGTCGGCAGCAGCAGCAGACTCAGCGGGTTCAGCAGCAGCAGGTTTTCGTTGTGCCAGCCGGCCCAGTGCTGGGTCAGTGTCCACAGCGCCAGCAGGATCAGGCCGCAGACGCCGCAGAGCAGCGTGTAGGTGCTGGCCAGCAGGGCGAAGCCAAGCCGTGCGGCGAAGCTGCGGCGCAGCCGGTTGAGCAGCAGCAGCAAGACCGCGAAGCCCAGGCCGATGAGCAGGAAGGGCAGGCGCCAGTCCGGCGGCCGCGGCGGGTCGTCGGGCACATGGGCTTCCAGCAGGCGCGTCTCGCTGGCGACCAGCGGCCGCTCGTTACCGTCCGCATCCTTGATCCTGATCTGGCGCAGCTGCTGCATCAGCACCATCGGCACAAAACTTTCCTGCAACTGGCTCAGCGGCAGGTCGGCAGTGGGGCCAAGCGCCACGTCCATGCCCAGGCCGGCGAACAGGTCGGGCGAGACCAGGCGCACCGCGTCGTAGCGGTAGCTGTACGGCGTTATCGCCGCTTCCAGCTGCGTGCGCAGCTGGCCGCCCAGCGCCTGGTCGAGGGCGTCGCGTACTTTGGTCGAGCAGTTGGAGAGGAAGTAGTCGTAGCGGTAGTTGCGGTTTTCCGGGCGCGCGTTCCAGTTCAGGTAATCGGCCAGGGTGACGCGCTGGATGGGCGTCAGGTTGAGCTTCTGCTCCTGCACCCAGCGGCCCTCGTAACGGTAGATGTCGAGGTCGTATTCCAGCGGGTCCGCCGCCATGCGGTACAGCATGTAGCCGCGGGCGAAGTTCAGCATGAAGTTCTTCTGGTTGAAGTCGAACATGCCGTAGTTGTAGGCGACCGCCGTGCCGCGCTCGCCGTCGCGCACCAGGATGGCGTTGTGGCCGAAGCGTTCCCAGTAGATGGTGCCGGGGCCGAAGGTCAGCACGCTGATTTCCAGCGCGTCACCGGAGCGGCCGGAGGAGGGGATGAGCTGCTGGGCGCGGGCGGGGAGGGTGGTGAGCAGCAGGGCGAGCAGCAGGAATGTCGTGGAGACTGCGTTGCGCAAGATCCCTCGATACGCGTTGCTTCGCGACGCTACTCGGGACGAACGGGATTGGCCCACAAGAACTGGATCCCCGCCTGCGCGGGGATGACTCTGTTCCCGACTCATGTCTGTGACAGTGCCACTTGCAGCAGATGCACCCGCCGGCTGTCGGCGCGCTGCACGTTGAACTGGAAGTGCTCGATGCGGATGCTTTCGCCGCGGCGCGGCATGTGGCCGAAGCCGTGCATCACCAGGCCGGCGACGGTGTCGAATTCCTCG
>Ga0302314_10003546_pt1 | contig 28724 bp, 23 predicted proteins | sample III_Palsa_N2_3_FD_200533 | JGI IMG/M metagenome (GOLD analysis project Ga0302314, IMG submission 200533) | Peat permafrost microbial communities from Stordalen Mire near Abisko, Sweden - III_Palsa_N2_3 | ecosystem: Environmental > Terrestrial > Soil > Palsa > Peat permafrost | place: Sweden...
AAGCAAGGCTTGTTCGTGGGAACTGACCACGAAGGTGGTATCAGCTGCGGCGATCAACGCCAGTTCGCTGCGTTGCGAGCTTTGCGCCTGGCGCGCCAGCGCACTGCTGCCGCTGAGTTCGGCGGCGCGTTGTTCGCGCAAGAAATGCAGGTCGATCGTATCGAACAACAACCGGGCCTGCGGTGCGTGTCGCCGAACCAGCTCCAGATATTGGCCGGCTACATTGTGACGGCACAGGATTACCGCATGTAGTGCGTGACCATATGCACGTAGCCAGGTGGGTAGATCGCGCACCCATGGGCGATATAGCGCTTCGCAGCCAAGCGCGCCGAGTGCGGCAATCTCTTGCGTGCTGGCGCGGCCATCGTCTGGCAGAAAGCAGACATCCCAGCCTTCTTCACTTAACAAGCGCAGGATTGCATGCAGTCGCAGTGAACCGGAGTCACGCGTTGGTTCGGGCATCATGCTGTCGACTACCAGTACGCGGCCTCGCGTGCGGTGATGCAGTGCGCGTTCCAGAATAGTGCCGGGCGCTGGCTGTGCGTCCAGCTCATACGCCCATTTCGCAGTGAAACTGTGCTGGTTGATCAGTTGGTGACGCTTCATTCCCGCGAGCAGATCGGTGCCTGCACTGATCCCTTCGCAATGGACCACCATGCTGGCCGGCTCGTAATAAACTTGCAGGCCCAGCTTTCGCACAGCAAAAGCCAGGTCAACGTCTTCGTAGTAGGCCGGCTGGTAGCGGGTATCGAAACCGCCAACACGCTGAAACACTCCGCGGCGAATCATCAGTGCGGCGCCGGAAACATAGTCCGTTATGCGGCGGTAACCGTAGGCAGGTGTATCGCGTGATTCGAAGCGCCCGACGTTCCAGCAGCTGCCGTCGGCGAAGACCAGTCCACCCGCTTCCTGCAGACGTCCATCGGGATAAACCAGCCGGCTGCCGGCAATCCCGCAGTCAACGCGTTCGGCAAAGCAGACGAGTAGGGCGTCCAGCCATCCGGGGGATACCTGGGTGTCGTTGTTGAGGAAAAGCAGGAAATCACCGCGGGCTTCCACTGCACCGGTATTGCAGCTGCCAATGAAGCCAAGATTGTGTGAATTGCGTAGCAAACGAAGGCCGCCGATCTGCGCAAGCGTGGCTGCACTATCATCCGGCGAAGCATCGTCTACCACCAACACTTCGATGCGTGCTTGTGCTGGGTATCTGACCAGCGAGCGTAGGCAAGCCAACGTGTAGGCCAGCTTGCCGTGGACCGGGATGATGATGGAGACCGCCGGGTCGTCCGACACTGGCAGCACAAACGGTACGAATTGTTCGTCGAGTTGAAGCAATTCGAGGCTGGCATCGGCCGCTGGTCGCGTAGCGAATTCTTGCGTCGCTCGTGCCAACGTGCTGCGCCAGCCGCGTAGCGCCACGCTGCTGCGTATTCGCTGCAGGATGTAGCCGAGGCGCTTCAATCGCCACTGCAGTTTTGCAATCAGTACGGCATCCTCGCTAGTTCACAGGTTCTGGTAGTTCGGCCCGGAACCGCCTTCCGGGGTCACCCAGTTGATGATCTGGTAGGGATCCTTGATGTCGCAGGTCTTGCAGTGCACGCAGTTGGCGGCGTTGATCTGCAGGCGCTTGCCGCCGGCCGTCGCGGTATCGTCGACGATTTCGTAGACGTTGGCGGGACAGAATCGCGTGCAGGGATTGCCGTATTCCTCCGCGCACTTCGTCACGCAGATCGAGGTGTCGGACACGTGTAGGTGCACCGGCTGGTCTTCGTCGTGCTCGGTGGCGGCGAAATACACGGCGGCAAGGCGATCGCGCGGCGGCAGCTCGCGCTGCACGTAGTCGCGCTTGGGTTCCTGCTGTTGGCCGAGCTTGTGCAGCGCGGACCAGTCGGCCTTGTTCTTCAGCGTCCACGGCGAAGCGCCGCCGGTGACGGTTTCCCAGGCCGCGTTAAACATGCCGAACCACAGGCCTTTCTTGAAGGCGGGCTTGATGTTGCGCACCTTCTTCAGTTCGGCCATTACGTCGGAGCCGCGCAGCTTGGCATCGAAGCCGGCAGGCTTCAGCTCGTTCGCGACCAGGTGTTCGGCTGCGAGCATGCCGCTCTTGATCGCCTGGTGGGTACCCTTGACCTTGGGCACGTTGAGCAGGCCGGCGGTGTCGCCGATCAGCAGGGCGCCGGGCATTTCGACCTTGGGTAGCGACTGGTAGCCGCCGGTGACGATCGTACGCGCGCCGGCAGAAAGAATGCTGCCGCCTTCCAGCAGCGGCTTCATCATCGGATGGTTCTTCCACTGCTGGAACGCTTCCCAAGGTTTGTAGTCGGGGTCGCTGTAGTCCAGTCCGCTGACGTAGCCGAGCGCGACGCGGTCGCCGTCGAGGTGATAGAGGAAACTGCCGCCGTAGGTATGGCTGTCCGCCGGCCAGCCGAAGCTGTGCACGATCTTGCCCGGCGTCACGCGTCCGGCCGGCAGTTGCCACAGTTCCTTGATGCCGATCGAATAGCCCTGCGGATCGCTGTCCTTGTCCAGTTCGAAGCGCTTGATCAGCTGCTTGGTCAGGCTGCCGCGCGCGCCCTCGGCGAGCACGGTGACCTTGGCCTTGATATCGATGCCCTCGGTGTAGCCGGGCTTGTGCGTGCCGTCCTTCGCCACGCCCATGTCACCGATGCGCACGCCGGCCACCGAGCCGTCCTCGTTGAAAACGGTTTCGGCGGCGGCGAAGCCGGGGAACACATCCACGCCCAGCGCCTCGGCCTGCGGCGCCAACCACGCGCACATCGCACCGAGCGAGACGATGAAATTGCCGTGGTTGTTCATCCCCGGTGGCACCGGCAGCTTGCGGCTGCCGGTCTTGCTGAGCAGCCAGAACTCGTCGCTGCCGGCCGGCACGCAGATCGGCGGCGGATTGTCGCGCCAGCCCGGCAGCAGCGCATCCAGCGGCTGCGGTTCGATCACCGCGCCGGAAAGGATCTGCGCGCCGATGGTCGAGGCCTTCTCGATCACGCAGACGCTGATTTCCGGCTTCAGCTGCTTCATGCGGATCGCGAACGACAGCCCGGCCGGGCCGGCGCCGACCACGATCACGTCGTATTCCATTGTCTCGCGTTCGCTCATCGCTGGCCTCTTGGCTATCTGGCTGGGTGGCTAGGGTGTTTTTGCGTAAGCGCGCCGATCAGGGCGCGCGGTGGGGAGATGCCTGTGCATTGTCGGGATTCCTGCGCCGTACGGCAAACCGGCGCGCGGCAGTGCGGCTTGCAATCATTCAATCCATACGGGCTTAATCGAAAGAGTTTCCGGGAGGGTGCATGAATTCACTACCGCCGATCGCCGATCTCGACCTGCGCCGCGCCAGCCTGTGCCAGCTGTTGCACTGGCTGGCGATCGGGCGCGTGCAGACGCAGGCCTTGACCGATGTGTACCAGGAAGCGATCGAACGACTCAATCCGGCGCTGAATGCCTATGTCGAACTCAGCTCCGGCATGCTGCAGGAACAGGCGCGCATGGCCGAGCAGCGTCGGCGCAACGGCGTGATCGGTCGGCTCGACGGCATTCCGATCGCGCTGGAGGACAACTTCGACGTGGCCGGCTGGCCGACTCGTGCCGGTATGCCCGCGCGCCATCGCCCGGCTCCAGAGGATGCGCAGGTGGTGGCACAGTTGCGCGCCGCCGGCGCGGTGCTGGTCGGCAAGACCACGATGGACGAGGGCGGCCTCGGCGCCGCCTGCGCCAATCCTCACTACGGGCAGGCGCACAATCCGTACGCGCTGGAGTTCAGCACCGGTGGTTCTTGCGGTGGTGCCGCGGCGGCCGTGGCGGCAGGGTTGGCAGTGGCCGCGGTCGGCGTCGACAGCCTCGGCTCGATCCGCATTCCCGCCAGTTATTGCGGTGTGTATGCGCTGAAGCCGACGCATGGCGAGATTTCTGCGCGCGGTCTGCTGCCCGCGGCGCGGCGGCTGGATGCGGTGGGCTTGATTGCGCGTAGCGTGGACGATCTCACCGTGCTGCTGCAGACGCTGGCCGGCTATGACGCCGACGATGCGCGTTCCCGCCGCCGCCGCGTGGCCTTCTCACTGCCGGACTGGGAGCCGGGCAATCTGCGCAGCGGCCTGTTGCCCGATCTGGCCGGCGTCGGCGTGCAGGCCGAGGTGATCGCGGTGTTCGATGCCGCACTGGAGAAGTTGTCCGCCGTACTGCGCGAGCGGCGCACGGTGGATTTCTCGGACTGGGATTTCGCGCGCACCCGCCGTGCCGGCCTGTTGCTGATGGAATCCGAGATGCTGGCGACCTTCGCCGACGACCTCGCTGGTACGGTGACGCCGGTGTCCACGGGTTTCCGCAAGATGCTCGACTACGCCGCCGGCAAGAGCGCCGCCGACTACGCGGTGGCCGATCGCGTGCTCGACGCGGCGACCTTGAAGATGCGCCGGCTGTTCGCCCAGGTCGACGTGCTGATCTTGCCGACTACGCCGCAGGGCGCGTTCCCGCTGGACGGCCCGGTGCCTGACTCGGTGGCCGACCTCACCAGCTTCGCCAGCCTGGCCGGCTGTCCGGCCGTGAGCCTACCGATGGGCAGCTTGCCCAACGGCCTGCCAGTCGGCCTGCAACTGGTCGGTGCGCGCGGTTCCGACCTGCGCCTGCTCGAACTGGCGGCGATCTGCGCGGCGACGCTGGATGCCGAACCGGTTTATCCGGCGCTGGCATGAAGTGGATCGCATGAGCATGCCGCGCTTCGAGAGGCTGACACCGATGTTGCGCAGCTTCGACCTCGCCGCCGCCCTCGCGTTTTATGGCGAGGTGCTTGGTTTCACCGTCGAAAGCCAGCAGCTGGGCTGGGCTTCGTTGCGCCGCGATGAGGTGCGCCTGATGCTCGCTGCGCCCAACGTACATCTCGATGCCGAGCGGACCGCAGCAGTCTTCAACGGCTCGCTGTACATCCGCATCGACGATGTCGATGTGCTGTGGGCGCAGCTGAAAGATCGCGCACGGGTCTGCTACGCGCCGGAGAGCTTCGGCTACGGCATGCGCGAGTTCGCCATCTACGACTGCGATGGCTACCTCGTGCAGTTCGGCCAGCCGCTCGATTCTTGAACCAGACGATGCCGAACCTGCTCGTTGGCGACGGAGATCATGACTGGCAGCGGATCGCGCTGGCGGGCGCCGACCTGAGTTGGCTGCCACAGTGGCTGGACGCAACCGAGGCGGATGGATTGTTCGCCGCGCTGCGCGCCGCGATCCCGTGGGAGAACCACAGTCTGCGCATGTTCGGCCGCGACGTTGCCGCGCCGCGACTGAGCTGCTGGATCGGCGATGCCGACACGAGCTACACCTATTCGCGCCGGCGTTTCGAGCCGCACCCCTGGCCGCCGCTGCTGGATCGGCTGCGTGCGCGGGTGGAACGCACCTGCGGCAGCCGCTTCAACAGCGTGCTGGCGAATCTCTATCGCGACGGCAACGACGCCATGGGCTGGCATAGCGATGCCGAGGCAGAACTGGGCCAACAGCCGGTGATCGCGTCGCTGAGCCTGGGCGCCGAGCGAACGTTTCGCCTGCGTCGCAAGATGTCGCGCGGCACATCGATATCGCCGGTACTGAATCTGCCGCTGCCGCACGGCAGCCTGCTGCGCATGGCCGGCGACACGCAGGCACATTATCGCCATGCCTTGCCGCGGACTCGCGGCGAGTCCGCCGCGCGGATCAACCTCACGTTCCGGCTGATTCATCCGGCATGATCCTGACCTTGATCGCACGATAGACCCGCGCGGCTTGGATTGCCGGCGCATGCTGGCGATAATGCCGGCTTGCGAACAACGGCGGGCCAGCTTGCCGATGTTCGACACCTGTCTGGAGTCGTCACGTTGAACCCATTCTTCCGCTTCGCTCGCCCGTCGGCGCACGCGCCATGACCGGCACCGCCGTCGATCGCGTTTCGCATCTCGATCGTCTCGAAGCGGAGAGCATCCACATCCTGCGCGAGGTGGCGGCCGAGTTCCGCCATCCGGTGATGCTGTATTCGGTGGGCAAAGATTCCTCGGTGCTGCTGCACCTGCTGCTGAAGGCGTTCTATCCGGCGCGGCCGCCGATCCCGCTGCTGCACGTGGACACCACCTGGAAATTCCGCGAGATGATTGCCTTCCGCGATCGTCGCGCGACGGAGGAAGGGCTGCAGCTGCTGGTGCACATCAATCCGGACGGCGTGGCGCAGGGCGTCGGCCCGTTCTCGCATGGTGCGGCCGTGCATACCGATGTGATGAAGACCCAGTCGCTGAAGCAGGCGCTGGACCAGCACGCCTTCGACGCGGCGATCGGCGGCGCGCGCCGCGACGAGGAGAAGTCGCGCGCGAAGGAACGCATCTTCTCGTTCCGCAGCGCGCAGCATCGCTGGGACCCGAAGAACCAGCGCCCCGAACTGTGGAATCTGTACAACGCGCGCATCCGCCAGGGCGAAAGCGTGCGGGTGTTCCCGCTATCCAACTGGACCGAGCTGGACGTGTGGCTGTACATCCTGCGCGAGCGGATTCCGGTGGTACCGCTTTACTTCGCCAAGGAGCGCCTGGTGGTCGAGCGCGATGGCACGCTGATCATGGTGGACGACGAGCGCATGCCGCTGCGGCCCGGCGAACAGCCACAGCTGAAGAAGGTGCGCTTCCGCACGCTCGGCTGCTATCCGCTGACCGGCGCGATCGAATCGGACGCCGAAACGCTGGAGGCGGTGATCCAGGAGATGCTGGTGTCGCGCAGTTCCGAGCGGCAAGGCCGGATGATCGATCGCGATCCGTCCGCCTCGATGGAGCGCAAGAAACAGGAAGGCTATTTTTGATGAGCACGCACTGATGGGCATGCATTGATGGCTGAGCGCGAACCCGCCGACGCGCTGCGCGATTACCTGCAGCGGCACGAGCAGAAGAGCCTGCTGCGACTGATCACCTGCGGCAGCGTCGACGACGGCAAGAGCACCTTGCTCGGTCGCCTGCTGTACGACGCCAAGCGCCTGTACGACGACCAGCTCGATGCGTTGGTGCGCGACAGCAAGCGTCACGGCACTCAGGGCGATGAACTCGATTTTGCGCTCTTGGTCGATGGGCTGGATGCAGAGCTGGAGCAGGGCATCACCATCGACGTGGCCTACCGCTTCTTCAGCACCGACCGGCGCAGCTTCATCGTGGCCGACTGTCCCGGCCACGAGCAGTACACGCGCAACATGGCCACCGGCGCGTCCACCGCGGACCTGGCCATCGTGCTGGTCGATGCGCGCAAGGGTCTGCTCACGCAGACGCGCCGACACACCTATATATGTGCGTTGCTCGGCATCCGCCATGTGCTGCTGGCGGTGAACAAGATGGACCTGGTGGATTTCAGCCAGGAGCGCTTCGAGCAGATTGCCGCGAACTACCGCGAGCTGGCCACATCGCTGGGCATCGAGAAGGTGCATGCCATCCCGGTGTCCGCCTTGCGCGGCGACAATATCAGCATCGCCTCACAGCACATGTCCTGGTATGTCGGCCCGACCGTGCTGGCCACGCTGGAACAGGTCGAGGCGGCGCCGGCTGCGCGTGCAGCGGATGCCGACGCGGCATTCCGCCTGCCGGTGCAATGGGTCAACCGGCCTGATCAGAATTTTCGCGGCTATGCCGGCACGCTGTGCGGTGGCTCAGTAAAGACGGGCGACGCCGTGGTGGCGTTGCCGGGCGGGCGGCGTTCGCAGATCGCACGCATCGTCACCGCGGATGGCGATCTGGATGCCGCGGCCGCCGGCCAAGCGGTGGTGCTGACGCTCACCGAGGAGATCGACGTCAGCCGCGGCGACGTACTCGCCGCCGCCGCGCGGCCGCCGCAGGTGGCCGACCAGTTCGCCTGCCATCTGCTGTGGATGGGCGATCAGTCGCTGCTGCCGAGCCGTTCCTACTGGCTGAAGATCGGCACGCGCACGGTCGCCGCGCAGGTCACCGCGATCAAGTACAAGGTCGACGTGAACACGCAGGCAGAGCTGGCGGCGACGCGACTGGAGCTCAACGAGGTGGCGTACTGCAATCTCAGCCTCGACCAGCCCATCGCGTTCGAGCCGTACGCGCAGAGCCGCACGCTCGGCGGTTTCATCCTGATCGACCGGCAGAATCATGCCACCGTGGCCTGCGGCACGATCGATTTCGCGTTGCGCCGTGCCACCAACGTGCACTGGCAGCACGTCGACGTCGACCGCCATGCGCGCGCCTTGATCAAGGGACAGTTGCCGGCCTGCCTGTGGTTCACCGGCCTGTCCGGCTCGGGCAAGTCGACCGTGGCCAACTTGGTCGAGCGTCGATTGCATGCGCTCGGCTATCACACCTATCTGCTCGACGGCGACAACGTGCGGCACGGCCTCAACCGCGATCTCGGCTTCACCGACGAGGATCGCGTGGAGAACATCCGCCGCGTGGCCGAGGCAGCGCGGCTGATGGTCGATGCCGGCCTGATCGTGCTGGTCGCCTTCATCAGCCCGTTCCGCAGCGAGCGGCGCATGGCGCGCGGACTGTTCGACGAAGGCGAGTTCTTCGAGGTATTCGTCGACACACCGCTCGAGGTGTGCGAGCGCCGTGATGTGAAGGGCCTGTACGCGAAGGCGCGCGCGGGACAGATCAGCAACTTCACCGGCATCGATTCGGCCTACGAGGCGCCTGAGTCGCCCGAGTTCCATCTGCAGACGCAGGAAATCCCGGCCGAAGCGCAGGCGCAGCTGATCGTGGACCGGTTATTGCAACGCACGCCCTGAGCTTGTGATGGCTTGAGCTTGCCGGTGGGCGACGCGGATAATGCGCCTTCCCTTACCCCTGGCCCACCCATGACCCAGAAGACCGTACTCAACGCTACCCACCGCGAGCTCAACGCACGCATGGTCGATTTCGGCGGCTGGGACATGCCGATCAGCTATCGCTCGCAGATCGAGGAGCATCACGCGGTGCGGCGCGATGCGGGCATGTTCGACGTGTCGCACATGACCGTGATCGATCTGCATGGCGCCCGCACGCGCGAATTCCTGCGTCACTTGCTGGCCAACAGCGTCGACAAGCTCAAGACCACCGGCAAAGCGCTCTACTCGTGCATGCTCAATGAGCGGGGCGGGGTGATCGACGATCTCATCGTGTACTTCTTCGACGAGGCGCACTTCCGGCTGGTGGTGAATGCCGCCACCACGACGAAGGACCTGGCCTGGATCGAGGTGCAGGCGAAGTCGTTCGCGGTCGAAGTGAAGCCGCGGCCGGACTTCGGCATCATCGCGGTGCAGGGCCCGCACGCGCGGGCCAAGGTGCTCGGCCTGCTGCACGAAGTGGATCGACCGCGCATCGAGAAGCTCGGCAAATTCACCGCCGCCGCCGCGCAGGGTCCGCATGGCATGCCGCTGTTCGTGGCGCGCACCGGCTACACCGGCGAGGACGGTTTCGAGATCATCGTGCCGACCGAGCATGCGGTTGCCCTGTGGCAGGCGCTGGCGGATGCCGGCGTCGCGCCGGCCGGCCTCGGCGCACGCGACACGCTGCGGCTGGAAGCCGGCATGAACCTGTACGGCCAGGACATGGACGACGATGTGTCGCCGTGGGAGGCGAATCTCAGCTGGACCATCGCGATGGATGCCGGTCGCGACTTCATCGGTCGCGCCGCGTTGGAAAAGCAGAAGGCCGACGGCGTGCAGCGCGTGATGGTCGGCCTGGTGCTGGATGACAAGGGCGTGCTGCGCCACGGCCAGCCCGTGCTCACCGCGAACGGCGCGGGCGAGATCCTTTCCGGCGGCTTCGCGCCCACCTTGAACAAGTCGATCGCCTTCGCGCGCATCCCGGCCGGCGAGCCAGGCGAGGTGCGGGTGGATATCCGCGGTCGCGAAGTGCCGGTGCGGCTGGTGAAATATCCTTTCGTGCGCGATGGCAAGCCGTGCGAAGGGATCTGATTGAACTGAACTGGCTTCACTGAAGTCAGTGATGAATGACCGATGTAGTACCTGAATCCTGCGGCTAGAATGGCCGCTTCTGACCCCGAACTCCCGATCAATCCTCCGACTGGACCGACGACCATGAGCGAAATTCCCGGCGATCTGAAATTCCTGAAATCCCACGAGTGGGCGCGTGCCGAAGACGATGGCCTGGTGCGCGTCGGCATCTCCGACCACGCGCAAGGCCAGCTTGGCGACCTCGTCTATGTCGAGCTGCCCGAGATCGGCGCCACCGTGCAGGCCGGCAACGGCGCGGCGGTGGTGGAGTCGGTGAAGGCCGCCTCCGACATCTACTCGCCGATTTCCGGCGAGGTGGTGGAGGTCAACGAGGCGCTTGCCGACAAGCCCGAGACCATCAACGAAGACGCCTGGGGCGAAGGCTGGATCTTCGCGGTGCGTCCGAGCAATCGCGAGGAGCTCGATGACTTGCTCGACGCCGATGCCTACGCCGAGCTGATCGAGAACGAAGACCACTGATCGTCACGCTCATCACGCGCATTCGACGACGGCCGCTGATGCGGCCGTCGTCATTTTCGGCGTATCGATCGATACTACGGATGTATGCGGAGAAATCATCGCGAAGATTCTGCGCGCAGCGCGGGATCGCATCACTCGTCGCTCATGCCTATGCGCGATGGATGTCGTCGCATGTGACGTCAGCGACGACGACTGCGAAGAATCCGCGCTGCCGATTTGCATGCGACGACACCTCTCTCATCGATGACCTGTGCGGACGTTTCCGGATCGACGAAGCGCGCGCCGAGCGCTCTTCGGTCCTCGTCGGGCGGTCTCTGCAAAAAAATTTATTTGTCTCCAGTCGAGTCCCGTTCATCCGTTCGACGCGCCTCTGGCGGCGCATGCGATGACATTGTTTGCGCACGCGTTAGCTTGCACCGCGCAGATCGTCTCGCGATCGACAATTGCCAGAAAACCCTTATTTAAAGCCATTTATTCGATGTTTGACCATTTTAATGGTCGAACAATATGGACGTATAGACGTCTATTCATTTGCGTGCGAAAGTGCCGAAAAACGTTGTGGCATGGACGTTTGCGCCGTTCCGGGGGTAGTAAGGCGGCACAAATCAGCAGCTAAAATCAATTGACAGTTGAAACCTTCCGGAATAGCTTTCGCTCCATTAGCGGGGAACAGGTGCCATGGCAACATCGAAATTCGTAAAGCCTTATGTCGAGCACGGTGAAAAAGCCGGTGCGGTACGCAAGATCACGGTATCCATTCCGTTGCATGTGCTTCGACTGCTTTCCGATTTGCGCACCTCGCGACAAGTGAACAATCTACGGCACGCCACCAACAGCGATCTGCTAGTGGAGGCGTTCCTGCATGCTTTTACTGGGCAACCACTGCCAACTGAAGAGGAGCTGAGACGAACCATGGCCACAATCAAGAAAGTCGCCAAAAAACCCGCCGCCAAAAAGGCCGCAAAGAAAGCTGTCGTGAAGAAGGTTGCCGCCAAGAAGCCGGCCGCCAAGAAAGCCGTGAAGAAGGTCGCCGCCAAGAAGCCGGCCGCCGCCAAGAAAGCCGCTGTAAAGAAAGTCGCCAAGAAGGCTGCGCCGAAGAAGGCCGCCGCCAAGAAAGCTGCACCCGCCAAGGTGATGAAAGCCACCAAGGCTTCGAAGAAGTAATCACAACGCTAATAATGTTCTAGCTGTTTTGTCTCCCTGCGGTGCCCAGCGTGGGGAGGCTGATTTGAAACGTTCGTCCCGGCCCCTGCCGGGACGCTTCGTTTCCGGGGTTCGGAAATATCGCCGTTCGGCGAAACCTTAAGCCGCGAATGTCCTGCGCGGATGCCGCGCGAATTGAAGTCGTGCCGTAATGCGGTTACCTTTCCTTCCATCCGCGCTGCGGTGGGTCGGGGGATTCGCCGCTCCTGCAGGCACAGGGGGGAAGCGCGGGTATCTGATGCCACTCAGCGAGAGACCATGGATACCCGATATTTGCGTAGTTCGAGCCGCCTGGAACGTGGGGCGGTACGGCCGGTGACTTTGGCCATCATTGCGGTGTTCGTGCTGCTTGCCGTCGCGGCGTGGCTCTTGATCATCAAGCCGCACCAGGATCTGGTCGATGCCGATTCCGGCGGGCATCCGTCCACGCCAGTCACGGCGACCGCGCGAACCGTGCCCGCGCCGGCCAACGTCGAAGCGATGGATCTCAATCAGCTGCTGGCCGAGGCGCGCAAGGCGATGAACGAGCAGCGCGTTCTCGCGCCAGCCGGCAACAACGCGTTCGAGTTCTACTTGAAGGCATTGGAAAAGCAGCCGGGCAATCCGGTGGCGACCGATGCGCTGCGCGAAACCTTTCCCTTCGCCGCGAGTTCAGCCGAGCAGGAAATCAACCAGCGCGACTTCAACGAAGCGCAGCGGCAGATCGATCTGCTCGCCAAGGCCGATCCGGCCAATTACACGTTGACTATTCTGCGTTCCAAGCTGGATGCCCAGCGCAAGGTGCTCGACAAACAGCAGCAGCAGGAACTCGATCAGCAGCATCAACAGCAGCTGGCTGCGCAGAAGGCCGCCGCCGACAAGGTCGAAGCCGGCAAACAGGCCGAGCAGCTGGCGGCCCAGACCGCCATCGATCAGCAGAAGGCCCAGCAGGCGGCTCGTGAAGCGGCCGAACGACAACAGGCGCAGGTGGCCAGGGCCACCACACCTGCCGCAGCGGCAGCCACGAAGCCGTCAGGTGGCGAGTCCGGCGAGCAGGCGCGCGCTGCCGTGCTGGTCAAGAGCGCATTGCCGCGCTACCCGCCCAACGCATTGCGCAGCGGGCAGGAGGGCTGGGTGGATCTGGATTTCACTGTGAACGCGGAAGGCAACGTAGCCAACGTACGCGTCACCGACTCGCAGCCGCGTCGCGTGTTCGATCGCGCGGCGACCGATGCCGTGAACCAGTGGAAGTTCAATCCGGCAGTGAAGGATGGTGCGCCAGCGGCGGTGAGCATGCATCGCCGGATCGAGTTCAAGCTCGGTCAGTAATTGATCGATCGGCGGGTGGGGCGCTTACCCCATCCGCCCCGGGCAAAGTCAGTATGGGCAGCGACCACGTCGCGCTCGTGTGTCCCATTCCGCAGCGGCGCTCAATCCTCCGCCGACGGTTTCTTCGCCGGGGTCTTGTTGCGCGATGCGCTCCTGACGGTCTTGCTCTTGCCGGTCGCGGCGGCCTTGCCGGCCTTGGCCACGGCCGCGGACTTGCTCTTGCTGCTGCTCCGGGCCGCGACCGCCGCCTTGCCGCGCGGCTTGGCGGTGACTGGCTTGACGGCAACATGCCGGCCGCGCGTTCCGCGGCTCTTGCCTGCCGGTCGTGCGGCTGCGGCCGGCGCATCGCTCTCGACGCCGGCCCAATCCACATGCGGCAGATCGAGCATGTCGTCGAACACCATCGGCATCAGCCCGGATGGCGTGGCGCCTGCCGAGTTCCACATCGTCACCACGCCCGCATGGTATTTCGGGAAGAAGCCGATCATGGTGCGATAGCCTTCCACCGCGCCAGCATGGAACACCAGCGTCTCGCCACCGTACTCGAAGACGCGCCAGCCGAGCGCATAGTGCGCATCGCTGAGCCGTGCGCGCCGCCATGGCGTAGAGCGCATTTCGATCGGCGTCGGCACCGCCGGCTGATGCAGCATCTCCAGCTGCTGCGCGCCGAGCACGTCCGGCCGGCCGCCCATCTGTGCGATCAGCCACTGCTCCATGTCGCGCAGGCTGGCATTGACACCCGCCGCGGGAGCGACATGGTAGTACGCGTCCTTCGGCTCGAACGGAATCCAGCCCTCGCCGCTGGCGCGGTGCGGTCGCGCCCAGCTCTTGCTCAGCTCCAGCGAATCGCGTCCGTAGCTGGCGGTGGTCATGCCGAGCGGGCCGAAGATGCGCTTGTAGACCAAGTGGTAGAAGAACTCGCCGGTCTTCGCGTAGATCACGTCGCCGATCAGACTGAAGGCGACGTTCTGGTAGCCGTAGCACTGGCCGACGTCGCAGGCGAGGTCGACTTCGTCGAGCTTGCGCACCAGATCGTCGTAGGGAATGTTGTCTTCGAGCAGATTGTCGTAGGTGTTGTGCGGCAGGCCCAGGCGCTGGCCGAGGATGTCGCCGATACTCGCCTGCGCCGAGGCCTGCGCATCCTTCAGCTTGAAGAACGGCAGCACGCTGGCCAGCCGGGTATCCCAATCCAATTTGCCGTCCTGCACCAACACGGCGGTGATCGCGGTGGCGAATGCCTTCGACAGGGAAGCGAGGCGAAAAACGGTATTCGGCGTGATCGGTTCGTGCGTGCTGGCATCCGCGTAGCCCAACGTCTGTTCGAACACCACGCGGTCGTCGACCACCACGGCGGTGGCCAGTCCGGCGACGGCGTTGCGTTCCTGCAGGCGATCGAGCCACTGGCGGTAATCGTCCAGCGTGGCCTTGATCCGTGGCGCGGGCAACTCATCGTGGGTGACCACGGGCGCGCTCGCGGCCACAGGTGTCGCCGCGGATGGCATAGCTGCGAAGCCGACCGCGACCACAGGCTGTGTGGCAGGGGGTGCAGTCGTGGAAGCACTCGCCGCCATCGGCGAGACAGTCGCCTGCGGCGCGGCGAAAGCCGTATTGCTCAACAGGCCGAGCAGGCCCATGGCCCACGTCAAAGTCGTGCGATTCGTCATTCGTTCAAGCTGGGCTGCGGCGCGGGGACGCCATGGGTGGAGAGGTGCAGGCGAGCGTGATCATCATCTGCGGGTGGTCGTCCTGATTGTCGTGTACTTCGCCACGCTCTACAACGGACAGCTGGCTGTGCCGTGGCGCCGAAAGACTGCGCGCGATGCGCCGAAACGATGCGGCATTGTCAAAGGACTTATAAAGGGTTCGCCCTGAACTAGAACAATCGATGGACTGCTGCCATCGATCGCCGGTTCGCGCAGCGATGCGGGCGTGTTCGCGTGCTAGTCTGGCAAAGGCCCACGCTGGATGTCCCCGGTGACCCCACGCCGCACCCCCTTGGCGGAAGAACATTCCGCATCGATCTGGTCCGCGCTGGCTTTCTTCTTTGTGATGGCGGCCTATTACATTGTCCGCCCGGTGCGTGATCAGCTGAGTGGCGCGGTGGGCTCGACCACTTTGCCGCTGTTCTATTTTTTTACCTTCAGCGTAATGCTGCTGCTCGCGCCGGTATTCGGCGCGCTGGTGGCGCGCTTCCCTCGCCGGCAACTGCTCGGCTGGAGCTACAGCTTCTTCATCGTCTGCCTGTTCGTGTTCGTGCCGGCATTCCTCGCGCAGGAGCGGATCGGCGCGCGCGTGTTGGGTGCGGTGTTTTTCGTCTGGGTCAGCGTGTTCAACCTGTTCGTGGTGTCGCTGTTCTGGAGCTTCATGGCGGACATCTTCAGCAGCGCGTCGGCGCGTCGCGTGTTTCCGCTGATCGCGCTCGGCGGCATGGCAGGTGCGTTGGTCGGACCGCTGGTGACCACCTTGCTGGTGCGCCTGCTCGGCGTGGCGCCGCTGCTGGTGGTTTCGGCATCGATGCTGACCGCATCGCTGGTCGTGCTGCTGCGACTTTCCACGCAACACGAACAGCAGCATGCGGGCAGCGGCGGTGATGAGCCGATCGGCGGTTCGCTCTGGGCCGGCATCAAGGAGTTATGGTCGCGTCCGTTTCTGCGCTACATGGCAATCCTGATGTTGTTCAGCGACGGCATCGGCACGCTGGCTTATGCGTTGGTGGCCGATTACGCCAAGGCGCACTTCTCGGATACGACGGCGCGAACGGCGTTCTACGGCCATATCGATCTGGCGGTGAATACGCTGGGTGCCCTGCTGCAAGTGACGCTTACCCGCTGGCTGCTGATGCGGCATGGCGCGGCGTGGGGCCTGGTCTGGCCGGCGGTCATCAACACGGCACTGCTCTTGTTGGTGGTGCTCGGCATCAGCGGCATCGTGCAAGTGGGTTTCAGCGTGCCACTGCATCTGCCCGATAGTCTGGCCGCACTATTCGGCCACAGCGTGGTGGAGCTGGGCTTCATCCTGTCGGCGCCACTGGCTGTCCTGCTGGTGATCACCCGCGGCTTTGCCTATGGCATGATCAAGCCGGCCACCGATGCCTTGTATACGCGAGTGCCGCGCGAGACGCGCTACAAAGGCAAGAACTTCATCGAGACCGCAGTCTGGCGCTTCGGCGATCTGGTGGTCACCAGCGGTGTCAGCGGGCTGGCCAAGCTGGGCATGGGCGTGGCTGGGATGGCCGCAATCGGTGCCGGGGTTTCCGCCGTCTCAATATGGCTGGCGCATCGTGCCGGCTTGTCACCCGATCTGTTACCCGAACAGACATCCGAAGAGGTCGCCAGCACGCGTTGAACGCGCGCCGGGACACACCGAATCGCCGCGTACCGATCAGCTCGTGATGTAGCGCTGCAGCTGCTCGATCTGCTCAGCCTGCGCGTCGATCACCGCCTTGACCAGATCGCCGATCGAGATCACGCCGATTACCTTGTCGCCGTCGACCACCGGCAGATGGCGGATGCGGCTGTCGGTGCACAGGCGCATGCAGTCGAACACGTCGGTCTCGGGTCCGACCGTGAGTGCGGGGCTGCTCATGATCTCGCCGACCGAGGTCTGCGCGGACGAGCGCCCTTGCAAGATCACCTTGCGTGCGTAGTCGCGCTCGGAGAGGATGCCGGCGAGCCGTTCGCCCTGCATCACCAGCAAGGCGCCGACCTGTTTTTCGGCCATGTGCTTGATCGCCTCGAGTACCGGTACTTCCGGCGCGATGGCGAACACCTGGCCACCTTTGGTTTCCAGCAGATGTTTGACCTGACGCATGCTCGACTCCCAATCGGCCGCGGAGCTGGCCGCTTGTTCCGAGTCTAGCGCTGCCCGGCATGTCGCGGTGTGGCCGGGTCGTGAATTCAGTCGCTGGCGGCTCGCGGCGTCGATTCGGCCGTGCCACGCCGGTCGGGGATCGATATAGCGTGCGGGATCTGGTCCTGGATGAAATACAGCGGTCGCCGCTTGCTCTCGGCGTAATTGCGCCCGAGGTATTCGCCGATCACCCCGAGTGCGAGCAACTGCACGCCGCCGAGGAACAGGATCACCAGGATCAAGGTGGGATAGCCGCGTACCGAGTCGCCATGCACCAGCGATTTCAGCAATACCCATACGCCATATACGAAGGCGAGCAGAGCGGAGGCGAGCCCGACCCAGGTTGCCAGGCGTAGGGGGGCGGTGGAGAACGAGGTAATGCCTTCGATCGCCAGCTGGGTCAGCCGCCAATAATTCCATTTCGTCTGGCCCGCCTGGCGCGGCTCGCGCTGGTAGCGCACGGCGGTTTGCCGGTAGCCGATCCAGGTGAATAGGCCTTTCATGAAGCGCTGGCGTTCGCGCAGTTGGCCAAGCGCATCCAGCGCGCGCCGCGAGAGCAGACGGAAATCCCCGGTGTCGCGCGGCAGCGAGGTGTCCGACAACCGCTCCATGCTGCGGTAGAACGCTGCGGCGGTGAATCGCTTGAAGCGCGTCTCGCCTTCGCGGACGGTCCGCGTCGCATACACCACGTCGTAGCCGGCGCGCCATTGTTCGACCAGCGCCGGGATCAGTTCCGGCGGATCCTGCAGGTCGGCATCGATCACTACGGCGGCATCCGCGATCACGTGGTCCAGTCCGGCGGTCAGCGCAGCTTCCTTGCCGAAATTGCGCGACAGCCGGATGCCGCCGGTGCGTGGATCCGTCGCGATCAGTCGCTCGATGATCGTCCAGGTCTCGTCGCGGCTGCCGTCGTCGACATACAGCACATCGCAGCTCAGCGGCATCTGATCCAGCACCGCGCCGAGCCGGCGGTGGAACGCGTCGAGCACGGCGGCCTCGTTGTAGGCGGGAACGACGATCGTGAGCTGGGTCATGCGCATTGCCGCTGTTGGAGTGTGGGCATGTTAGTCAGCTACCGGTCTCTCGGCGAGCATGGCGCTCAGCGACGGCGGGTGTCGCGCGGTGGCTGCCGGCTTTCCAGGTAGCCGGGTCCGCCGAGCTGGTTCATCTGCTGCTCGATCCAGCTCGCGCGGCCCATCACGTAGGCGCTGGGTGGGTCGACGTGCAATTTGCGTGGATTAGGCAGCACGGCCGCCAACCGCGCGGCCTGCGCCGGGCCGAGCGACCGTGGCGGTACGCGGAAGAAGCGGTCGCTGGCCGCGCCGACGCCGTATACGCCATCACCCAGCTCGACGATGTTCATGTAGACCTCGAGGATGCGCTGCTTCGGCCAGGTCCATTCGATCAGCACGGTGAAATAGGCGTCCAGCCCTTTCCGCACGAAACTGCGACCATTCCATAAGAACAGATTCTTCGCCGTCTGCTGGCTGATCGTGCTGGCGCCGCGCAGGCGCTTGCCGTCGTCGGCGGCATCGATGGCAGCGTTGATCGAATCGAAGTCGAAGCCGTGGTGGAACGGAAATTTCTGATCCTCGCCCGCCACCATCGCCAGCGGCACGTACGGCGACACCTGTGACCACGGCACCCAGTGATGCTGCAACTGGAAGTTCGGTTCGCGTCGCAGCCAGGCACCGACCTGGCGTTCCAGCATCATCGCCGAGGTCCACGGCGGCACGAAGCGCAGCACGAGCACCAGCAGCCAGCTCAGCGCCAGCCAGGACAGCGCGAGGATGAGCAGCGAACGAAACAGGCGTGCTGGCAGCGAACGGCGGGTCGGACTCGAGGGCATGGCATCGCAGGGCGGTGGCAATCACCTCAGTATAGGGATGGTGGAGACAACGAGGATGCCGGTCGGTTCAGGATGCCGGGCGCGGCGACATTGTGTCGGGTCCGCTTCGGCCCCACTTTACGGGCGGATCGCAACGAGGGGCTTCAAGTGGACAATGTGTCGGACAAAGATGTGCTGCATCGCTTCGTGCTCGAACGCGCCGGTGTGCGTGGGGTGCTGGTGCGCCTCGGCGCGGCCTGGTGCGAGGTCGCCGGGCGCAGCGATTACCCCGCGCCCTTGCGCAATCTGCTCGGCCAGACGCTGGCCGCGAGTGCCATGCTGACCGGCAACATCAAGCTGGACGGCGCGCTCTCGATTGAGCTGAAGAGCAGCGGTCCGCTGCGTCTGCTGTTTGCCGAATGCACCGACCGCGGCCGCCTGCGCGGCCTGGCCCGCTGGCAGGAACCGTTGCAGACGCCACTGGTGTTGTCCGAACTACCCGAGGCGATCATGGCGATCACGATCGGCCAGGTCGAACGCGGCCAGCGCTACCAGGGCCTGGTCGAACTAGAGCATGCCGAGCTGGCCGGCGCGCTGGAGAACTACTTCGTGCAGTCCGAACAGCTGCCGGCGCGCATCGTGCTGGCGGCGGATGGCGAGCATGCGGTCGGCCTGATGCTGCAGAAGCTGCCGGATGAAGGTGGTCGCGACGCGGCCGACGATGAAGATGGCTGGACGCGCATCGAGCATCTCACCGCCACGCTCGGTACCGTCGAGCTGCTGCAGACCGCGCCGGAGGAGCTGTTGTACCGGCTCTATCACGAGGAGTCGGTGCGGCTGTTCGAACCGCGTCCGTTGGCGTTCGGCTGCAGCTGCACGCGCGAACGGGTGGAATCGATGCTGCGTTCGCTCGGCCGCGAGGAAGTGGAAGCCGCACTGGCCGCGCGCGACGACGAGATCGAGGTGATCTGCGAGTTCTGCGCGCAGCGCTACACCTTCGACCGCATCGATGCCGAGCACCTGCTCAGTGTGAGCGCCACGGCCAGCGCGCCGACCACGGCGCAATAAGCGTTCTCAAGAAGCACCCCGCTTACTTCATGAGGCTGGGCGGGGTCGCGGCCATCCACGTCTCGGCCGGCTGCGCCCTGGCGAACAGGAAGCCCTGGCCGTAGCGGCAGCCGATCCGCAGCAGGGTCTGCCGCTGGCTTTCCTCTTCGATGCCTTCGGCGATTACTTGCATCTCCAACGAATCGGCCAGCACCTGGATCGCGCGCACCACGGCATTGCTCTGGCCGACATCGTCCGGTTCGGTCGCCAGCTCGACGATGAAGGAGCGGTCGATCTTCAAGGTGGAGATCGGGTACTTGTGCAGATAGCTCAGCGACGAATAGCCGGTACCGAAATCGTCCAGCGCGATGACGACGCCATGCGCGCGCAGGTTGTCCAGAATGCGTTTCACCTGCAGCGGATTTTCCAGCAGGGCGCGCTCGGTCACCTCGACGCGGATGCTCCGGGCCTGCACCTGGTGGGCCTGCAACAAGGCCAGCAGACGGGTATCCAGATCGGGCGAACGGAAATGCCGGCCGGAGACGTTGATGCTGATGAAGCCCTCCGCGCCGACCAGCGCGGGCGCCACGGTGAAAACCTGCTCGAAAATCTGCCAATCGATGTTTTCCGACGAACCGTTTTCCTCTGCCACCACGAGAAAGTCCCCGGGCAGCAGCAGGCCGCGTTCCGGATGCCGCCAGCGCAGCAGCGCCTCGTAGCCAACCGTGCGGCCATCCTCCAGGGCGACGATGGGCTGGAAGAATGGAACGAATTCGCCGCGGCTCAGTGCGCGCCGCAGATCACCCTCCATTTCGAGCAGCGATAACGCCTCGCGACGCAGGCGGTCGTCGAACATCGCGGTGCGATGGCGGCCTTCGTCCTTGGCGCGGTACATCGCCGAATCGGCGTCGCGCAGTAATTCTTCCGGACGCTGGTAGTGTGCCCCCGGCATCGCGATGCCGATCGAAGCCGAGGTGAAAATTTCCTTGACGCCCAGCTTGAACGGGGTCTGCAGCTCCTTGATGATCCGCTCGGCGATCATCGATGCCACCTTGGGATCGCCGATGTTCTCGGCCAGCACGGCGAATTCGTCGCCGCCGAGCCGGGCCACCACATCGCTGGTTTTCAGGCAGGCGCGTAAACGGCCACCAACCTGGAACAGCAGATCGTCGCCGACCAGGTGGCCGACCGAATCGTTGATCACCTTGAAGCGATCCAGGTCGATGAACAGCACGGCGAACAGCTCGTCCGGATTCGCGTGGTAGCGCTGCAGCGCCTGCGCCAGCCGTTGCAGCAGCAAGGTGCGATTGGGCAGGCCAGTCAGCGAATCGTGCAGGGTTTCGTACTTCAGCCGGCGCTCGACGCGTTCGCGCTCGGTGATCTGTTCCTGCAGATCGCGATTGGCCAGCGCCAATGCGCGCGTGCGTTCGGTGACGCGCCGTTCGAGCTGGCCGTAGGCCAGCTTGAGCGATTCGGTGGTGTGCTTGCGCTGCAAGGCATTGGCGATGTGATAGCTGACGAAGGTCAGCAGCTCCTGATCGCGCACGTCGTAGATGTGTTCGGGCGAGTAGCTCTGCACCGCCAGCACGCCGAGCACGCGTTCGCCCCAGATCAGCGGCACGCCGAGCCAGCAGACGGAACGGGTGCCGTACGGCTGGACTTCGCCGAGGGCGTGCAGCCGCTCGAATTCCTGCGGGTCGGCCAACAGCGGCTTGCCCTGGCGGATGACGTATTCGGTGGCGCCATGGCTGTATTCGCGCGGCGGCCGCACGTTGTCGACTTCGTCCACCGTATAGGGGAAGGAGATCTTCGTGCCGTCCTCATCCAGCAATGCGATATACAAGTTGCGCGCATACAGCAGGCCATCGATGACCTCATGCACGGCGGCATAGAAACTCTCGACGCTTTCCGAAGTGTTGGCCAGCTCGGCGATGCGGAACAGCGCCGCCTGCAGCCCTTCGCCGCGCTGACGCTGCAATACCTGCTGGTGCAACACCCGGTTGGCTTCGCGCAGGGCCGCGGTGCGATCGGTCACGCGCTGTTCGAGCTCGGCATGTGCTTCGTGCCGCTCCAGCGCGGTCTGCACATGCTGCGCGACGTAGCACAGCAGTTCGCGGTCCTGTTCGGTGTAACGCGTATCGGCGCGGTAGCTCTGGATCACGATGCCGCCGACCACATGACTGTCGCGCAGCAGCGGCACGCCGAGCCAGTGTTCGCAGCGGGCACCGTACAGGCGGAATCTGCCGCGCAGCGATTCGGCCAGCTCGTCGAGCGAACCCATCATCGGGCGCCCGTCGCGGAGCAGATTCCAGGTCAGGCTGAACTCCATGTCCTGCAGCGGAATGTTTTGCTCGGGCGAGGTCGTCTCCGTATCGATGGTGTCGACGCAATAGGGGAAGCGCATCGTCTGGCTGCTCTCGTCGAACAGCACGATGTAGAAATTCTCCGCGTACATCAGGCCGCCGACGATGTTGTGCAGCGCGCGCATCATCTCCAGCATGTCGTGCCCAGCGCCGGCCTGTTCGGCGATCGCGTACAGAGCACGCTGCAGTCGTTCGGCCAGCGACAGTTTCGAGATCGTCTCGTGCAGCCGCCCCGTCTCGATCAGCTGGCGCTCGCGCAGGCTGGCCAGCTGGGAGAACCACTCGAGCTGCGACTGGCGCGGATCCGGCGGATCTGTCGCGGTTTCCTGAGAGAACGTGTTCAGCACGTAACTGTGCGGTATTTCCGTAATGCCAAGCCGGGTCAGGGTGGCCTGGAAAATCTGCCGAACCGTTGTCACATCCTGGGCCTGGAACAGCTGTCCCACGGCCGCTTGCAGCACCGCCATTTCGCCGTTCACGGACGGCATCCGTGTCACGTTGCTGGGAGGGGCTGAACTCATCGTAAGATGGGGCAGACTCGTGCGGTAAGGTTCAAACTCTCTTTATAGCTTGCTATTTTGGCCTTGTCGTCGGTTAATTAAGGGGAAACAATCGTTTCAGCGAGCTGTCTAGGGGTGTCCGACGGCGAAATTCGACCGTTGTTTGTACGATCCGGACACGGTTATGGGGTGTTAGTAAAAAGTAAAATGGACTACACTGCGTACGTTAGTGCCCGGACCGGGTTTCATCGATTTGTCGAGGTCGAGCCTCTCTCTTCTTATGCGTCGCTTTCTTTGGACATTGCCGCTTTTGCTGACGCCGCTTGCCGCGGCCGGTCAGGCATTGTCCGGCGACACGCACGATCTGGCCCGCTACCTGCTGCAGCAAAAGCCCGATCAAATGGCCGAGGTGGAGCCCGGCGTGGTCGTGCCGCTATGGCGCGGCTCGGATGGCCGCATGCTGGCGCTGAAGGCGGAAAAGACGTTGCCGGCGGTGGATCTGCGCAGTACCCCCGGCCTGTCCTTCAGCGTGGTCGATGCCAGTACCCTGATGTCGTCCAAGCTGCAGTATGGTGTGACTCCTCACGTGCAGGCCTACGCCGACTTGAGCCAGCGATCGTGGGCCGATTCCGCCGCCCGAGTGATCGGCAGCGAAGTGGGCGCCATCTATGACGCCGGTCGCTACAGCCTGGGCCTCAGCGTGGCGACGAACAGTATTCCAAACAGTACACCGTCCCTGCCGCGCATCCTGCCCGGCGTCTCGCCGAGCAGCGTGAACGGCCTGTCCGGATTCGACAGTAGTTCGCAGCTGAATGCCCGCGGGCGCCTGGCGCTGGACGGCAGCAGCGGCATCGATCTCGGCGCCAGCGTGGGTCGCATCCGCCTGCTACCCGGCAACTTGCTGGGTCTGAATACCCTGGACCAGAAGGCGCTCAGCTTTGGCGTCGATCGCGGCCCGCTCAGCGGCAGCATCGTCGGCCGCGTCATGCAGCCGGAGGCCGGTGTGCAGGGTCTCACCCCCAATCAGCGCTGGAGCAGTATCGACCTGGGCGTAACCTGGCGGCTGCCCTGGCAGGGCGCTTTGAGCATCGGCGCGCAGAACGTATGGTCGTCCGGCTCGGTGACCAATACACCGGTCGGCCCGGAACCGGACCAGTCGCGTACGCCTTACGTGCAATACCATCAGGATTTGTAAGCGACGCCCCCAAGCTGTTCGCGCCTAGACACCAAAACGCCGTCGCTGATGCGACGGCGTTTTGTTTTCCGGCAACCCGGTGGATCTCAATCCTGCTTGCGAATGCGCAGATCGCCGCTGAAGGTCTCCACGCTGATCTTGGCCTTGCCATCGCCGGCTGTCGTCTGCAGCTCGCTGCCGGGGCCGTGATCGGCCTTCTTGGGTTCGCCGAAATCGCTGCGCAGGTCGCCGCTGAACGTGCTTGCATGGATGGTCGAGGACAGTGTCGAAGGCAGTTGCAGCTGGACGTCGCCACTCATGCTGTCGATGCCCAGTGTACCGCCCGCGACCAAGTTGCCGCCCACCTGCACGTCGCCGGAAACCGTGCTGAGGGTGAGGCGCTGCCAGGGGCCGCCGTTGACATGGATGCGGCCCGACACGGTCTGCAATTCGGCGTGGTAGCCGATGGATGGCGCGAGGATGTCGCCGCTGACCGTCTGCAGGTTCGCATTGTCCGCGTGTCCCGCCACTTCGATGCTGCCGCTGACGCTGTTCGCGGTGAGCGCCGGTGTACGCGAGTTGATGCGCAGCTTGCCGCTGACCGTGTTGAGCGTGATCGTGCCGCCATCGGTGCCGTCGATGCCGACCGGTGCGCTCACCACTTCGACTTTCAGCGAGGCACCTTTCGGCACGTGCAGCTCGAGCGTGCTCGGTCCCATCTGGTTGTCGCTGCCCCAGTTGAACCAGCCGCCCTTGCCCTGCGCCTGCACGTCCACCGTGAGTTTGTCATCGGTACCCGTGATCACCAGGGGTTGCGCGCCATCGCCGAGCCGGCCGCCGACCTGCAATTCATTGCGGTCCCAGGCCGTGATGATGACTTCGCCCTTGACGTTGCTGACGCTGATCTGCGCGGAAGCGCTGGCCGGATGGCTCAGCTGAATCGGTGTATCGGCGTAGGCCTGGCCGAGCGGCACGGCCAGTAGCAAGGGGAGGATTCGGGTGACTTTCATGGCAAGCATTCCTTAGGTTTCAACCGGCCTGATGTTCCAACTGGCGCAGTCGCGATTGCTGCAGCTCGGTGCGCTGCAGCAGCCGCTGCAGTGCGGGTGAATCGGGTGCCTGCTGCATTGCCTGGCGCAGCTCCATCTGGGCGCTGCCCAATTCGATGGCAGCGCCGGCGAGACGTGGATCGGCCGGTTTCCAGGAGGTTATCGCGGCGCCGCCAGATGCGGCCGTCAGCTGTTGTGATGGCAGCGAACGCACATGCAGCAGGATGCTGCCGGCCAGCATGCACAGGCCTGCGAAACTTGCTGCCACCAGCCAGCCATGGCGAGCAGCGTTACGCCGCGCCGGTTGCGCCGGTTGCGAGGTGACGCTGGATTCGACCGATTCCAGTCGCGCATCGATCTGCGCCCACAGGTCGCGGCTGGGTTCGACGGGCTCGCGCAAGTTGCGCAGCTGGCGGCGCCATTCGAATTCGTTCATTAGCGTTCTCCCAATAATTTGCGCAGCAGCGCACGTGCGCGATGCAGCTGCGCCTTCGACGTGCCAACCGCCATGCCAAGTTCGATGCCGATCTCTTCGTGCCGCCAGCCTTCGACGTCGTGCAACACCAGCACGGCGCGCGCACGTGGCGGCAGCTGCGCGATGGAGCGTTCCAGTTCGTCGCGCTCGGCGGCGCAGAACGGCGATTCCGCGTGTTCGGGCAAGGTTTCTTCGGCCACCATGCTGACCGGATCGGCACCGCGCGCGCGAATGTCCATCAGCGCTACGTTGACCGCGAGCCGGTAGAGCCAGGTGCCGAAAGCGCTTTCGTGGCGGAACTCGGCGAGCTTCTGCCAGGCACGCACGAAGGCGTCCTGGGTCAAATCCTCGGCGCGTGCGTGGTCGAAACCGACCAGTCGATACACCGCGCCGTGGATGCGCCCGACGTGCAGGCGATAGAGCCGCTGGAAGGCCTGACGGTCACCCGCCTCCGCCGCACGCACATCATCCGCGTCATTGAACAGCGCGGCCGGCGAGGGCGCAGGCGGCATAGGGTTTCCGATGGCAGGGCAGGCGGAGATCATCTTGCCACTTTGGATGCGCCGGCAGTGCCGAAGGTTTAGATCATGGCGCCATAGCCGCGAATGGCCGGGCGCGTCTTCGCTCAGGCCTGCTTGCGTTTGCCCGAGTGGTCAGCCGCCGCGTCGAGTGCCTGCTCCACCCGCTGCTGCTCCTGCCGCAGGCGCGCGGGCAGGCGCGGAGCGAATGCGTCAAGGTATTCGCCGATCGCATCCAGTTCGGCCTGCCAGCCGTTGATGTCCACCGTCAGCAATTCATTCAGCTGCGGTGGCGACAGTGCCAGCCCGTCGAGTCGCAGTTCGTCGCGGGCAGGCAGGGTGCCGATCGGGGTGTCGATGCCTTCCGCGCGTGCTTCGACGCGGTTGATCATCCACTCCAGCACACGCAGGTTGTCGCCGAAGCCGGGCCACAGGAACTTGCCGTCCGCGCCTTTGCGGAACCAGTTGACGTGGAAGATCTTCGGCAGCTTGGCGCCAGCTTGGTCGAACGACAGCCAGTGGGCAAAGTAGTCGCCGTAGTGATAGCCACAGAAAGGCTTCATCGCCATCGAGTCGCGGCGCAAAACACCGACCGCGCCGGTGGCGGCAGCCGTCGTCTCCGAACCCATCGCTGCGCCGACCAGCACGCCATGCGCCCAGTCGCGCGCCTCGAAGACCAGCGGCACCAGTGACGGTCGGCGACCGCCGAAGACGATCGCGCTGATCGGCACGCCGTGCGCATCCTCGGCCTTGGCCGACCAGGTCGGACATTGCCTGGCGCTGACTGTGAAGCGCGAATTCGGGTGCGCGGCTGGCCCGTTGGCCGGATCGTAAGGCCGGCCCTGCCAGTCGGTGACTGGCGTGCCGGGCAGACCTTCCCACCACGGCTGATTGTCCGCGGTGACGGCAACATTGGTGAAGATGGTGTCCCGCGCGATGGTGGCGAGCGCGTTCGGATTGCTGTCCGCGCTGGTGCCCGGCGCGACGCCGAAGAAGCCGGCTTCCGGATTGATCGCCCACAGGCGGCCATCGTCGCCCGGGCGCATCCAGCAGATGTCGTCGCCAACTGTCCACACCTTCCAGCCTTCGCGGCGATAGCCTTCGGGCGGAATCAACATGGCCAGGTTGGTCTTGCCGCAGGCGGAAGGGAAGGCGGCGGCGATGTAATGCGTTTCGCCGCGGGGATTCTCGATGCCGACGATCAGCATATGCTCGGCCAGCCAGCCCTCGTTGCGCGCCTGCTGGCTGGCGATGCGCAGCGCATGGCATTTCTTGCCGAGTAGCGCATTGCCGCCGTAACCCGAACCGTACGACTTGATCATCAGTTCGGCCGGGAAGTGCATGATGAAGCGGCGCTGCGGATCGAGTTCGCCGATCGAATGCAGGCCGCGCACAAAGCCATCCTCCCGTTCGATCCGCGCTAGCGCGGCGGCGCCCATGCGGGTCATCGTGCGCATGTTCGCCACCACGTAGGGGCTGTCGGTGAGCTCGACGCCGCAGCGCGACAGCGGCGAATCGATCGGTCCCATGCAGTACGGGATCACGTACATGGTGCGGCCGGCCATGCAGCCGTCGAACAGCGCATCCATCTTCGCGTGCGCTTCCTGCGGGTCCATCCAGTGATTGTTCGGGCCGGCGTCCGCCTCGTGCGGATGGCAGACGAAGGTGAGGTGTTCCACGCGCGCCACGTCGGATGGATTCGAACGGTGCAGATAGCAGCCGGGATGGGTCTGCTGATTGAGTTCAATCAAGTCGCCGCTGCGCAGCATCAGCTGCACCAGCTGGTGGTATTCGGCATCGGAACCGTCGCACCACTGGACTTTGGCGGGCCGGGTCAATGCGGCTACTTCGCCGACCCAGCGCTCGAGTGCCTGCCGTGTGCGCGTCATCGTTGCCTCGGTGGTCTGCTAACAAAAAGTAGCGGAAACGGTAGATTGCGTGCACTGGCATTGCAAGCTTCGGCGCAGCAAAACGCTGAACGCGACACGTATTTTGTCGGTATTCCCGAACCCTGTCACCTTTGACTCTAACCTTGTCATTGACGTGCTATTGGCAGCTAACCGTGTCATTTATCCCGAGAGGGCATCTGTGCAGCTTGCCAAAACAGGTTCTTGCCGCACTGGCTACGCCATGAGTTGAACCGTCCTAGCACCGCCTCCGTGCGAGCTCGGTCGCGAGTCAGGCTGACAAGTCGCCAAGCGCGAAGACGCTCCAAGGCCGATCTTGTGGGGATCATGGGTCTGCCGGGTTCGGGCAAGTCGACGTTCGCGCAATGGCTAGTTCAGAGATTAGGTGGAGCTGCTGTTGCCATTCCCATGGACGGTTTCCACATGGCGAACGCGGAACTAGTTCGGCTTGGGCGCAAGGCCCGTAAAGGCGCGCCCAATACGTTCGATAGCCATGGTTATGCCACCTTGCTCAAACGTCTGCGCGACCCGGACAAACAACAGATGGTCTATGCGCCTGCCTTCCATCGCAAGTTCGACGAATCGGTTGCCGGCGAGATCGCGATAAGGCCCGAAGTCCCTCTGGTCATTACCGAGGGCAACTACTTGCTGCTCGACGAAGGGCCATGGCGACTGATTCGTGCGCAGCTCGACGAAATCTGGTTCGTTGATGTCGACGACCAACAACGGCAAGCACAGCTATTGGAGCGCCATATGCGCTATGGCCTTAGCCACGAGGAAGCACTTGCCTGGATCGAGCAGACCGACGAACCCAATGCGCGGCGCATCGCCATTACGGCCGAGCGCGCGGATTTTCGCATCGTATCGTTGCCTAGGCTGGCGTAATGTTCCACGGTAGCCCATTGCGCAGTCTACTCAGCGAAGCGGATTCGGTCAGTTGTTGAGATTCATTAGCTTCATCCCGAGCCGGCACGCGCGCATTGTTCGCAGAGGTGATGCGGACCCATCACCAACGGCCGATTTCTCCACCTTAGGCCGCTACAAATACGGGGACAAAGTCAGCTGATT
>Ga0302314_10003549_pt1 | contig 28715 bp, 19 predicted proteins | sample III_Palsa_N2_3_FD_200533 | JGI IMG/M metagenome (GOLD analysis project Ga0302314, IMG submission 200533) | Peat permafrost microbial communities from Stordalen Mire near Abisko, Sweden - III_Palsa_N2_3 | ecosystem: Environmental > Terrestrial > Soil > Palsa > Peat permafrost | place: Sweden...
GCGCTTCCAGCCCCAGTTGCACATTCTCCAGCACGGTGAGCCAGGGAAACAGCGCAAAGCTCTGGAACACCATGGCAACGCCCTGCACCGGGCCCTGGATGGGCGCGCCCATATAGGAAAGATGGCCGCCCTGCGGCTGCGACAGGCCTGCGATCAGGCGCAGCAGGGTGGATTTGCCGGAACCGGAGCGGCCGAGCAGGCCGACGATCTCACCCTCCTTGAGAGTGAGATTGACGTCATCCAGGACCAGCAATTCCTCGCCGCCGCCGCGCGGAAACGTACGGCGCACATGCTCGACGTTCAGAAGCTCAGCCATTTCGCCCTCAGGTTAGACGGAATTTGCGTTCGGCATACCAATAAAGCGGACGCCAGAGCAGCCGGTTCACCACGACCACAAAGAAGCTCATGACGATGGTGCCCAGCAAAACGTGGTGAAAATCGCCGGCGTTGACCGCGTCGGCGATATAGGCGCCCAAGCCATGGGCGCGCAGAGTATGGTTGCCCCAGCTGGCGACTTCCGCCGCGATGGAGGCGTTCCAGGCGCCGCCTGACGCAGTGATGGCGCCGGTGACATAGAAGGGAAACACCGCGGGCAGGGCGACCCTTTTCCACCACAGCCAGCCCCGGACGCCGAAATTCTCAGCGGCATCGCGCAGCTCCTGCGGCATGGTGCTGGCGCCGGCGATGACGTTGAACAGAATGTACCACTGGGTGCCCAGGACGATCAGCGGCGAGAGCCAGATGTCGGGGCTGGCGTTCCAGAACACGATCAGCGACACCACCAGCGGAAACAGCAGGTTGTTGGGAAAGGCCGCCAGGAACTGTGCCACCGGCTGCACGATGGCGGTGAGTTTAGGCCGCAAGCCCACATAGACACCGATTGGCGTCCACACCAGGCTTGCCAGCCCAATCAGCACCATCACCCGAGCCAGGGTGATGAAGCCATAGCCAAAGGCGGTCGCCGCATCGCTCCAGCTAAAATCGGCATGTGCGAAGAAGACAGCAATGCGCCAAGCGGCAAAGGTGCCCAACAAGCCCAGCAGCGTGTACCAGATGATATCAGTGACCCGGCTGTCCACTTCGCGCACCGCGGCCTTGATGCCGAAGCTGGGCGGGTGCCAGTAATAGGACCAGCGCATCATCTGCTCGAACGGTGCGGTTATCAGGTCGAGCAGGCGGGAGCGGCGATAGACGGTCAGTGCCCAGGACTGCGGTGACTCTTCCGAAGGTTCGCTGGAAACGCGGAACCGGTCGGCCCAGGCCACCAGAGGGCGGAACAGGAGTTGATCATAGATCAGGATCACCACCAGCATCGCCCCGATAGCCTCGAAGATGGCCGGCAGGTTCTTCTGGGCGATGGCGACCGCGATCCAGGAACCGACACCTGGCAAGGCGATATTGGTTTTTCCCACGCTGATCGCCTCGGACAGGGTGACGAAGAACCAGCCCCCCGACATGCTCATCATCATGTTCCAGATCAGCGACGGCATGGCGAAGGGCGCCTCGATCCGCCAGAAGCGTGCCCAGGCGTTGAGGCCGAACATGCGGCCGGCCTCCTCCAGTTCCGGCGGTACGGTACGCAGGGACTGGTAGAAGCTGAAGGCCATGTTCCAGGCCTGACCGGTGAAGATGGTGAAGACACAGGCCAGTTCCGCGCCCAGAATCCGGCCCGGCGACAGCGACAGGAACCAGACAATGGTGATCGAGAGAAAGGACAGGATCGGGATGGACTGCAGGATATCAAGCAGGGGCACAAGCAGCGTCCCGGCCCGGGGGTTCTTCGCCGCCCAGGTGGCGTAGGTGAAGGTGAAACCCAGCGACACCCCAAGCGCAATGAGCATGCGCAAGGAGGTGCGCAGCGCATAGCCGGGCAGGTCGGCGAGGTTGAGCCTCATGTAATCGCCGGAAATGGAACTCAGCGGATGGACCAGAAACCGGCTGACATCGACGAATGCGACCAGGAAACCTACCACCAGAATGGCCGCCAAAAGGTCCCAGCGGCTGGGCAGCAGGCGGCGTGCTTCGATCGAGACGGGCGGCAGGATTCTCATGGCCGGTTTGCCTCGGGGGCGGAGACTGGAAAGGTGTCTGTTTGTACGCCCGGATAGGCGGGTTCGCCGGAACTGGCAACCACTTTGAAGCGATGGGGGAAAGTGCCGCGCCCGGATGGAATCATGGCATCAAATGGAGCGGGGTTTGACGGCGGTCCTGTGACGGTCCCCGAAAGAGCAAGATATTGTTTACGATGTAAATATAAGCGGGCCGCCGGCTTGAAAGTTTTATGGCCCCACCCTCTAGGGACTATTGCGCCACTGCACAAAATCAGCGTAAAACCCCGCAATCGCGGGGAAAAACGGTGGATTATCCGCTGGTTAGCCACCGCACCGGCACTTCATATTTTCACGGGCGGAACGGCGACAGGTCAATGACGCAAGGCGCGATCAGCACAAAGGCCGAGGGTGGAATTTCCGCCCCCGCTTTGGCGCGCGCCCACACTCAGCCCCGTCCTTCCCTCGGTTCTTCGCACGCGCTTCTTCTTCTTAGCTGCCCCTAGGCATCGCTCGATGCGCGAATGGTTCGCGCGTCCGGTGTTTAGGGGATCAACGCAAAGGAAGAATCGAAGCCGCATCTTGCGGCGAACAGAAGGACATTTGTCATGACCACCAGGATTGCCGACACGACGCCGATTCAAATCTTCGACACCACTTTGCGCGATGGCGAACAGTCGCCGGGCGCAGCGATGACGCATGAGGAAAAGCTCCAGATCGCGGAACTGCTGGACGAGATGGGCGTGGATATCATCGAAGCCGGGTTTCCGATTTCCTCAGCCGGCGATTTCCGCGCGGTGCAGGAGATTTCCAAGATCGTCAAGCGCGCCAGTGTTTGCGGCCTCAGCCGCGCCGGTTTCAAGGACATCGACCGGGCCGGCGAGGCGCTGAAGGGCGCGCACCGTCCGCGCATCCATACCTTCATTTCCACCAGCCCCGTGCATATGAAGCACAAGCTCAATATGGGCGAAAATGCGGTGCTGGAAGCGGTGGGCGCTTCGGTGACGCGGGCGCGCAACTTCACATCCGAAGTGGAATGGTCGGCGGAAGACGCCACCCGCACGGTGCCGGATTTCCTGTGCAAATGCGTGGAAGTCGCCATCCATTCCGGCGCCACCGTGATCAACGTGCCCGATACGGTGGGCTATTCCACGCCCCAGGAATTCTTCGACATCATCACCATGCTCAGGAACCGGGTTCCCAATGCCGACAAGGTGATCTTCTCCACCCATTGCCACAACGACCTGGGCCTGGCGGTCGCCAATTCGTTGGCCGGCGTGCTGGCGGGCGCGCGCCAGGTGGAATGCACCATCAACGGCATCGGCGAGCGTGCCGGCAATGCCGCGCTGGAAGAGATCGTGATGGCGCTGAAGGTGCGCAAGGACATCATGCCCTTTTCCACCAGCATCAACACCACCATGCTGAACCGCGCCTCCAAGATGGTGTCCAACCACACCGGCATGCCGGTCCAGTACAACAAGGCCATTGTGGGCAAGAACGCCTTCAGCCATGAAAGCGGCATCCACCAGGACGGCATGCTCAAGAACGTCGAGACCTATGAGATCATGCGGCCGGAGGATGTGGGGGTGAATTCCACCTCCCTGATGCTGGGCAAGCTCTCGGGCCGCCATGCTTTCCGCGACAAGCTGGAAAACCTGGGCTATGTGCTGGAAACCGAGGCCTTTGAAGACGCCTTCCGCCGCTTCAAGGACCTGGCCGACAAGAAGAAGCATGTGTTCGACGAGGATATCGCAGCCCTGGTGGATGACGAGATCATGCGCGGCCAGGACAGTATCTCGATCAAGGCGCTGCGCGTGGAATCCGGCACCGGCATCACGCCGATCGCCTCGCTGACCTTGGATGCGGCGGGCACCGTCAAGAGCGTCACCGTCAGCGGCGACGGCCCGGTGGACGCCATTTTCATGGCGATCCGCGAGGCTTATCCCCATACTGCGAGCTTGCAGCTCTTCCAGATCAGTGCTGTGACCGAAGGCACCGACGCCCAGGCCCAGGTCAGCGTCAGGCTTCAGGAAGATGGCCGCATCGTTACCGGCAAGGCGTCGGACACCGACACCATGGTGGCAGCGGCCTATGCCTATGTGAATGCGCTGAACAAGTTGCTGGTCAGGCGCCAGAAACATGTGCCGGAGCCGCTCTCCGTCGCAAAATGAAACAGGAATGAACGGACGGCCCCGGGAAAAGCGCTCCGGGGCCGGTTTTCTCAGGAACGGCGCTTGCAGATTTTGGTTTGGCTTTCCAGCTTAGGGACATAGGTTAAGCATGTTCGGCAGTCTTCTTGGCGCGCTTTCGAGCGACATGGCCATCGATCTTGGGACGGCGAATACGCTGGTCTATGTCAAAGGGCGCGGTATCGTGCTCAATGAACCCAGCGTGGTCGCCACCATCACCACCCGCGGCGGCAAGAAGTCCGTTCGCGCCGTCGGCAATGACGCCAAGATGATGCTGGGGCGAACCCCCGGCAATATCGAGGCCATCCGCCCGATGCGCGACGGCGTGATCGCCGACTTCGAGGTCGCGGAGGAGATGATCAAGCACTTCATCCGCAAGGTGCATAACCGCCGCTCCTTCGCCAATCCCATGATCATCGTCTGCGTGCCCTCCGGTTCCACCGCGGTGGAGCGCCGTGCCATTCAGGAGTCGGCCCTTTCCGCCGGCGCCCGCCGCGTCTTCCTGATCGAGGAGCCGATGGCGGCGGCGATCGGCGCGGGCCTTCCCGTCAGCGAACCCACCGGCTCGATGGTGGTGGATATCGGCGGCGGCACCACCGAAGTGGCCGTGCTGTCGCTTGGCGGCATTGTCTATTCGCGCAGCGTGCGCGTGGGCGGCGACAAGATGGACGAGGCGATCATCGCCTATATCCGCCGTCACCAGAACCTTCTGATCGGCGAAGCGTCCAGCGAGCGGATCAAGAAGGAAATCGGTTCCGCCGCCCTGCCGATGGACGGCAATGGCGTGACCATGGAGATCAAGGGCCGCGACCTGCTGAACGGGGTCCCGAAGGAAATCACCATCACCCAGCGCCACATCGCCGAAGCCCTGGCCGAACCGGTCGGCGCCATCGTCGAAGCGGTCAAGGTGGCGCTGGAAGCCACCCCGCCCGAGCTGGCAGCCGACATTGTCGACAAGGGCATTGTGCTGACCGGCGGTGGCTCGCTGCTGGCCAATCTCGACCAGGTCCTGCGCGACGAAACAGGGCTTCCCGTCTCCATCGCCGACGACCCGCTCTCCTGTGTTGCGTTGGGCACCGGCCGGGTTCTGGAAAATACCAAAGGCATGCGTCACGTCCTGTCCACCGCCTTTTGACATGCGCGGTTAGGAGCCGCGTCCGAAGATGGCAAACGCCTGGAAGATCGCCCGCAAAGGCAATGCTCAGCTCCCGCTGGTCATCGTCATCGCGCTCGCGGTGGTCCTGGTGCTGTTGGGCAAGGCGCAATCGGGACTTTTCGACAAGGCGCGCGCCCATGTCAGCGACGCGATGGCGCCGATGCTGGAAAAGGTCCGCGTCCCCGTGGCCGGTTTCGACCGCTGGATGGGTTCGATCACCGAAATCTTTTCGGTCTATGAGCAGAATCTGAAGCTCAAGGACGAAAACGCCCGCCTGCGCCAATGGCGCAATGTCGCCATCGTGCTGCAAGGCCGGGTCGGCCGCTATCAGCAGCTTCTGCATGCGGTGCCCGATCCCAAGATGAACGCCGTCCTGGCCAGGGTGATCGGCCGCGCCAACCGGCCGTTCCTCGAAACCATGATCCTGGATGCGGGCCGCGACAATCATGCCCTGCCGGGCCAGGCGGTGATGGACCCTCGCGGCATGATCGGGCGCATCTATCTGACTGGCAACCGCACCAGTTGGGTGATCCTGCTCACCGATCTCAACAGCCGCATCCCCGTCACCATCGCGCCCGGCAATGTCCAGGCGATCATGGCCGGCGACAACAGCCCCATGCCCACCCTCGACATGGTTTCCCATACCGTCGTCCTGCATGCCGGCGATCAGGTGACCAGCTCCGGCGATGGCGGGCTTTTGCCGGCGGGCCTTCCCATCGGTACCCTGGTCAGCGACGGGCAGGGCGGTTTCCGGGTGGCGCTGCTGTCGGACGCCACCGCCAGCCAGGATGTCGAGATCCTGAATTTCTCCAAGCCCCCCGAAGCGCCGCCCGCCAATGCCCAGCTGCCGGCCGAAGCCGCAGGCCTCAAACCTGAAGCGCCGCCGCCGCCGCCCGTGCCGGCTGCCACCACCCCGCAAGCCCAGCCGGTCAAGCCCAAGCTCGCGGCGCCCGCGCCCAAGCCGGAAGCCGCCGCCGTCCAGCCGGGTGACACCGAAGACGTGGACCGCTAGCCATGGCCAGCCTCGAGCGCGCCGGCAGCCTACCCCGCTTCCGTTTTCTGATCGTGCTGACGCCGCTGCTGTGCGGGCTGATCTGCGCCTTCCTGACCAATATTCCGGTTTCGGTGCTGGGTGGCGTGGTTCCACCGCCGCTGCTGGCGCTGGTTCCAATCTATTTCTGGTGCCTGGTCCGGCCTGACCTGATGAGCCCGGCCGCGGCGCTGGCGATCGGCTTTGCCGAAGACGCGCTGTCGGGCGGCCCGCCCGGGGTCTGGACGCTCTCCTTTGTGCTGACTTATGCGCTGGTGGCGCGCTATCGCGACAGTTTCGCAGGGCTCTCCGGTGTTGCCGCGGTGGTGGGCTTTGCCGCCGCCTCAAGTTTCGCCTGCGCCATGGCTTATGCCATCGTTGCCGGGTTGGCGCTCCTGACGCCGGGTGCGCATCTGCCCCCGCTGGGACCCAGCGTCAGCGAACTGGCCATGACGGTGGTGTTCTATGCCCCCACGGTCTTGGTGGTGAGCTGGCTGCATCATAAGCTGGTCGGCGCATCGCGAGGCGACATCTGATGCCGCTGTTCGATAAAAAGGACAAAAGCCGTTACGCCACCTTCACCCGGCGCTCGCTGGGCCTGGGCGGTGGCATGGCTGCAGTGTTCGCGGTGCTGGGCGGACGCCTTTATCAGCTCCAGATCCGCGACGGCGATGAGTATCGGGTCGAGGCCGAGGACAATCGTGTCTCCGAACGGCTGATCGCCCCGCCGCGCGGGCGCATCATGGACCGTTTCGGGGTCGAGCTGGCCAACAGCCGGCGCAACTACCGCGTGCTTGTGGTCAGCGAGCAAGCGACCGAAGGCGTGGAGCAGTCGCTGGACACCATCGGCAAGGTGATCCTGATCGGCGACCAGCAGAAGAAGCGCATCCTGCACGACATCGCCATGAACAAGAAATTCGTGCCGGTGCCGGTGGCCGAGAACCTGACCTGGGAGGAATTCTCCCGCGTCAACCTGCATCTGCCTTATCTGCCCGGCATCCAGTGCGATGTGGGCGAGACCCGCGACTATCCCTTCGGGCCGGAGCTCGTTCATATCCTGGGCTATGTCGCATCTGTGTCGCCGCAGGATATGGAGCGCGATGACGATCCGCTGATGAGCCTGCCGGGCATGCGCATCGGCAAGCGCGGCATCGAAAAACAGTTCGACAAGGAGATTCGCGGCCGCGCCGGCGCATCCCGCGTCGAGGTCAATGCCTATGGCCGCATCATCCGCGAGCTGGGCAAGGATCCGGGCGAACCGGGCGCGGATGTCTATCTCACCATCGACCGCGAGCTGCAGGGTTTCGCTGATCAGTGTCTGAGTGGGGAAAGCGCTGCCTGCGTGGTGATGGACGCGGCCAACGGCGATCTCCTGGCGCTTTCCTCCACGCCCGGTTTCGATCCCAACTGGTTCAATGTCGGCCTGTCGGGTCAGGAATGGCGTGAGCTGACCACCGACGATCACAAGCCGCTGCTCAACAAGGCCGTCGCTGGCACCTATCCGCCCGGCTCTACCTTCAAGACCGCGATGGCGCTGGCGGCGGTGGACAACGGGATGGAGGATCTCGCCGTCAATTGCACCGGTTCGATGCGGCTCGGCGACCACACTTTCTACTGCGATGCGTGGAGGATCGGCGGCCATGGCCATGTCAACCTCACACGCGGCATCCAGGTCTCCTGCGACATCTACTTCTACGAAGTGGCGCGGCGGCTGGGCATCGACAAGATGGCCGAAGCCGCCCATGGCTTGGGATTGGGTTCGCCAACCGGCATCGAGTTGCCCGGTGAAGTCGGCGGCCTCATCCCAACCCGCGCCTGGAAGATGGCGCGGTTCGGCGTTTCATGGCAGCAGGGCGATACGCTCAGCGCCGGCATCGGCCAGGGCTATGTCACGGCGACGCCGCTACAGCTCTGCCAGCAGGCCGCGCGGCTCGCGGCCGGCAAGGCGGTTTCGCCGCGGCTGACCCATCAGGTCGGTGCCGCGCTCCAGCCCCATCCGCTTCCCGCGCCGCTGTCCTTCTCGGACAAGGCGTTTGCCCTGGTGCGCCAGGGCATGGGCATGGCCGTCAACGCGCCGGGCGGCACGGCCTATGGCTCGCGCATCCTGCAGCCGGGCTTCGAAATGGCCGGCAAGACCGGCACGGCGCAGGTACGTCGCATCACCAAGGAAGAACGGCAAAGCGGTCTTAAGCCACAGAGCCAGTTGCCCTGGGCGCAGCGTGAGCATGCCTTGTTCATTGGCTTCGCGCCGCTCGATAATCCGCGCTACGCCATTTCGATCGTCCTCGAACATGGCGGCAACGCGCACACCGAGCCTCAGGTGAAGTTCGCGCGCGACATTCTTACCTTCGCCCAGACACGCGACACGCTGGGCAGGCCCACCGCCTATCCGCTGGTCAATTCGGCCGCCGCGGCGCCTCAGAAGCAGGCCAATGCCGCGCCGGTTCAGCAGGCGGCCCAGAACGTCGCCAAGGCGGGTTACTGATGGCGCTGAGGCCCTACGCTGCCGCCAAGCGCACCCTGTCCATGGCCGACAAGCTCCTGGAGGTGAACTGGGGTCTGGTTCTGTTGATCGTGCTGATCGGCACCGCCGGCATCGCCATGCTCTATTCCGTGGCCGGCGGGCAGTTCCATCCCTGGGCGCTGAAACAGATAGGCCATTTCACCGTGGGCCTGCTGGTACTGCTGGTCGCCTCCATGATCGACATACGGGTGTGGATGTCGCTGGCCTATCCGGCTTACGGCCTGGCCCTGCTGCTGCTGGTGGCGGTGGATGTCGCCGGCCATGTCGGGCTTGGCGCCCAGCGCTGGATCATGCTGGGGCCGCTGGAATTGCAGCCGTCCGAACTGATGAAGGTGTCTCTGGTGCTGGCGCTGTCGCGTTTCCTGCACGGCAAGAGCATCGAGGAAGTCTCCAAGCCGCTGCCGCTGGCGATCGGGCTTGCCATGATCGGAATTCCCGCTGTGTTCGTCGTGCTGCAGCCCAATCTGGGCACCACGCTGATCATCGTGATGGATGGCTGCTCGCTGCTGTTCCTGGCTGGTCTGTCCTGGTGGTGGATCGCGCCGACCTTGGGCGCGGCCGCGGCCGCGGTGCCGCTGGGCTGGCGCTTTGTCCTGCACGACTACCAGAAGGCCCGGGTCGCAACGTTCCTGGATCCGGAATCCGACGCGCTGGGCAAGGGCTGGAACATCACCCAGGCCAAGATCGCCATCGGTTCGGGCGGCGTGGCGGGCAAGGGCTTCCTGCAGGGCACCCAGAGCCGGCTCAACTTCCTGCCCGAAAGCCAGACCGACTTCATCTGGACCAGCTATTGCGAGGAATTCGGCTTTGTCGGCGCGCTGGCGCTTCTGGTGCTGTTCGCGGTGGTGATCTTCTATGGCGTGCAGACGGCGATGAGCGCGAGAAGCCAGTTCGGGCGCCTGTTGGCGATGGGCGTGATCCTGAACTTCTTCTTCTACATCATGGTCAACGGGCTGATGGTGATGGGCCTGATCCCGGTGGTGGGCATTCCCATGCCGCTTTTGTCCTATGGCGGTTCGGCCATGCTGACGGTGATGTTCGGTTTCGGCCTGTTGATGAGCGTCCATATCCACCGCCAGGTGGAAATTCCCCGCCATTCCGGCGGCATCATCTGACGCCCGGAAATTCACCCACAGAGGTTCCGTGAAGCTTTGTAGACAGGGGGGTATGCCTCTGTTATGAGGCCCGTCCGCGAGGGTAGTACCAGCCTTCGGATGGTATGGGTGATTAGCTCAGTTGGTAGAGCAGCTGACTCTTAATCAGCTTGTCGTAGGTTCGATCCCTACATCACCCACCATTAAAAAGCGCCGCGTTGCGGCGTTTTTTAATGGCAAGCGGCCCGCCCCGGCAGGGGACTTGAGGGCCGCGCGGCAGCTTCAGCCCAATTCTATCTTGTTTGTTACTAACCCACTGAAAAACATCAAGAAGTTCTGTGCGGCCTTGGCCTTTCTGGCCATCGCCGCGCCGGCCGCCGCGCAAAACGCCGACTGGGCGCTTTATGGCGGCGCGGGCGGGCGGCGCTTTTCCAGCCTTTCCCAGATTACCCGCGCCAATGTCGGCAAACTGGAACAGGCCTGGCGCTTCGACATGGCCGAAGCCGGCGATCCCCAGACCCATCCTCTGGCGATCGGCGGCGTGGTTTATGCCTATACGCCCACGCTCGACACCATCGCGCTGGATGGCACAAGCGGAAAACTGTTGTGGCGCTTCCATTCGGGCGTGAAGGCGGGCGGGCCGCAGCGTGGTCTCGCCATGTGGGGCCGCGGCCGCGCGCGGCGGCTGTTCGCCAATGCCGGCAGCTATCTTTATGCGCTGGACCCCGCCACCGGAAAACCGCTGCCCGATTTTGGCAAAGGTGGCCGCATTGACCTGCGCGAGGGGCTGGACCGCGATCCCGACAAGATCAGCGTGGCGCTGACCGGGCCCGGCCTGATCTGGCGCGACATGATCGTGATGGGTTTTCGCACCGCCGAGAGCGCGCCGGCGGCGCCCGGCGATATCCGCGCCTTTGATGTGCATACCGGCAAGCAGCGCTGGGTTTTTCACACCATTCCGCGTCCGGGCCAGCCGGGATACGAGACCTGGCCGGCCGATTACTGGAAGACCGGCGGCGCGGCCAACAACTGGCCCGGCATGGTGCTGGACGAAAAGCATCATCTGATCTTTGCCCCCACCGGATCGGCGGTCAGCGATTTTTATGGCTATGACCGCATCGGCGACGATCTCTATGCCAACAGCTTGCTGGCGCTGGATGCCGATACCGGAAAGCTGAAATGGCATTTCCAGGGCATGCATCACGATGTGCTGGACCGCGATTTTCCTTCGCCGCCGGTGCTGCTGACGGTCCGCCATGACGGCAAGACTGTGGAAGCCGTGGCCCAGGCGACCAAGCAGGGCTATCTGTTTGTGCTGGACCGGCTGACAGGCAAGCCGCTGTTTCCGGTCAGCGAAATGGCTGTGGCGCAGTCGGATGTGCCCGGCGAAAAGACTTCGCCCACCCAGCCGGTGTCTGCTTTGCCCGCACCTTACGCCCGCCAGCGGTTGAGCGAGGGTCTGCTGACCAACCGCACGCCTGAGGCGCATCAATGGGCGCTCGATCAGTTTCGCACTTTCAATAATGGAGTTGGCAACCATGGCGGGCCGTTCACGCCGCTGCGCGTGGGCCAGCAGACCGTGGTGTTTCCCGGTTTTGACGGCGGTGCGGAATGGGGCGGTCAGGCCGCCGACGCCAAACACGGCATTCTTTATCTCAACGCCAATGATGTGGCCTGGACTGGGGGGCTGGTGGCCAACACCGTGGCGGCCGGCGAAGGCGCACGGCTCTATCAGGACAATTGCGCCGCCTGTCATGGCCCGGACCGCAGGGGTTCGCCGCCGGCTTTTCCCTCGCTGGTGGATAGCAGCCTGAACGCCACACAGATGGTCGATGTGATCCATGCCGGCCGCGGGCGAATGCCGTCCTTCAACATCCAGGGCGACAATCTTGCGACGCTGCTGGCCTATGTGAAGAGCGGCGAAGACAAGGAAATGGCCGCGCCCGCGAGTGACGCCACGCGCCCGCCTTATCGCTTCACCGGCTATCGCAAGTTCCTCGACCCCGACGGCTATCCCGCCGTGGCGCCGCCCTGGGGCACCCTGAGTGCGATCGATCTCAACAGCGGCACTTATCTGTGGCGCATTCCCTTGGGCGAATATCCCGCGCTGGCCGACAAGAGCACGGGCTCGGAGAATTATGGCGGACCGATCTTGACGGCGGGCGGGGTACTGTTCATCGCCGCCACCCTCTATGACAAGAAAATCCACGCCTTCGATCCGCGCGACGGCAAGCTGCTGTGGGACGCGACCTTGCCCTATGCCGGCAACGCCACACCCATCACCTATATGGCCGGGGGCCGGCAATATGTTCTGATCCAGGCCGACAATGCACGCGACAAGAAATCGCCACAGGGCGCGGCCTATGTCGCCTTCGCCCTGCCGGTACGCTAGGTTTTCACACCATGAAACAGGCACTGATCACGGGCGGGGCGCGGGGCATCGGGTTCGGCATTGCCGAGGCGATGCTGGCGGCCGGCTATGCCGTCACTGTCACCGGCCTGACGGCCGAGGAGGCGGCCCAGGTCCCCGCGCGCGAAAACCTCAAGGCCGTCAGGCTGGACGTCACCGATGACGCCGATGTCGCGGCTTGCCTCGCCGGGCTGTCGCGGCTGGATGCTCTGGTCAATTGCGCCGGCATCATCCTGCGCGACGGCAAGGAGTTCACGATTCAAGGCTTCCAACAGGTGCTGGACGTCAATCTCACCGGCACCATGCGCCTGTGCCTGGGCGCCAAGCCGCTGCTGGAAAAGCAGGACGGGGCGATCGTCAACACCGCCTCGGTGTGGTCCTTCTTCGGTGGCGGGCTGGTTCCAGCTTACACCGCGTCAAAAGGCGGGGTGGCGCAACTGACCAAGGCGCTGGCGGTGGCCTGGGCGCCTAAGATCCGCGTCAATGCCATCGCGCCAGGCTGGATCGAGACCGAACTCACCAAAGCCGCGCAAGATGATCCGGCGCGCTCCGAGGCGATTGTGGCGCGCACGCCCTTCGCCCGCTGGGGCCGGCCGGATGACATCGGCGGCGCTGTGGTGTTTCTCTGTTCCGAAAATGCAGGCTTCATCACCGGCACAGTGCTGCCGGTGGATGGCGGCTACTCCGTTAAATAGGACGACAATGGCCCAGGACAATTCCCGCATTCCCTATCGCCATCCCCAGCCCAAGGAATCCCCGCCCGAGCTGGTGATCCCATCGGTGATCCCTGACGACGAACGGGTGTGGGTGCCGCAGGGCGAGAATGTCTGGTTCCGGCCACTGTGCCTGTGCGCCTCGCGCGGCTATTGGATGAACCTGCTCAAGGTGCGCAAATCCGGCGTGCTGTCGCGCCATCGCCATCCCCAGCCGGTGCATGGCTATGTCATCAAGGGCCGCTGGCGCTATCTGGAACATGACTGGGTGGCGCAGGAAGGCGGCTATGTCTATGAGGCGCCGGGCGAGACCCACACCCTGGTGGTGGACGAGGATGTGGAAGAGATGATCACCCTGTTCCAGGTCAATGGCGTGATGATCTATGTCGATCCCGACGGCGGCGTGCTGGGCTATGAGGACGTCTTCACCAAGATCGCGCTGTGCCGCGCCCATTATGAAAAGGTGGGCCTGGGCGCAGATTACGTGGACCAGTTCATCCGTTAGCGCTGGGCCAGCCGTTCATAGATCGTCTCGATATCGCGGGCGAAATGCTGTGTGTCGAACAGGGGTGCTGTGGCGCGGTTGGCGGCGAGTTTGGCCCTGAGCGCGGCTAGCCGTTCCGGATCACGCGCCAGCGCCACCGCCATGGTCTCGTAATTTTCCGGCGTGGGCGCGATGAGTTCGGACAGGCCAACCGCGTGCAGCAGGCTGGCCGCCACCCGGCCGGCGAAACAGCCTTGGGCGCAGGTCAGCACCGGCAGGCCCGCCCATAGCGCATCGGCCGCCGTGGCATGGGCGTTGTAGGGCAGGATATCCAGGAACAGGTCGGCCAGGGCATGGCGGGCCAGATGCACGTCGGCCGCGACATGGCCGGCAAAGACCAACCGCTCCGGCGCAATGCCATGCGATGAAGCGGCCTGGCGCAGGTTGGCGGTTGCCGCGTCTCCCGGCTCCCGCAGCCAGAGTACGCTGCCCGGTACTTGGGCCAAAATACGCATCCAGCGTGCGAAGCTTTGCGAGCCCAGCTTCATCACGTGATTGAAGCCGCAGAAGACAAAACCGTCCTCGGGCAATCCTGCTTCGGCGCGGCTGGGGGCGGCGCCGATCACACGCGTGGTGTCGGTGACAAAGAAGCTGCCCGGCAGATATTCCAGTTTTTCGCTGAAGGCGTGCGGATCGGGCGCGACGATGCGGTCGGCGATCACATGGTCAATGAAGGGCGCGCCGCTGGTGCCGGCATAGCCCAGCCAGCTGACCTGCACCGGCGCCGGCCGGCGGCGCAGGATATCCAGGCTACCGCGCTGGGTATGGCCGTTCAGTTCCACCAGCACATCTATTTCCTGCGCGCGGATGAAATCGGCGCTCTGCTGCGCCGATTGCCCCACGAGGTCATGGAAACGGTCGAAACCGGCGCGAAGTCGCTGGCGCAGGCGGCTTGCGTCATCGAGGCCGGTGGAAAAACCGATCACCTCAAACCGGCTGCGGTCATGACATTCGATCAGCTGGGCGATTTGCGCGCCTACCGGATGTTCGCCCAGGTCGGACGAGATATAGCCCAGCCGGATGCGGTCATGGCTGTAGCGCTCGCCCTTCCACACAGGCGCAAGGTCGGGGTAACGCTCCGCCACCAGATTGTGCGCGGCCTGAAGCTGCAGCATCTCGTCGCCATTGAGCGACAACAGCATCATGGGCGGCACGCTTTCGCCCGCCGCCACCAGGTCGGGCAGGGTTTCGGCAATGGCGTCGGCGCTGGCCCAGTCGCAATCCTTCAGCGCCATCATGATCTTCAGATGCAGCAGGTTGCTCCTGAGCGCGGGCCGTGACGGTTCAAGCCGCACCGCACCTTCCAGATCGGCCAGGGCGGCGGGATAATCTTTCTTCTCGTCCCACAGCAGCAATCCGCGGTTCTGCAGCGCTTCGGCGAAGTCGGGCTCCAGCCGCAGGGCCCGGTTGAAGCTGTCCAGCGCCTCGTCCATGCGCGAGCACGTGCGCAGCAGGGCGCCGCGGCCGTTCCAGGCGTCGGCATTGGTTGGATCGCCCGCCAGCACGGCTTCGTAATCCGCCAGCGCGGCTTCATTGCGGCCCAGCGCGCGTAGCGCGGCGCCGCGTCCCAGCCGCGCCGCCAGCAGCCCGGGTCGAAGCGCCAGGGCGCGATCCTGCGCCGCCAGCGCCTCTTCGAAACGCGACAGACCTTGCAACGCCAGGCCGTAATGCAGCCAGGCCGCCGGGTCATTGGGATTGAGGACCAGCGCCCGCTCGATCAAGCCGGCGGCTTCACCGCTGTCGCCCTGTTCCAGCCGCAGCACACCCAGAAGATACAGCGCCGGAAAGACCCGCGGATCGATCTCCAGCACCCGGCGGTAAAGCGCTTCGGCCTCAGCGAGCTTGCCTTGCTGATGCAAGGTCACGGCCTGACGCCCCAAGACATGCACGTCCCGGGTTTCCACGCCCTTCAGTCCTCCGTCTTGACGGCAAAGCTTTTGGGTTTTTCGCCGGCAAGCCAGCGTTCCCACATCTGCGCATAGGCCGTTTCGATGTTCCTGCGGAAGCGGTCGGTATCGAACAGGGCGCATCTGTCCCGGTTCTTGGCCAGCTTGGCGCGGAGTTTCTTGAGCGCCTTGGCGTCGTTGGCCAGCTTGACCGCCAGCGCCTCGAATTCTTCCGCGCTGTCGGTGACCAGTTCGGACAGGCCGATGGCGCCAAGCAGGCTGGCGGCGACGCGGCCCGGAAAGGTGGCGCCCTTGCACGTGATCAGCGGCACGCCGGCCCACAGCGCGTCGCTGCCGGTGGTGTGGGCGTTGTAGGGCAGGCCGTCGAGAAACAGGTCGGCCAATTGCAGCCGCGCCAGATGCTGGTCGGTCGGCAGTTCGGGCGCAAAGATCAGCCGGTCGCTTGCGATCCCACGGGTCTCGGCCTCGCGGCGCAGATTGTCGGCGAAAGGCGCAGCACTTTCCAAAAGCCACAGCACGCTGCCATCCACCTGTTTCAGGATGCGCATCCAGCTGTCGAAAGTCTCCGGCGTCAGCTTGTAGGCGGTATTGAAATTGCAGAAGACGATTCCCTTCTCCGGCAGCCCCACTTCCGCACGTGACGGCGTCGCCGCCATCGGGCGGCCCTGATTGTCATTGGCCTGATAGCTGCCGGGCAGATAAACCACCTGCTCGTCATAGAAGCGCTGCTCGGCCGCCGGGATCACCACCTTGTCGGCGATGATATAATCGATATAGGGCGCGCCAAGGGTGGCTGGGAAACCCAGGTAATTGATCTGGATGGGCGCAGGGCGCCGCGCGAATATGCCCATGCGCGCTTCGCCGAAATAGCCGTTCAGATTGACCAGTATGTCTATACGCGCGTCGCGGATCACATCGGCCGCTTGTTCGTCCGACAGGCCGGCGATGGCGATCCAGCGGTCGAAGGCCTTTTCCAGCCGTGCCCGCATCGGGCTTTGATCGTTGCCGCCGCTGTCCAGCGCAACGATCTCGAATTTCTCCCGGTCGTGGCGCTCGTAAAGCCCCGCCATCAGGATGGCGGTGGCCTGCTGGCGGAATTCGCCGGAGACATAGCCGATGCGGATTTTCTTCTGGTCCTTGCGCGCCGCAGGATCATGCGGGCGGCCGGGATTTTCCGGATATTTGTCTTTGGCCCAGATGCGCGAACAACCTTGCGCATCGGCCGGGGTCTCGGCGATGGCCTGGAAGATGAAGGGCTGCACGGCGCGCTTTCCGGCGCGGACCAGTTCTTCCAGCGCCGCCTTGCGGGCGGTGAAATCATGCCAGTCGGCGCTGTACATCCGCACATGCAGGACTTCGCCTACGCCGTAGGGATAATCGGGCTCCAGGGTCAGCGCCAGTTCCACATCGGCCATGCCCAGCTCATATTGCTTGAGCGCCCAATGGGTATAGCCGCGGTTGATCAGCGCTTCGGCATAAGCGGGACGCGCCTGAAGTGCTGCGCTGTAGGAGTTGATGGCTTCGTCGAACGCCTTCATGTCGCGCAGCACAGTGCCATGGCTGTTCATGGCCACCGCATTGCCCGGCTCCAGGGTCAGGACGGTCTCGAAGCTGGCGCGCGCCTCTTGCAGGCGGCCGACGTCGCGCAAGGCCAGGCCCCGATTGCCCCAGGCTTCGGCAAATTCAGGTTCCAGCTCCAGCGCCCGCTCATAGCTTGCCAGCGCTTCGTCGGGGCGCTTGAGATTCCACAAGGCCACGCCGCGATTATTCCACATCTCGGCATTGTTCTGATAGGCGTCTCTCACCGCGTCGAACATGGCCAGCGCATCGGCGGCGCGTTCCAGGTCCAGCAGTGCCACGCCGCGATTGTACATCGCCTCGATGAAATCGGGCTTGAGTGCCAGCGCGCGATCGTAATCGGCCAGCGCCTCGGCCGGCCGGCGCAGGGTGCGTCTGGCCAGGCCGCGATGGTTCAGCGCCATCACATTGCTGGGCTGCATGGCGAGCAGCCGGTCATAGCCGGCCTGGGCATCGTCGAAACGCCCCATCGCCGCCAGCGCCATGGCGCGGTTGACCTGGGCTGCGGCCATTTCCGGCTGGATCACCAGGGCGCGGTCGTAAGCTTCCACCGCCATTTCGAAGCGCTTGAGGGCGGCCAGCGCCACGCCACGGTTGTAAAGCGCTTCCGCCATGTTGGGCTGCATCGCCAGCACGCGCTCGAACACAGAAAGCGCCTCTTCGGCCCGGCCCGCGGCACTGAGCGCCATGCCGTAGTTCATCAGCGCGCCGATTTCGTTGGGCGAGATGTTGACCGCTTCGCCCAGATAATCGCAGGCCTCGTCGTGGCGGCCTTGGCTCAGCCGCATCAGGCCCATGTAATAGCGCGGTCCGAACAGGCGCGGATCGATATCCAGGATCTGCAGATAAAGCGCCTCCGCCCGCGCCAGTTCGCCCTGGCGGTGCAGGCTGACAGCCTGCTCGGCCATGGCTTTGAGATCCAGAACTTCCATACCCGTCTTTCTATTGTTCTTGTCGCGGGACCGTCAGGCCGACGCGGCGGCAGCAGACGCCGCCGCGGCCTGGGCTACGGCCAGCGCCGTCATATTGACAATACCGCGCGCCGTGACCGATGGCACCATCACATGCACCGGCTTGGACACGCCGAGCAGCAGCGGGCCGACCAGAAGCGCCTCGGTGGCGGCCGACAGCAGGGTGAGTGCGATATTGGCGGCGTCGAGCGTGGGCATCACCAGCAGATTGGCGGAGCCGGTCAGAGGGCTGCTGGAGACGACACGCGCCCGCAAATGTTCGCTGAGTGCGGCGTCGGCATGCATTTCGCCGTCCAGCTCGAAATCCGGCTTGGCGGCCCTGAGCAGTGCCAGCGCCTTGCGCATCTTGATGGCGCTGGGCGAGTGCGAGGTGCCGAAACTGGAATGCGACAGCAGCGCTGCCTTGGGCGCCAGACCGAAGCGGCGTACGGTCCGGGCCGCCAGCAGAGTCATCTCCGCGATCTGCTCGGCGGTCGGGTCCACATTGAGATGGGTGTCGCAGAAGAACAGCGCACCATTGGGCAGGATCAGCGCGGACAGCGAATAAAGCCGGGTGACCCCGGGGCGGCGCGGAATAATGGGCAGGATGTTGGAGAGCTGGCGGGTCCAGTCGCCCAGCCCGCCGCACAAGGCGGCGTCCACTTCGCCGGCGTCCAGCAGCATGGCGGCGGCGATGCCGTGCCGGGTGGCGATCCAGCGGGCGGCGGATTCCGGCTGCACGCCGCGCCGCTCCACGATGCGCTGATAGCGTTCGGTCAGGGGCGCGAAGAATTCCTTGTCGCTGAGCGGATCAAGGATGCGCGCTTCCTTGTTGAAGTCGAGCCTGAGGCCCAGCTGCTTGGTCTTTTCCAGGATCACCTCGCGCCGCCCGATCAGGGTGGGGTGGGCCAGGCCCTCATCCACCACCGTCTGCACCGCGCGCAGCACCCGTTCTTCCTCGCCCTCGGCATAGGCCACCCGGCGCGGGTTCTGGCGGGCGACCTCGAACACCGGACGCATGAGCTGGCCGGAGCGATAGACGAATTTCTCCAGCTCGCTTTCATAGGCGTCGAAATCGGTGATCGGCCGCCGCGCCACCCCCGATTCCATCGCCGCCCGCGCCACGGCGGGGGCGATATGCAGGATCAGGCGCGGATCGAAGGGCTTGGGGATGATCGAATCAGGACCGAAGCCGGTGGTGGCGCCGCCATAGGCATTGGCGACCACATCGCTGGCCTCGACGCGGGCCAGTGCGGCGATGGCTTCCACCGCCGCCACTTTCATCGGCTCGTTGATGGTGGTGGCGTCCACATCCAGCGCGCCCCGGAAGACGAAGGGAAAGCACAGGACATTGTTGACCTGGTTGACATAGTCGGAGCGGCCGGTGGCGATGATGGCGTCGGGGCGCGCCGCCTTGGCCACTTCCGGCATGATCTCGGGATCGGGATTGGCCAGCGCCAGGATCAGCGGCTTGGGCGCCATTTGCGGCAGCCATTCGGGCTTGAGCACATTGGGGGCCGACAGGCCCAGAAAGACATCGGCGCCGGCCAGCACTTCGCCCAGGGTGCGGGCATCGGTCTTCCTGGCATAGCGCGCCATGTTGGGCGGCATGTCGTCGCCACGGCCGCTGTAGACCACGCCCTTGATGTCGGTGAGGGTGATATTGTCCACCGGCAGGCCCATCGCCACCAGCAGATCCACGCAGGCCAGCGCCGCCGCACCCGCGCCGGAGGTGACCAGTTTCACGTCCGACAGGGTCTTGCCCTGCAGCACCAGGCCGTTCCTGATCGCAGCGGCGCAGACGATGGCCGTGCCATGCTGGTCGTCATGAAAGACCGGAATCTTCATGCGCTCGCGCAGCTTCTTCTCGATGATGAAGCATTCCGGCGCCTTGATGTCTTCCAGATTGATGCCGCCGAAGGTCGGCTCCAGCGCCGCCACGATGTCCACGAAGCGGTCTATGTCATGCTCGTCCACTTCCAGGTCGAAGACGTCGATCCCGGCGAACTTCTTGAACAGGACGGCCTTGCCCTCCATCACCGGCTTGGAGGCCAGCGCCCCGATATTGCCCAGCCCCAGGACGGCGGTGCCGTTGGTGATCACCGCGACCAGGTTGCCGCGGGCGGTATATTCGCGCGCCAGCGAAGGGTCGGCGGCGATGGCCTCGCAAGGGGCGGCCACGCCAGGAGAATAGGCCAGCGCCAGGTCGCGCTGGTTGGCCATGCGCTTGGTAGCTTCCACCGACAATTTGCCCGGCCGGGGGCTGCGGTGATAAGCCAATGCGGCCTTGCGAAAATCCTCATCCATGAAAGCCGAAACCCGCCCCGGAAATCGGGGTCAATTGACAGGCGGAGGGGGGTAAAATCAATGTTTTTCGTGGCCCTTGCGGCACAGCATTTTGCCGGAACCGTGACAGCCGGGCCGCGTTGACCCAAAGACCCTGCCGTCGGGGCGGTTTACGGCCATATTCCAGACGTTAAATTCAGCGGATATGTCATCCGCGCGCAGGAGATTTCATGCAGATCGGGATTATCGGGCTTGGCCGCATGGGGGCGAACATCGCCCGGCGGTTGATGAAAAACGGCCATCAGGTGGTGGGCTATGACGCCAGCGCCGCGGCAGTGAAGGGGCTGGAGGGGGCGACCGGTGCTACCTCGCTGGAAGACTTGGTCGGCAAGCTGGCCGCGCCCCGCCACATCTGGGTGATGCTGCCGGCCGGCAAGATCACCGAGGACACCATCGCCAAGCTGGGCGGGCTGTTGTCGAAAGACGATTGCGTCATTGACGGCGGCAACAGTTTTTTCAAGGACGATATCCGCCGCGCCCATGCGCTGGCCGAAAAAGGCATCGCCTATCTCGATGTCGGCACCTCGGGCGGGGTATGGGGGCTGGAGCGCGGCTATTGCATGATGATCGGCGGCGACAAGAAAGTCGTGGACCGGCTGGACCCCATCTTCAAGACCTTGGCGCCGGGCGCAGGCGACATCGAAAAGACCCCGGGCCGCGAGAAAGGCGATCCCCGCGTCGCCGAGGGCTATATGCATACCGGCCCGGCCGGCTCGGGCCATTTCGTCAAGATGGTCCACAACGGCATCGAATATGGCCTGATGCAGGCCTATGCCGAAGGCTTCGACATCATGCGCGGCAGGAATAGCGACAAGCTGCCCGAAGATGAACGTTTCGACATCAATGTCGCCGATGTCGCGGAGGTGTGGCGCCGGGGCAGTGTGGTCGCTTCCTGGCTTTTGGACCTGACCGCCATCGCGCTGGCCAAGTCCGGCACCCTGGAGGAATTCAGCGGCAAGGTGGATGACAGTGGCGAGGGCCGCTGGACGGTGCAAGCCGCGGTGGACGAGGCCGTGCCCGCGCCGGTCATTACCGCGGCGCTCTTTGCCCGTTTCCGCTCGCGCAGCGACAATACCTTTGGCGAGAAGATGCTGTCGGCCATGCGCAACGAATTCGGCGGTCACGTCGAAAGCATCAAGCCTGCCCACAAGGCGAAGGACGAAGACAAATGAGCATGCTGTCCCACAAGACGCCGCCGCCAGCTTGCGCCATCGTGATCTTCGGCGCCAATGGCGACCTGACCAAGCGACTGATCATTCCGGCGCTCTACAATCTGGCGCGCACCAACATGTTGCCCAAGAGCCTGGCGCTGGTGGGGGTGGATCACAACAAGAAGACCAATGAGGAATGGACCGCCCAGCTCAAGGAATTCCTGGGCCAGGTTCTGGCCAAGAACAATGAGGAAATAGACGAGGCGCTGTGGGGGCAGGTCGCCCGTTCCATGACCTTCCTCAGCGGGGATTTCGAAAAGCCCGACACCTACAGCCGGCTAAAGGATCTTCTCGCCGATCTGGACGAGAAGCTGTCACTGGGCGGCAATGCTTTGTTCTACATGGCGGTGGCCGACCGCTTCTTCGCCACCATCGCCGGCAAGCTGGGCGAGGGCGGGCTGGTGGGTCCCGATGCCAAGGGTTTCCGCCGCCTGATCGTGGAAAAGCCCTTCGGCCATGACCTGGCCTCGGCCAAGGCGCTCAACGCCGATCTGCTGAAATGGCTGAAGGAAGAGCAGATTTACCGCATCGATCATTTCCTGGGCAAGGAGACAGTGCAGAACATCATGGCGCTGCGCTTCGCCAATGGCTTGTTCGAGCCGATCTGGAACCGCGACCGCATCGATCACGTCCAGATCACGGTGGCCGAATCCATCGGGGTGGAGACGCGCGGCAAATTCTATGAAGCCACCGGGGCTTTGCGCGATATGGTGCCCAATCATTTGTTCCAGCTGGTCGCCATGACGGCGATGGAGCCGCCGGTGTCCTTCGATGCCGAGGACATCCGCGCCAAGAAAGCGGAGATGTTCAAGGCCATTCATCTTCTGACCCTGAGCGATGTGGTGCGTGGCCAGTATGACAGTGGCATCGTCGGCGACGAGAAAGCCAAGGCCTATCGCGCCGAGGACAATGTCTCGCCCGAATCCACGGTGGAAACCTATTGCGCCATGCGGCTGACGATCGACAACTGGCGCTGGGCAGGCGTGCCATTCTATCTGAGAACCGGTAAACGTCTTGCCAAGCGCTATACCGAGATCGCCATCCGCTTCAAGCAGGCGCCCTATGCGCTGTTTCGCGAAACCCCGGTGGACGAGCTGGACGCCGACTGGCTGATCCTTCGGGTGCAGCCGGATGAAGGCATCCGCCTGCGCTTCAACGCCAAGCGGCCGGGCCCGGCCATGGCGCTGGAAAGCGTGGCGATGGAGTTCAAGTACAAGGACTATTTCAAGCAGGCGCCCGCGGTCGGCTACGAAACCCTGATCTATGACTGCCTGATCGGCGACGCCACTTTGTTCCAGCGCGCCGACCAGGTGGAAGCCGCCTGGGCACTGGTCGAACCGGTGCTGGACGTCTGGGCCAACACCACGCCGCGCCATTTCCCCAACTATGCTGCCGGCAGCGAAGGCCCCAGCGCCGCCAACGATCTTCTGGCGCGCGATGGCCGCTCCTGGAGGCGGATCAGTTGAGCGGTATCTTTGGCCAGATCGAAGTGGTGAAAGATGCTTCTGCGCTCGCGGTACGGGCGGCAGAGATCATCGCCGGGCGCGTCCGGGTCGCGCGCTATCCTTTTCGTCTTTTGTTGTCGGGCGGCTCGACGCCGCGCGCCGCCTATCAGCTTCTGGCGCAGATGGATCTGGATTGGGATTGCGCGGAGTTGTTCTTCGGCGACGAGCGTTTCGTGCCGCCGGACCATCCTGATTCCAATTACCGCATGGTGCGCGAGAGCCTGCTGGCCACGGGCAAGGTCAATCCCCGCAAGCTGCTTGCCATCCCGACCGACGGTTCGCCGCAAAGCGCCGCCGACCGCTATGACGAGATTCTGCGCCAGCAATATGGCGCCGGTACCCTGGAGCCCGGCATTCCCCTGTTTCATCTCACGCTTCTGGGGCTGGGCGATGACGGCCATACCGCCTCGCTTCTGCCGGGCCAGCCCGTGCTGGAAGAGCGCATCCGCTGGGCCTCAGCCGTGCCGCAGGGCCGCGCCGAGCCGCGCATTACGGTTACCTATCCCGCGCTGGACTCCACCGAGTTGATTCTCTTTCTGGTTTCGGGCCAGGCCAAGCGCGACGCCTTGGCCCAGGCCCGGGGCGGCTCTTTGCCCGCGGGCGGGATCAAACCGCAAGGTGAGGTGTTGTGGCTTGTGGACCAGGCGGCGGCCGGAGAGGACGACCAGGGCTACGGATTCTGAGGGACAATGGCCGCGCGCATCGAAGACTATGCCATGATCGGGGATTGCCGTACGGCGGCAATCATCTGCCACAATGGCTCGATCGACTGGTTCTGTGTCCCGCGCTTTGATTCCGAGGCCGTTTTCGCCGCCCTGCTGGGCACCAAGGACAATGGCCGCTGGCTGGTCGAGCCGGCGGCGAAGAATTTCAAGTCCAGCCGCCGCTATCGTGGCGACAGCCTGATCCTGGAAACCACCTTCACCACCCCCACCGGCAAGGCCCGGGTCACCGACTTCATGCCGCCCGGTACGCCGGAAAGCTGCATCGTGCGCATCGTCGAGGCGGTGGAAGGCCATGTCGCCATGCGCACCGAACTGGCGATCCGTTTCGATTATGGCGTGACCATTCCCTGGGTGTCGCGGCGCGACACCCGCACCATGGTGGCGGTGGCGGGGCCGCATCTTCTCACCTTCCGTACCCGCGCCGAGATGAAGGGCGAGAATATGCATTCGGTGGCCGAGTTCACGGTCAAGAAGGGCACCTCCTACACCTTCGTGCTGGCCTATGGCCAATCCTTCCAGCCGCTGCCCCAGTCCATCGATTCCTATATCGCCCTGGAAGAGACGGAACGTTACTGGCGGCGTTGGGCTGCCGTCTGCAAGGCCAAGGGCAAGTGGCGCAACGCCATCATGCGTTCGCTGCTGACGCTCAAAGGCCTGTCCTATGCGCCTACCGGCGGCATTGTGGCGGCCGTCACCACATCGCTGCCGGAGAAAATCGGCAGCACCCGCAACTGGGATTACCGCTATTGCTGGCTGAGAGACGCCACTTTCACCCTGCTGGCCTTCCTCAATGCCGGCTACACCGAGGAAGCGCAGGTGTGGCAGGACTGGCTGATGCGGGTGATCGCGGGCGCCCCCGACCAGATCCAGACCATGTACAATGTGCTGGGCGAAAAGCGGCTGCCCGAGCTCGAGCTGCCTTCGTTGCCGGGCTATGAGAACTCGCGCCCCGTGCGCATCGGCAATGCCGCCCATACCCAGCTGCAACTGGATATCTATGGCGAACTGGCCAATGTGGGGGCGCAGGCGAGCGCCGGCGGCCTGCCGCAAAGCCCGCGGGGGCCTGAGCTACGCACCGTCTTCATGCAGCATCTGGAAAACACCTGGCGTCTTCCCGACGAAGGCATCTGGGAGATCCGCGGCGAGCCGCAGCATTTCGTCTATTCCAAGGTGATGACCTGGGTGGCGTTCGACCGGGCTTCCCGCGCCCCCGGTTCCTCGCCGCAGCTAAAGGCGCACTGGAAGAAGATGGCGCGCCACATCCATGCCGACATCTGCAAGAAGGGCGTGGACGACAAGCGCGGCTGTTTCGTGCAGAGTTATGGCTCCGACCAGATGGATGCGAGCCTGCTGCTTTTGCCGCTGGTGGGTTTTCTTCCCGTCACCGATCCGCGCATCAAGAAGACGGTGCGTCAGATCGAGGAGCGGCTGATCGTCAAGGGACTGGTCCGGCGTTATGAAACCACGACCGGCGTGGACGGCCTGCCGCCGGGCGAGGGTGCGTTCCTGGCCTGCAGTTTCTGGCTGGTGGACAATTACACCCTGATGGGCCGGCGCCAGGAGGCGATGCGGCTGTTCAACCGGCTGCGCCGTCTGGCCAATAACGTCGGCCTTTATGCCGAGGAATATGATCCGGATGAGCGCCGCATGCTGGGCAATTTCCCCCAGGCTTTCTCCCATGTCGCCTTGATCAATACCGCGGTGAACCTGATGATGACCGAGAAGAAGACCAAAAGGATCCGTCCCGGTGCCGGCCGCCATTAAGCGCATTCTCTGCATCGATGTGGGCGGCTCGGGCCTCAAGGCGGCGGTGATTTCGCCGTCCGGAAAATATCTGGTCAAGCGCCACAGGCTCAAAACGCCCAAGCACCGCAAGCCGCGCCAGATCGTCAAGACCCTGGCCGAGCTGGCGGCGCCGATGGGCGATTTCGACTGCGTCACCATCGGTTTTCCCGGCGTGGTAAAAAACGGCCGGGTGATCAGCGCGCCGCATTTCGGCACCAAAGACTGGAAGGGCTTCGATCTGGCCGGCGCCATGAGCAAGAAATTCGGCAAGCCGGTCAAGCTGCTCAATGACGCCGATGTGCAGGGTCTGGCGGCGATCCGGGGCAAGGGGCTGGAGCTTGTCTGCACCCTGGGCACCGGCTTCGGCACGGCCTGGTTCCGCGACGGCGAGTTGATGCCGCACATGGATCTCGCGCATCTGGTGGTGCGCAAGAAGGACGATTTCGACATCTATGTCGGGGACGTGACGCGGCGCAAGATCAGCAACGCGCAATGGAACCGGCGTATCAAGAAACTGGTCGGTGTGCTGGAGACGGTCTTTGCCTATGACCGGCTCTATCTGGGCGGCGGCAACAGCCGCTGCGTCAATTTCAAGCTGCCGCGCAATGTGACCATCGTCTCCAACGACGCGGGCATGGAAGGCGGCGCTTTTGCCTGGTCCCGTCACAAAACCCGCGCCTGATTTTCAGGGAACCCGTTGAGCGGCTTGGGCGTTTCGATCCTATTGATCGAAGCCATTTGAATTTTTCCTTTGGAAAAGCAGGCGTGCGCAACGCGACAGAAAGCCTTTAGATGATGCCGCCGGTGAGTGAAAACACGGCCCTGTTTTTGGATATTGACGGAACCTTGCTGGATCTGGCGCGCACACCCGACCGGGTGAAGGTGCCGCGGGATTTGCTCAAGGCGCTGGAACAGCTGTCGCACGCCCTGTCCGGCGCCTTCGCCTTTGTCAGCGGGCGTTCGCTGGAAAGCGTCGACAAGCTGTTTTCGCCGTTCAAGCCCGCCGCCATCGGCGCCCATGGCGGCGAGATCCGGGGCTTGGATGGCCAGGTGGCGCGAAGCAGCGCGCTGCCCGACTCGATCCGGGAGGTTTTCACCGGCCTGGCCGAGAATATTCCGGGTCTTTTGCTGGAAGACAAGAAATGTGCGCTGGCGCTGCATTACCGGCTGGCGCCCGAAGCCCGGCCGGTGTTGACCTCGGCGATGGAAAAACACGCGCGCCTGTTCGAGAGCGAAAAGATACATATCCTGCACGGCAAGGCGGTGATCGAGGCCAGGCCCCTGGGCGTGGACAAGGGCACTGCGGTGGTGGCGCTGGCCAGGCAGAAGCCTTTTGCCGGGCGCGCCATCCTGTTCGGCGGCGACGATACCACCGATCTGGATGTCTTTCGCATCCTGCCCGATCTGGGCGGGCGCGGCTTTTCCGTGGGCCGCCATTTCCCCGGCGCCGAGCATGTTTTTGAATCGCCGCGCGCGGTGCGCCAATGGCTGACCAGGACGGCCGAGGCGGGTGTGCGATGAGGGCTTGCCCATGACCGGTCCGCTCGATCTTGCCGTGGTCGGCAATGGCCGCATCGCGGCCCTGGTGGATACCCGCGCCCGGCTGGTGTGGTGGTGCTTTCCCCGCTTCGACAGCGATCCGGTGTTCAGCCGGCTGGTCGCCGGCGACGAGGAAAAAGGTTTTTGCGACGTCCTGCTCGACCGCCAGGTCCATACCGAATCCGAGTATGAGCGCAACACCGCCAGCGTGGTCACGCTTCTCACCGCCGAGGACGGCGCCCAGGTCCGCGTCACCGACTTCGCGCCGCGCCTGCGCAATTTCGACCGGATGCTCAGGCCGCCGCAGCTGATGCGCATCATCGAGCCGGTGTCGGGCCTGCCGCGCATCACCCTCCGGGTGCGGCCCACGCAATTCTACGGCAATCCGGTCAAGCGGCAGGTGGCAGGCTCCAGCCACATCACCTATGGCGAACCACCCCTGGTCAGGCTGACCAGCGATGCGCCGCTTTCCTATATCCAGAAAGAGACGGCTTTCGTCCTGACGCGGCCGCTGCATCTGGTGTTCGGGCCCGATGAGCCTTTCATGGGCGACATCTCCGCCACCGTGCGCGATTTCCTGGAACGCACCAACAGCTATTGGCGCGAATGGGTGCGAAGGCTTTCCATCGCCTATGAATGGCAGGAAGCCAGCATCCGTGCCGCCATCACCTTGAAGCTCACCAGCTTCGAGGAGACCGGCGGCATTGTCGCGGCGCTGACCACCTCCTTGCCGGAAGCGCCGCATTCGGGCCGCACCTGGGACTATCGCTATTGCTGGCTGAGAGACGCCTATTTCGTGGTCAAGGCGCTGAACGCCATCGGCGCCACCCGCTCCATGGAGCAGTATATCGCCTATATCCTGTCCATCGCCGGCAACAGCGACACACTCGCGCCCTGCTACGGCATCGTGCCCAGCGACGATCTCACCGAATGGATTGCCCCCGACCTCAAGGGCTTTGAAGGCCATGGTCCGGTTCGGATCGGCAATGCGGCGGTCAGCCAAGTGCAGCATGACGCCTATGGCAGCGTGATCCTGGCCGCGACGCCGATGTTCTTCGACAGGCGCCTGCCGGTGCCGGGCGATGAAAGCCTGTTCCGGCTGCTGGAAAGATTGGCGCAGAAATGCGTGGAGCTGGCGCTGGAGCCGGATGCCGGGATCTGGGAATTCCGCGGTCGAAAACGCATCCACACCCATTCCGGTGCCATGTGCTGGGCCGGTATCAGCCGTACCGCGGCCATCGCCACGCGGCTGGGGCTGGAGAGCCGCGCCCGCCACTGGCATCAGCTTAGTGACAGCATTGGCGAGGAGTTGCTCAAGCGGGTGTGGAATGAAAAGCGCCAGGCCTTCACCGCGGCCGAAGGCATTGACGATATGGATGCATCCGTCCTGCTGTTGCCCGAACTGGGCCTGATTGACGCCCATGATCCGCGCTTTGCCTCCACCGTGGCGGCGATCGAAAA
>Ga0302314_10003550_pt1 | contig 28710 bp, 27 predicted proteins | sample III_Palsa_N2_3_FD_200533 | JGI IMG/M metagenome (GOLD analysis project Ga0302314, IMG submission 200533) | Peat permafrost microbial communities from Stordalen Mire near Abisko, Sweden - III_Palsa_N2_3 | ecosystem: Environmental > Terrestrial > Soil > Palsa > Peat permafrost | place: Sweden...
CCGAAACCCCAACCCGACAGACCAGGACGGCTCTCCGAGGGAGGTGCCCGCCGGAGGCAGCAGTTGACGTTGACGTGCCTGGCCACAACGCCGACGCGGGGAGCCGACGCGACCCCACGCACAAACCAGAAGTGCGCGTAGAGGACGACCGGAGGAAGGACGAGAAGAGCGCCGACGAAGGCAGGCAGCCGTACGAGGTCCGGCGCGAAGCGGAGCGCAGTGCCGGAACGTAGGAAGGCCGACCGCCGACGGCAAGCGGCAAGATGGGGGTTCTCGGGAAGGAGCCTTGCGGCCAGTGCTTGGCGAGAATACTCTTCTCGGTAGTCGAGAAGGAGGATCTCATGGCGTCGCGTGAGCTGCCGTACCCGTTGTTCGATGCGGACAACCACTTGTACGAAACCGAGGAGGCGCTGACCAGGCATCTTCCTGAGGAGTACCGCGGTGCGATCGAGTACGTGCAGGTGCGCGGGCGTACGAAGATCGCGATTCGCGGGCAGATCAGTGAGTACATTCCGAATCCGACCTTTGAGGTCGTGGCCCGGCCCGGGGCGATGGAGGAGTACTACCGGGTCGGGAATCCGGACGGGAAGAGCCGGCGGGAGATCTTCGGGGAGCCGATGCGGTCGATCCCGGCGTTTCGGGAGCCGGGGCCGCGGCTGGAGTTGATGGACGAGCTGGGGATCAGTAAGACATTGATGTTTCCTACGCTCGCCAGCCTCATCGAAGAGCGGATGCGGGACGATCCGGAGCTGATTCACGCTGTTATCCACTCGCTTAACGAGTGGCTGTATGAGACCTGGTCCTTCAACTACAAGGACCGTATTTTCACCACGCCGGTGATCACGCTGCCCATCGTGGACAAGGCGATCGAGGAGTTTGACCGGTGCGTTGAGCGTGGTGCGCGGGTGATTCTTGTTCGGCCTGCTCCGGTGCCTGGCTACGGCGGTTCGCGGTCGTTTGGGCTGCCTGAGTTCGATCCGTTCTGGCGGCGGGTGGTTGAGGCGGACGTGCTGGTCGCGCTGCACTCGTCGGACAGCGGGTACAGCCGGTACGCCAATGACTGGGAGGGGAGCAAGCGGGAGTTCCTGCCCTTCGAGCCGGACGTCTTCCGGATGACGGCGGACTGGCGGCCGATTCAGGACTCTGTGTCGGCTCTCGTCTGCCACGGTGCGCTGTCTCGGTTCCCTGAGTTGAAGATCGCCGTGATCGAGAACGGGTCTTCCTGGGTCGAGCCGCTGCTCAAGACGCTGGCCGATCTCTACAAGAAGATGCCGCACCAATTCCTTGAGGACCCGGTGGCCGTGGTCAAGCGGAACGTCCACGTCAGCCCGTTCTGGGAGGAGGACCTGGCCGAGCTCGCCGACCTGATCGGGGTCGACCGGGTGCTGTTCGGTTCGGACTATCCGCATCCGGAGGGGCTGGCCGATCCGGTCACGTATGTTGACCAGCTGACCAAGCTGAATGCGGAGGATCAGGCCAAGATCATGGGTGGGAATATGGCTCGACTCATCGCAACATGACAGGTGTGATAGATGCGCCAGATGTGATGGTGAGTTAGCTCATTGGATGGAGGGCATGTGGACGTTGATCTCGGGATGCTGGTGGTTCGGCTGGCGTTGGGGCCCATGCTCTTCATCCACGGCTTGAACAAGGTGGCGGGCGCCGGGGGGATCGGCGGGACCGTCCGGTGGTTCGAGGGGCTGGGGCTGCGGCCCGCCTGGCTTCATGCTCGGCTGGCCGCGGCTACGGAGCTGGGCGCGGGGGTGCTGGTCTCGGTGGGGTTGCTCACCGGGCTCGGTGCCAGCGCCTTCGTCGGGCTGATGGCGGTGGCCGCGCTGACCGACCATCGCGGCAAGGGGTACTTCGTTTTCAAGGGCGGGTACGAGTACACGCTGTTGATCGCGATGGTGGCTGTAGGGCTCGCGGCGGTCGGGCCCGGGGACTGGTCGCTTGATCACGCGCTGGGGCTGCGGCTGTCGGGCGGGGTGTGGGCCGGAGTTGCGCTTGTGGTCGGTGTTGCCGCCGCGGGTGCGCTGCTGGGCTCGTCGTATCGGCCGAAAGTCCGTAACGATTGAGCTAATCCATGCATCTGATTTGAAGTAAATCACTATGCGTACAGGTAGGATCCGTTCAACATCACGCGGACGTGACCGTATGGCACTCCGTCATCGCGAGCATGCCGGAGGCTAGGCATGGCACTCCATGCACGAGCAGCACAACGGCGACGCCTGCGAGACCCGGACACAGCAGTTGGCAAGCGGCAATTCTCGCTTCGTGCAGTCCTGCTGGTCCTGGCCCTGGTGCCCAGCGCGGCAATGGTCGGCGTTTGGGCCGTGAACTCGGATCAGCTCTACAACAACTGGCACTCCGTCAGCGAGCACAACACCGCTTCGGTGCAGGGCGCCGGCGCAGTGCTCACCCTGTTCTACGACTTGCAGACGGAGCGTCAGCTCAGCGCGGCGGCGTTAGCCGATCCCGCTGAGTACCAGGCGAAGCTGGGCCAGCAGCGACAGCTCACTGACAAGACCGTCGCCGGACTCGCGGCGCTGCCGGATTCCTTTCCGGCCGATATCGAGAGCGGCATCCGGCAGATCCAGCAGGGGCTGGGGCAGCTCGCCGGCTACCGGTCCTCCGTGGACCAGCGGAGCGCGACGCAGCAGCAGGTGTTCAGCGACTACACGACCCTGATCTCCGCTGACCTGCAGCTGTTCTCGAACCTGAGCAACACGGGCGTCGCCGATGTGAACTATCTCGTGCGGCCCGTGGTCGAATCGCTTTGGGGCATCGAGATGATCGCCCAGGAGAACGCGGTTCTGACTCCTAGCTTCGTGAGCGGCAGCGTCACCGGCGCGGAGCGTTCGCAGCTGGCCCAACTGGTCGGCGCGCAGCAGGTCATCTACGAGGACGAAGTCGTGCCGCTGATGCCGACCGCGGTGGCCGGCGAGTATCGCAAACTGCTGACGGGCAGCGCCTGGACGCAGAAGACGCAGGTCGAGCAGGCCGTCCTGAGCGCTTCGGGCACCGGTTCGACGGCGCTGTCCGCGACGCTCGGCCAGCAGTGGCAGCAGAGCATCGCCGCGATCACCCCTCAGCTCCAGGACCTGAACCTGGTCTACGCCGGCAGCCTCACCGACGACACCAGCCGCGAAGTCCACACGATGGCGCTGACCCTGATCTTCAACAGCGTTCTCGGCGCGGTGGGCGTGGTGCTGGTCTTCGTGATCTCCGTGCTGCTCACCGGCATGTTGCGGCGCAGGATCCAGGAGTTGCGCGCCGCGGCGGTCGACCTGCAGGTCCGGCTGCCCGAAGCGGTCGAGCGGCTGCGGCGCGGCGAGAGCGTGGACACCGAGGCCGAGTTCCCCGAGATCGAATACGGCACCGACGAGCTCGGCATGCTCGGGCGCGCGCTGAACGCGGCTCGCGGCACCGCCCTGGAGACGGCCATCGGGCAGGTCGAGCAGTACCGCGGCTTCGAGCGGCTGCTGCAGCGGATCGCGCGTCGTACGCAGCTGCTGATCGGCTTGCAGGCCAAGAAGATCAGCGAGATGGAGCGGCGGTACGAGGACTCTGAGATGCTCGAAGGCCTCTTCGACCTCGACCACCTCACGGCCCGGCTGCGCCGCTACGAGGAGAACCTGGTGATCCTCGGCGGCGGCCAGCCGCAGCGGCGTTGGCGAAAGCCGGTGACGCTGCTCGACGTGCTGCGCTCGGCCCAGGGCGAAGTGCAGGACTACCAGCGCATCCGCATCGAGATCGAGGGCCGGATGTGGCTGGCCGAGCGCGCGGTGGGCGCCATGGTCCACGTGCTGGCCGAGCTGATGGAGAACGCGGTGGCCTTCTCCAAGCCGCCCACGCCGGTCGAGGTCAGCGCCAGCCGGGTGGGCCGCGGCCTGGCGGTGGAGATCGAGGACCGGGGCATGGGCATGGCCCCGGAACAGTTCGACGAAGCCAATGCCCTGATGGCGAACCCGCCCAGGATGGACGCGGTCTCGCGCGCGGACGACGCCCGGCTCGGCATGTACGTCGTGGCACGGCTGGCCGCCGGGCTCGGCGTGAAGGTCGAGTTCCGGCCCTCGTCGTTCGGCGGCACGCGGGTTGTGGTGCTCGTGCCGGAAGAGCTGGTGCTCGACCAGGGGCCCGCGTCCGACTCGGCGACTGAGAGCCTTCATGCGATCCCGCCTCGGCTCACGGCCCTCGACCTGGCCTCTTCGGGGAGCAGCAGCGTCGACGATCGCTTCGGCTCCGACGCTTCCGAAGTGTTCTCTACCAACGGAAACGGGCGGCGCGCGCCGGTGCTGATGGCCGTACGCGACACGCCGCCGGATCCGGAACCCGAGCCCGCGCCGCGGCTGGCCCCGCTGCCGCGTCGGGTGCGGCTGGCCAGCCTCGCGACCGAGTTGCGCGAGCCGCGCCAATCCCCGGAGGACGCCGCCGAAGACCAAGCCGGACCGCGGACATCGCCCGGGTCCGCCGCGGTCAGCCGTTCCAGTGCGACAATCGGGGCGTTCCAGCGCCAGTCCAGGATCGCCCGGACGGTCGAAGAGGCCGACGACGACCCCGGCCATACCGCCTACCCCGCGTCGCGGGCCGAGCCGACCCGCGAGGAAGACCGACGATGAACCAGCGAACCACTGCCACGAACAAGGACCTGGACTGGCTGCTCGACCGGCTGGTGGCGCAGGTCGTGGGCGCCCGCTGCGCCGTGGTGCTCTCCGACGACGGCCTGGTGATCAGCCAGTCCGGCGGCGTCGAGCGCGCCGACGCGGAGCGTCTCGCCGCGATCGCCACCAGCCAGCAGAGCCTGGCCCGCGGAGTCGGCGTGATCTTCGACGGCGGCCCGGTCCGCCAGGTGATCGTCGAACTGGCGAACCTGTGGCTGTTCGTCAGCTCGGCGGGCCGCGGCACGCACCTGGCCGTGGTGGCCGACCTCGAGGTCGACGCCGAGGTGATGGCGGTGGCCATGCACACGCTCGTGCAGCAGGTCGGCCAGCATCTGGGGACCGAAGTGCGGCTCGGCGCGGCAAGCGGGGAAGGGGTGGGCCTGGGTGAACCACTGGAGCGAAGAGCGTCTAGATGACGACCCCGAGGACTCGCTGGTCCGGCCCTACACGATCACCCGGGGCCGCACCCTGCCGGAGCGCGGCGATCTCACGCTCATCACCGTGGTCAGCACGATCGACGCGGAGTTCGGGACCGCCAACGTGCGCGGACTGCAGCCCGAGCACAGGATGATCCTCGAGCAGTGCCGCATCCCGGCCGCGGTGGCCGAGATCGCCGCGGGGCTCAACCTGCCGGTGGCGGTGGCGAAGATCCTGATCGGCGATCTGATCGCGCTCGGCCGTGTCGCGGCCCGTCCTCCGCTGGCGCTGGCCGCCGGCCAGAAACCGGATATAAGACTTCTGCAGGCGGTGAGAGATGGGCTACTCAGACTCTGATGGCGGGCCGGGCGGCCCGCGGGGCCTCGCGGCGCCGACGGCGGTCAAGATCCTGATCGCGGGCGGTTTCGGCGTGGGCAAGACCACGATGGTCGGGGCGGTCAGCGAGGTGGAGCCGCTGCGCACCGAGGAGTACCTGACCGCGGCCAGCGTGGGCGTGGACGACATCGGCCTGGTGGAGGAGAAGGTCACCACGACGGTGGCGCTCGACTTCGGCCGGATCACGATCGGCTCCGCGCTGGTGGTCTACCTGTTCGGCACCCCCGGCCAGGAGCGCTTCTGGTTCATGTGGGACGACCTGGTGCACGGAGCTCTCGGCGCGGTCGTGCTCGCGGACACGCGGCGGCTCGAGGCGAGTTTCGGATCCATCGACTTCTTCGAGAGCCGCGGCACCCCCTTCGTGGTCGGCGTCAACAGCTTCGACGGACGCCAGGACCGTACCGAGGCCGAGGTGCGCGACGCGCTCGACCTCGACCCGCGGGTGCCGATCCTGATGGGCGATCTGCGCGAGCGCGCGGTCGGCCGCGACATCCTGCTCGCCCTGGTCGATGTGCTGATGGCCGAGCAGCAGCCGGTACCGACCCGATGAGCGGCGTGCGACGCGGCGGTGCCCGGGTCAGCGCCATCTCCGCGCTCGCCGAGGACCGTGTCATCGGCGGCGAGGGCGGCGGGCTGCCCTGGCACATTCCCGAGGACTCCCGGCGTTTCCGGACCAAGACCGCGGGCCATCCGCTCATCATGGGCCGTGTCACCTTCGAGGAGTTCGACAAACCGCTGCAGGACGCGCTCAACATCGTCGTGACGAGGGATCAGGGATACCAGGCGCCGGAGGGCTGCCTGGTCGCCCACTCTCTCGATGACGCGCTCGAGTTGGGGCGGCAGAACGATGAGGACGAGGTCTTCATCGGTGGGGGAGCGGGGCTCTATCGCAGCGCCCTCGGGTCCTGCGATCGGCTCTATTTGACGCTCATTCACGCACGGTTCGAGGGCGCGGCGAGATTCCCGGAATACTCGGAGTTCAGCAGGGTCATCGAGCGCAGTTCGCACAGCGACGGCACCTACGAGTTCGATTTCGTGACCTTGGAGAGGTAGCACGAGGTGGCAAGGAGCTGAGCCGGGACCCTGGAGACGCGGTCCCGGCCGGGTCGCTGCCGCGTTGTTTGTGGGGGATCAGGGGCAGTCGGTGGCGAGCTTCTGGATGTCGGCCGAGATCTTCGTCGCGTTCGACGCGCTCGCCGACTTGAGGTCGGTGATGAACGCGGTGAGGTCGGCCTTGCCCTGGGTCGAGGTCACCTTGGCGAACGCCTCGCTGAGCTGGGTGATGTAGTTCGTCATCGTGGTGGCCGCCGCGGCGGTCGACTCCGTCTGCACCGGCGCCAGCGTGGTCGCCGCTTCGGCGGCGATCGGTTTGATGACGGCGCAGTCCGCCGCCGGCAGGGCATCGGTCGCCATCGCGCTCGCCGAGGCGCTGGTGGCCGCGGCGGTCGGGGTGGAGGTCGTCGACGTGTTCGAACTGCTGCTGCATCCGGCTGTGAGTGAGCCGGCCAGGGCCAGCAGCGCCAGACTCGGGATCAGACTACGACTACGGTGTCGCATGGTAGGTCACCTTCCGATGGGCGAGAACCTTGTTTTCTTATACATCCAATTCTCTTACCGAATCTAGAGTGTCACGCTCTCGCTTTGGCATCGGCCGCCGATGATCGTGAGCCGCACCAGGTCGGCGTCCAGGCACCGGAGGACTTCGTGCATTGACGCGTGCAGCAGGACCAGGTCCGCGGGTGCGCCCGGGCGAATGCGCTGAGCTGCCGATCCGGGAGTCTCGGCGGGGCTGAGGTAGGCGGAGAGGGCCTGGCGGGGGCTGAGGCGTTCGCGGCGGTTGGCGACCTTGCCTGAGCGGGTCCGGCGTGTCGTGGCCGCGGACATGACGGCCCATGGGTCGAGGGGACCGTAGGGGGCGTCGCTGGACAGGGCCAGCGGGATGAGCTCCGAGCACAGTGTCGCGCAGCGATAGAGGTCCGGGTGGTCCGTGGCGGGGATCTCACGCAGGTAGTCGTCGCCGCGGTCGGCGATGAAGCCGGGCTGGGTCACGACGCGTAGACCGAGTTGGCGGATCGTGGTGATGAGTTCGGTCGGTATGAGCGCGGCGTGCTCGAGCCGGTCCCCGCGCAGCGTGCCGGTCTCCGCGAGAACCGCGAGGAGCAGTACGAGGGATTCGCGGGTGACGGTGTGCACTGCGACGGGGCGGCCGACGTGGTGAGCCGCGCTGACCGCGTCGGCCAGTTCGTCGAATGTTGGCAAGGCGGAGTCGGCGAGTACGAGCTTCCACGGGCCTGCGAACGGATGGCCGAGCGGCGCACCGAGGAGTTGGACGTGTTGGGGAAGGTCTCCGCTCGCCGTTGCCGAGGTGATCGCCTCGATCGCGCGGGGAGTCAGGTCCGGCGTCGCGTCGGTGACTGACGTGATTCCGTAGCCGGCCAGTTGCCGGCCCAGGTCACGCAGCGAAGGTGGGTCGGGAGGGCGGAGTCGCGAGCGCAGCCAGTCGTCGGCCCGCCAGAGACGCCCGGTCGCCCGGCCGGCATCGTCACGCTCGATGCCGGGGTGCTCGGCCGTATCCAGCCCGATGCTGGTGGCGGCGCGGGAGTTGAGCATCCACAGTGCGCCGCTGCGGTGCTGAATACGCAGTGGCACGTCGGCTGCGTGCATCGCATCCAGCCGCGCGGCATCCAGCGGCCCGGCGACGGACTCGTGGTAGCGCACGCCGCGTAGCCAACCGTCGCCGTCCGGCTTCGCACGACGGAGCGCCTCCGCCAGTTGCGCGCGCGTGCGGACACGCGGTGGTCCGCAGGCCGTCGAGGCCAGGTCGGCGGCGGTGGCGAAGAGATGAATGTGATGGTCCGTCAGGCCCGGGATGAGCGCGCCGCCCGCGGCCTCGATGACCTCGCACTCCATACCAGCTGGCCTCAGCCCCGTACCGATCTCCACGACGCGTCCGTTGCTGAGCCTGACATCGCAGCGGGCTCCTTCGACCTCGGCGTCTCGGATCAGTACATTCGTCATAGGGGCGAGATCCCTAGGCGCGTCAGCACGGAGCTGGTGTCCGCTCCCATGGGCGACGCGGTGCCTAGCGGGGTGCGGGCCGTCGGCGGCTCAAGAACGTGGCCTTCCAGCGGCATGGACTCGCTGACGTCGTCTGGGAGAGTCGCCGCGACCACGTCGGCCATGGCCACGTCCCAGAGCACCCCGGCGTGGCCGCCCTCGGGTTCTGACATGGCTAGGGCGGCGGCCGTGAGTCCGGTCAGCGGATCCGCGATCGCGTCGCCGCAGAAGACCGGCTGACCGGCGTCGTCCCGGGCGAGCAGACCGACACTCGCGGCCACATCGTCGCCGAAGCCGACCCGTTGCGAGTCGCGGCCCGCTGCGGTGATCGACACCCAGGTACAGCCGCGGGCCACCTCGGCGTGGGCGTCCAGGCCGAAGCGGGCCAGCGCGCGCGGACGGGACGACTCGATCACGATGTCGGCGCGACGCACCAGCGCGTGCGTCGCTGAGCGGCCTGCCGGATCGGCGGGGTCGAGCACGACGCAACGATGCCCGTAATGCAGCAGGTCGTAGAACGCCGGGTTGCCGCGCCGGGCCCCGTCCGGCCGGTCCGGGGTCTCGACCTTTACCACCTCGGCCCCGGCCAGACCGAGCAGGTTCGCGCACAACGGACCGGCCCACAGAGCACTGAAATCGACGACGAGCAGCCCTTTGACGGAGCGCGGACGGCCCGGTCGTGGCACGTTCGAAGTCGGCTTGGAGGAGACGGCCGCCCCCGCGAGTCCGAGCATCTCCGCACGCTGATCCAGCTCCGCTCCCGGGTGCTCGGCGAGCCACGCGGCCAGTCGGTCGAGGAACCGGTCGTCCAGTTCGTGACCGATCAAGGCACTCCACAGCGCCGGATCGTCCGGGCGTGCCACGGAGACGGCCGCCCAGCCGTCGAGCGTCCGGTACAGCCGACAGCTGCCGCCGACCGACACTGATCCTGCGCGGGTGCGGCCGTTCAGCGCGGCGCGCTCGGCGAGCAGGCGGGGGCCGTCGATCCGGAGTGGGTGGCGGTCGTCGCCGGTCGCTGCCGCGATGTGCTCGGCCATCGACGCCGCCCACGAGGCCGCGTGACCTGGGGGCATCAGCGGCGGACCGGTACGGTGTCCTGTCAGGGGCAGCACCCCGCTGCGCGCCCAGTCACGAGCCACCTTGGCCGGTGACGGCGCCGACCCTGCTTCGGTGCCCATCCCCAGATGGTAGGTGAGGACGATGTCGATGCCCACAGCCACGCTCTCCGTCCGCGACCTCGCGATGGGGTTTACGAATACGGACCTGCTCGCCGACGAAGCGTCGATCATCGATCCGCTGCTCCTCGTGGATCTCGACGAAGACCCGCAGCTCACCGACGCCGAGCTGGACCACGCCGTGGACCGCGCGCGGGAGAGCGACCGCATTTTGGTCGGGGTGGCCCGTGGCGCGGTGTCGGAGGCCCTGCTGCCGCTAGCCGAGGCCCTCGACCTGACGTTGGCGCCTGGGACGCCCGAGGCCGACGACGTACCCCGCTGCGTCGTATCGGTCCTCGATCCGGCCGCAGAAGCCCTGGCCCTGCAAATCAAAGCCGAGTCCGCTCCGCAACCGTCCGTCCTCCTGGCCCGGCTCCTGCGGATCGGCGAGTCGCTCCCCGTCAGCCACGCCCTCGACATGGAATCCCTCACCTACTCCACCTTGCTTGCCGGACCCGCGTTCGCCAGCTGGCTCGCGGCCCGGGGCGAGCGTCCCGCACCGCCGTCTGCGGCCTCGGACGCGGTGATCATCCGGCGGGACGGCGGCATGCTGCGGCTGACCCTGAACCGCCCGGAACGCCGCAACGCCCACGGCCGTGAACTGCGTGACGCCCTCGTCGCCGGGCTACGCATCGCGCAACTCGACGACAACGTCACCGAAGTAGTGCTCGACGGCCGCGGGCCGTCCTTCTGCTCGGGCGGCGACCTCGACGAGTTCGGCACCGCGCCGGACCCCGTCACCGCTCATCTGATCCGGACCCGCGCCGGTGCGGCTCTGCCGTTGCACGCCCTGAAAGACCGCGTGGCCGCGCGCGTACACGGCCACTGCGTAGGCGCCGGTATCGAACTTCCCGCCTTCGCAGGGACCGTGGTCGCGGACCCCGGGACCGTCTTCCGTCTGCCGGAGCTGGACATGGGACTGATCCCGGGGGCCGGGGGCACCGTGAGCATCCCGCGCCGCGTCGGACGCTGGCGGACCCTCTATATGACGCTCACAGGTGCCCCCATCCCAGCTACGCTCGCGCACCGCTGGGGGCTCGTCGACCGCCTCGAACCAGTCGAACCAGCACCGGTGACTACCGACTGATCTCCTGATAAGCCTTAGCCCACTGCCACCGCGCGTAGCTGTGCAGCCCGTCGCCCATCTTCCGGTCCATCTTCCCGTTCAGCGCCCGGAAGTAGCTGCCCTCCAGAAGCGCCGCGAGGCGGAAGTGGGCCAGCACCTGGAACCACGCGAAGTCGCCGGTGCCGCGCCCGGTGAGCTTGCCGTAGTGCTCGACGAGCTCGACGCGCGAGGGAATGCCGCTCCAGGGCTGGATGTACGGTTCGCTACCCGGCGGGTCGCCCTCCTCCCGCCACGCCGTCAGAATCCAGGCGAGGTCGACGAGCGGATCGCCGAGGGCGGCCATCTCCCAGTCGACGATCGCGGCCAGGCGCGGGGATTCGTGGTCGAACATGACGTTCGCGAACTGCAGGTCGCCGTGCACGATGCCGACGCGGAAGTCGTTCGGCTGGTTCGCCTCCAGCCAGTCGTGGATGGCGTCGACGTGCGCTGACTCGGATTCGCGGTACTCGGCGTTGTCCCGGTAGCCGTGCAGCATCCTCGTGTAGCGAGCGATCTGGCGCTCCAGCCAGCCGTCCGTCTTGCTGAGGTCGTCGAGCCCTGCCTCGTGCGGATCGGCGGCGGCCAGGTGCGCCGCGCCCTCGACCAGTCCGAGCGCCATGGACCGGCGCCACGCGGGATCGGTCCCGTACTTGCCGGGCAGCTTTCCTCGCGGGGTGAACCCGTCGATCTTCTCCATGATGCAGAAGGGAACCCCGATCACCTCCGGGTCGACGCTGTGCGCGTACAGCCGGGGGTGGGGGACGTCGGTGCCGGACAGCGCGCCGAGCACCCGGGCCTCGCGGAGGAACGTGGCCGCCGCGTCGTCGCGCACATGCTTGCCCGGCCTGCGCAGCACGAGCTCGGTGCCATCGGCCCGGCGCAGCGTGAACAGCAGGTTCTGCGCGCCGCCGGGCAGCGGGTCCAGCGCCACGACGCTTCCTTCGCCGGGGACGCTCTTGAGCCCGAGCCAGGCGTTGAGGCGGCCCAGGTCGACGAGCGGTTCTGAGTTGGTCTCTGCGGTGCTCATCGCGCGTCATCCGCTCCTTCCAGGAACCATGCATACTTTTCGCGTGCCGCGGCCAGGCGCGTCGGAATGTGCTCGGAACCGAACAGCGTGTCCTGCGCGGGCACGGCGTCCTTGAGCAGCAGCCGCGCGACGACGTCCTTGTGCGCCTCGGTCGGACCGTCGGCGACGCCGAGCACCGGACCCGAGTGCCACATGCGGATGAGCGGCAGTTCGTTGGACACGCCGAGCGCGCCGTGCAGGTGCATGGCGCGGTAGATCACGTCCACCAGCATCCCGGGCGTGGCCGCCTTGACCGCCGAGATGTGCAGCCGGGCGAGCCTCGCGTGGGTCCGGTCGCCGGTGCGTACCGAGCGGTCGACCTGCCACGCTGCGTGCAGCACCTGGAGGCGGAACTGCTCCAGCTGGATCCAGGTGTCGGCGATCGCCATGCGGACGGTCTGCTGGTCGGTCAGCGGGCCGCCGCGCGTGTTCCGGCTCACGACGCGCTCGGTCATCATCTCCATCGCCCGCTTGGCCATGCCCACCGAGCGCATCGCGTGGTGCAGCCGGCCGCCGCCGAGCCGGGTCTGGGCGATCAGGAAGCCCGTGCCCGGCTCGCCGAGCAGGTTCTCCAGCGGCACCCGGCAGTTCGTGAAGCGCAGGTAGCCGTGCGCGCCGACGCCGAAGGGCTCGTTGCCGGTCCCGCTGCCGCGGATCATCTCCATGCCCGGAGTGCCGCGCGGGATGAGCAGCATCGACGAGCCCTTATGCACGGACACGTCCGGGTCGGTGATGACCATGGCGATGACGAACGCGGCGAGCGGGTAGTTCGAGGCGAACCACTTCTCCCCGTTGATCACCCACTCGTCGCCTTCGCGCACCGCTGTGCAGGTGAAGCCGCCGGGGTCCGCGCCGCCGGTCGGCTCGGTCATCGCGAAGCACGAGACGATCCGGCCCTCCAGCAGCGGCTCGAGGAACTCCTTGCGTTGCTCGTCGGTCGCGTAGTGCGCAAGGATCTCGGCGTTGCCCGAGTCGGGGGCCTGCGTGCCGAACACCATCGGCGCCCACGAGCAGCGCCCGAGGATCTCGTTGAGCAGGCCGAGCTGCACCTGGCCCATGCCCATGCCGCCGAGCGAGGGCGGCAGATGCGCCGCCCACAGGCCGCGCGCCTTGACCTGCTCTTGCAGTGGACGCACGACCTCGCGGAACACGGCGCTGTCCCGGTCGTAGGGCGCGTCGTGGGCGGGAAAGAGCAGGTCGAGCGGCTCGATCTCCGCGTGTACGAAGGCTGACACCCAGTCGAGCTTTTCCTGGAACTCGGCGTCGGTGCTGAAATCCCACATGGGAATGGTGTCCTTCCTGGACTAGGAGTCATCAGCGCGGCGCCGAGTGGAAGACCGCGCCGCCCTTCATGACGAAGCCGACGTCGGCCAGCACCGACATGTCCTCGAGAGGGTTGCCCGGCACCGCGACGAGGTCGGCGAGCAGGCCCTCGGCGATCCGTCCCCGGTCGTCGACGCCGAGCAGTTCGGCGGCGTTCACGGTGGCGGCCTGGAGCACCTGAAGCGGCGTCATGCCCCGGTCCGCGAGCGCGATGAGCTCCTGCGCGTTGCGGCCGTGCGGGATGGCCGGCGCGTCGGTGCCCGCCGCGATCTTGACCCCCGCCGCGACAGCCCGGCTGACCACCGTGCGCGCCTTCGGGAAGATCTCCGCCGCCTTGGCCTGCAGTTCGGGCGCGGCCCTGGACATGTCCATGCCCTCGATCAGGTACGTCGTCGGCACGAGGAAGGTGCCGCGCTCGGCCATCAGCTTGATCGTCTCGTCGTCGAGCAGGAAGCCGTGCTCGATGCAGTCGATCCCGGCCTCCACGGCATGCCGGACCGCGTCCGCGCCGTGCGTGTGCGCCGCGACCTTGAGCCCGCGCCGATGGGCCTCGTCCACGATGGCCCGCAGTTCCTCGTCGGAGTAGTGCTGCGCGCCGGCGGTCCCGGTATGCGACATCACTCCGCCCGAGGCGCAGACCTTGATCAGCCGCGCGCCGTGCTTGATCTGGTAGCGGACCGCCTTGCGCACCTCGTCGACCCCGTTGGCGATCCCCTCCTCGAGAGTCAGTGTCATGATCCCGGGGGCGAACGCGGCGAACATCGTGGGGTCGAGGTGCCCGCCGGTCGGGGTGATCGCGTGGCCCGCCGGGACCACGCGCGGGCCGTCGATCCAGCCGGCGTCGATCGCCTTGGACAGCGCCACATCCAGCAGGTAGCCGCCGGTCTTCACGAAAAGACCGAGGTTGCGGACGGTCGTGAATCCGGCGCGAAGCGTCCGGCGGGCGTTGCCGACCGCCCGCAGCATCCGCAGCGGCGGGTCGTCCTGGACGGGGGAGAGCGCGAGCGTCTCGCCGCGCCCTCCCATCAGAAGGTTGACTTCCATGTCCATGAGGCCCGGCAGCAGCGTGACGTCGCCGAGGTCGAGCAGTTCGCCTTCGACGGAGCCCGCGGTCGCCGAGACGATCCGCTCGCCGTCGATCGTGACGAGGCCGTTCTCGCGTATCTCGCCGGTCTGCACGTCCAGCACACGCGCGGCTTTGAGCGTGAGCATCAGCGCATCAGATCCTAGGCTCGACGACGAGGTCGAGGTAGGCGGCGCCGCTGTCCGGCACCCGCGCCTGCTTCCACACCTCGACCGGGAAGGACACCATCACCAGCGAGAACATCAGCAGCAGCAGGTTGCGCTCCGGCTCCGGCAAGTCATTGAGCTCGAACTTGTCCAGGTGGGCCGTGGCGGGCTCCAGGTGCGGGAAGGCCGCGTCGTAGAAGGCCTGCATCTCCTCCATCGAGCTGGCCAGGCGCTTGGCGTAGCGCTCCGGCTCGGTGGCCAGGATCCACTCGGCGTACGGGGCGAGGCTCGCGAAATCACTGGGCAGCAACGCTGTGCTCCTTGACGTAGTCCCCGACCACCTTGTGCAGGTGGCGAAGGAGGATTTCCTGGTCGTTCAGCGGGAAGTCGGTCACCACGCGGCCCTTGAGCATGGTCTGGGTGGCCTCGAGCGTGTTGGCGTCCTGGAGCGCGTACTCCTTGAACGTCACCGCCGCGAGCTCCTGGGCCAGCCGCTCGCGCGCGGTCTTCGCCGGCACGAAGTAGAGGCTGGCCTCGAACACGTGCTTGTCGACCGCCGTCGGCCAGTAGTGATAGGTCAGGTACCAGCCTGGCGCCCAGAACAGCAGGGTGAAGTTGGGGAAGAACTCGAAGGAGTCGGTGCCCCACGAGCGGTGCTTGGCCGGGTTGATGCCGGACGGCAGCGGGTCGAGGCCCTCGATGTCGGGGCGGTCCCAGGGCCCGAACAGGCCGCTGCGCAGCACCCGCTCGATCGGCTTGACCATCGACGGATCTTTCGGCGGGGCCATTCCGCCCCACGAGGAGATCATCGAGTGCGGGCTGCGCAGCTCGTAGTGCAGCGCCTCGAAGCCGTAGCCGAGCAGCTTCTCGGCCTCCTCCTTCGTGGCCTGCTTCTGGTGCAGCACCGGCGCGTGGTAGAACTCCGCGAACGCGTCGATGAACAGCTTCCAGTTGCTGCCGACCTCGGCCTTGTAGCTGAAGACCTCGGTCATCTTGTCGAACGGGTAGCCCTCCACGCCCTTGGCCAGCTCGCCCAGGTACTCGGTGAGCGGCGCGGCCTCGGGGTTGAGGTTGATGAAGATGAACCCCTCCCAGATCTCGCAGCGCACGGACTTGAGCCCGTAGTCGCCCTTGTCCAGGTCGAAGAACTCCTCTTCCTGCTGAACGAACGTCAGCTCGCCGGCCAGGTCGTAGCGCCAGGCGTGGTACTTGCAGGTGAACTGGCGGCAGGTGCCCGAGACCTCCTCGCCGGGGTAGTCGTTCCACACCAGCTTGTTGCCGCGGTGCCGGCACACGTTGTGGAATGCCCGGATCTGCTGGTCCTTGCCGCGCACGATGATCAGCGACGTGTTGGCGACGGTCAGCTCTTTGGTGAAGTAGTTGCCCACGCGCGGCACGCGCTCCACGCGGCCGACATTGAGCCAGGTCCGCTTGAACACGGCCTCCCGTTCCGCCTCGTAGTAGGCGGGATCGACGGAGTCCTCGTAGTTCACCGGACCCGTGCCGAGCTCGGGGTACTGCTCGGTCCAGCTCCCCGGAGCCGGTTTGGTGAAGTGCGCCATGGGTGTGGTCAGCCTCTCTGATAGTCAGTCGAAGTTCTCGGCCGACAGGCCGGGGTCGAGTTCCACCTCGAAGGTGTTGAATGCCATGGCCAGCAGGCCGTACGCACCCACGGTGAAGACCAGGTCCATCAGTTGCCGGTCGTCGAGGTCCGCGGCGAGCTCCGCGTAGGTCGCGTCGGACAGCCGGGAGTCCGTGTCGAGCTCGTCCACCGCCCGGGCAAGTAGCGTGCCCGGCGTCGTGGCGCGTGCCTCGGCGATCTGCTCCTCGGTGACGCCCGCGCGCTTGGCGATCAGCACGTGCTGCGCCCACTCGTACTTGCAGCGTCGTCGCCAGGCGATGCGCAGGATCGCCAGCTCGCGCGCCGGCACCGGGAGCGTCGAGTCGAACAGGTGCTTGTTGAAGGTCAGGAACGCCTTGGCCAGGTCCGGGTGCTGAGCGAACAGGCCCAGCACGTTCGACGGCGGCATCTTGCGTCCGGGAGCGAGCACCGCGAATGCGTCGAGGGCGTCCGCGTCCCACCCCTCGTAAGGGACGGGGGACACTCGGATCACGCGGTTCACGTCGGTCACGTGTTGCGGCCCCCGTTCACCCCGAGGATCTGCCCGGTGATGTAGCCGGCCTCCTCGGAGATCAGGAACGAGCAGGCGGCGGCGATGTCCTGGGGCGTCCCGATGCGGCGGACCGGAGTGCGCTCGATGTGGTCCTCGACGGTGCCGCCGAGCAGTTCGCGGGACTCGGCCCGGCGCAGCATCGGGGTGTCGATGAAGCCGGGCGGCACCGCGTTGACCGTGATGCCGGACGGGCCGAGCTCCAGCGCCAGCGACTTGGTCAGGCCGTTGACAGCCGACTTGGCCGCGACGTAGTGCGCCATGAAGGGCTGGCCCGAGTGCGCGCTGGACGAGGAGATGTTCACGATCCGGCCCCATCCCGCCTCCAGCATGTCCGGCAGCACGGCCTGGACGCAGTGGAAGACGCCGTTGAGGTTGATGTCGAGCACGCGTTGCCAGGCCTCGAACTTGAGGTCGATGAAGCGCTTGAACCCGTCCACTCCGGCCGCGTTGACCAGGATCGTGACCGGCCCGAAGTGCTCCCGGACCGCCTCGAGCGCCGCGTCGATCTGGGCCCGGTCGCTGACGTCAGCGGTCTGCGAGAAGGCGTCGCCGTCGGGCTTGAGGTCGAGCGTCGCGACGTTGTAGCCGTCGGCGCCGAGCCGTTCGGCGATGGCGCGGCCGATGCCGGAGCCGCCGCCGGTGACTACCGCGGTCTTCACGCGAGCTCCTCGTCGCCGACGATGGTGGTGCGGTGCAGCCTGCGCTCCGAGGACGGGTCATAGGGCAGCGCGCGGTGCAGAATCCCGGTGTTGTCCCAGATCACCAGGTCGTCTTCCTGCCATTCGTGGGTGTAGCGGAAGCGCTCCTGGGTGGACCAGGCGAGCAGTTCGTCCAGCAGCGCGCGGCTCGCGTCAGGCTCCATGCCGATGATGTGGTCTGCGGTCGCGCCGAGCACCAGGGAGCGGCGGCCGTCGCGGCGCTGCCAGACCAGCGGCGTCTCGTGGGCGGGCTGAGTGCGCCATGCCGCGAGCTGCTTCTCGGTCGGGTCCGGGTTGGTCAGCCGCTGGGCCGCCTCGAAGGTGTGCACCACGCGCAGATCGTCGTATCGCTTGCGGTCGTCCTCGGAAAGGTTGTCGTACGCCGCGTAGGTGCTGGCGAACTCGGTCCCGCCGCCGACCATGGCCACGTGCCGGGCCGTGAGCATGGTGGCCTTAATCGGCACCAGGTCGGTGGTGCCGTCGAGATGCCAGTGGAACGTGCCCTTGAGGTACCCGGCCGCCGGGTTGATCGACGTGTCGAGCGTGACGACGAAGATCTCGTTGCCGCCCAGCCTGACCACCTCGCCCAGCCTGCGGCTGAAGGCCAGCTGGGTTTCGTCATCGAGGTGCAGTCCGCGCAGCAGCAGCACCCCCCGCCACTTCAGCGCCTCCATGCACTGACCGATCACCGCGTCGTCGAGGAGGTCCTCGACGCCGGTGACCTCGACGCCCACGGCCGGGTTGAGCGCCTTCGTCTCGATCATGGAAATCTCCCTTCCGTTTGACGAGAATAGTATTCTCCCAACCGCGGCGAGGGAAGCCCCCGGTTGCACGCAAGATCTCGTTCTCAGATCTGGATGGTTGCTTTGCAGCCCAGGAGAATGTAGTTTCCAACCCACCCGAGCAAGGAGGCATGGGATGCGGTTTCAGGACAAGGTGGCTATCGTCACCGGCGCCGGCCAGGGGATCGGCGAGGGGTACGCCCGGGCGCTGGCCGCGGAGGGCGCGCAGGTCGTGGTCGCGGAGATCAACGAGGAGCAGGGCCAGCGCGTCGCCAAGGACATCGGCGCCCTGTTCGTGAAGGTGGACGTCGCGGATCCGGCCTCGGCCGAGGCGATGACGTCGGCGGCGGTCGCGGAGTACGGCAAGATCGACTATCTGGTCAACAACGCCGCGATCTTCCACAGCATGCGGCGCGAGGGACTGACCACCGTCGACCTGGACTACCTGAACAGGTTCATCCAGGTGAACATGCTGGGCGCGCTCTACGTCACCCGGGCCGTCATCCCGCACATGCCCGACGGAGGGGCGATCGTCAACCAGTCGTCCACCGCCGCGTGGATGGCCTCCGGCTACTACGGCCTGGCCAAGGCCGGAATCAACCATCTGACGGCCTCGCTCGCCGCCGAGCTCGGCGGCCGGGGGATCCGGGTCAACGGCATCGCGCCCGGGCCCACCGACACCGAGGCGACCCACAGCATCGTCCCGCCGGAGTTCCGCGAGGCGATGCTGCGCAGCCTCGCGCTCAAGCGCATGGGCACGACGGACGACATGGCCTCCGTCGTGCTCTTCCTGCTCTCCGACGCCGCCGGCTGGCTGACCGGGCAGGTCGTCAGCGTCGACGGCGGACAGCTGGTGCGGCTTTGACGTCCTCCTCTGCTGGAAGGCAGGGGATTCCAACTCCGCTTTACCCCCGGCTAGGAGGCGTTGCAGTGTTGAGGTTCGCGGTTCGCAGGCCCCGGCAACCCGGTGCCTCCCCGCGCAGTCACGACCCGTCCGGCCGCGAGGTCCAGCATGTTGCGGGCCGCGTTCACATCGGCATTCGCGGTGTGCCCGCAGGCGCGGCACCGGAACAGGGCTTGGCTCTCGCGCGAGTTCGGGTCCACCTCCCCGCAGGCGTTGCACCGCACCGAGGTGTACGCGGGCGGAACGGTCACAACCCGGCCTGGTGCCTTGTCGTCGAGGCGTCGGGCAAGCGGTCCCCACGCCGAGGCCAGGATGCCGCGGTTGAGCCCGGCTTTCGCCCGGACGCCGCTGCCGGGGTTCTCGGCGGTGCCGCGAGCAGAGCGCGTCATGGCTGTGATCGGCAGGGCTTCGAGGGCGATCAGGTCGAACTCGCGGGCCAGGCGGGTGCTGGTCTGCTCGACCCAGTCCTTGCGCCGATCGACCCGCCTGGCATGGAGCCGAGCTATCTGGTTTTTGAGCTTGGCGCGCCGGTTGGAGCCCTTGCGGGCGCGGGCGAACTTGCGTTGCAATCGCGCGAGCCGCTCTGCCTCCTTCGGGCGGAGCCCTGGTACCGACAGCAGTTCCCCGGTGGAAAGCGCAGCCGACACCGCCACGCCGCGGTCCACCCCGACCGCAGCCCCGGTGCCGGGTGCGGCAATAGGCTCGGGCACGGCGGCGAATGCGATGAACCAGCGCCCGGCCCGGTCACGGGTGATCCGGTACGACTTCGCCTCAGGTACCTGTCGGGACCAGCGGAAGCGGACCCATCCGGCCTTCGGCACCCGTACCCGACCGACGTGTTTGCTGAGGCGTTCGACACGCTGCGCCTGGTCGCCAACGATTCGAAACCCCTCGTCGATCTCCGCCTTACGCCATCTCGGCATGCGGTGGGTGCCGCGAAAGAAGCCTGCCATGGCCTGGGCAAAGTCACGCAGTGCCTGCTGCTGCACCGTTTGCGAACCGGCCGCCAACCATGCGAACTCGGCCCGAGCCTCGGTCAACTGACGGCACTGCCCTGCGAACCCCGGTACCGGGCCCTTGCGCGCGGTGTACATGCTCTGCTGTTCAACGGCCAGGTTCCACACGAACCGCGCATGCGCGCAGTGCGAGAGCAGCACGCTCTCCTGCTCGCACGTCGGGTAGAGCCGGAACCTGGACATGACTCGACCGTACCGGCCGCCACCGACAAATCCCCGAGCCTCCACCTGGCGGCAAACCGACTCTCTCTGCCCCACTACTTGGGCGATTCGATTCCTACCCGGCCTGAAGGCCGCGGCTTCCTCGGAGGTATCTCGTGAGGCGCCTACTCATTGATGGCAAGCTCGTCGACGCCGAGAAGAGCTTCCCGACGCTGAACCCGGCGACCGGCCAGGAGCTCGGCCAGGCCCCTGACGCCACCGTCGCCCAGGCCGAGGCCGCGATCGCCGCCGCCCGGCGGGCCTTCGACACCACGGGCTGGGCGACCGACACGGCGCTGCGTATCAGGTGTCTGGAACAGCTCGACAAGGCCCTGACCGAGCACCGCGAGGAGCTGCGCGACCTGACGATCGCCGAGGTCGGCGCGCCCCGGATGCTCACCCACGGGCCGCAGCTCGACGAGCCGGCCAAGCTGCCCGGCTACTACGCGGACGTGCTCAAGACGTTCCCGATGACCGAGGAACTCGGTGAGAAGGAGATCCGGGGCCAGCGGCACCGGCGTTGGGTGGAGAAGGAGGCGACCGGCGTCGTCGCCGCGATCATCGCCTACAACTACCCGAACCAGCTCGCGCTCGCCAAGCTGGCCCCCGCGCTGGCGGCCGGCTGCACGGTCGTGCTCAAGGGCGCCCCGGACACGCCGCTGACCACCCTCGCCCTCGGCGAGCTGATCGCCGCGCACACCGACATCCCGCCGGGCGTGATCAACGTGCTGACCTCGTCCACGGCCGAGATCGGGGAGCTGCTGACGACCCATCCGGACGTCGACATGATCTCCTTCACCGGCTCCACCGCCGTCGGCCGACAGATCATGAAGGTCGCCAGTGACACGGTCAAGCGGGTCTTCCTCGAGCTCGGCGGCAAGTCGGCGATGATCGTGCTCGACGACGCCGACTTCGGCGCCGCCTCGATGTTCGCCGCGTTCACCATCTGCTCGCACTCGGGCCAGGGCTGCGCGCTCACCTCGCGGCTGCTCGTGCCCCGCGCGCACCACGACGAGATCGCCGAGAAGGTCGCTGCGGCCATGAGCCGCGTCACGTACGGCGATCCCACCGACATGAAGACCTTCATGGGTCCGCTGATCAGCGAGAAGCAGCGGGACAAGGTCGACGGCATGGTCCAGCGGGCCGTCGCCGCCGGGGCCACGCTCGCGACCGGCGGCAAGCGCGTCGACCCGGGCTTCTTCTACACCCCGACCCTGCTCACGAACGTCGATCCGGACGCCGAGATCGCCCAGCACGAGGTCTTCGGCCCCGTGCTCGCCGTGATCCCCTTCGAGGACGACGACGACGCGGTGCGCATCGCCAACAACTCGATCTTCGGCCTCTCCGGCGCGGTGCACAGCCGGGACGAGGCCCGCGCGCTCGCGGTGGCCCGCCGGATCCGCACCGGCACCCTCAGCATCAACGGCGGCAACTACTTCTCCCAGGACGTGCCCTTCGGCGGATACAAGCAGTCGGGCATCGGCCGGGAGAGCGGCGTCGCCGGGCTCGAGGAGTTCCTGCAGATCAAGGCGTACGGCGCGGTGGTGGCGGAATGAGCGCGAGGCCGCTTGAAGGCATCCGGGTGCTCGAGGCGGCGATGTACGGCTTCGTGCCCTCGGGCGGCGCCGTGCTCGCCGAGTGGGGCGCGGACGTCATCAAGGTGGAGCACGCCGTCAAGGGCGATCCGCAGCGCGGGCTGCGGCAAACCGGCACGTTCAAGGTCGAGGGCGATCCCAACCCCAACGTCGAGCACGCCAACCGGGGCAAGCGCAGCATCGGCCTCGACCTGGCGAACGACGAGGCCAAGGACGTGCTGGACGAGCTGATCCGGCGCTCCGACGTGTTCCTGACCAACTTCCTGCCCGCGCAGCGGCGCAAGCTGGGCATCGACGTGGACGACGTGCGCAAGATCAACCCGAACATCGTCTACGCCCGGGGCAGCGCGCTCGGACCGCGCGGGCCCGAGGCCGACAAGGGCGGCTACGACGCGACGGCCTTCTGGGCCCGGGGAACGATCGCCGCGAGCATCACCCCGGCCGGCTCCGACGGGATGATCTCGCCGCCCGCGCCCGCCTTCGGGGACACCATCTCCGGCACGAATCTCGCCGGCGGGATCGCGGCGGCGCTGTTCAAGCGCGAGCGCACCGGCGAGACGTCGATCGTCGACGTGTCCCTGCTCGGCAGCGGCCTGTGGGCGATGGGCCACGCGGTCGCGCTGTCGCTGCACCTCGGCAAGCCGTTCCTGGCGCCGGCGCTGGGCTCGCACGGGTCGATCACCAACCCGCTCTCCGGGCTCTTCCGCACCGCCGACGACTGCTACCTGAATCTGACGATGCTTCAGCCGGTCCGGTTCTGGGGCGACGTGTGCCGCCACATCGACCGCCCGGAACTGGCCGACGACCCCCGCTTCGCCACCTCCGCGTCGATCACTGAGAACGCCGCGGCGGGTGTCGAGATCGTGCGCGAGGCCATCGGCCGACGCACGCTGGCCGAGTGGACCGAGCGCTTCGCCACCCTGTCCGGGCCCTGGGCCCCGGTGCAGACCACGCTGCAGGCCGGCACGGATCCGCAGATCCGGGCGAACGGCTACATCGTGCAGGCCGGAGAGCTCGAACTGGTCGGCAGCCCGGTGCAGTTCGACGTCGCCACGGCCGAGACCGGACCCGGCCCCGAGTTCGCCGCCCAGACCGACGAGATCCTCGCCGAGCTCGGCCTGGACTGGGATCGGATCATCGCGCTCAAAGCCGCGGGCGCCGTTACCTGAGAAGGAGTATCCACTCGTGAAAGTACGGGTCGACCTGGACCGCTGCCAGGGTCACACGCTGTGCGCCATGCGGGCCCCGCGCAGCTTCGAGCTCGACGACGTCGACGGCCACTCCGTCGTCGTCAGCGAAGAGGTCCCCCCGGATCAGGAGGCTGAGGTCGTCGAGGCGGCCAGCTCCTGCCCGGAGCAGGCCATCTCGGTCTTCTGAGCGAAGCAGGGGAGAGGGAAGGAAACAGCCATGAGCAGCGACGAGGCCGTAGCCGACGACCGCAAGAAGTGCCCGATCCACTTCGACCGGCACGCCCCCGGCTACCGGGAAGAGTTCGAGTCGACCACCCAGCAGCTCCAGGCCACGTGCCCCGTCGCCTGGTCGGACACGTACGGCGGACACTGGGTCGCCAGCACCAACAGCGCGGTGTTCGAACTCGCCCGGTCCGCCGAGTACCTCTCGAACGACCACGACGTGACCGGCCAGAAGCGCGGTTACCAGGGCATTTCCATCCCGCCGCCGCCGCGGGCGAAGAACGCGCGCGGCGGCTTCCTGGAGATGGACCCGCCGGAGCAGCGCCACTACCGGCAGACGCTCAACCCCTATCTCTCTCCGGCCGCCGTCGGCCGTTGGGTGCCGCTGATCGACGAGGTGGTACGCGCCGCCCTCGACGAGAAGATCGAGAGCGGGCGGATCGACTTCGTCGACGACCTCGCCAACATCGTCCCCGCCGTGCTGACCATGGCGATGATGGGCATCCCGCTCAAGGACTGGACGGTCTACAACGAGCCCGCGCACGCCGGGGTCTACACGCCGCCGAACTCGCCGGACCAGGCGCGGATCACCGAGCTGGGGCGGGAGATGGGCAAGGGCCTGATGACCGCGATCATGACGATCCGGGCCAGCCCGCGCCCGGGCCTCGTCGACGCGCTCGTCCGGGCCGACATCAACGGCACGACCCCGCCGGACACGGAACTGCTCGGCGTGCTGGCCCTGCTGATCGGCGGCGGCTTCGACACCACGACCGCGTTGACCGCGCACGCGCTCGAATGGCTTTCGCAGAACCCGGATGAGCGCGAGCGGCTCAGCCGGGAGCGGGAGGCGCTGCTGGACACGGCGACCGAGGAGTTCCTGCGCTTCTTCACGCCCGCCCCCGGCGACGGACGCACCATCACCGCGGACTGCGAGATCGCCGGGACTCAGTTCAAGGAGGGCGAGCGGCTGTGGCTGTCCTGGGCGATGGCCAACCGCGACCCCGCGGTGTTCCCGGAGCCGAACTCGGTCGACCTGGCACGCTCGGGAAACCGGCACACCAGCTTCGGCCTCGGCATCCACCGCTGCATCGGCTCGAACGTGGCGCGCACGGTGTTCAAGCGGATGGTCGTGCAGGTCCTCGACCGGATGCCCGACTTCCGCTGCGACCCCGAGGGCGCGGAGCACTACGAGACCATCGGCGTCATCCAGGGCATGAAGCACCTGCCGGCCGTCTTCACCCCGGGCCCCCGGCTCGGCCGTGGCCTGGACGAGACCCTGGAGACCCTGCAGAAGACCTGTGACGAGCAGCGGCTCGCCGAGCCCGTCACGGTCCGCAGCGCGAAGGCGAAGATCCTTGACTGACGCACCGCCCGGGCGTCCGCTGCCGGCGGTCACCGCGGAGACCGAGTTCTTCTGGACCTCCGGCGCGGACGGCCTGCTCCGCTTCCAGGAATGCGAGTCCTGCGACGCCCTGATCCATCCGCCCCAGCCCGTCTGCCGCTACTGCCGCGGCCACCAGTTCGAGACCAAAGCCGTGTCCGGCTACGGGACGCTGATCGGCTTCACGGTCAGCCACCGGTTCACCGTCCCCGGCCTGTCCACGCCGTACGTCGTGGCCCAGGTCGCGATCGAGGAGGACCCCCGGGTCCGGCTGACCACCAACGCGGTCGGTGGCGACCCGGACAGGCTCGAACTCGGCATGCGGATGGAGGTCGTCTTCGACCACGTCGACGACGTCTGGCTGCCGCATTTCAAGCCCGCTGTCGATCAAAGTCCTGAGTCTCCAATGCCGACGGACGAGATCGCGCCGGAGGACATGCATCGCCACGTGCGTCCCATGCTCACGACCGAGAAGTTCGAGGACAAGGTCGCGATCACCGGCATCGGCAGCTCGCGGATCGGGCGCCGCCTGATGGTCCCGCCGCTCTCGCTGACCTTGCAGGCCTGCGAGGCGGCGATCGCCGACGCGGGCCTGACCTTCGAGGACATCGACGGCCTGTCGACGTACCCGGGCGGCGGCGCGTACGGCGGCTTCGCCGAGGGCGGCGTGACAGCACTCGAATCCGCCCTCGGCCTCAACCCGGTCTGGCACAACGGCGGCATGGAGACTTTCGGCCCCGGCGGCTCGCTGATCGCGGCAATGCTGGCGGTGGCCGGCGGTCTGGCTCGGCACGTGCTGTGCTTCCGGACCCTGTGGGAGGCCACGTTCACCGAGTCGACGCGCCGTGGCGAGCGGCCCGAGCGGCCCGGCCCCGGAGCCACGCGTGCCGCGGGAGCCTCCGCCTGGCGCTCGCCCTTCGGCTCGACCTCGGCCGCCCACACCCTCGCGATGAACGCCCAACGGCACTTCCAGCGTTACGGCACCACGCGCGAGACGCTCGGCTGGATCGCCTTGAATCAGCGGGCGAACGCGGCGCTCAACCCGACCGCGATCTACCGCGATCCGATGACCATGGACGACTACCTGGGCGCGCGCACCATCACCACCCCCTTCGGTCTCTACGACTGCGACGTGCCCTGCGACGGCGCCATCGCGGTCATCGTCTCGGCCAAGGACGCCGCGCGTGACCTGGCCAAGCCGCCGATCCTCGTCGAGGCCGTCGGCACCCAGATCCTCGAGCGGATCGAGTGGGATCAAAGCACCCTGACTCACGAGCCGCAGGTGCTCGGCCCGGCCGCGCACCTGTGGTCGCGCACCGACCTGCGCCCCGCCGACGTCGACGTGGCAGAGCTCTACGACGGCTTCACCTTCAACTGCCTGACTTGGCTCGAGGCGCTGGGCTTCTGCGGGATCGGCGAGGCGAAGGACTTCCTCGAAGGGGGCAAGAACATCGCCAGGGACGGCCTGCTGCCGCTGAACACGCACGGCGGCCAGCTCTCGCACGGCCGCACCCACGGCATGGGTCTGATCCACGAGGCGATCGTCCAGTTGCGCGGAGAAGCCGGGCCCAGACAGGTGGCCGATGCGCGCGTGGCCGCGGTTAGCAGCGGCGGCCTGACTCCCGGTGGCGCGATCTTGTTCAGGAGCGACACATGACCGCCGTAGACTCCAACCTCGTCGAGTCGACCGACGTGTCCCGCATCGTCGTCGAGGTCGACGGCATCCCGATGTCCGCCCTCGTCAGCGCCGTCGACCAACCCCGCGCCGTCATCCTGGCGCTGCACGGCGGCGCCGCCATGTCAGCCTACTTCGACAATCCGGAACAGCCGCGGAGCTCGCTGCTGCGGACCGGTGCCGCGCTCGGCTACACCGTCATCGCCCTGGACCGGCCGGGATACGGCAGTTCGGGCGTGTACTCGGGAGAGGTCGACTCACCCCCGCGCAGGGCCGAGCTCGTGTACGCGGCGCTGGACGAGCTGCTCGGATCCGGCTCGCGCGGCGCGGGCGTGTTCCTGCTGGGGCATTCGGCCGGAAGCCCCCTCGTCATCCACATGGCCGCCGACAAGCGCGGATCGCAGCTGCTGGGGTTGGAGATCGCCGGCAGCGGCCTGCGTCACCAGCGGCACATGGTGGAGATGATGCAGGAGCGCCTGCGGGATCCGTCCCCGGACCGCAGGCCGCCCCGAGGCGCCCTCTACGAGCTGTTGTGGCAGCCCGTCCACCTTTACCCTCCCGGCGTCGTCGGAGGCGCCCACTTCGCGTCCGCCACGCCGGACTACGAACAGGCGGTCGGGCAGGACTGGCTGGGCGAGTTTCCCGAGCTCGCCGCCCGGATCCGCGTGCCGGTGCACTACAGCCTCGGCGAGTATGAGCGCGTGTGGCAGACCGGGCCCGAGGCGCTGGCCGAGATCGCCGGGCTGTTCACCGTCTCGCCCCGGGTCGAGACTCTGGAGCTGGCCGGGAGCGGCCACAACCTCAGCGTCGGGCTGACGGCGATGGCCTACCACCTCAAAATCCTGTCATTCATCGAGGAGTGCGTGGTGGCCCGCCTCGCAGCGGAGCGTGAGGACCAATGAACGACAACGTCGCCCACACCCCCTCCGGCATCCCCGTCGAGCCGGTCTACGGCCGAGACTCGCAGCACGCTGATCCCCCCGGCCCCGGCCGCTATCCGTTCACCCGAGGCAACTACGCCGCCGGGTACCGCGGACGGCTGTGGACCTTCCGGCAGTACTCGGGCTTCGGCACGGCCGAGGAGTCCAACCAGCGCTACCGCTACCTGCTGGAGCAGGGCGGAACCGGCCTGTCCGTGGCGCTCGACCTGCCCACGCAGTGCGGCTACGACTCCGACGATCCCGAAGTCACCGACGAGGTCGGCCGGGTCGGCGTCGCCGTCGACACCCTCGCCGACGCCGAAATCCTCTTCGACGGGATCCCCCTCGACAAGATCAGCACCAGCTTCACCATCAACGGCACGGCCGCGATTCTGCTCGCGCTCTACGTCGCCGCCGCCGAGCGCGGGGGAGTGCCGCGCGCCAAGCTCACCGGGACGATCCAGAATGACATACTCAAGGAGTATGCATCTCGCGGCACGTGGATCTGGCCGCCCGAACCCTCGCTGCGGCTGATCGCCGACACGATCGAGTTCTGCGCGGCCGAAGTGCCGAGGTTCAACGCGATCTCCGTAGCAGGCGCCCACTTCCGCGACGCCGGAGCCAACGCGGTGCAGGAGATGGCCTTCACCCTCGCCGACGGCGTCACCTACTGCGACACGGTGCTCGCCCGCGGCCGGATGACCATCGAGCAGTTCGCCCCGCAGATCTCATTCTTCTTCTACACACACGGCGACTTCTTCGAGGAGATCGCCAAGTACCGCGCGGGAAGACGCCGCTGGGCGACGATCGTCCGCGAGCGGTACGGCGCGTCGGCCGACAAAGCATCGATGTTCCGCTTCGGCTGTGTGGCAGGTGGAGCGTCGCTCTACGCGCCCCAGGCTCGAAACAACGTCGTCCGCGTCGCGTACGAGGCGATGGCCTCCGTGCTCGGCGGCGTCCAGTCGATGTTCACGGCGGCCTGGGACGAGCCGTTCGCGCTGCCCAGTGAGGAGTCGGCGACGCTGGCCCTGCGCACGCAGCAGATCCTGGCCTACGAGTCGGGCGTCACCCGCACCGCGGACCCGCTCGGCGGCTCGTACTTCGTCGAGGCGCTCACCGACGCCACCGAGGCCCGCATCGTCGAAGTCATGGAGGACCTCGACGCGCACGGCGGCATGGTCAGGGCGATCGAAGACGGCTATCTCCAAACCCTGATCGCGGACGAGGCGTACCGGCTCCAACAGGAGGTCGAGGACGGCACACGCCCGGTCGTCGGCGTCAACTGCTTCGTCACCGACGAGTCGGCCCCCGACTTCGCAGCCTACGAACTCGATGCAGACGGCCGCGAGCGCCAATTCAAGCGCCTGGCCGACGTCAAGGCACGCCGCGACTCAGCAGCCGTCCGCGCCCGCCTGGCCGACCTGGCCCGAGTCGCAGAGGGCACGGACAACCTCATGCCCGCCCTAATCGACTGCGCCAACGC
>Ga0302314_10003551_pt1 | contig 28705 bp, 30 predicted proteins | sample III_Palsa_N2_3_FD_200533 | JGI IMG/M metagenome (GOLD analysis project Ga0302314, IMG submission 200533) | Peat permafrost microbial communities from Stordalen Mire near Abisko, Sweden - III_Palsa_N2_3 | ecosystem: Environmental > Terrestrial > Soil > Palsa > Peat permafrost | place: Sweden...
GCGGCGCGGCCACGACGGAACCAGCCATCGCGCAGCACAGGGCGGCCAGCAGCACCAGTACGGCGAACACGGCCGTGGGCACCGAACCCAGGCGAGTAACCAGACCCCGACGACGAACCTCGATCACCAGAACTCCGCCTTCCAGGAATAGGGATCGGACCCGGGACGGGCCGGACCACACGACGCTGATGAGTCCAGTCCGTCGCGGGATGGCTGGGCGAAAGGTTCCGTTCAGCTAATTTGGTCGGTGGGTGACAGTGTTCGCATTTGGTTCTTGCCAGGATTGTTGGCGCGAACGTCCTGCGTGTCAAGGCGGGCGTTCCGTTGGCCGACGTTGCGCAGGCCACGGTTCCATCCCGGCCGCGTGGCCGCCGCCATGGCTGGGCTAGCGGGCGAAGGAAGCGGGGAACCCCTCGCGCCAGCTGGGATACCGGGGCGTCCAGCCGAGTTCCTTGCGGGCCTTCGCGTTAGACGCGCCGCGCGCCTGGGTCATGACCGGCAGCATCTCGCCCATGAGCAGTTCGGCCAGCCAGGTCCGGACGTGGTAGGGCGGCTTCGCGCCGACGGCCGCGGCGAGGCCAGGGAGCCAGTCGCGCATCGGGGCGGGCTCGTCGTCGGTGACGTTGTATAGCGCGGGCCCCTCGGCGGCTGGCTGACCACCATCGTGAGCCGCATCTGCCTGAACGCGCTCCGGGCCCGCGCGGCGCGACCCGAGACCCTGGCCGGCCCGCGCGTCCCTGACCCGGTGCTGAGCCCGGCGGACGGCCCGACCCCGGAGCAGGAAGCGCTGCTAGCCGACTCGGTCGGCCTGGCGCTCCTGGTCGTGCTTGACACGCTCGCCCCGGCGGATCGGGTCGCGTTCGTGCTCCACGACGTGTTCGACGTCCCGTTCGCGGAGATCGGCGCGATGCTCGGCCGCTCGACGGACGCCACCAGGCAGCTAGCCAGCCGCGCACGCCGCCGCGTCCGCGAGGCCGGTGCGACCGAACCGGACGGCGCGGTCGCCGCCCAGCGAGCGGTGATCGACGCGTTCTTCGCCGCCGCCAGGGCTGGCGACCTGACGACGCTGGCGGGGCTGCTTGACCCGGACGTTGTCCTGCGCACCGACGGCTTCGCCGGCGGGCCAGCGGTCCTGCGCGGCGCCACCACCGTGGCGAACGCCGTGGCCAGCAGCGCCAGCCCGCTCGCGGAGTTCCGCCCCGTCCTCCTCAACGGCGCTGCCGGCATGCTCATCACCCTGAACGGCCGCCCGGCCGCCCTCATGGCCTTCACGATCATCAACGGCCGCATTAAGGCGGTAGACGGCATCACCGACCCGCACCGGGTCAGGAAGCTGGTCGGCTAGCTGCCGCGCTCGACGTAGATCCGCGTTCCCGCGCAGCGCACCTGCCCGGAGTTGGTTCCTGCTGACGGGATGAGGGGCCGGAATTAATTCAGATAGTTGCGATATTGACTTAGGCAAGCCATATTTCCTACCGTTTATGTATGAATCTGATCGGCCCGCTGACGGTTCGACTGCATGTCGATCTTCGGAGGCAGGCGAGCGCGCTGTGTCCGCACGGCCGATGGACCAGGTGACAGCGCCGCGCTGACGTAAAGGCCGGCTGACCGCCCAGCCCTTCCGCGGCGGACCGAAAGGAACCCAGTGTCACAGCGACAGCTGCACCTGAACACGTTCATCCACGACATCGGCCACCACGAGGCGGCCTGGCGACTCCCGGAGTCCGACCCGTTCGCCTCGACCGACGTCGACCACTACATCCGGATCGCGCAGATCGCCGAGGCGGCGAAATTCGACTCGATCTTCTTCGCCGACGGGCCGGTGCTGTTCGGTGACCCGGCGCACCGGCCGGCGGGGATCCTCGAGCCGCTCACGCTGCTCGCCGCGATCGCCGTCCAGACAAGGCGGATCGGCCTGATCGCAACGGCTTCGACGAGCTACAAGGAGCCTTACGACCTGGCGCGCTCGTTCGCCTCGATCGACCACATCAGCCACGGTCGGGCCGGCTGGAACATCGTCACGACTGCGGGTGACGAGGCAGCCAAGAACTTCGGTCGCGACGGCCAGGCGCTGCACCGGAAGCGGTACGCCCGCGCCGACGAGTTCCTCGACGTGATCACCAAGCTGTGGGATAGCTGGGAGGACGACGCGCGGCTCGGCGACAAGCACGCCGGCGTGTTCGCCGACGGCGACAAGATCCACGCGATCAACCATGTCGGCGAGTACTTCCGGGTGGCCGGTCCGCTGAACGCGCCCCGGCCGCCGCAGGGGTGGCCGATGCTGGTCCAGGCAGGCTCGTCGCTCGACGGGCGGGCCTTCGCCGGCCGCTGGGCGGAGGCGGTGTTCACCGCCCAGCGTACGCTGCCGGAGGCGCAGGAATTCTACTCCGACCTGAAGGCCCGGACCGTCGCTGTGGGCCGGCGCCCGGAGGACATCGTGATCCTGCCGGGGGTCGTCCCGTTCCTCGGCTCGACGGACGCCGAGGCCCGCGCCCGCGAGGACGAGTTCACGCAGCAGATCATCCCCGCCAACGGGCTGCGGATGCTGAGCCGCTTCTTCGACATCGACCTGACCGGCGCGGATCTCGACAAGCCGCTGCCGGAAGTCCCGGCCGAGGATGACATCGAGGGCCACAAGAGCCGCTCGACGCTGGTCGCCAACCTTGCGCGTAGCGAGCGGCTGACGGTCCGCCAGTTGCTCGGCAAGCTCGGCGGCGGCCGCGGTCACCGAACCTTTACGGGTACCCCGGAGCAGCTCGCGGACGACCTCGAGCTGTGGTTCAAGGAGGGCGGTGCCGACGGCTTCAACGTGATGCCGCCTGCGATTCCCGGCGACCTGGAGACGTTCATCGAGCACGTCGTGCCGATCCTGCGCAAGCGCGGCCTGTTCCGCACCGAGTACGGGGGCCCGACGCTGCGTGACCACTACGGCCTGGAACGGCCGGCCAGCAGGCTCGCCGGTGAGGCGCTGGTGGCTATCTGACAGCGGCACTGACGAAACCGGGGAGTTAACGATGACCGATGGCTTGGCGTCGGCTCCCGTCACCAGCGGGCGCACCTTCCGGAATAAGAAGGACAGTGCCCAGCCCCGGGCCAGATTCAGGAAAGCACCCGACGTCGGAAGTTGCGCAACCCGATCGTCAGGAACAGCGCGGCGAACCCGGCCACCACCGGGTAGATCACGTACAAGTGCATGTGCGGTGCGGTGGTGAACACCGCGCGCATTCCCTCGTTCACATAGACCAGCGGGTTGATCAGCACAACCGTCTGGAGCCAGTGCCATCCGCCGACGGTGACCGGAGCGAGCCTGTTCCACGCGTAGTACGTGCAGCCGAGGAACGTGATCGGCAAGATGATGAAGCCGAACATGAGCCCGATGTTGCGCGGCTCGAAGCTAGTACCGAGGACCAGGCCGAGACCGGCCATCGCGATGCACGCAAGCGGCACGAACGTGAGGATAAGCAGCCAGTGCAGCGTCAGGTGAGCTTGCACGCCGGGTGCGTGCACGACCGAGGCGATCGGCAGCACGATGATCGCCGACAGCACGCCCTGGGCCGCCCCCGACAGCACCTTGGCCATGGCCACCAGCCAGATCGGGCACGGCGCCTGGACCCGGTCTTCGATCTCGCGCGTGAAACCGAACTCCTGGGCCATCGACAGCGCGATGGCCTGCACACCCTGGAACATGACCGAGATCCCGACCACGCCCGGCACCAGGATCGTCGCGAAGGCGGACTCCGAGGCTGCACCCTGGCCGCCGATGCCCTGCCCGATCTTGGGAAAAACGTAGAGGAACACGAAGCAGAGCAGGAACGGCTGGATAATCGTCCGCAGCACGAACTCCCACAGGTGCTTGCGGAGCACGACGATGTCGCGCAGCAGCAGCGCGCCCAGCGCGGCTCGGCTCGCCGATGATACCGAACGGACCGGGCCGCCTCCGATGGGGTGGGCCTGAGCCTGCTCGGTTGTGGAGATCGCCATCAGTCCCGCAGCTCCCTGCCGGTCAAGTTGATGAACACGGTTTCCAGCGTGGGCTCCGCCACCGACACGTCAACGAGTTCAAATCCGCTGTGCTCCGCCGACAGCACGGTCCGCGGGATCAGCCGGTCGCCGCCTTGCATGTGCAGTTCGACTCGGTCGTCTGCTACCCGTGTCCTGGTCACTTCGGCCATGTCCCTCGCGAGCGCCTCGCCCAGCCTGCCGGCGTCCCCGGTGGTCTTGACCGTGACGACGGTATCGGCGCCGATGGACTGCTTCAGGGCGGCCGGGGTATCCAGGGCAAGGATCCGGCCGTGGTCCATGATGGCGACCCGATCGCAGAGCTTGTCCGCTTCCTCCATGTAATGCGTGGTCAGCAGGATCGTCTGGCCATCGGAGTTCAGCTCGCCGAGGATGTCCCACAGTGCCAGCCGGCTCTGGGGGTCGAGCCCCGCGCTCGGCTCGTCGAGGAACAGCACAGAAGGCCGGTGAAAGATGGCCCGCGCCACCATAAGCCGCTGCGCCATGCCGCCGGAGAGCGCGTAGACAGAAGCCTTCGCCCACTTGGACAGCTGGAACCGCGCGAGCAGGTCGTCGGCGATCTGCCTGGAAGCCTTCGCCCCGATGCCGAATAGCCGGCCGTGGAAGTAGAGGTTCTCCCAGACGGTGAGCTGCCGGTCGAGCGTGTTCTGCTGCGAGACGATCCCGCTCAGCTGCTTCGACAGGGCAGGCTGGGCCGCGACATCCACACCGCCGAGGAATGCCCGCCCCGACGTCGGAACGATGCGGGTAGTCAGCATCCCCGCCGTCGTCGTCTTCCCCGCGCCGTTCGGCCCGAGCAGACCGAAGATCTCGCCGACCTGGACGTCGAGGCTGAGTTTGTCCACTGCCGCGAAATCGGCACCCGAGTAGACCTTGGTGAGGTCCTCAGTGTGGATTACACCGCCCGCGATGACGTCGGCCTGCGCCGACGGTTGTGTGCTTGTCATCACGACTCAGCCTAGACGTTCACTCGCTGCCCTCAGGACGCAGGGCCGCTCGCGGTAACATGAGAGTATGCGCATACTTACTGCTGGTAGGTTTTCTAAAACCAGGCTTCCTGAGGCAAGGACACTTCATGGCTAAGTCGGTCATCACCCCGAGCCCGGCGCAGAGCGCCGACGCCGCGCCACCCAAGCGCCGGCGGCTTACCGCCGAGGCCAGGAAGAGCTCGATCCTCGCGGCGGCGCGGCGGGCGTTCACCGAGACCGGTGACATGAACGGCACGACGATCAAGCTGATCGCCGAGCGCAGCGGGATCAGCGAGGGCGTGATCTACCGGCACTTCGAGAGCAAGGACCAGTTGTTCTTCGAGGCCGTCGTCGAGCCGCTCAAGAAGGCGGTGGACGATCTCGTCGCCGCGTCGGCGATGGTTGACCGAGATGAGCCGCTGACGCCCCAGCGTCAGCTCGAGACGATGGTCGGTCTTTACCGGCAGCTCACCTCGACCCTGGAAGGGATACTTCCGCTGCTTGGCCTGGTGCTCTTTGGCGACCCTCAGGTAGCCAAGAAGTTCTACCGGGAGAACTTCGCGGTCGCGATGGACCGTCTTGCCGAGGCGTGGCGCGAGGTCGAGGACCGCTACGGCTTCCCGTTCGAGTCGCCGGACATTTCGGCTCGTGCGGTGATGGGCATGGCGCTGATCATGGCTCTCGAGGTCCACCACGGCAAGAAGTTCGATCGCAACCGCGCGGTGACCCTGATCAGCGAGGGCACCGTCAAGGGCTTCTTCCCGTCCATCGAGCGGACAGGCAAGCGGCGTGCTCCTCACCAGGACGGACGCCTAGCCCCATGACAACAGTCGGAATCGTGACGGGTGCCGGCCGCGGCATGGGAGCGGCGTGCGCCGAGCTGCTCAGCGACATGGAGCAGGCGTCTACTCTTGTCGCAGTCATGTGAGAATCTTATTCTCACATGTGTGAGTTGAATAACCATATAACGAGATAGTAATTCTCGTTATATTCCGGCACCGCGGTCAGCGCCGCCCGGCCCTGGGTAAAAACACGAACCCGCGGTGAACCGGACCGCTGTCGTGCGCAATAGATGAAGTGATGGACGACGACGAGCTGATCGCGGCCCTGGCGGCAGGCGACGACACGGCACTGCGCGAGCTGTTCTTGCGGCACGCGCCGGAGCGGCGGGTGCAGTTCCGCGCCCTGATGCGGTCGCTCGGGGAAAGCGCGACCGTGGTCGTGTCGACGCACCTGGTCGAGGACGTGGGCGCGGCGTGCTCGGAGGTCGCGCTGATGTCCGGCGGGAAGATCGTGTTCCGGGGCACGCCGGGCGAGCTGACCGCTCGCGGCGAGGGGCACGGCGTCGGCGACGCGCCGCTTGAGCGCGGGTACAGCGCGGTACTCTCGGCGGCCCGGTCATGAGCGTCCTGAGCGTGCCCCCGTCCCGGCTGGCATCGTCCCGGCTGGCGCTGCCCCGGTCGGCCCGGGCGCTGCGGCTGGAGCTGAAGCGGAACGCGGTGCCGTACGTGCTGCCGCTGCTGGTCGCGGTGTTCTACTTCGACACGCTCCGCACGGCAGACGGGTTCCCGCCCGTCTGGACCCTGCGCGCGTCCGTGATCGGCGACCACATGCTGTTCGAGTTCTGCGTGTTCGCGGCCGGGCTCGCCGCCTGGGCGGGCTCGCGGGAAGGCCGCAGGAAGACCCTCGACCTGGTCGCGACCACGCCCCGTGCGGCCTGGGCGCGGCTGAGCACCGCACTGGCCGGAACGCTGTGCTGGCTGCTGCTCGCGTTCCTTGCCGGGGTCGCCGTGCTGTACATCCAGACCGCGCTCCAGGCGACCTGGGGCGGGCCGCCGCTGTGGCCGGTGTTCGTCGGTGCGGCCGGCGTGACCGCGGTGACCCTGATCGGGTTCACGGCCGGGGTCTTCTTCCCCGGGCGGTTCACCGCCCCGCTGGTCGCGATCGGCGTGCTTGTCCTTGACATGGCCGGGTTCCGCGCGGCGCTGAGCGTCACGGGCCCGCCGGGGACGTACGCACTGCTGTCGCCGGACAACAGCCCGCGGTCGGCTCGCAGCCGCTGGGAGCGTCCAGCGGCCAGACGGCCGTGAACGGGAAGCTGGACGCCGCGACGCTGGCTGACATTTCCGTCGCCGCGCAGCGATTCTGGGCGCTGCCGACAAGTGCGCGGCACGCCTGGCTCGCCGCGCATCTGGCCGCCCTGCGGGCCGGCCAGATCACGCTGGCGCAGCTCCCGTGACCGCCGCCGGGGTACTGAAGCCCCCGGCCGCCCAGCCAGGGACGGAACGCCGGCTCCTGGCAGGCATCCGGCTGACCTGGCTGCACCTGCGCACCCGCCGGGATCGGTGCGCTCGCCGCGTGCGGCGCCGTGCTGCACGCGGCGCTGCACTGGCACTGGACGTTCAACTCAGGACCGTACGCGCAGCAGGTCCCGCTGATCATCGAGGCGGGCGCGGCAGCGGTGATCGCGGTGACAGCGCACAGCCCGTTCGGCGAGACGGAACGGGCCACCGGCCGGTGGCTGCCCTACCTGCGGCTGCTCACCGCGGCCGGGATGTGCGGGCTGGCGATCGCGCTGCTTCAGCTGGGCGCGGCCGGAGAGAGCCTCGATGAAGGCATTCTGGTGCTCGCCAGGAACGTCATCGGAATCACCGGCATCGGACTGCTATGCTCGCTCGTCACCGGCGGCCTGCTCGCCTGGACGCTCCCGATGGGCTACATGGCGTTCTGCCAGTACGCCCTGCTCGAAGCCTGGACCGCCCCGTGGACCTGGCCTGTCCGCCCGCCCGCCGACCGCGGCGCCTGGATCTGCGCGGGCACGGTCTTCGCGGCCGGCCTGCTGCTGTTCACCATCCGCGGCCCCCGCACCCGCCTCAGCGACGACGGCTAACAGCCGGAGGGGCGGGCGCCGGTCCGGTTCTGGGCTTGACGGATTGCGCACCTGGCCTCGCGAAGCCGGGTGCGCTCGGTGTCCCATGCCCACGCCGGCCGCGCCGCTTCCCACGATGACAACGCTGTCCATGATCGGTGGTCAGCGGCTGACGTTCATCAGCGCAAGCGCGTCGTCGGCGGCGGCAAGGACCGTGCCTGCGGGCTCGTTGACGGCCGAGGCGAGGTCGGCGGCAAGCGCGACGTCCTTGCGCAGCAGCGTCCCCGCGTGCCCGGCGATGCGGTCGAGCGTGCCGCCAGCGTCGGCCACCCGCCCGAGCGCGAAGCTGTTGCCGCTGCCATGCGAGATCACGTCCGCGAGGCGGAGCGGGTCGACGCCGAGCGACTGCCCCAGGGAGAGCAGGCTCGCGGCGGTCCCGAGGTGGGCCGTGAACAGCACATTGTTGAGCAGCTTGGTGACCTGGCCCGCGCCGACCGGTCCGAGGTGGACGATCGGGTCAGCGTAGGTGGCGAAGACCGGGCGGCAGAACTCCACGGTCTCCGCGTCGCCGCCGGCCATCACGAGCAGGCGGCCCGCGGCCGCCGCCGGGCCGCCGCCGCTGACCGTCGCGTCGATCAGCCGTGCCTTCTTCGCCGTGGCCAGCCCGGCCAGGCGGCGACAGGTGTCGGGGTGCACGGTGGCGTGCACCGCGATCACGCCGCCCTCGGCCAGGCCGTCGAGCACACCGCCGGGGCCGGCGATGACCTCCTCGACGTCGGCGTCGGCACGTACGCAGACGCAGACGAGGTCGCTGGCCGCCGCCAGGTCGGCAGGGGACCCGGCGACCTTCGCGCCGGTGTCCGCGAACTGCTCAAGCGTGGCGGGCCGTCGCGCCCAGAGAGTCACCGGGTAGCCCGCCTCGACGATCCGCCGCGCCATCGGGCCGCCCTGGCTGCCGAGGCCGATGAACCCGACCCGCGGGCGTTCAGGAGTAGTAGCGTTCACTGGGATTTGATGTGCTCCTTCAAATTCGCGAGATCGGTGAGGATCGGGTAGCCGCTCACGCTGAGCGCGTTCCCGTGCCCGGTCTGGTGGATGTCGAAGACGGACTGGATGGCGGCGTAGAAGCCCTGGATGTCGAGGGTCTGGTTGACGGCGCGCTTGGCCTGCCTGAGGGCGAACGGGTCCATACGGGAGATCTGGCTGGCGAGTTCCATGGTCTCGTCGGTCAGCCGGTCGAGCGGCACCACGCGGTTGACCATACCGGTCTGCTCCGCCTCACGCGCGGTCACCGCGCGGCCGGTGAACAGGATCTCCTTGGCCTTGCGCGGGCCGAGTTCCCAAGTGTGCCCGTGGTACTCGACGCCGCCGATCCCCAAGAGCACGACGGGGTCGGAGAACTCGGCGTTCTCCGCGGCGATGATCAGGTCGCACGGCCAGCACAGCAGCAGCCCGCCGGCGATGCACTTGCCCTGCACGGCGGCGATCGACGGCTTGGGCGCGTTGCGCCAGCGCAGCGAGTACTCCAGGTACTTGCGGGCCTCGAGCTTGTAGATCCACTCCAGGGTGATCTTCTCCGGGAGCGCCGCACCGCTTTTGAGGTCGTGCCCGGAGGAGAAGTGCTTGCCGTTGCCGCGCAGCACGATCACCCGTACCTCGTCGTCGGCCACGGCGCGCGTCCACGCCGCGTCGAGGTCATCGAGCAGCTCCATTGTCTGGGCGTTGGCGACCTGCGGGCGGTTCAGCGTGATGACCGCCACCTTGTCGGTGACCTCGTAGAGGATCTGGTCTTCCACAGTTTCGCTCCTACCTGGGCAGGCCGAGGATGCGCTCGGCGATGACGTTGCGGTGAACCTCGGAGGTGCCGCCGGCGATCGTGCCGGGGAAGGTCCGCGCGTAGCGCTCGAACCAGCTCGCGGCGAACTCGTCGTGGTTCATGTGGTTGTCGGGGGCGGTCCGCTGCGGGTGGATGAGGCCGTCGGTGCCGCGTTCCTCCAGCGCGTGCCAGTGGGCCCGCTGAACCGCCTCGGAGCCGAACAGCTTGAGGACCGAGATATCCGCCGGGTTTTGGCCTCCGCTGAGCTGCTCGTAGCCGAGCAGCCGCAGCGCCTGGGCGTCCATCTGCAGCGTCGCGTACCACTCCTGGTCGCTCGGCGCGTCCCTGATCAGGTCGTCGAGCCGCTCGGCGTAGTTGATCCACAGCATCGTCCGCTCGTGGCCGAGCGAGCCGTGCGCGACCGCCCAGCCCTTGTTCAGCTCGCCGATGAGGTTCTCCCTCGGCACCAGGACATCGGTGAAGAAGACCTCGTTGAAGTCCATGTCGTCCGTGCCGGTCATCGAGGGGAACGGCCTGCGGACCACGCCCTCGGCGACCGCGTCGACCAGCAGCACGCTGATGCCCTTGTGCTTGGGCGCGTCCGGGTCGGTGCGCACGAAGGCGAGGAGCACGTCCGCGTCGTGCGCGCCCGAGGTCCACACCTTCTGCCCGTTCACCACGAAATGGTCGCCGTCGAGGGTCGCCCGGGTGCGCAGGCCCGCGAGATCGGACCCGGCGCCGGGCTCGCTCATGCCGAGCGCCGCGGTCATATCGCCGCGCAGGATCGGCACGGCCCACTTCTTCTTCTGCTCGTCCGTGCCGAACGTCAGGATCGACGCGGCGATGATGCCGACGCCCTGCGGGTTGAAGCTGTGATAGATCCGCCGCTGTGCCAGCTCCTCCTGGTGGGCGAGCACCTGCTCGAGCGTGGCATTGCGGCCGCCGTACTCGGGGGAATTGCCCGGCAGCAGCCAGCCCGCGTCGAACAGCGTCCGCTGCCACCTGCGCGCCCACCCGGGCAGGTGCGCGCTTGACCGCGATCGTTCGCGGGCCTCCTGCGCCGTGGGCTGATGCTCGTCGATGAACGCGGCGAACTCCGCGCGGAACTTCTCGACCTCCGGGTCAGTGCCTAGCCTCATAAGGCGGCGATCTCTCTGTCCACTAGCGACTTCCTGTGCTGCGACGCGGGCCCGAGCAGCAGATTTCCCGCCATCGCCCGCTTGAGGTAGATGTGCAGCTCGCTTTCCCAGGTGAAGCCCATGGCGCCGAAGAGCTGTGCGCCGTTGCGCTGTACGACCTCCTGGCACTCCCCGGCGGCGGCCTTGGCCATCAGCGCGGCCCGCGCCCGGCGTGGGTCGCCGGAGGCGATCGTCAGCGCCGAGAAGTAGGCGAGGACACGCGCGCGCTGCACCGCGACATACATGTCGGCGGCCTTGTGCTTGACCGCCTGGAAGGACCCGATCGGTACGCCGAACTGCTTGCGCTGCTTCACGTGCGCCACCACCAGGTCAAGGATGCGGCGGCAGGCACCGACGGTGGAGACCGCCAGGCCCATGAGAGCCAGGTCGGGGACGCCCTCCACCAGGTTGGCGCGCACGTCGGCCGCGTTCACGTGCGTCACATGCGCCACGTGCAGCCTGTCGTCGAACGTGGAGACCCGGTCGGCGGTGACGTCGGCGCCGCTGACCACCACCACGCCATCGCTGGTGAGCAGGGCGATCTCGTCCGCACGGTCCGCGTCGAGTACGAACCTCCCCGCCCCGTCGAACACCCCGGTGCCCGAGCCGGCCGGCAGCCGCCCGGCGAGCGGCGCGAACCACGTGGCGGTGGCCAGGAACGGGGTGGGATCGGCGACATACCCGAGCTCTTCAAGAACGATCGCCAGCTCGACCGGCGGAGCCTCCAGCCAGCCGAGCCCCTGGTATGTCGCCCAGAGCTCCTCCTCGGGCAGCGCCGCGGTCTTGGCCAGGGTCTCGCGGACCGCCTGTTGCAGCAGCCGCTGATCCTCGTCGAACTCGAACTTCACGGGCGACCTCCAGCCGGGAACGGGCATCAGCTGATTCGTCCGCCTATGCGGCGGGCAGACCGTTTATGATACTGCTCATGAGAATAACATTCTCTATATATGTAAGTCACGGTCTCCTGTCCGCCTGTGCGGACGGGATGCCGGAGGGGAGCGTCGGATGGCACGGATGGATCTGCGACTGCGGGCGTGGGGCTGGGTGACGCGCCGCCAGGCATCGGTCGCGACGCGCGGCGAGGCCGACGTGATCGCCCTGCAAAGTCGGCGCATCCCAGACAACGCGGTGTTTAACCGGCTCTTCGGCAAGGTCGCCGCGGGTGTCGACGTGAGCGACCGGTCCATCCCCGGGCCCGGCGGTGACCTCAAGATCCGGGTGTACCGCCGGTTCGGTGCCGCCTCAGGTCCACGGCCGCTCGTCGTCTACTTCCACGGTGGCGGTTTCGTCTTTGGCGAGCTGCGGCTCGGTGACTGGCTCTGCGGCCAGGTAGCCGCGACGGTCGGCGCCGTCGTCGTGGCGGTGGAGTACAGGCTCGCGCCCGTGCACCGGTTCCCCGCCGCGGTCGAGGACTGCTACGCGGCCCTGACGTGGGCCGCGGCGAACGCCGCCGAGCTCGGCGCGACCGGGCCGATCGGCGTGCTGGGGGAAAGCGCGGGCGGCACGCTGTCCGCGGTGATGTGCCTGCTTGCCCGCGACCGCGGCGGACCTGTGATCAGCCACCAGGCGCTCATCTACCCGGCCACCGACATGACCGTGCACGACCGGGCGGGCGCGGCGAACCCAAGCGCGCCGTTCCTGTCGGCCGATGAGATGGCCGCCTACCGCAGGATGTACCTCGGACCCGACGGGGATACAAGCAATCCCCTGGCCTCACCGCTGCTCGCCGACGATCACGGCAAGCTGCCACCCGCGCTGATCCAGGTGGCCGAGCACGATCCGCTGCGCGAAGACGGCGTCCGCTACGCCGCCGCCCTGCGCGCGGCGGGAGTGCCCGTGCGGATCACCGAGTACGTCGGCATGCCGCACGGCTTCATGAACTTCCCCGGGCTAAGCCGGAGTGCGCCGCAGGCACTGGCGGAACTGTGCGCGGAGCAGAAAGCCGCGCTCGCACAGCCGTCGGAGGCGCAGCCGTCGGAGGCGCTGACCGGACAGCCGGACGTCGCGCCCTGATGGAATTCCACCTCTTCCTGCCGCAGCTGCGGCTGTCGTTCGAGCGGCTTGTCGCCTCGGCGCAGGCGCCGGGACCTGTCACCAAGATCCCGGTCGTGAGTGCGCAGGGGCATCACGAGCACCCACATGAGGATCAAGGACTTAGCGGTAGTGTCGGTTGAGTTCGCTGGCGTAGCTGCGGCCGAGCGTGTCGCCGTGCTTGGCGATCCAGTCGATAAGGCTGGTCTGTCCGGTTGACGGTGCGTCGGAGTCGGCCAGGCCCGCGGCCATGGCCTGATACTCATCGCGGGTCAGCAGCACGTCGCGCAGGGCGGCGCCGAGGATCCCCGACAGCGGCGGCATCAGCCAGCCGGGCGCTGGCACGATGACCGCGCGGCTGCCGGTCGCGGTGCGGATCGCGTCGACCATGTCCCGGAAGGTGACCGAGTCGGGGCCTACCGCGTCGAGCGTGACGTTGTCCTCACGCGATCCAAGTTCCGCGCAGAGGCGAGCCATGTCGTCGACGTGAATGGGGCGTACGCGGTAGTCGCCGCGGCCGCCGACCGCGAAGACCGGCAGGCGGCGGAGCAGCCAGGCGATGTTGTTGAGCAGGACGCCGTTCGCGCCGAAAAAGATGACCGGCCGGGCGATCGCGTACGGGACGCCGGTTGCCTTCAGGTGGGCCTCGACCGCGGCCTTGCCCCTGAAGTACGAGTAGGGGGAGGCGGGATCGGCATGGGTGATCGACACGTGCACGATGCGCTGTACGCCGGCCCGCGCCGCCGCCTCGAACAGAACGCGGCTGTTGCTGACCCCGGTCTCGTGGGTGACGCCGCCATGCGGGAACCGCACCCAGTAGGTGTTGTAGAGGGTGTGTGCCGCTTGCAGGTGGCGTGTCAGCTCGTCGATGTCGGTGAAGTCCAGCGGGCGCACGTCGATCGGCGTGCCGGCCGGGGCGCGGTCGGGGTGGCCGGTCAGCGTGCGCACCCGATGACCGGCGGACAGCAGTTCGCGGGCGATCGCGGCGCCCGAGTAACTGAACGCGCCGGTTACGACGTCGGTCTGCGGGTTTTCTGGCATCATTCCTCGCCTGCCTTCTGGTCGGGGGCTTGTTGCGGCGCTGGCATGCCGAGCAGGGCAGCGAGCGGACTGAGCTGGTCGAGCAGGCCGCCGAGGGTGCGGGCGGTGTCGAACAGGGCGAGCACCGTGGCCCGGTCGCCGTCCAGGTTGGCGAGCAGCTCAAGGCCGAGGACGCCGGCGATCACGCCGTGGGCCGCCTGCTCGGCCGGCACAAGCGGCGCGATCGGGGAGGCCGCGAGCACATCCCGCATCGCCGTCTGGGCGAACTCGCGCCAGGGCGCCACGCACGCCGCGATGCGCTCGCCGAGCCCCGGCACGGACTGCGCCCCGCTGATCATCTCGACGAGCACGGTGAGGTGGCCTTCGTCCAGGTCCGTCAGGACGATCTCCCTGGCCGCGTCGATGAGATCGGTCAGCGTCGCGGTGTGGGTAAGCAGCCCGCTGTAGGTCGCCATCCGCCGGGCGCTGATGTCCTCGAGCGCGGCCATCAGCAGGTCGGGGACCGAGCCGAAGTGATAAAAGATCAGCGCCTGATTGCAGCCGGCCTGCTTAGCGATCCGCCGGGCGCTTGCGGCGGCGAAGCCAGACTCGCGCAGCGTGGCGATGGCCCCCGCGATGAGCGCGGCCCGCGTGTCTCCCTGAGTCATGTCTCCCGCTGGTATTTGAGCGAACGTTTTAAGCGATTGCTCAACACGTTACGAGCGGCAGCGGCCGGAGTCAACTCATCGCGGCGATATCGGCTGAGTTCGCCACGTCCCGGCCCGTTTCACGCGGGTCGGGACGCCTGGCGCAGCCGAGCTCGCGTTCTATACCGTCAGGCTGCTGCAGGCCGAGTCCCTCGGGCGCGGCCGTGCTGTTCTGTGGGTTTACGCCGGTATGTGGGTTTACCAGTCCGGGTCAGCCGGGTTAGGCTAACCACGACGCAGCTGCGCAGCCATGGCGGCATGGACAGGCTTTCCAGGAGGCGGCGTGAGCGTTCACATCGAGCCCAGGCGATGACCTTAAGTCCGTGGCGACGGGGCCGCGTGCCGGAGCTGACGGGCCGGCGCGGCGAACGAAATGTGCTTGGCGGGCTCGTCGATGCCGTGCGGGCGGGCGAGAGCCGGGTGCTCGCGCTGCGCGGTGATCCGGGTGTGGGCAAGAGCGTGCTGCTTGACTACCTCGTCGCCCAGGCGTCGGAATGCCGGGTGGCCCGTGCGGCGGGCGTGCAGTCGGAGATGGAGCTGGCCTTCGCCGGGCTGCATCAGCTGTGTGCGCCGATGCTTGATCACCTCGATCGCCTGCCCGAGCCGCAGCACGACGCGCTGCGGACGGTGTTTGGCCTCAGGGCGGGGCCGCCGCCCGACCGCTTCCTCGTCGGGCTCGGGGTGCTCAGCCTCCTGTCGGAGGTGGCCGGGGAACAGCCGCTGATCTGCGTGATCGATGACGAACAGTGGCTCGACCGCGCGTCGGCGCAGACCCTTGGGTTCGTGGCGCGGCGGCTGGCGACCGACCCGGTCGGCCTGGTGCTCGCGGCCCGGATGCCGGGCGAAGAACTGGCCGGGCTGCCGGAGCTCACGATTGACGGGCTGCGTGAGAGCGACGCGCGGGCACTGCTTGATTCGACGTTGCCCGGGCCGCTCGATGCGCGGGTCCGCGACCTGATCGTGGCCGAGACGCACGGCAATCCGCTGGCGCTGCTTGAGCTGCTCCGCGGGCTGACCAACGCGGAGCTGGCCGGCGGGTTCGGGCTGCCCGAGGCGCTGCCGCTGTCCGGCCGGATCGAGGAGAGCTTCCTGCGTCTGCTAGCGACCTTGCCGCCGCAGACCAGGCGGATGCTACAGCTGGCGGCGGCCGACCCGGTCGGCGACCGGTCGCTGGTGTGGCGAGCGGCCGGGCGGCTGGGAATCCCGGTGCAGGCGGTGGCGCCCGCGGTGGAGGCCGGTCTGGTGGAGTTCGACGCCCAGGCGCGGTTCCGTCATCCGCTCGTGCGCTTGGCGGTCTATCGCGCGGCGTCGCTGCGGGAGAGGCAGCTGGCGCACGAGACGCTGGCGGAGGTGACGGACCCGCAGGCTGATGCGGATCGCCGGGCCTGGCATCGGGCCAAGGCCGCGCCGGGTCCTGACGAGGACGTCGCCGCGGAGCTGGAGAACTCGGCCGACCGGGCGCAGGCCCGCGGTGGACTGGCCGCGACCGCGGCGTTCCTCGAGCGCGCTGCCTTGCTGACGGCCGATCAGGCGCGCCACACCGAACGCGCGCTGGCGGCGGCGCAGGCTCACCTGCGGGCCGGCGCCTTCGGCAAGGCCGACGAGTTGCTCGCCGCGGCGCAGGCCCGACCGCTTGACGAACTCCAGAGCGCCCGGGTAGACCTGCTGCACGGCCAGATCGTATTCGCCGCCGACCTTGGCAGCGAGGCACCTCCGCTGCTGCTCAAGGCGGCCAAACGGCTTGAGCCGCTCGACCTCGAACTGGCACGTGAGACCTACCTGAGCGCGTGGATGGCGGCACTGTTCGCCGGGCGGCTGGCCGGCGGCGGCGACCTGCTTGAGGTTTCCCGCGCCGCTCGGGCCTTGCCTCAGGCGCGGTCGCCGCGTCCGGTCGACCTGGTGCTCGACGGGCTCGCGCTGCTTGTCACCGCGGGACCGGCCGCCGCGGCACCGGCATTGCGCCAAGCGGCGAGCGTGTTTGCCGGTGCGGGCATCACCGCGGAGGAAGGGCTCCGCTGGGGCTGGGCGGCGCAGGGGACCGCCAGCGCCGTCTGGGATGATGATGCCTGGCGGGCGATGCTCATCAGGGACGTCGGTCTCGCCCGTGACGCCGGCGCCCTCGATCGGCTGCCGATCCTGCTCGGCGCGCTCGGCACGAACGCCGCGTGGAGTGGTGACTTCGCGACGGCGGCTTCGCTGATCGTGGAGGCCGATGCCGTCCGCGAGGCGACCGGGAGCGGCGCCGCCCCGTTGGCCGCGATGCTGCTCGCGTCTCTTCGAGGCAACCAGGCCGAGGCCGTCGCGCTGATCGAGACCACCATTGCGAAGGCCGAGGCCGGTGGACAGGGATTCGCGGTCACCTACGCGAACTGGGCGGCCGCGATCCTCCATAACGGCCTCGGCCGATATGGGGAAGCGCTGGCGGCGGCCGAACGGGCCAGTGAGGATACACCTGGGCTCCATAGCTCCATGTGGGCGTTGCCCGAGCTGATCGAAGCCGCCGCACGCTGCGGGAACAGGCATGTCGCGGGGGAAGCGCTCGCGCGGCTCGCGGAGATCACCCAGGCCGGAGGTACCGACGTCGCACTGGGTATCGAGGCGCGCTCACGCGCCCTGGTCAGCGATTCTGCGCTCGGCGAGGGCTGGTATCGCGAGGCGATCGACCGGCTCGGCCGCACCAAGCTCCGGCCGGAGCTCGCCCGCGCTCATCTGGTCTACGGCGAGTGGCTGCGGCGGGAGAACCGCCGAGTGGACGCCCGCGAGCAACTGCGAACCGCCCACGAGATGCTTGACTCGATGAGGATGGCCGGGTTCGCCGGGCGCGCTAGACACGAGCTCCAGGCCACCGGCGAGCGGCCGCGCAGGCGCACACCGCAAACCGTCGGCGCGCTCACCGCGCAGGAAGCGCACATCGCCCGCCTCGCGCGCGACGGGCGGACCAACTCCGAGATCGGCGCTCACCTGTACCTCAGCGCTCGCACGGTCGAATGGCACCTGCGCAAGGTGTTCACCAAGCTAGGCATCACCTCGCGCCGTGAGCTTAACGTCGTGCCCGCGCACCTCGACCTCGCCGACCCGTTCGCATGAGCCAGCTATCGCGCGGCCGCCGGATGGAGGTCGGCCGCGATCTGGCTACGCAGCGCCTTGAGCGCCGCCACGTAGATCTCCGAGAAGGTGGGGAATGGCTGGTCCTGGCCGTCGCGGCGGGCGGCGGTCGCCCGCGCGCCGAGCACCAGCTCAATGCCATCACGGCGCAGCTCCGCACCGAGCGCCTGGCCGAGCGGAGCGGGCTCGTGGACCAGCACGTGCTCCGCGCCCTCGATGAGGGTCACCTGGCCGCCAAGCCGGGACACGGCCTGCGCCATCTCGGCGCCGACGGGCCCGCCGCCGAGGATGAGCAGGTGGCGCGGTATGGCCTTCATCGCGGTCACCTCGCGGTTGGTCCAGACACCCTCGATCTCGCGAAGGCCAGGGATAGCCGGAATGACCGGATCTGAGCCGGTCGCGAGCACCACGTGCCTGGCGGTGTGCCGGACGCCGTTGACCTCGACCACGCCCGGGCCGGCCAGCCGCCCGGTGCCGCGCAGCAGGTCGATGCCCTTGCCCGCCAGCCAGGCCTGCTGCCCGGCGTCGGAGTGGTCAGAGACCATGTAGTCCCGCCAGGCAAGCGCCGCCGCCACATCCACCTGCGCGGTGGCCGCCGCTTCCCGCGCTCCGTGCACCGCCTCGCCGGGCCGCAGCAGGGACTTGGACGGGATGCACGCCCAGTACGAGCACTCGCCCCCGACCAGCTCCCGCTCAACCACCGCCACCCGCAGGCCCCCATCGGCAAGCTCGCCGGCGCAGTGCTCGCCGGGCGAGCCCGCGCCCACGACGATCACGTCGTAGTCACTGCCGTTCATGAGGCGGCCGTCTGCCCGGTCTGCTCGTCCACCATGTGCTGCACCACCCGGAAGTCCGGCCCGGTGGCCAGATCGGCGTCCTCTCGCCAGCCAAGCCCCTGGTAGAAGTCCTTGGCGCGGTCCACGTCTGAGACGGGCACCACGACGACCTCGAGCCTCAGGTCCATGACAGCAACTCCTTCCCCAGCATGGGCTGCCGGTACTGGTACGGCACTCAGAAGTGATCGACGTCGATGACGGCCCGCGCGAACTCCCGCGGTGCTTCCTGTGGCACGTTGTGGCCCACGCGGAAAACCCGGTGCTCGTATTTGCCGGTGAAATGGGCCCGGTACGCCGCGCCGTCCCCGGCGGGCGTGAAGGGGTCGTACTCGCCGTCGATGGTGATCGTCGGCACGGCGATGGCCGGGGCTTGCTGTAGTCGGGACTCGAAGGTGGCGTATTCCGGCTCGCTGGGGGCCAGACTCTGCCGCCAGCGGTAATTGCCGATCACGATCGCCACGTAGTCCGGGTTGTTGAAGGACGCCGCGGTCTTGGCGTAGGTCTCGGTCGAGAACTTCCAGGTGGGGGAGTTGAACTTCCAGATGAACTCGCCCAGCTCGTACCGGTACTTCTTCAGGCCAAGGACGCCGCGCTCGGTGTCGAAGTAGTACTGATACCACCAGTCGTTCTCTGCCGCCGGCGGCAGCGGCAGCTTGTTGGCGGCCAGGTTGGTGATCAGGTACCCGCTCACCGACACGAGGGCCTTGCAGCGCTTCGGCCACAGCGCCGCGATGATGTCTCCGGTTCTTGAGCCCCAGTCGTAGCCCGCGAGGAGCGCGCTCTCGATCTTGAGCGCGTCCATCAGGTCGAGGATGTCCAGGGCGAACGCCACCTGATCGACGTTACGCGGCGTCGCGGGTGATAGGAAGCTTGTCGTGCCGTAGCCGCGGAAATAGGGGACGATCACGCGGTAGCCCGCGGTCGCGAGCAGCGGCGCCACCTCGACATAGCTGTGAATGTCGTAAGGGAAGCCGTGCATCAAGATGACCGGGCGGCCGTCGGCCGGGCCGGCCTCCACGTATCCGACGTTGAGCACGCCGGCCTCGATCTGCTTCACCGGGCCGAAGGACGCCGTCGCCGGCCGACCCGTCCGCCCGCTCCCTTCTTCTTGCGTCGAGCGTGTCTGCGCCTGCGCGGAGCCGGCCATCACGAGCGATCCGGTGCCGACGGCACCGATGGCCAGGCCCGCGGATCGCAGGAAGCGGCGGCGGTCACGGTCGATGTCCTGAGTCTGGTCGCTAGCGTCCACTGGTAATCTCCCGGGCTGCTCGGCTTCATCGCGGTCCCCACCACGATCGAGCACCGGGAGGTCAGCCGCACCAGTAGAAACCCCTGGCCGGTGCCCTGGTCTGCCATTGGCCTAGCGGGCGCCGTCATTATTGGCGCAAGCCGCTTTCGAGATGGCCTTTTCGGATAACAGCAAGAGGCGTGGCGCGATGACGCGTTCGGCGGCCTGCTCAGCCGTGGACCTGTTCGGACGTCTCAGCTGTGGACCTGTTCGGCCGGCTCGTCGCGCGTCGCCGGAATCCCGTGCCGAGCTCGGTAACCACGCTCATCCATGCCTGGAGGGTCCCGTACCTGAGGCCGAGACCGCTGAACCAGCGCGCGGTGCCCGCGATCTTCCCGCCGCCCCGCCAGTGGTGTAGCCATGCGCCATCATCGTGATGCCGACGACGACACGGACGAGCAGCAGCGCGACGACAACGGGTGGGTTTCCCATCTCAGCCTTCCTCGTGCGGTGCGGAGCCGTGCGGAGCGGAGCCCTCGTGCGGTATGGCGCCCGCGTTCTCGCGGGCGAGCACGCACTCTTCCGCGAACGACAGCACCTTCAGGTGGTAGGCCATCGCGGAAAGCCCGAGGCTCAGGTTGTGGCCGGCGTCAGGCTGCTCGACCGCGGCGACCCGCGGTGACGCGGTGAACAGGGCCGCGACCTCGGCGAGCGCCGCCGGGCCCGTGCTCCATACCCGTTCATGGTCGCCGAGGGTGTAGTGCACGGGGATGCGGACGCGCGCGGCGAGCCCGGGGAAGGAGTCGATCCAGCGGCGGACGTCGCTGCCCTCGTAGCGCGGGGAATTAGACAGGGCGAGGGCGGCAGCGGCGCCGGCCGGGTACAGGTGCGGTGGTCTCCAGAGGAGGTCGCGGAGGTTCACCCGGGCCGACTCCTCCGTCGCGGCCGTCGGGGACGCCTCGGTCGGCGCGCCGCGTGTCAGCGGCCCCATGAACGTATCCGCCTCGGCATGAGGGCGCAGGCCGATGCCGGCGATCTCAAGCCCGAGCAGGTCACGGCCGCGCTCGTCGGCCGCCATCTGGACCGCGAGCACGCAGCCCATCGAGTGCGCGAGCACGAAGACGCCCGCACCGCGTGAGCGTCCCGCGAGGAACCCGTCGATCGTCGCGTAGGCGAGGTCGAGCCGGCTGGCGACGGTCGCCATGCGGTCGGCGTACGGTGCGGAGGCACCGTACCCAGGCCGGTCGAGCGCGATGACGGTGAAACCGAGCGCGGCGCCGGTCGCCAGCAGCGACTGCCTGGGCTGGGTCCGCTGGTCGAAGTAGGCGGACGTCACCGCTCCGCCGTGCAGGGCGACGACGACGGCCCGCGGCCTCGGCACCTCGGACACGAGCGCCGACATCGGAATGCCGCCGATGTCCACGGTCCGGGGAACGGAGTCGGCCCAGGCCGGCGGCACAGCCCCGCCAGTCAGCACTGTCGCTGCGGTCGCCAGGGATTTCCCGTCGGTCACGTGGCCGTCCGCAGCAGCAGGACGCCGCCGGGCGTAAGGCCGCCGGTGCTCACCGCGGCCACCTTGGCATCGCGCACCTGCCGCGGCCCGGCATCGCCGCGCAGCTGGACGATCGCCTCCTGGACCAGGCCCATGCCGTGCGTGCGGCCGTGCGAGAGCTGGCCGCCGTGCGTGTTCAGCGGCAGCAGGCCATCGCGGGCGATGTTCTTGCCGCCGTCGAGGAAGTCCCTGGCCTCGCCGATGCCGCAGAACCCGAGCGCCTCGATCCAGGACAGGCAGTTGATCGTGAAGCCGTCGTAGAGCTCGGCGACGTCCACGTCCGTGGGGCGCAGCGAGGTGCGGGTCCACAGGTGCGCGGCCGGGCCGAGCACCTGCGGCTCGTGGGTCAGCGTGCCCTGATCCCAGTCGATCCGCTCAAGGATCTGCGTGCCGACCGCCTCCACGAGTACCGGAGGCCGGGCCAGGTCACGCGCTGCTTCAAGAGAAGAGACGACGACGGCGATGGACCCGTCGCATGGCACGTCGCAGTCGTAGAGGCCGAACGGCGTGGTGATGGTCCTTGCCGCCAGATAGTCGTCCATCGTCATCGGCTCGCGGTAGATCGCGGTGGGGCTGAGCGCGGCGTTCGCCCGCTGGTTGAGCGCGATCCAGCCGAGGGTCTCCCTGGTGGTGCCGTACCTGTGGAAGTGCCGCTGCGCGTTCTGCGCCAGGGTGTGCGCGGCCGAGGTCGCGCCGAAGGGGTGCATCCAGTCGCCGAGCCCGCCGCCCGATGCCTTGATCTTGCCCTGGCGCATCAGCTCGGCCTGGGTGGCCTCCCACAGGGTGCGGAAGCAGAGCACGTGCCGGGCGAGCCCACCGGCGATCGCGAGCATCGCGGCGACAAGCGAGCCGCCGGGCCCGAACGTCTCCATGCCGCCGTTGTACCAAGTCGGCCGCAGACCTAGCGCCGCCTCGAGCGCCGTGATCCCGCCCTCGCTGAACCCGCCCATATTGCCGCCGCCCGGGTAGGTCGAGAGCCCGTCGATGTCGGCCATCGTCAGGCCGGCGTCGGCGACGGCGCGCTCGCACGCGTCCACGGTGAAGGACAGCGGCGGCCGCATCAGCCGCCGCCCCAGGTCGGAGGCGCCGACGCCGGTGATCGCGACCTTGTCCTCGAACTTCTCCCGCGTGATCATCGGCCGCACGTGCCGCCAGTACTGGTCCGGCTCGATCTCGTCCGCTGGCAGCGGGGCCGGCGACGCCGGCTGCTCGGCGCACGGCCGGAACAGCGGCAGCCAGACGTCCTCGTGCTGCTCGAAGACGACCTCCATCCGCATGCCGAGCGTGAGCGAGTCAGGATCGCACTCGACCGCGTTGGTGGTGAACCTGACCCGCGGATCGTCCTCGAGAGCGACCTGCGCCACCACGTAAGGCGCGGGCAGTCCCGGCAGGCTGAACCGGTGGCTGACGGTGAACCCGATCAGCGTCGCGTACCCGGAGACGGGAGCGGGCGCAAGCGAGCGGCCGCGGCAGTACCGGCAGACCGGCTGCGGTGGATGGATGAAGGCCGAGCAGGACTGGCACTGCGCGAACCGCAGCCTGCCGTCCGCCCCCGACGTCCAGAAAAACTCGTTCTCCTGGGTGAGTACAGGCAGCGGTCGCCGCGAGGGCCCGGCCACATGATCTCCTTGCTGAAACGGGAACCCATGGTCCGTTCCGAATAATGGTTGTGCGCTTTTACTCGTGGGTGATCGTGGCCTCGTGGGTGATGGTGGCACTGTCCTTGCGGACGGTCACCGGCTCGGCGAGGCGCTGCTCGTCGCAGATGACCTGCATCCGGGCGATCGCCAGATCGAGCCCGTCGCCGATTCTCGCGCCGGGGGTGAAGGTCGCCGGCAGGTGCCGCATGCCCTGAATGACGCCGATCGTCTCGTAGTGCACCGCGCCCGCGGGGTCGCAGACGAAATCGGGCATCCGGTCGAGCACCGCGGTCACCATCCGCTTGAACACCATGCGCGCCGCGTTGGACCCGATGCAGCGGTGGATGCCGAGGCCGAAGCTGTGGTGCCTGTTGCCCGTGCGGGCCAGGTCGATCTCGTTGGGGTTGGGGAAGATCGCGGGGTCGCGGTTGGACATCGCCCACGACAGCCAGAGCCGCTCGCCCTCCTTGAACGAGGTGCCCGCGATCTCGCAGTCGGCGGAGATCGTGCGACCGTCGCCCGGCGCCGGGGTGTAGAAGCGCAGGAACTCCTCGGTCGCCGAGTCGAGCAGCCTGTCCCGGTCGCGCGACAGCCGTTCCCGCTGGTCGGGGTGGGCCGACAGCCACTCGAGTGTGTGCGCGGTCAGCGCGGTGGTGGTGTCGAACCCGCCGCCGATGACCAGCGCGATCACCCCGAGCAGCTCCATGTCGGGCGGCGTCTTGCCGTTGATCTCCGCCCGCGCGAGCGCGTTGATCATGCCGGGCCGTGGGTTCGCCCTGATCTCGGCTAGCTGCCCGAACATGTCCTGGTACATCTTCATCTGGTCCTTGCGGACCCGCGCCATCTCCGGCGAGTCGTGCGGCGTATAGACGGAGGCGTGCACCGCCTCGCAGTAGATGCTCCAGTTCTTCAGCGGCACCCCGAGCATCGCCAGGGTGAGCACGGCGGGCACCACGTTGGCGAGGTCGTCGACGAAGTCGATCCGCCCGGTTTCGATCTTCTCGTTCAGGCAGGCGCGGACGAGCTCGTCCACGACGGGCAGCCAGCGGCTGACCGCGGCGGGCGACAGGTACGGGTTGAGCGCCTGGCGGTAGTGCCGCTGCTCGGGCGGGTCCATCTCGAGGAAGCCGCCCTGGAACCCGGTACCCTCCGGCGTTGGGATCGTGATCCCCTGGTAGCCGCGCCGCTCGTTGTTCACGTCGTGGTCGTTGGACAGGTACTCGGCGGACCGCGCGAGCTCAAAGACCTCGTGGTGCCCGGCGGCGACCCAGTGGCCGCCATAGGTGTCGCTCCACGCGACCGGGCACTTGCCGAGCATCTCGGTCGTGATGTCCTCGAACCGCTCCCGGTATTCGGGGGTGTGCCGGTCGAAATGGTAGGTGTTCTTCTTGCACTTCGCGTCGGCGTCCGTGCTCACGTGTCTGTCTCCTTGCCCCTGGTTCGGGAAATGGGCACTAGAGAATCGAGATTGCCTGTTCGGGGCATGAACGGGCCGCCTCGGCCGCCTTGGCCTCCAGGTCCGCGGGCACGTCCCCGTCGATGATGGCGGTCGAGTGGCCATCGACGTCATCGAGCTTGAACACGTCCGGGGCGATCATGGCGCAGAGCGTGTGCCCCTGGCAGCGCTCCGGATCCACGTGTACCTTCACGTTCTCTCCCTTTACAGGTGGAAGTCGTACCACTTGAGGTAGCCGCCGGCGTCCACGCGCATCTGCATGCCGGTGACGTAGCGGGACTCGTCGGACGCCAGGAACAGCACCATGTTGCTGATGTCCACCGGCTCGATGTAGGGGATCGGCATGGCCTGCATGGCGAAGAACGCCGGCTCGGCGTCCGCGCGGGTGGGGTGCTCAAGGTCCGGGCGGAAGGACTCGTACATCGGCTCGCTTTGCAGCATGTCCGTGTTGCAATTGGTCGGGTGCACGACGTTGGCCCTGATCATCCGCGGTGCGACGTTGCGCGCGAGATCGTGGATGTAGGCGGAAAGCGCGCGCTTGGAGTACATGTACGCGTGGCCGCCCGGGTCGGCGCCGACCTGCCGCATGGGCAGCGCGTTCACGTACGCTGCGGTCGATCCTGTGGCGATGATCGAGGCGCCGTCTGGCAGGTGCGGCAGCGCGGCCTGTACGGCGTTGATCGTGCCGAGCAGCAGGGTGTCCACGCCGTCGGTCCATGCCTGCATGGGCGGCTGACCCTTCATGGCGGCGATCCCCGCCTGCGCGACCACGATGTCCACCTTGCCGAGCTCGGCAAGGCCCCGCTCGAGCGCCGCGGTGAGCTGCGACCGGTCGCGCACGTCCGCCTCGACCGCGACGATCCGTCGGTCGAGCTGCTCCACAAGACGAGCCGTCTCCTTCAGGTCGTCAGGCGTCGCCATCGGGTAGTTCACGGTCTCGAAGTCCCGGCACAGGTCGACGGCGATGATGTCCGCGCCCTCCTCCGCCAGACGCACGGCGTGGCTGCGGCCCTGGCCACGCGCTGCGCCGGTGATGAAGGCGACCTTGCCTTGGACGCGTCCCATGGTGCTTCCCTTCCTGGCGCTCACGAGCTGTCAGCTCACAACAGAGCGGAAACATGGATTCCGAATGCGAGAATCATACTCTCGCTTGCCAGCGGGACGAAAGCCCTCTTCATCTGGAGAGCTTGATTGCCAGAGAAAGAGAATGTAGTTTCCTCCTAAAAGGAGGCAGCGGATGCAACACAGCATGCTCATCGACGGGAAGCTGGTCACGTCGGACCGCACATACCCGTCGGTGAACCCGGCGACCGGGGAGGTGCTTGGCCACGCCCCCGACGCGGGAGTCGCGGACGCGCGGGCCGCCGTCGCCGCCGCTAGGCGCGCGTTCGACACCACGAACTGGTCGACGGACGTGGCCTTCCGCGCTCGGTGCCTTGATCAGCTGCACAAGGCCCTCGGCGAGCACCGGGAGGAGCTGCGTGAGCTGACGATCGCCGACACCGGCGCGCCTCGCATGATCACCACGGGCGCGCAGCTCGACGAGCCGATCGAGATCGTTCGGTACTACGCCGATCTGCTCCCCGGCTATCCGCTGACCGAGGAAATCGGCATGACGGAGTACCGGGGCGAGCGGCACCGTCGCTGGGTGGAGAAGGAGGCCGCGGGCGTCGTCGCCGCGATCATCGGCTACAACTATCCGACACAGCTCGCGCTGGCCAAGCTCTCGCCCGCGCTCGCGGCCGGCTGCACGGTCGTGCTCAAGGCCGCACCGGACACGCCGCTGATCACGCTCGCGCTCGCCGAGCTGATCGCATCGAGTACCGACATACCGCCGGGCGTGGTCAACGTCCTGTCCTCGTCCCAGGTGGCGGTGGGCGAGGTGCTCACCACCAGTCCCGACGTGGACGTCGTCACCTTCACCGGTTCCACCGCCACGGGCCGCGCGATCATGGCGGCCGCGAGCGCCACGGTGAAGCGGGTCTTCCTCGAGCTCGGCGGCAAGTCCGCCTTGGTCGTGCTGGACGACGCCGGCTTCAGCGGCCCCATCATGGTCGCGGCGTTCGCCACCTGCTCGCACGCGGGGCAGGGCTGCGCGATCCCCACCAGGATGCTGGTGCCTCGCCAGCACCACGACGCGATCGTCGCCCAGCTCGCGGGCATGCTCGGCCATGTGACGTACGGCGATCCGACCGACCCCAAGAACTACATGGGGCCGCTGATCAGCGAGCGGCAGCGGGACAAGGTGGACGGCATGGTGCGGCGGGCGATCGCGGCCGGCGCGACGCTGGTGACCGGCGGCGAGAAGGTCGACCCCGGCTATTTCTACACCCCGACGCTGCTGACCAACGTGGATCCTGACAGCGAGATCGCGCAGGAGGAGGTGTTCGGCCCGGTGCTCGTGGTCATACCGCACGACGGCGACGACGACGCGGTGCGCATCGCGAACAACTCGATCTACGGCCTGTCTGGCTCGGTGTACAGCGGCGACGAGCAGCGCGCGCTCGCGGTCGCGCGCCGGATAAGGACCGGCACCATCAGCGTCAACGGCGGCGCCTGGTTCGGTCCCGACGTGCCGTTCGGCGGCTATAAGCAGTCGGGCGTCGGGCGGGAGATGGGCGTCGCGGGGCTTGAGGAGTTCCTCGAGACCAAGGCGCTCGCGGTTCCGGTCCCCGCCCCGGTCGCAGCCACCGAGACGGTGGCCTCGTGAGCGGGCCGATGGAGGGCATCCGCGTCCTCGAGGTCGCCATGTACGGGTTCGTCCCGTCGGCCGGCGCGGTGCTCGCCGACTGGGGCGCGGACGTGATCAAGGTCGAGCACGCCGTCACCGGTGACCCGCAGCGCGGCCTGCGGCAGATCGGCGCCTACAAGGTCGAGGGCGAGCCGAACCCCAACTTCGAGCACGCGAACCGGGGCAAGCGCAGCATCGGGCTTGACGTGAGCGTGCCCGAGGGGCGCGACCTGATCTACGAGCTGGCCGGCCGGTCCGACGTGTTCCTGACCAACTTCCTGCCCGGGGCCAGGCAGCGGTTCGCGATCGACACCGACGACATCAGGAAGGTCAACCCGGCGATCATCTACGCGCGCGGCAGCGCGCTCGGGCCGCGCGGCGTCGAGGCGAACCGCGGCGGCTACGACATGACCGCCTTCTGGTCCCGTGGTACGAGCGCGGCCAGCCTCACACCGCCCAACCTGGACGGTCTTATCATCCCGCCGCCCGCCTACGGCGACACCATCTCGGGAACGAACCTGGCCGGCGGGATCGCCGCGGCGCTGTTCAAGCGCGAGCGCACCGGCGAGCCGTCGGTGGTGGACGTCTCACTGTTCGGCAGCGGCCTGTGGACCATGGGGCACGCGCTCACGCTCTCGCTGTACCTGAACGAGAGCTGGGTGGCACCGCCGATGGGCAGCCACGGCGCGCTGGCGAATCCGCTGTCCGGCCTGTACAAGACGGCCGATGGCCGGTACCTCTCGCTCGTCATGCTCCAGCCGGCGAAGTACTGGGCGGACGTGTGCCAGCACATCGGGCGGCCTGAGCTCGCCGACGATCCGCGCTTCGCCACCCACGCGCAGCTCGTCGCCAACACCGAGGAAGCGTCCCAGATCCTGGCGGACGTGATCGTCGCTCGCCCGCTCGCGGAGTGGGCCGAGCGGCTTGCCACCCTGGCCGGTCCGTGGGCACCGGTGCAGGACACGCTGCAGGCGGGCAGCGACGCCCAGGCGCGGGCCAACGAGTACTTCCGCCAGGCGGGCGAGATGGAGGTGGTCTCCTCGCCTGTGCAGTTCGACGTCACCGCCCCCGACCTCGGCCCGGCGCCCGGGTTCGCCGCGCAGACCGAGGAGATCCTGCAGGAACTCGGCCTGGACTGGGATCGCATCATCGCGCTGAAGGCGGCAGGCGCGGTCACCTGATCTCGCCACGACTACCGGAGAAGAGAAGGGATCATGGAGAAGGACGACCTGATTCTGATCAGCGTGGACGACCACATCATCGAGCCGCCTGACATGTTCGCCGGACGCCTGCCCAAGAAGTACGAGGCGGACGCGCCGCACCAGGTGCGCCGCGACGACGGCACCGATGTATGGAAGTTCCGTGACGTCGTCATCCCCAACGTGGCGCTCAACGCGGTGGCGGGACGGCCGAAGGAGGAGTACGGCCTCGAACCGCAGGGCCTGGACGAGATCCGTCCCGGCTGCTACGACGTGCACGAGCGGGTCAAGGACATGAGCGCGGGCGGCATCCTCGGTTCGATGAACTTCCCGTCGTTCCCCGGGTTCG
>Ga0302314_10003552_pt1 | contig 28704 bp, 24 predicted proteins | sample III_Palsa_N2_3_FD_200533 | JGI IMG/M metagenome (GOLD analysis project Ga0302314, IMG submission 200533) | Peat permafrost microbial communities from Stordalen Mire near Abisko, Sweden - III_Palsa_N2_3 | ecosystem: Environmental > Terrestrial > Soil > Palsa > Peat permafrost | place: Sweden...
CACTGCCTGCCGACGGGTGCCTCATCACGCTCGAGCTCAACGCGCGCCATGCCGCCGTGGCGCGCGGCAACTTTGTGCGCGCGGGCCTGGCCGATCGCATCGAATTGCGGGAGGGGCCGGCGCTCGATAGCCTTGCCAAGCTCCAGGCCGAGGGCGTGGACCCCTTTGATTTCTTCTTCATCGACGCCGACAAGCCCAATGGCCCGAATTACGTGAATTGGGCCCTGAAGCTTGCGCACCGTGGCAGCGTCATCGTCATCGATAACGTGATTCGCGACGGTGCCATCGTGAATGAGCACAGCGGTGATCCGGCGGTGCGGGGTACACGGCTACTGCACGACATGATCGCGGCCGAGCCGCGCTTGAGCGCGACGGCCATCCAGACGGTCGGCGCCAAGGGCTACGACGGCTTTACCATCGCCCTGGTAACCGCCCACCCGTAGGCCTTTCATATAAGGCGCACGCATTCGTGTCTACGGGGACATGCATGCAGTCATCGATGCGGTGAAGCACTACGCATGAAATCAAAGTCTTGGCTCCAGGATGCGGTTGCTTGCAGAGCGAGTAAGATGTGGCCGTTTGCGATCGGCATCAAATCAATCAATTCACAGTCACGGAGGATGGCCATGTGGCGAGCAAAACCGGTAATTCTTAGCGTGCTCGGCGCCTGCGGGGCAGTCTTGGCGCTGGCGCTTGCCGCGGAAACGCCGCAGCTCAACGTCAAGCTCGGACTCTGGGAAATCAGTACGTTTCCGCAGGTCAACGGCAATCTGCCGATAACGGACGATCAATTGCAGAAATTGCCGCCCGATCAGCGCGCCAAGTTCGAGGCGGCCATGCAGGCGGCGATCGCGCGCGGGTCGCAGCCGCGTATCTTCAAGGAGTGCATGACGGCGGAAAAACGCTCACGCGGTTTCAACGCCGGCAGCGACCAATCGAAGAACTGCCAGTCGACTTTGGTCACCAATACCGCCAGCGAGTTCGAATCGCACCGTGAATGTGTCACCGAGGACGGTAAGCAATCCACCAGCGTGCATTTCCGGGTGGTCAGCTCGGATCAGGTATCCGGGACCGTGAACGCACTCATTTCTCACGGCACCAAGACCATGACGGTGAACAGCACGATGCAAGGGAAATGGCTCGGGTCCGATTGCGGCAACGTCAAGGACATAGAGATCGAAAAGACCGGGCCATGAGTCCGTGAGCCATGACCGGCGTATCGCAACGATCGTCTGCTGCCTGCTGGCGGCCTTCTGCGAGGGCATCGATCTGCAGGCCGCCGGCGTAGCGGCGGGCGGCATAATTCCAGAGTTCAACCCCAGCCCTGAGCAGCTCGGGACCTTCTTCAGCGCCAGCACGTTCGGGTTGTTCATAGGCGCGCTGTCGGGCGGCCGGCTGGCGGATTCGATCGGACGCAAGCGCGTACTGGTCGCCTCGATAGCCGTATTCGGCGTGGCTTCGCTGCTGACGCCGCTGTCCTGGGGTATGCCATCCCTGTGCTGGACGCGCCTGCTGACCGGCCTGGGTCTCGGGGGCGCTCTGCCGAACCTCATTGCGCTGGTCAATGAATGCAGCGCGACCGGCCGGCGCAGCGCCAATGTCGCCCTGATGTACAGCGGCGCGCCATTTGGCGGGGCCGTCGCCAGCCTGATCAGCATGTCGATCGCGCCGTCGCATTGGCGATGGATTTTCATTGCCGGCGGTGTGGCGCCGCTGGTCATCGTGCCGATCATGCTCGCGAAGCTGCGGGAATCGCCGGCGTTCGAGCGTATGCGCAGTGCGAGCGGGGTGTCCGGTAGCGCACCGGCCGGAGGCTTCCTCGCGATCCTGGCGGCGGGCCGGACAGTGCCCACGCTGCTGCTCTGGATCAGCTTCTTTCTGGGTCTGCTGATGCTCTATCTGCTGTTGAGCTGGCTCCCCACGCTGCTGGTGGGCAATGGCATGAGCAAACCGCAGGCGGCGGCTGCTCAGATCGCGTTCAACCTGGGCGGAGGCTTGGCGGCGCTGCTGATGGGTCAGTTGCTCGAAGGCCGGCTGCGTCCTGCCGCCGTAGTTACGACCTTCGTGGCGTTGCCGGCGCTGGTCGTGCTGCTCAGCACAGCGCCTTCACAGCTGGGGGTAACCATGCTGATCGTGTTTCTGCTGGGCTGCGCGGTCCTGGCCGCGCAGGCGTTTCTTTACGCCGCGGCACCCGCGTGCTATCCGACCTCAATCCGCGGTGTCGGTGTTGGAGCCGCGGTCGCAGTGGGCCGCATCGGCTCGATCGTCGGCCCAAAGCTCGGCGGTGTGCTCAAAGCGGCCGGCCACAGTTACTCGCAACTGCTGACCGACCTGCTGCCGATCGTCGTGGTCGGCAGCATCACAGCGATTGCGCTGGCCTGGTACACCCGCCGGGATGCCGTCATCTCCGAGCTCGATGCGATCCGTTAATCAACCGACGCCCCGGCGCTGCTGCGCTCGACCATCAGTGGCAAAGGTGAAGGAATCGCAGCGCCGACGGCTAGTGTTGCCATCGCCATCGCCGTCCCCATCGTAGATCGCTCATGCTCCACTGGCTGCATTCTTTACTACCCAACCTGCCGCGTTACGGCTATGTGCTGGTGTTCATCGTCGTACTGTTGAACAACGTTGGCGTTCCGCTGCCGGGAGAGACGATTCTTCTGGGGGCCGGATTCATCCTGGGACACACCGCGGGTTCGCTGTGGCCACCGATGGTGGCCGGAACGGTGGCCGCATTCTTCGGCGGCCTTGTTGCATTCTGGTTGGGCCGGCGGCTGGGTCACGGGAGCCTGGAGGAGATTCACTGGCTGCATCTGAGCTCCGAAAAACTCAAGTGGCCGCAGCGATATATCGACCGTCACGGTGCCAAGGCGGTCTTCATCACGCGGTTCATCGCAATATTTCCGCCCATAGCGGCCAATCTGCTGGCGGGCATGACGAAAATGCCGTGGCGAGTGTTCCTGTTCTTCAACTTCACGGGATCGGCGGCCTCGACCATCCTGTACATCCTGATCGGATACTTTTTTGGCAAGCAGTGGAAGCAACTCGTAGCCTGGTTGGGCGCCGCGCCGCTCTATCTTATTCTCGGGGGAATCGTCCTTATCGTCCCTGCCGTGTTATTCAGGCACACCCTGGCGCGGTTCTGGCACCAGCGGATCGGTGGCGGCGTCACAGTGAAACGGCACCGTTCATAACAGGTTATTCGGCCAGATCATCGTGCGCCACATGTGGGCGACCGGCGAATTGTCGAAACCCAACCCCTCGGCCGGCTGCTTGAAGTGTCGGCCGATCACATCGGTGAATACTTCCGGATCGACGATCACACCAGGATCGAACGCATAGGCATCATTCAGCGTGATCAGCCGCGCACTCATGTACCAGCGGTGGTTCCTGGCTTCTTCGTAAGCCTGCCGTACGTACGCGGAAGGCTGGTACTCGGGGCCGAAGTACTCCCGGTAGGCTTCGGGATAGCCGTAACCGACGGCCTCGTCGGGGAAGAAGCGCAGGGCCTGGTGATAGCGAACGGCCCAGCTGATCTCCTCGCTGACGTAGGGCTCGATCAGCTGTGCCCCCCAGTAGCCGTGATCAGTCCGAATCAGGGCGCCATTGGCTATGTCGTGTAGCAGGCAGGCGAGCACGATCTTTTCTTCCGCCCCGGATCGCAGTGCCAGCATGGCACTTTGCAGCAGATGATCGCGTGTGAACGCGGTGAATCGCAGGCGGAAGAAATCCAGCAGCTGCGGTTTGTCCGGCATCTTCGGCAACGCCGGGTTGTCGCCCATCATGAAGACGCAGTCGGGGCCGAGCTGCGCCAGCAGGTCGCGCTCGAGTTCGGGCTGCTCGCGGCCGAGGCTCGCGATCGGGTGCGGCAGGATCAGGCGGCGACGCCCGCCCTGCGCGCCCGTCGTGGGGACCGGCCGCTCGCTGCTGGAGTTGCTGTTCATAACACTCTTGTTCCGTTGGGTGCCCGTAGAACATTATGAACCACCAGGCACCCGGCAGGTGCGCTCCGCAGATGCCGATGCCGGCGGTATCATTCACCAGGTCCCGGCGCGGCCATGCCGCGCGCGCCCGCACACTTCAGGAACACCTATGCATCTGAAAGACTCCAGCCTGCTCAAGAGCCAATGCTTCATCGACGGTCAATGGGTCGCTGCCGACAGCGGCGCCGTGCGCGAAGTGCGCAACCCCGCCACCGGGGAACTCCTGGTGACCGTGCCCAACGCGGGCGCAGCCGAGACCCGCCGCGCGATCGAGGCCGCCAGTCGCGCCTTCGGTCCATGGCGCGCCAAAACAGCGGATGAGCGCGCGCGCATACTGCGCCGATGGTACGAGCTGATGATGGCGAATCAGGACGATCTGGCCCGCCTTATGACCAGCGAGCAGGGTAAGCCACTGGCCGAGGCGCGCGGCGAGATCGGCTATGCGGCGTCTTTCATCGAATGGTTCGCCGAGGAGGCGCGGCGCATCGACGGCGATGTCATACCCTCGCCATGGCCGGATAAGCGCATCGTCGTCATTCGCGAGCCGGTCGGTGTGTGCGCCGCGATCACGCCCTGGAATTTTCCGGCGGCGATGATAACCCGCAAAGTGGGCCCGGCGCTGGCGGCGGGCTGCACCATCATCGTCAAGCCGGCGCTGCAGACCCCGCTGTCGGCGCTGGCGATGGCAGAGCTGGCGGCGCGTGCCGGCGTGCCCGCGGGCGTCTGCAGCGTGCTGACCGGTGATTCACGCGCGATCGGCGCAGAACTCACCAGCAATCCGATCGTGCGCAAGCTGAGTTTCACCGGCTCGACCGAGACCGGCCGCATCCTGGCCGCGCAGTGCGCTCCGACCGTGAAACGCATGTCGCTCGAGCTCGGCGGTAATGCACCGTTCATCGTGTTCGATGACGCCGATATCGACGCCGCGGTGGACGGGGCGATCGTGTCGAAATACCGCAATACCGGCCAGACCTGCGTCTGCGCCAATCGCCTGCTGGTCCAGGACGGGATCTATGAGGCGTTCGCGCACAAGCTGGCAGCGGCGGTGGCGAAGCTCAAGGTCGGCAACGGCATGGACACCGGCGTGGAACAGGGTCCTTTGATCGACGCGGCTGCGCTGGCCAAGGTCGAAGAGCTGGTGGGCGATGCGATGAGCCAGGGTGCACGCGCGCTCACCGGCGGGCGCCGGCATGGGCTCGGGCGCACGTACTACGAGCCCACGGTACTGACCGATGTACGCCCCACGATGCGCCTCGCTCGTGAAGAGGTGTTCGGACCTGTTGCGCCTTTGTTTCGCTTTACCCACGAGGCAGACGCGATTTGTATGGCGAACGACACAGAATTCGGCCTGGCGGCGTACTTCTATGCGCGCGATGTCGGCCGCGTCTGGCGTGTTTCGAGCGCACTCGAGTGCGGTATAGTCGGGATCAACACCGGACTGATCAGCACGGTGGTGGCGCCCTTTGGCGGCGTGAAGCAGTCCGGCGTGGGGCGCGAAGGCTCACGCTATGGCATCAACGAATATGTCGATCTCAAATACCTGTGCATGGGCGGCATCGCCTAGCGGCAGCCATCGGGCTGCAGATATACTCGGCGCTGCGAGATTTTATTTTGCCATGACTGGCGAGCACTGGTTTCCCGTGGAGCGGCGGCAACGGCCTTGTGGATCCGGTTCCTGGTCGGCCTGAAAGGTGCAACCCCCGCATCACCGCGCCGAACATGCAGGGTAACGGACGCCGCTCCATTTTTTTTCGGATCGCGTTTTTTATCGGATCAGGCCGCGATGGCCAGCCCCAACTCGCGTGCGACCGCAGGATGCACCACGGCACCGCGGACGATATTCAGGCCTGCGGCAAGTCCGGAATCCTCCGCCGTGGCCCGCTCCCAGCCCTTATCCGCCAGCGCTTTGACATAAGGCAACGTCGCGTTGTTGAGTGCGAAGGCGGAAGTGCGCGGCAAAGCGCCCGGCATGTTGGTGACGCAATAATGGATGACGCCATCGAGCACGTAGATCGGCGCTGCATGCGTCGTGGGTCGACTGGTCTGAAAGCAGCCGCCCTGATCGATGGCAATGTCGACCACGACCGAGCCCGGTCGCATGCGCCTGATCATGGCATGGGTCACGACCTTCGGTGCGGCAGCGCCTGGCAACAGCACCGCGCCGATCACCAGATCGGCATCGGCGATCGCCCGCTCGATCGTGTCGGCCGTGGAAAACAGCGTACGCACGGCCCCATGGAATTGACGGTCCAGTTCACGCAGGCGACGGATCGAGCGATCGATCGCGGTGACGTCGGCCCGCAGGCCGTGCGCCATCTCGATGGCATTGGTCCCGGCTACACCGGCCCCGATGACCACCACCTTGGCGGGCGTCACGCCGGGCACGCCGCCCAGCAGCACGCCGCGACCGCCGTTGCCCTGTTGCAGATACTGGGCACCGACCTGTATCGACATGCGCCCGGCCACCTCGCTCATCGGCATCAGCAAGGGCAGGGAGCCGTCGGCTGCGGTCACGGTCTCGTAGGCGATCGCGACGCATTGCGATTTGACCAGGGCCTCGGCCTGCGGGCGATCCGCCGCCAGGTGCAGGTACGTGAACAGCACCTGATCGCGCCGTAACCGGGCGCATTCGCCCAACTGCGGTTCCTTCACTTTGACGATCAGCTGCGAGTCGTTGAAAACGACATCGGCAGTGGGCGCGATCGCGGCACCGGCATTGCGGTAGTCCTCGTCGCTGCAGTCGATGCCCGCGCCGGCCCCGCTCTGCACCAGCACCTGGTGGCCGCCGGCGGTGAGTTCGCGCACCGCAGCGGGCACCAGCCCGACGCGATATTCATGGACCTTGATCTCTTTCGGGACGCCGATTTTCATTGCTGCTGCTCTCCAGATCGCGGGGCGGTTCTCAGGGCCTGATAAGCCATTGTGAACCCTCGCGGTGGCAGCCGATTGCAAATTGGACGACATTTTGGCACAAAAATGGCAGATTCTTGCGGCTGGATGATGTATGTTAAATTTATATGCACCTGGACCGCGCTGATCGCAAGATTCTCCGTGAGCTGCAGCGCGACGCCAGGCAGTCCAATGCGGCGCTTGCGGCGCATGTCGGCCTGTCGGAATCGGCCTGCCTGCGACGTGTGCGCCTGCTGGAGCAGGCCGGTGTCATCGAGCGCTACACCGCGATGCTCAACCCCACCAAGGTCGGCGTCACCGTCGGCTTCATCATCCGCATCACGCTGCGGGGCCAGACCGATCGCGATCTGGGCGCGTTCGAGCAGGCGGTGCAGGCGGTCGCGGAGGTCACCGAGTGCGATCTGACCACCGGCGAGTCGGACTACGTGCTGCGGGTGGTGGCGCGTGATGCCGCGGACTTCGAGCGCCTGCACAGCAAGGTCCTGACCAAGCTGCCCGGCGTGGCGCGCGTGGACTCGAGCTTCGTGCTGCGTTCTGTGGTCAAGAACGCCGGCCTGCCGATCGACGGCGGATAGTAACAAATGAAACCAGTGTATACTGCGCGCTGAACGGGGGCGCCGGGCTCCGCGATCATGGGGGCGCTGCATGGGCCAGGATCTCTACGATAATCCGCTGGGCACCGACGGTTTCGAATTCGTCGAATTCACCAGTCCCGACCCGATCGCACTGGGCAAGCAGTTCGAGGCCATGGGCTTCACCGCGGTGGCCCGCCACCGTTCCAAGAACGTGCTGCGCTACAAGCAGGGCGATATCGACTTCATCCTGAACATGGAGCCGCGCGGCCAGGCGGCCGAATTTCGCGGCGCCCACGGTCCATCGATCAATGCCATGGCGTTTCGCGTGCGCGACGCCGCCGCGGCGCTGCGGCTCGCGATCGAGCGCGGTGCCAAAGAAGCCAGCGGTTCGATCGGGCCGATGGAGCTGAACATTCCGGTCATAGAAGGCATCGGCGGCTCCTATCTGTACCTGGTCGATCGCTATGGCGCACAGGAGATCTACGACGTGGACTTCGTGGCCATTGCCGGGGCCGACGCCCGCGAACACTCCAGTGGTGCCGGGCTGACGTACATCGACCACCTGACCCATAACGTCAATCGCGGCAACATGAAGACCTGGGCGGACTTCTACCAGCGGGTATTCAACTTCCGCGAGATCCGCTACTTCGACATCGAGGGCCAGGCCACCGGCCTGATCTCCAAGGCCATGACGAGTCCGGATGGCAAGATCCGCATTCCACTGAACGAAAGCCAGGACGACAAATCACAGATCGAGGAATTCCTGCACGCCTACAAGGGCGAGGGCATCCAGCACGTGGCGCTCGGCACCGACGACATCTACGGCACGGTCGACCGCATGCGCGAGCGCGGCGTCAAATTTCAGGACACGCCCGATTCTTATTACGCGGCACTTGATCAGCGCGTCGCCGGCCACGGCGAGGAGCTCGCACGTCTGCGTGAGCGCCGCATCCTGCTGGACGGTGCGCCAACCCAGGGACAGGGACTGCTGCTGCAGATCTTCACGCAGAACGTGGTCGGCCCTTGCTTCTTCGAAATCATTCAGCGCAAGGGCAATGAGGGTTTTGGCGAAGGCAATTTCAAGGCGCTGTTCGAATCGCTGGAGCTCGATCAGGTGCGTCGCGGTGTGCTGTCACTCGACCCGGGGGCTGCGAAGGCGTCATGAGCAGCACGGTGGAACCGCGGGCGGGCGGCGCCGAGCACGGCGGCGCGCCGCAGGGCGACTCCGACCCGGGCGGCGCCGGGCTCTCGTACCAGAGCGGGTTCGGCAATTATTTCTCGAGCGCCGCGTTAGCCGGAGCCCTGCCGGAACACAATTCACCCCAGCGCTGTCCCTATGGGCTGTATGCCGAGCAGCTGTCCGGCACGGCATTCACCGCGCCGCGCGGCGCCAACCGGCATTCCTGGCTCTACCGGATCCGGCCAGCGGTGACGCATCGCCCGTTCCGGCCGCTGGCGCATGCGCACATCGGCGCCGGTTTTCCCGAGGCCGGCACACCGCCGAATCAGATGCGCTGGAGCGCGCTGCCGCTGCCGGCCGAGCCGACCGATTTTCTCGATGGCCTTGTCACCCTGGGCGGCAACGGCGATCCGCATGCGCAAACCGGCTGCGCGATCCACGTCTATGCCGCCAGCTGCTCGATGCGGCGGCGCGCGTTGTACAGCGCCGATGGCGAACTGCTGATCGTGCCGCAGCACGGGCGCCTGCTGCTCACGACCGAGCTGGGGCGGCTGGCGGTGGAGCCGCTGGAAATCGCGGTCATACCGCGCGGGCTGCGCTTTCGCGTCGAACTTCGCGACGCCGGCGCGCGCGGCTACGTATGTGAGAATTTTGGCGCCGCATTTCGTTTGCCGGACCTCGGCCCCATCGGCTCGAACGGGCTGGCCTGCGAGCGCGATTTTCGTACGCCTGTGGCCTGGTACGAGGACCGGGACGAACGGTATGAATTAATCGCGAAGTTCATGGGCCGGCTGTGGTCGGCGGACATGGATCACTCGCCCTTCGACGTCGTGGCCTGGCGCGGCAATCTGGCGCCTTACAAGTATGATCTGCGCCGCTTCAACACCATCGGTTCGATCAGCTTCGACCATCCGGATCCGTCGATCTTTCTGGTGCTGCAGTCCATCACCGACACACCGGGAGTCGACGGCGTGGACTTTGTCATCTTTCCGCCGCGCTGGCTTGCCATGGAGCATACGTTCCGGCCGCCGTGGTTTCATCGCAATATCGCCAGCGAATTCATGGGACTGATCGAGGGCAGGTACGACGCCAAGGCCGAAGGCTTCCTGCCCGGAGGGGCCTCGCTGCACAATTGCATGAGCGGCCACGGTCCGGATGCCGCGACGTTCGAGGCGGCGAGCCGCGCGGATACCACTCGACCCGAGCACGTCGCGGGCACGATGGCATTCATGTTCGAGACGCGATGCGTCATCCGGCCGACGCGCTATGCGCTGGAGTCGGCACTGTTGCAGCCGGATTATTCCGAATGCTGGCAGGGACTGCCGAAGCACTTCGATCCGCGGCAGCGCTGATCTTCTCGCCGGTGAGCCGTAATGGCACTGAATGAAACCCATGAGCCGCGACTGGACAGCTGGGTCGGCGCCGCCAACGCTCCCGGAACGGATTTTTCGATTCAGAATCTGCCGCTGGGCGTGTTCCGACGCGCCGGCAGCACCGAGGCCTATCGCGGCGGCGTGGCGATCGGGGATCAGATCCTGGATCTCGCGGCAGCTCTGAAGGCCGGCGTATTCAGCACCGCCGGCGTGGGCCCGGTGGCGGCTGCGGCGACAGCGGCGGCGGCCGCTGCAGTCCATCCGGTGCTGAACGAGCTCATGGCGGCCGGGCCGCAAGCCTGGTCGGCGCTGCGTCTCGCGCTATCGCGCGCGCTGCGATCGGGCTCGACGCAGCAGGCGGCGTTGGAACCGTGTCTGCTGCCGCAAGCCCAGGCGCAATACGCGCTGCCGGCGCACATCGGTGACTACACCGATTTCTATACCTCGATCCATCACGCCACCGCGGTCGGCCGTTTATTTCGTCCCGACCAGCCGCTGCTGCCCAACTACAAATGGCTGCCGATCGGCTACCACGGGCGCTGTTCCTCGATTGCGGTCTCCGGGCAGCAGTTGCCGCGACCCTGGGGGCAGATCCTGGCCCGCGGCGCCGCGACACCGACTCTCGGACCCAGCCAGCGGCTCGACTACGAGCTGGAACTCGGCGTGTTCATCGGCTCCGGCAACGCGCTGGGTACACCGATCGGCATCGAGGATGCCGAGTCGAATATCTTCGGCCTGTGCCTGCTCAACGACTGGTCGGCGCGCGACCTGCAGGCCTGGGAGTACCAGCCTCTCGGTCCGTTTCTCGGCAAGAACTTCGCCACCACGATTTCGCCGTGGATCGTGACGCTCGAGGCCATGGAGCCTTACCGCGTCCCCTGGACCCGCCCCGCCGAGGATCCGCAGCCGCTGGCCTACCTGGATTCGCCCGCTGTGCGCCGGCAAGGCGCCATCGACCTGCAACTCGAAGCCTGGCTGCAGACCGCGGCGATGCGCCGGGCAGGGCAGGCGCCCTGGCGCCTCTCGCACAGCAACTTCAGGCATGCGTACTGGAGCATTGCGCAGATGGTGGCGCATCACACCGTCAACGGCTGCAATCTGCAGCCCGGCGACCTGCTCGGCACCGGCACGCAGTCGGGACCGCAAGCCGGGGAGGCCGGATCGCTCTTGGAGTTATCGGCGGGCGGTACACACCCCCTGACATTGCCCGACGGCGAAACACGCCGCTTTCTGGAAGATGGCGACGAGGTGATCATGCGCGCATGGTGTGAGCGCACAGGCGCGGCGCGCGTCGGCTTCGGCGAGCTCACCGGCCGTGTGCTGGCGTGCAAGCCGCGGAGCTCGTAATCGCGATGCTCAGGCTCTACACGTACTTTCGCAGCTCGGCGGCCTTTCGCGTCCGCATCGCCCTCAACTACAAGCAGATCCAGTACCAGTCGATACCGGTGCACCTGCTGCGCGGCGGCGGCGAGCAGCACAGCGCGAGCTTCGGGGAGCGCAATTCCGCGCACCTGGTCCCGGTGCTCGAGGATGGCGCGCTGACGCTGACGCAGTCGCTTGCGATCATCGAATACCTGGAGGAGACGCACCCCACGCCGTCGTTATTGCCGCGCGAGCCGGGCGCGCGCGCCAGGGTGCGCGCGCTGGCGTTGAGCATCGCCTGCGATATCCATCCGCTCAATAACCTGCGGGTGCTGCGCTATCTCAAGGCACCGTTTGGAATCGACGAGGAGCGCCGCGGCGCATGGTCGCGCCATTGGATCGCGGTGGGCCTCGCCGCGCTCGAGCAGGAGCTGGCGCGCGCCGGTACGGCCGGGGACTATTGCCACGGCGATACGCCGACGCTGGCCGATTGTTGCCTGATACCTCAGGTGTTCAACGCCCAGCGCGTGGATTGTCCGCTCGATCCGTTTCCTGCCATCCGGCGCATCTATGAGCACTGCATGCAGCTGCAAGCCTTTGCGCGCGCGGCGCCGGCAGCTCAGAGTGACGCCGAGTAGCATGGCCAACAGACTACGTCTGCAGGATTACCTGCCGTATCGGCTCTCGGTCGCATCGAATGCGGTGTCGCGGCTCATTGCCCGGGCCTATGAGCGCCAGTTCGGTCTGAAGATCCCGCAGTGGCGCCTGCTCGCGGTGTTGGCCGACGAGGGGGCGCTGACGCAGCAGACGCTGTGCGGTCGCACGATCATGGACAAGGTGACGGTGATGCGCGCCGCGCAGGCACTGCTGCGCCGGCGCCTGGTCAAGCGATTGCCGAACGCCGAGGACGGACGTTCGCACCGGCTGGCGATGACGGTCACCGGAAGACGCCTGTACGATCGCATCGTGCCGCTGGCGCTGGCCTATGAAGCACAACTGCTGGCCGGCATCGAGCGCCGCGATATCGCCCGCTTCGACCGTCTGCTGCGGCAGCTTGAACAGGCGGCAACTACCCGCCGCCATTGATAAAATGGCGCGCCGGGGCGACATAAGTGCCGGTATTAATTCAGTTTAATCTCCAGGCCATTCCGCTTTAACCGCCCGGCCGTTACCCTGCCCGGGTGACAGCGCAACCACTGGTCGTGCGGGCATGCCGCGGGTGCCTGCTTTTTGGCTTGGCCCTGAGTCTTGGCGCCTGCAGCGTCGAGCCGGCCTATCACCGTCCGACGGTGGCGACGCCCGTGGCCTGGCAAAACGCACCGCCGGCGGGCGTGAGCGCCGACTGGCCGGCCGCCGACTGGTGGCATAGCTTTGGTTCGGCCCAGCTCGATGACTACATCGCGCGCGCCCAGGCCGCCAACAACGACATTGCCGCCGCGATCGCGCGCGTGCGCCAGGCGGATGCGCAGGCGCGTATCGCCGGCGCGGCGCTGCTGCCGACGCTCGATGCGGGCGCCTCAGCTTCCCGCCAGCGCCAGCTGGTCCCGACCGGCGGTGCGCCGATCACTTATACCGAGTACCAGCCGGCGTTGACGGCGAGCTACGAGCTGGATTTCTGGGGCAAGAATCGCGCGGCGCACGAAGCGGCCCTGGACACCGCCCAGGCCAGTCGCTACGACCGGGAGACCATCAAGCTCACGGTGCTGACCAGCGTCGCGCTGACTTATTTCGAGGTGCTCGAACAGCATGACCGGCTCGCTGTTGCGCAGGATGATCTCGCCAACGCACAGCAGGTGCTCACCGGACTGGAATTCGAGCAGACCGTAGGCACCGCCACCGCGCTGGACGTGGCGCAGCAGGCAACCACGGTGGCAACGCTGAATGCGTCGATTCCGCCGCTCGCACAGCAGCTGCAGCAGAACATCGATGCGCTCGCGATCCTGGTGGGCCAGGTGCCGGAATCGATCGACGTCGGCGACGGCAGCCTGAAGCAACTCACGCTGCCGCCGATCACGGCCGGCCTGCCCTCGGAGCTGCTGGCGCGGCGGCCGGACGTGGCCGAGGCCGAAGCGCAGCTGAGGTCGGCCAATGCGAATATCGGCGTGGCGCGGGCCGCGTATTTTCCGAGCATCGATCTGACGGCGAGCGGCGGCTACGCCAGCACCGCGCTGGGCACGCTGCTGCTGCCGCAGAGCCGGGTGTTCGCACTCACGGCGGCGGCCACCGAGACTATCTTCGACGCCGGCGCGCGCCGCGGCCAGGTTGAATACTCGCGGGCGCGCTATGCCGAGCTGCTGTCGGATTATCATAAGACCGTGCTGACGGCTCTCGGCAACGTCGAGGACGCGCTGGTCGCCGTGCAGCAGACGTCGGAGCAGGAGTTGCGCCAGCAGATCGCGGTGGACAAGGCGCGGCGCGCCTTCGAGTTCTCGCAGCTGCAGATGCAGGCGGGCACCATCAACGTGCTGACGATGCTGAATACCGAAGCGGCGCTGTTTACGGCTCAGGACACTCTGGTGCAGGTGAAATATCAGCGCCTGCAGGCTCTGGTGAACCTGTATCAGGCCCTGGGCGGCGGCTGGCGCCAGGTACGGGCGGATCAATGAGCGGCCTTATCGACAGCGCGACCAGCGCCCGGCATCGGCGTCTGCTGCTCGGCGCCGCTGCGGGGCTGGTGGTAGTACTCGGCTGGGCGTGGCTGTCGCGCGAGCCGGCCACGGCCGCGGGGCCTGCTGCCGGTCCGCCCGCGGTCGCGGTCGAAACAGCAGTGGCTGCGCGTCGTGATGTGCCGGTCTACCTGGAAGGGCTCGGCAACGTCCAGGCCTTTTATACCGCGAAGATCACGGCGCGCGTCGACGGCCAGCTGGAGCGCGTCGGCTTCGTCGAGGGTCAGGTGGTCAAGAAAGGCGATCTGCTGGCGCAAATCGATCCGCGGCCGCTGCAGGCCGCGCTCGATCAGGCGACCGGCATGCAGGCCAAGGACGCCGCACAGCTGGAGAGCGCCAAGCGCGATCTGCAGCGCTACATGGTGCTCGCACCGCAGAACCTGACCAGCCAGCAGGTGCTCGATACACAGCGCGCGCTGGTGGCGCAGCTGCAGGCGCAGCTTCAGGTCGATCAGGGGGCGATCGACAATGCACGTACGCAGCTCGCTTATGCGAGCATCACCGCACCCTTCTCGGGCCGCACCGGCATCCGCCTGGTAGACCCCGGCAACATCGTCCACGCCAGCGACACCACCGGCATCGTCGTGGTGACGCAAATGCAGCCGATATCGATCGTATTCACGCTGCCCGAGGAAGCGGTGCTGCAGATCAACCAGGCGCTGGCCGCGGGCGAAGTCGGCGTGACGGCGCTGTCGCGCGATGACCGCACGCAGCTCGACACCGGTACGCTGACCCTGATCGACAACATGATCGATCCCACGACCGGCACGGTGCGCCTGAAGGCGACCTTTCCGAACGCGCGCAATGCGCTGTGGCCGGGCCAGTTCGTGAACGTGCGGGTGCTGCTGCACCAGCGGCGCGACGCGGTGACGCTGCCTACGGTCGCGGTGGAGCGCGGACCCGACGGCCTGTTCACTTACGTCGTCAAAGCCGATTCCACGGTCGAGGCGCGGCCCATCCAGACCGCTGAAGTCAGCGAGGGTGTCACGGTCGTGACCGAGGGACTGCAGGCCGGCGAGCGCGTCGTGACGACCAATCAATATCGGCTGCAGCCCGGTGCGCACGTGCGCACGGTGGCTGCGGCCAATGCGCCGGTCACGCTTGCGCCTCAGGGGTCATCCCAGCAGCCCGCCGACACCCAGGGCTCCAAGGTCGCGCACCGCCTGGCGCCATGAACATCTCCGAGCCCTTCGTCCGGCGGCCGATCGCGACCTCGCTGCTGATGGGAGGCATTCTCCTGATCGGCATCGTCGCCTGGCCGATGCTGCCGGTGGCCCCCCTGCCGCAAGTGGATTTTCCGACCATCGTCGTGACCGCGCAGCTCCCCGGAGCGAGCCCCGAGACCATGGCTTCGTCGGTGGCGACGCCGCTGGAATACCAGTTCGCGCAGATTCCCGGCCTGTCGCAGATGACCTCCACCAGCGTGCTCGGCACCGCGCAGATCACCATGCAGTTCGGCCTCGATCGCAGCATCAATGCCGCCGCTCAGGATATCCAGACGGCCATCGATGCCGCCGGCGGCCAGCTGCCGAAGAACCTGCCGAGCCCACCTACCTACAAGAAGGTCAACCCGGCCGATTCGCCGATTCTGATACTCGCGGTGCACTCCGACGTGCTGCCGCTGACCGCCGTCGACGACTACTGCGAGAACGTGATCGCGCAGCGCCTGTCGCAGATTTCCGGGGTCGCATCGGTGACGATCGGCGGCCAGCAGAAGCCCGCGGTGCGCGTGCAGGTGGATCCGGCCAAGATCGCCGCCCTCGGCATCCAGCTCGAAGACGTGGCCAGCGTGATCAGCGTGGCCACGGTCGATGCACCCAAGGGCTCGATCAACGGCGAGCTGCACAGTTTCGCCATCTACGATAATGACCAGCTGCTGCAGGCCGCCCCCTGGAACGACGTGGTCGTTGCCTACAAGAACGGCGCACCGGTGCGAATCCGCGACATCGGCGTTGCGGTCGATGCCGCCGAAAACAATCAGATGCTGGGCTGGCAGAACGACAAGTACGGCATATTGCTGCTGGTCTTCAAGCAGGCCGGCGCGAATGTCATCGACGTCGTGGCCAACGTCAAGCGCCAGCTGCCGCAGATGCTGCTGTCCGTGCCGCCCTCGATCAAGGTGGACGAGGTCGTCAATCGCACCACGACCATCCAGGCCTCGGTGCACGACGTGGAGTTCACGCTGATGCTGACGATCGCGCTGGTCGTCATGGTGATCTTTCTGTTCCTGCGCACCGCCTGGGCCACGATCATACCCGGGGTCACCGTGCCGTTGTCGCTGCTGGGCACGGCGGCGCTGATGTACGTGGTCGGTTACAGCCTCGATAACCTGTCGCTGATGGCCCTGACGATCGCGGTCGGTTTCGTGGTGGACGATGCGATCGTGATGCTGGAGAACATCTACCGGCACATCGAGGACGGCATGACGCCGATGGAGGCGACGCTCAAGGGCTCGCGCGAGATCGGCTTCACCATCCTGTCGATCAGCATCTCGCTGGTGGCGGTGTTCATCCCGCTGCTGCTGATGGGCGGCATCGTCGGCCGGCTGTTCCGCGAGTTCGCGGTCACGGTCACGATGACGATTGCGGTGTCGGCTTTCGTCGCGCTGACGCTGTCGCCGACCATGTGCGCGCTGTTCCTGCGCAATGAAAAACACGCCCAGCATGGGCGGCTGTACCTCGCGATCGAGGCCGGGTTCGACCGCATGCTGGCGCTCTATACGCGTGGACTGGACTTCGTGCTGCGCCATCAGCGTCCCACGCTGATGACGTTCGTGGCGACCGTGGCGCTCACGGTGGTGCTGTACGTACTGATACCGAAGGGTTTCTTCCCGCAGCAGGATACCGGCATCATCGTCGGTCTGTCGGACGCACCGGAGGACATCTCGTTCGGCGAAATGGTCCGGCGCGAGCACCTGCTGACGGATGTCCTGGCGCACGATCCGGACATTCAGAGCTGGGCCACGGCCATCGGCGGCAGCCGCTCGCTCAACAATGGCTTCGTGGCCATCAGCCTCAAGCCGCGCGATCAGCGCGCCTACACCGCCGATCAGGTCATCGCGCGATTGCGGCGCGAGATTGCCCGCGTTCCAGGCGCGACGATCTACCTGCAGGCCGCGCAGGATCTGAACGTCGGCGGCCGCCTGGCACGCACGCAGTATCAATACACGCTGCAGGACGCGGACCTGAGTGAACTCAATGAGTGGGCGCCGCGACTGCTGGCGCAGCTGCAGAAGCTGCCGATGCTGCGCGATGTGACCTCGGATCAGCAGACCGACAGCTCAATGTTGTCGCTGACCATCGATCGCGATCAGGCCGCGCGTTTCGGTATCCAGCCATCGCTGATCGATCAGACCCTGGACGATGCCTTTGGCCAGCGCCAGGTGACGCAGTATTTCACCCAGCTCAACGCCTACCATGTGATCCTGGAGATCACCCCGGCGCTGCAGGCCGACCCCCAGTCGCTGTCGAAGATCTACGTCAAGTCACCGGTCACCGGCCAGATGGTACCGCTGTCGACCTTTGTCAAGTTCGACACGCAGCATGTGACCTTCCTGTCGATCAATCATCAGGGTCAATTCCCGGCGGTGACGCTGTCGTTCAATCTGGGACCCGGCGCGGCGCTCGGCGATGCGGTCGACGCCATCAACAAGGTGACGGCATCGATCCGCATGCCGTCGCAGATTACCGGGAGTTTCCAGGGTACGGCGCAGGCGTTTCAAAGCTCGCTCAAGTCCCAGCCGTATCTGATCCTGGGGGCGCTGGTCGTGGTCTACATCATTCTCGGCATGCTGTACGAGAGCTACATCCACCCGCTGACGATCCTGTCGACGCTGCCCTCGGCCGGCGTCGGCGCACTGCTGGTGCTGCTGCTGTTTCATTTCGATCTGTCGGTGATCGCGCTGATCGGCATCATTCTGCTGATCGGCATCGTCAAGAAGAATGGCATCATGATGGTGGATTTTGCGATCCAGGCCGAGCGCGAGCAGCATCTGTCGCCGGAAGCGTCGATCCGCCAGGCGTGCCTGCTGCGCTTCCGGCCGATCATGATGACGACCATGGCGGCGCTGCTCGGTGCGTTGCCCCTGATGCTCGAGCGCGGCACCGGCTCGGAGCTGCGCCAGCCGCTCGGCTATACCATGGTCGGTGGCCTGATCCTGAGTCAGGCCCTGACGCTGTTCACGACGCCGGTGATCTATCTGTTCCTCGACCAGTTTACCGGTCAACGGCGGCATGCGCATGCCGCCGAGGTGGCCGGCGTCAGCCGCGCAGCGGTGGTCCAGGGGGTCTCATGAAGGTACTGCTGGTCGAGGACAATGAGCGCGTGACCCAGTTTGTGGTCAAGGGCCTGCAGGAGGCCGGTCATACCGCCGATCACGCGGCCAACGGCCGTGACGGCATGTTTCTGGCCGCCAGCGAGCCCTACGATGTCATCGTCATGGATCGCATGCTGCCGGGCGACATCGATGGACTGGCGATCATCGAAGCTCTGCGCAAGTCGGGCAAGCGCACGCCAATCCTGATCCTGAGCGCGTTGTCGGATGTCGATGAGCGTATTCGCGGTCTGCGCGCCGGTGGCGACGACTACCTGACCAAGCCGTTCGCGTTCGGCGAGCTGCTGGCGCGCCTCGACGCGCTGACCCGGCGCGCCCAGGGCGAAAGCGCGCAGACCAAACTCGAGGTGGCCGATCTGCGCGTGGACCTGCTGACGCGCAAGGTCACACGCGGCAGCCGCAGCCTCACGCTGCAGCCGCGCGAGTTCAAGCTGCTCGAGTATCTGATGCGGCATGCCGACCAGGTGGTCACGCGCACCATGCTGCTCGAGAATGTCTGGGACTATCATTTCGATCCGCAGACCAACGTGGTTGACGTGCACATCAGCAAGCTGCGGCAGAAGATCGACGCCGACTTCGAGCGGCCGCTGCTGCGCACCGTGCGCAACGCCGGTTACACTCTGACATCACATGACCGATAATCGCATCCCATGAAGTTTCTGCGCTCCTCCGCCCTGACGCTCGCGGTTGGCTACATTGGTCTGGGGCTCGCGGCGCTGGCGCTGTTCGCCGCGCCGCTCTGGTATGCCTGGCGGGTGACGATCCAGGAGGGCCGCAACGAGATTCTGCAATCCGATGCATTGCGCCTGACCGAAGTGTTCCGCCGCGAAGGGGCACAGGGTTTGATCAGCTACGTCAATACGCGCGTCGGCATGCAGATCGCAGGCGAGCGGCTGTTGCTCGTGGCCGACGCCGCGCTCAATCCGTTGGCCGGCAATCTAACGGCTTGGCCCGCGAGTGTGCCGGCGAATCCTGGCACCTATATCGTCAAGGTCGAGTTGGACAGTCGCAGGACAGATGTCCGTCGGGTGACGGATGTCGCGCTAGTGCATGCGATCCTGCCCGGCGGCTATCACCTGATCGTGGGCCGCGACACGGAGCGGTACCTGCCGCTGGAGCGGCGTTTCTGGTACGCGCTGGCCGGCGCCGTCGCCATCCTGTCGGTACTCGGCACCTTCGGCGGCATCCTGATCCGGCGTGCATTGATGGCGCGCATCCATGGTATAGGCCAGACCATCTCGGCGATCATTCAGGGCGATTTGAGCCAACGGCTGCCCACGCATCACAGCGGCGACGAGCTGAACACGCTGTCGCGGACCATCAACGGCATGCTCGATCAGATCGAGCAGTTGATCGACGGCATACGCAATGTCTCCAATTCGATCGCGCACGATCTGCGCACGCCGCTGGCGGAGCTGCGCTCGCGCCTGGAGGTACTGGCGCTCACGAAGCCTGCGGCGGAGCATACCTTCGCCGAGATCGACGCCGCGGTGGCCGATGTCGATGGAGTCATACGCATCTTCAATGCGCTGCTGCGGCTGGCGGAGATCGACACTGGCCTGCGCCGCTCCGGCTTCGTGCCGGTGGATCTGGCCGCGATCGCCGCCGCGGCGGTCGAGTTTTATCAACCTGCGGCCGAGCTCAGGGGTACGGCCCTGTCGCTGGAGATTCGCGGCCCGGCCCCGATTCGCGGCGATCCGGTATTGCTGGCCCAGGCGCTCGGCAACCTGATCGACAATGCACTCAAGTACACCCCCGGCGACGGCACGATTACGGTCGCAGTGCGGCGCGCCGGCGATAGCAGCGTCGAGATCGTGGTCGCGGACAGCGGCCCTGGCATTCCGGATGCGGAAAAATCCAAGGCGGTGGAGCGCTTTTACCGCGGCGATGCCAGCCGCTGCACGCCTGGGGTGGGCTTAGGACTCAGCCTGGTGGACGCGGTGGCCCGGTTGCACGGCAGCGAGCTCATACTGGAGGACAATCATCCCGGCTTGCGGGCGCGCATGGTTATGACACAGGATACGCGCCAGATCACGCGCGTCGCGCGTGCCACTAGCGAAGAAGGAGAGCTTCAACATGAGCCTGTCTATCCATGATGCCTCGGTTCCAGTCCTGGCGCGCGCACTTACCAACCTGGCGGGGGTGCTCGAGAAGGGCCGGCTGTACGCCGAAAGCGAGAAGGTAGACCCCGCGATACTACTGGGCATGCGCCTGTACCCGAACATGTTCGCGTTCGCGCGCCAGGTGCAGGTCGTCTCCGATACCGCCAAGGGCGGCATCGCGCGGCTGGCCACGGTGGAGATCCCGAAATACGCCGATACCGAGTCGAGCTTTGGGGAACTCAAGGAGCGGGTCGACAAGACCCTGAAATTCGTCGAGGGCTTCGAGCCGCGCCAGCTGGAGGCGGCGGAGAGTCGTGCGATCGTGTTGCAGTTCCCGACCAACACCCTGAAATTCAAGAACGGCTGGGACTATCTGGACTCATTTGTGCTGCCGAACGTCTACTTCCACAGCGCGATGGCCTACGGCATCCTCCGGCATGCCGGGGTCAAGCTCGGCAAGAGCGATTTCCTGGGCAGCATCGGCACTGGCTGAGCCGATCGTGTATGACTCAGCGATCTACGTACCCGGCCACAACGGTCTCGTAGGCTCCGCCATCGTACGCCGGCTGCGTGCCGACGGCGCGAGCCGCCTGCTGCTGCGCACGCACGATGAGCTCGATCTGCGGCGCCAGGCCGATGTCGAGCGCTTCTTCGCCGAGCAGCGGCCACAATATGTGTTCCTGGCGGCGGCGAAGGTCGGCGGCATCGAGGCCAATCGCAGCCACCCGGCGCAGTTCCTGCGCGACAATCTGCAGATCCAGACCAACATCATCGACGCGGCGTACCGCTACGGCACCCGCAAGCTGCTGTTCCTCGGTTCCAGCTGCATCTATCCGCGGCTCGCGCCCCAGCCGATGGCCGAAGACAGCCTGCTCACCGGGCCGCTCGAACCCACCAATGAGTGGTACGCGATCGCCAAGATTGCGGGCTTGAAGATGTGCCAGGCCTATCGGCGCGAATTCCAATTCGACGCCATTTGCGCCATGCCGACCAATCTGTATGGACCCGGCGACAATTTCAGTCTGGTCGACTCCCATGTGCTGCCGGCGCTAATGCGAAAATGCCACGATGCCACGGTGCGGCACGCCGAAGCCGTCGAGGTCTGGGGCAGCGGCACGCCGCGTCGCGAGTTCCTGCACGTGGACGACCTGGCCGACGCCTGCAGCTACCTGATGCGCGCCTATAGTGATGAGGCCCCGATCAACGTCGGCTGGGGCCGCGACATCAGCATTGCCGAGCTGGCGCGACTGGTTGCCGATACGGTTGGCTTTAAAGGTGAGCTGCGCTTCGATCCATCCAAGCCCGACGGCACGCCGCGCAAGCTCCTGGATACCTCGCGCCTGACCGCCCTGGGCTGGCAGCCGAAAATTGCGCTCGATGCCGGCCTGGCTTCTACTTACGACTGGTTTCGCGCCCACCAGGAGCAGCTGCGCCGTTAGGTGCGCGCGTCAGTGACTCTCGCCGGGTTCGAGTTTGGCATTGAGCGAAATGTCGGCGCGCAGCAGGCGTGAGACTGGACAGTTGGCCTTGGCGTCGGCCGCGATCTGCGCGAATTTCTCCGCGCTGATGCCGGGCACCCAGGCTTCGTTCTCGAGATGCACGCTGCTGATCGTCCAGTTGCCGCCGACCAGTTCCAGGGCTACGGTCGCCTGCGTCGCCAGGCGTTTCGGCGTGAAGCCGGCTTTGCCGAGACTGGCCGACAGCGCCATGGTGAAGCACCCGGCGTGGGCCGCGGCAATCAGTTCTTCCGGGTTGGTGCCGTGCGCGGCCTCGAAGCGTGTCGCAAAACTGTAGGGCGTGTCCTTGAGTACCCCGCTGTGGGTCGCGAGTGCGCCGTGGCCGCTCTTGAGATCGCCGGACCAGATGGCGGAGGCGGTTCGCTTCATATACATGCTCCTGAAATCACGCGCGGCGGCTATTGTCGCAGCCGACTCTACTGCTAGAGTCAGCGGAACGCCAAGGGTGATGCGATGGATGAACCGAACTGGCTGCTGTGGGCGCGAGAACTGCAGGCCATTGCGCAAACCGGGCTGACCTTTTCCGGCGACAGATACGATATCGAGCGCTATCAGCGGCTTCGTGCGATCGCGGTGGCAATGCTTGCCTCAGGGTCCGGCACCCCGGGCGAGCGCATCAGTGCGCTGTTCGAGCAGGACCTGGGCTATCCAACGCCCAAGGTGGATGTGCGTGGAGCGGTGTTCCGCGACGAGCGGATCCTGCTGGTGCGGGAGATCAGCGATGGCCGGTGGACGCTGCCGGGAGGCTGGGCGGACGTCAACCAGTCCGCCAAGGAATGCGTGGAGCGTGAGATCCTGGAAGAATCCGGGTTTCAGGCGCGGGCACTGAAGCTCGCCGCGGTTTGGGATTACCGGCGGCAGGGGCACGTTTACAGCCACCCTTACTCTATATATAAGCTCTTTTTCATCTGCGAGCTGACCGGCGGGGCGGCCAGTCCGAGCCTGGAGACCAGCGCGGTGGAGTTTTTCCAGCCCGATCGGCTGCCGGAACTGTCGCTCGGGCGTGTGACGCCGGCGCAGATTGAGCGTATGTACGCGCATCGGCGCAACCCTGAACTGATGACGGACTTCGATTGATGCGCGGTCTCAAACTGGCTGCCACGCGCGGTATCGCGGATCATACCGCGGCGATGAATAGCGAAATGCTGCGCCGCTGCTCGCGGATCGTCTGCTGGCCGCTGCTGCTGCTGGCAGCGGCACTGCCGACGCCGCCAGCCTTTGCCGCCGCCGCGGCAGCCAACTGCGCCGTCAACTGTCCAGCGCCAGCGCCGACGATGGCGCCGGTTCCGAAACCGCCCGCCGTACCGCGGTATCTGCTGGCGTCGCAGATCGATCTCATCGGGCTGTTGCCGCCACCACCAGCGGCGGATTCGCCGGCGCAGCAAGCCGACCTGCAGGCGGTGCTCGAGGCGCAGCGTGCGGCCCGAGCCGACGGCACGCTCGCGCATGCGGTCGCTGACGCGGAGGCGAACTGCGGACGTTTCTCGGACGTGCTCGGCGACGCGCTGACGTCGACGGCCAATCCCCGGCTGCTCGCGTTCCTGAACCAGGCGGCGCGTGAAGGCGCGTCGATCGCGGGACCGGCGAAGCAATACTGGAAGCGGACCCGGCCATATGCCTACAGCAGCGAGGTCGAGCCTCTGGGCGACATGTCGCCCGATTGGAAGGCGGTACCCCGGATGGACACCGGCGGTCGCGCCATGGCGGACATGAAAAACGGCGCCAACGACCTGGCGCACTCTTCGTACCCGAGCGGCCACGCCACTTTCGGCACCGTGTGCGCGATTCTGCTGGCCGACATGGTGCCGGAGAAGCGCGAGGCGCTGTTTGCGCGCAGCCGCGACTTTGCCCACTCCAGACTGGTGGTCGGCGCGCATTTTCCGACGGACCTTGCGGCCGGGCAAATCGCGGGGACGCTGGCGGCGCAACTGCTGCTGCAGAATGTCAGTTTCCAGCGCGACCTGGCGGAAGCGCGATCGAATCTGCGCGTCGCGCTCGGTTTACCGGCCGAAGCGCCTGATCTTGAACCCGAGCCGGCATACACCAAGTAAAGCTTAAGCGACGCCCGGCGCCGTCGCGCCCCGCAAGCTGAGCGCCGGCCGCTGGCCGGAGCAAACTAGGCGGCGCGTGCTACGGTTGCCGGCCGGTGCGGCACAGGCAGTTCGCGATTGGCGTCAGTCCAATGCCACAGCTCGAGTTCGCCGGTGCGGGTTTCGATCAGGGCCGAGCAGCTGTCGACCCAGTCGCCGTCGTTGCAGTAGAGCACTCCGCCGATCTCGCGCATCTCGGCCCGGTGGATATGACCGCAGACGATGCCATCCAGGCCGCGACGCTGCGCGGCGTGCGCGGCGGCGGATTCGAAGCTGCGCACGTAATCCATCGCATTGCCGACGCGACTCTTGAGATATCCCGCAAGCGACCAGTAGCCATAGCCAAATCGGTGACGCAGCGCATTGAGGCCGCGATTCAGGCCCAGCACGACGTCATAAAGACCTGAGCCCAGGGCGGTGAGCCAGCCGCTGCATTGCACCGCGCCGTCGAATTCGTCGCCGTGCATCACCAGCAGCTGCAGGCCGCGCAGCGTCTTATGAACGTATTCGCGGTGCATCTCCAGCTTGCCGAAGCTGATGCCGCCGACCTGCCGGAATTGCTCGTCGTGGTTGCCGGGCACGTAGATTACGCGCGTGCCGTGCTTGGTCTTGCCGAGAATCGTGCGCAGCACGTCACTGTGCGACTGCGGCCAGTAAAAGCTGCGGCGCAGGCTCCAGATATCGACGATGTCACCGACCAGGATCAGCTCGTCGGATTGCACCCGGCGCAGAAAGTCGAGCACCAGGTCCGCACGGCAGTCGCGCGTGCCCAGATGAATATCGGAGATGAACGCAGTGCGTACCTGAATTGCCGGTCGAGGGCCAGAGTCCATGAAAGCCTCGCTTCAGTCCTGGAGCCGGGTACATAGTCTCGAGCACAGGAATGACAATTCCGTTGCATTCCAGTGAATTAGCCATGAACGCTCATGACACATGGCAAATCCTGGGCGTAAGCGCCAGAAATCAGCTATCTAATTGAGCGGAGCGCTGCCGCCAAGGGCCTGAAACAGCGCTGCGCTATCCACATAGCGATTCGTTCTGGCCTGCGCGCGGCCGACGAGCGCCTGCTGATAGGTCTGCTGCGCAGCGAGTAGCGACAGGTAGCTCACCGCGCCGAGCTCATATTGTCGTTGGGCAATGTCGAGGCTTGTCTCGGACAGTGTGGCCGCACGGTCTGCGGCCCGTACGGCGTCGGCATCGGCGGTCAGGGCACGCAGGGCATCAGCCACATTCTGGAACGCCGTGAGTACGGTCGCGCGGTACTGTGCGCCGGCCTGGTCGAGCGCTGCACGCGCGGCGCGCTCGCGATGCAGCAGGGTGCCGCCGGCGAACAGGGTCTGCGACAGGCTTGCCCCCGCTGACCAGAACTCGCTCTGGGCGGAAAATATCTGCGCCGTCTGCGTCGCCACGGTGCCCAGGCTGCCGCTCAGCGTGATCTGCGGCAGCATGTTGGCAATCGCGACGCCGACGTTGGCCGTTGCCGCATGCAGTTGCGCTTCGGCCGCGCGCACATCCGGGCGTCGTTCGACCAGCCTTGAAGGCACGCCGAGTGGAATCGTCGCCGGCAGCGTGATCGCATCGAGCTCGAATTGCGAGGAGGGCGCATCGCTCGGCAAATGTCCTGTCAGCACGGCCAGCATGTCACGCTGCTGGTCGAGTGCCTTGCGCAGCGGCGGCAGGCTGGTTTCAAGCTGCGCCAGCGACGCTTCCTGGGCGAGCGCGTCGGCTTCGGCGATGGCGCCGAGCGTGAGCTGGCGGTGCATGACCTGGAGCGATTCGCGTTCGATGTCGATGATCTGGCGCGTGGCCGCGATCTGGGCACGCAGCCCCGCTTCCTGTATGGCCCCGGTAACGACGTTCGCGGCGAGCGTCAGGTAAGCCGCATCGTATTCGTCGCGGCTGGCATCGGCAGTAGCCTGCAGCGATTCCACCTGGCGGCGGTTGGCGCCAAACAGGTCAGGCACGAACGACACGCTGACCTGGGGGGTGTAGAGATTGAATATCGGCGCTCCAGAGCTCAGCGTCGGCGCGAGTACCTGCACGGCATTTCGATTTCGGCTGGCGTCGCCGCTCAGCTGGACTTGTGGAAAGTAGGCACCGCGGCCCGCAGCGACATTTTCCTGCGCCTGGCGCAGCGCCGCTTCCGCTGCCTGCACGTTTGGATTGGCGTGCAGTGCTTCGGCAACCAGTGCATCCAGCGAGGGCGAGCCGAACTCGTGCCACCACTGTGCCGGCGGCTCCTGTCCGGCGACGAGCGTCTGCGTGCCACCGTCGTTCGATGACGTGCTGCCATCGTTCGTTGCCGTGCCACCATCGGTGGCGGCGCTGCTCAAGACCGTCGGCTGCGCCTGGGCGGTGTAGGTGTCGGCCGTCGGTTCCGCGGGTCGGTGAAAGTTGGGGCCGACCGCGCACGCGGTCAACGCGATCGCGCAGCTGCATGTCGTGGCGGCGAGTCCGGGGCGGCGCGGCGGCATCAGGCGGTGCATCACACGCCTCCGGCGGCCGGGCCGCGCGAATCATGGGTGGGGATGGTGTCGCGCGAGGAGAATTTATCGATCAACACCGGCATGACAAGCAGGATCAGCAGCGGGGCGAACAGCATGCCGCCCACCACCACCAGCGCCAGCGGACGCTGAACCTGCGAACCGATGCCGGTCGACAGTGCCGCCGGAATCAGCCCGACGCAGGCGACGATGCAGGTCATCATTACCGGCCGGAACTGCGTCCGGCACGTGGAGCGGATGGCGCTGCGCCGGTCGGCGCCAAATGCCAGGCTCAGGTTGTAGTACGAGATCACGAGAATGCCGTCCATCGCCGCGATGCCGAACAGCGCCACGAAGCCGATGGCCGCCGAGACGCTGAACGGTGTACCGGTGATGTACAGGGCGAAGATGCCGCCGACGAGCGCCATCGGGATCACGCTGGCGGCCAGCAGTACGTCACCCAGGGAGCCGAAATTGAGGAACAGCAAGACGCAGATCAGGAGAATCGCGATCGGCACCACGATGCCGAGACGCCCCAGCGCGTCCTGCAGATTGCCGAATTCGCCGACCCATTCGAGGCGATAGCCGCCGGGGATCAGGACCTCCGAGTCAACGCGGCGCTGCGCTTCCAGCACCGCGGTGCCCAGATCACGGCCGCGAACGCTGAACTTGATCGGCACGTAGCGTTGCTGCTGCTCGCGATAGATGAAGGATGCGCCCGACACCAGGTGCACGTCAGCGACATCGGCGAGTGCCACATCCACGGCCGCGCCAGCCGCCGCATTCGGCGCCGCGATGGGAATACGGCGGATTGCCTCCAGGCTCTGGCGGTATGGGGCGGCGAGTCGCACGATGATGGGGTAATGCCGATCGCTGCCTTGCTCGTACAGATCGCCCGGTGACTGGCCGCCGATCGCGGCCTGCACCACGCTGTTCACGTCACCCGGCGCGAGCCCATAGCGCGCCGCGCGTTCCCGGTCGACGTCGATGCTGATGGTCGGCTGCCCGAGGGAGCGCAGCACCGCCAGATCGGTGATGCCGGGTACCTCGGCCAATACCTTGGCGATCTTGTTGGCGGTGTCCTCCAGCGTCTGCAGATCGTTGCCGTAGACCTTGACCGAATTCTCGCCCTTGACGCCGGAGGCTGCCTCCTCCACGTTATCCTCGATATATTGCGAGAAGTTGAACTCGACACCCGGGAATTGCTGCTCGAGATCCGCGGTCATCTGCTCGGTCAGTTCGTCCTTGGTCAGTCCGTGGGGCCAGGTTTCGAACGGCTTGAGTGGCACGAAGAACTCGGCATTGAAGAAGCCCGTGGCATCGGTGCCGTCGTCCGGACGACCGTGCTGCGAGACCACGGTAGCGACTTCCGGATACGAGGCCATGAGCCTGCGCATCTGATTGACATAGCCGTTACCTTCCTCGATCGAGATCGAACTCGGCAGCGTCGCGCGTATCCAGAAATTGCCTTCTTCCAGCTTCGGCAGGAATTCCAGGCCCAGGGTGCGCATAGCCAGCACCGCCAGCAGCAGCACCAGCGTCGCCGCCCCCAGGGTCAGGATGCGGTTGCTCAGGGCGAACTCGACCGCCGGCTCGTACTGGCGGCGCAGCCACGCGACGGCGCGCGTCTCGGAATCGTTGACCTTCTCGGTCAGCAGCAGCGCACTGAGCGCGGGCGCAATCGTGAAAGTGGCGATCAGGCCGCCTGCGATCGCGTAGCCATAGGTCTTGGCCATGGGACCGAAGATGTGGCCCTCGATGCCAGACAGCGTGAACAGCGGCACGAAGCCGGCGATGATGATCGCGGCCGCAAAGAATATCGAACGGCTGACCTCGGCCGCAGCGGTGGCGATGATGGCAAATCTGCCGCTAAAACCGCTCGGCACACGCATGTGATCCAGGGGCGAGGCGCCCCTGCCTCGGTGACCAGCGGCCAGCGCGAGGTGCCGAAAGATGTTTTCAACCATGATGACCGTCGCATCGACCACCAGGCCGAAGTCGATCGCGCCGACCGACAGCAGATTCGCGGATTCGCCGCGCATTACCATCAGGCCGATGGCGAAGGACAGTGCGAACGGAATCGTCGTAGCGACAATGATGGCGCTGCGCAGGTTGCCGAGAAACAGCCAC
>Ga0302314_10003553_pt1 | contig 28696 bp, 35 predicted proteins | sample III_Palsa_N2_3_FD_200533 | JGI IMG/M metagenome (GOLD analysis project Ga0302314, IMG submission 200533) | Peat permafrost microbial communities from Stordalen Mire near Abisko, Sweden - III_Palsa_N2_3 | ecosystem: Environmental > Terrestrial > Soil > Palsa > Peat permafrost | place: Sweden...
AACCGCCAGACGCGTAGATGGAAAGCGTCACCGAGGCCCACTGCATGCCTTCCGAACGTCAGCTCGATCCCGGCGCGCTTGGCGACCACATCGATCGGCTATATCGCGCGGCGTGGGGCCTGTGTGGATCGCGGGAGGAAGCGGAGGACCTCGTGCAAGAGACACTTACGCTAGTGCTGCGCAAGCCCCGAATCCTTCGCTCCGAGAACGACCTCGGGTATCTCGTTCGCGTGCTGCGGAACACGTTTGTGAGTTCGCGGCGAACGGCGGGCGCGATCATCACCGGCACTCCCACCCAGCAAGGAACCTCCACCTTCACCGTCCAAGGCACCAACGGAATCGGGCAGCCGCTACAAGGGACCTACAGCATCACCGTAGGCCGTGGGGCCTGATGTGCCCTACGAACTAGTGACCAATCGCGCCGCCGCCGGCAATCCGGGCAAGCCCAAGCTGCCAACGCCTTCTGCGGGCTGGACGGGTACGACGGTGCGTCTGTTGTTCGGGCTGATCTGGGCGATCGACGCCGTCCTGAAGTGGCTGCCCGGGTATCGCCACGACTACCTCAGCAACCTGAAATCGGTCGCACAGGGCCAGCCGTCATGGCTACATGGGTGGTTTCACTTCTGGATCCGCCTTCAGTCGCATGCCCCGACACTGTTCGCCGTGCTCACCGGGGTCACGGAAACCGGTCTTGCACTCGTGCTCGTGCTCGGAGTGGCGCGGCGGGCGGGCTATACGGTCGGGGCCGTGTACGCGCTTCTCGTGTGGGCAGTCGGAGAAGGCTTCGGTGGTCCGTATGTCTCGGGCTCGACCGACATCGGGACGGGCGTCATCTACACGATGCTGTTCGTCACCTTGCTCGCCTTCGCGCCACCGGCACGCCGGGAACGCCTCAGCCTAGACCGATTTCTCGTAGAGCGCTGGCCCTGGTGGCGCATCCTGGCCGAGCCGCACGCTGTTGATCGCGTCTCCGGCGCCCCGCTAGTCGAACCGGTAGTTGTCGGGAAGGTCTAATCCCGAGGTCCGCCCACCGAAGTCGCCGTGTCAGCCTCCCAGCTCTTGGTTGGGAACACCACCCCCTCAGGTCATCGCTTCCCGCCAGGCGACGTATCGGCGCGCTGAGCGCACAGCCGCGGGCAGGGCTCGCGCCAGCACAGCTGATTGGCCGGACGCTCACCATCGGATGTGTATCGTGATGCCTCTCAGAGGTGTATCCTTCGCACTATGAGCGAGGCCGCGATAAGGCGCACGAACATCAACCTGGACCGAAATCTGGTCGACGCCGCGGCAGCCGTCCTCGGCACCGCCAGGACGACCGACACCGTGCACGCCGCGCTGCGTGCCGTCATCGACCATGCCGCCCGCGAACGGCTCGCGCACCGCGACCTCGTCGATCTCACGCCTGACGCGCTCGAGCGACTGCGCCGGCCTCGACAGTTCGCGTAGGTGGAGCTGGCCGACACCAGCGCGTGGGTCTGGACGCGCGCCGTTGGCGGCGGACTCCGCGCGGCCTTCGACGAGGCGATCATCGAAGGCGACATAGCGAGCTGCGACATGGTCCGCCTCGAGCTGCTCTACAGCGCTCGCAACGCCGCCGAGTTCACCAGCCTACGAGGCGAACTTGAGGCGCTGCCGAACTTCCCGATCGGCACTGAGGAGTGGGATCGTGCGCTGGAGGTCTACGAGCGACTCGCCCACCAAGGCGGGCTCCACCACCGCGCTGTCCGCCATCCAGATCTCCTCATCGCAGCCGCCGCCGAGTCTGCCGGCATCGCCATCCTCCACTACGACGAAGACTACGATCGCATCGCCGCGATCACCGGCCAGGACGTTCGCTGGCTGGCGCCGCGCGGATCACTCCGCTGACGTCGCTGTGGCCAGCCGAAACGGCCAAAGCTTGCCGACCCGCGTGAAGGCGGGAACCATCCACGGCCCATCGGGGGTTATATGGGGTGATGGACGATTTCAATGAGTTCGTCGCCGGCAACCTTGAGCAACTGCTGAAGACGGCGTACCTGATCACGTGGGATGCAGGCGAGGCCGAGGATCTCGCGCAGGAGTGCCTGTTGAAGGTCGCGCGGCGGTGGCCACGCGTGCGAGGGATGGCGCAGCCACGGGCGTACGCGCAGCGAATTCTCATCAACCTGGCGCTTGACGCTGCCGGCGGCCGCGCCCGGTGGCGCGGCGAGCTCGACGGGGCGCCGGCGGGCGCCGACGAACCGGCTCGGGATCTGCTTGCCGGGCTCGAGGCGCGCGCCGAGCTGCTCGACGCGCTCGCTCGCTTGACGCCACGTCAACGGGCCGTGCTCGTCCTGCGGTACTTCAACGACTTCACCGAGGCCCAGACGGCCGAGGTCCTCGACTGCTCGCCGGGGACCGTCAAGAGCAACGCCTCGCGCGGGCTCGCACGGCTGCGCGAGGTGCTCGCACCAATCCCTAACCCAACACGGGAGCACTGAAGGCAATGACCGATCAACTCGAACAGAGCCTGCGCGACGCCCTGTCACACCGCGCCGCGCAGCTCGATCCAGACTCGATCGCCCGCCTGAGCGCGATCGACTACCACCCTCGCCGGCGCCGGATCAGGAAGCTTCCTGCGATCGGTGCGCTTGGCGCCACCGGCATCGCAGCGGCGGTTACCGCCGTAGTGACCCTCGGCTCGAGCGCCGCGCCGGCGTTCGCGGGCTGGCAGGCGACGCCGAGCACCCCGCCGCCGGGCCAGCTCGCCCAGGCCGCACAGGCCTGTGGGCAGGATCTCGGGAGCCCGGTTCTGACCGACTCGCGCGGTCCGTACACGGCCTCGATCTACGCCGACTCGACCACCAGCGACGTGTGCCTCAGCGGCAATGGGGTTTCGATGTCCTCCAGCTCCACCTCGGTGGCGCCTGCGAGTATCGCGGCGGGCCAGATCCAGTCCGGTGGCGAGGGCAGGCGGGACTCCGCGGGTAACGCGTTGACTCTCGTCGATGGCCGGATCGGCGCGGGCGTCACTGCGGTCACGATCGAACGCAGCGACGGCAGCTCCGTGCAGGCGACAGTCGCCAACGGTTGGTACCTGGCGTGGTGGCCGGGCACCGTCACGGCGACGAACGCAGAGGTCACGACGGCTTCCGGGACCAGTACCGTGGTCCTCCCGTCGACGCCGGCGCTGCCGGCGCCGGCCTGTCCGTCCGGGGCCCACTGCGCGGCCGGCTACTCGTACAGCGGCGGCGGCGGCACATCCTCCGCCGGCCAGTCGACGACGTCGGTTCACAGCAGCAGCGCGAACTCGTCTCGGTAGCAGCGCCGCCGCCGGGGGTGGCCCGCAAGCCACCCCCGGCGGGGCGATCGCCGCACGCGTCGATCGCTGCCGTGAACCGCAAGCTCGCCGCAATGGGGATCCACGAGATCGACAATCGGGCGGTGGCCGGCAGGGACGCCTTGTCGTCGATCCCAAGCTGTTCGTCGATCCCGCCTGGGTGGAAGGGCGAATGGGTCCAGATCTCCGGGGTGCCGACGGGCACCACGGTCTATAGCAACTTCGCCCCGGGCACCTGGCACCTGATCTACTGCGCCGCCGTCAACCCGGGTTACACCGGCTCGGGTAATGCCGGCAACACCGGCCCGGGCAACACCGGCAACACGGGCGCCGGTTGATCTAGTGACGGCCGCCGGCGCTCGCTCTGCGCGGGCGTCGGCGATAGCACGGTTGGCGGTCTGCCCCCGGGGGATGGCGGCTGCCGGGCCGCTGTGTCGTGGCCGTGGTCGATCGTCGCCGCGGCGCTGAACTGTTGCTTGGCTGCCTGTAGCTGCCATGCCATCACACACCTCCAAGCGTCCTGGACAGACTGGACAGACCATGGCGCTGGGTCCTGCGTCGTCGGCAGCGAGTCGCCCGCTTTCGGCGTCGCTGTCGACGTCGGCCACCCGCGTGTCTAACCCCTACGGGGTGATTCCCTTCACACCGGGGGGGCTTGCGTGCGGGCAGGGGGTCGTGAATGCTGGGGTCATGCTGCGGCTGCTGACAGATCTCGTCTACTTGAGGAGCCGAGGCTGATGTCTGAGTTTCGTGTCATGCCGGAGGACGTGATCGCGGCATCGGGCCGATTGACCGCGATTGGTTGCGAGGTGGATGAGCTGTACGGCCATCTCAGCCGTTGCGCGGGTGCCGCAGCGGGGACGCCGACCGAGGGCGCCTTCGACGGGCTGCTCGCACATTTCTCGGCGATGCTCCCGCATTTCGGGCTCGCAGGGGAGCATCTGGGTGTGGCGGTCGCCGCCGCGGGCCGGTCGTATTCGAGCTGCGATCATCACGTGGCCGGTGCGTGCCAGGCCGGACCGGGTCGAGAATGACAAGGGCGGACGTCGGATTCCATGTCGCCGAAGGAGATGCCTGTTCGTTCGCGGACGCGGCGGGCCGCTACGACCACCTCGGGCACGGGCTCGAGGCAATCGCCGAGAAGGTGCACTTCACGAAGGCGTCGCTCGAGGGGTGGCAGGGTGAGGCTGCCAGCTCGTATCACGACGCTTCAAGCAAGGTAGGGACGTCTTTTCACGCGGCCGCTCGTGTGGCGGCGACCACGTCGGCGGCGCTCCGCCGCTATAGCGAGGAGCTCGCGCGCTGCCAGCGGGAGGGGACCGTCTCGAGACAGCAGGCAGAGCGCTGCCTGGCGGAGATCGACACCCAGACGAGAGACCTGAGCGCCGCCGAGTCCGACGCGAAGGCCGCCCGAGCCGAGCTGAGCGCCGCCCATCACGACGGCGCCGCCGCGCGCGGCGCGGGACCTCTGGCCCGCGCCAGTGCCGTTGCTGCGGATCAGAGGGCGGCAAGCGCACAGGCGACGCTGGACGACGCCGAGAACCGGGAGCGGTCGGCGCGGCACAAGCTCGCCCACCTGCGGGAGGAACTCGCCCACTGGCAAGCGAAAGGCCGCCGCGCAGAGCAGGACGCTCACGCGTCCGCTCATCAAACGGCTCGCGTGCTGCAAGCTCAGACCGTGACGCCGCCTCCTGTCGTAGCCGCAGCCGGCACCGCGCCCTCCGCGTACCTGGCAGCGGCGGGATCGGGACCTGCCGTCGAGGAACAGGCCGGACAGCTCCTGGGAGCAGTAACGCCTATCGACGCCGCGATCGGCCTTTCCGCGCGAGCCAAGGTCGACGCAATGGTGCGCTTTGCCGACTCGGTCCTCGGCAAGCCCTACATCTGGGGCGGCGGCCACGGCGGCTGGGGCCCGCAGCCCGGGTATGACTGCTCGGGCTTCGTCTCCGCGGTCCTGCACGCGGGCGGCTATCTGGGCCAGCCGTGCGACACATCGGCTCTGGTCGGCCAGCACGGGATCCTTGCCGGTCCCGGCAAGGTGGTGACGATCTACGATCGCGCGCTGCCGATCGGCGGCAACCCCGGGCACGTGATCATCTCCATCAACGGCCACTTCTATGAGTGCGGCGGGATGAGTGGCCCGTGGGGCGGAGGCGGCGGCGTCGAGCAGATCGGAAGGCCGTCCGCGGGCTATCTGGCAACGTTCCCCAACGTGCTCCACCCGCAGGGACTCTGACGTCCACGCGGCCGATCGGCGCCTACTCCGGCGGCACGTTCGTGACGACGTCCGAGCCCGTGTACCGATGGTCGTGGCGCCGACAGGTAGCCGGGAAGGAGAACTGGACGAGGTCTCGGTGAACGTTGTTGTAGCTGGCGAAGATCGTCACCTCGCCGGTAGTCCCGACCTTGCACTCCGGGTCCGTGCTACTCGTCACTCGGACGTCGATCTTCATGATGTTTCCGGGTACGCCTAACGTCTCCGAGTAGTGAGAGGAGTAGACGAGGTGGTGATCGACCGAGAGGATGATCTGGCGATCGGGAGCGTCGCGGACGCGGTCGACCTGGCAGATGATGCCCGTGACCGTACGAGCCCCCAGATTGATGTTGCCGTGCCCGTGGGCGTAGGTTCCGGTGGCGCCCGTGATCTGCTGGCCGACGTGGAACCCCCACGGAGGGTTGTCGACCGTGGGGATCGAGCAGTACGCGGGTGCGCGTGAGGATCCCGCCGCGCCGGCGACCACGACCGTCGCGAGCACGAGGACCGAGGCCATCCCGCCGACGGTCAACACTCGCGGCCACCGCACCCGGCCAGCCGCTCCGATCAGCTTGCCCTGGTGGAACATGGCGCCACTATAACCGCCTCAATGTAGGGCAGGCGCGGCCTGCAGGACCTGCGCTACCTTACGCGCGATCCAGAACCTGTTGACGAGTCTCAGCAGCAGGCTGATGCCACCCGGGATCACGTGGAGGACCGTCTGCCCCTCGCGCGAGGAGACCTTCACCTCGGCCCGGAACAGCCGGATCGGGCCGTGCCCAACCGCGATCATGTCCGCTCGGCATCGATCCCCCCAACCGGACGACGGTATACCGTCAGTTGCCGAGCTCCCCGCCGACCGCGGCATCGCCGCGCCCATTATCCGTGCGACACGTTCTTAAGAACCTTTCACTAAAGGCTTATACCCTGCCCGAGGAGGAATGAGCAGACCGCGTCATTTGTGGTCCGGCGACTGGGAGAACGACTCGGACGCCGTCACGGAAGAGTTAGGCAGGCGGCGCGGGGAGATCCGGGCGCCCGATGAGACGCGGGCCGAGGACCCTTCTCCGCGCGCGAGCGCGCAACCATCCGCCTACGCACGCGCCGTCCTCTGGCTGCGAGGCCGGCACAGTCAGGCCCTCGAGCGCTGGAGCGGGCGTAAACGCCGGGCGCACGAATCCGCGCCCGAGCCGCCCGCGCCCGCGCGCGCCGCCCGCAGACGGGGGCTCCGTATGGCCCTGCTGGCCGCGCTCGTGGGACTGCTGAGCGCCGCCATCGCGTACGGGGTGACCACCCTGCTCGTGGGGTCCGGAGGCCGAACCGCTTCGGCCGCGAGCCGGGCGCGCCCGTGGCTCGGCATCGACCTCGACAACGTCCCGTTCAGCAACGGCTTGATGATCGCCGTTGTCGAGCCGGGTAGCCCCGCCGCCACGGCCGGCCTCCATCCCGGGGAGATAATCAGCGCGATCGACGGGAAGCCGGTAACCAATGCCGGCGACGTCAGCGCGGCGATCAAGCACCTGCACGTAGGGAGCCAGGTTCAGATCCAGTACTCGCTCGGTCTGGCGATCCCCGGGAGCTACACGACGCAAGTAACCGTCGCGGCGCGGCCGCCCGGCTATCCATGAGCTTCGCCTCGCCGCTCGTGCTGCTGGCGCTGCTGGCGATCCCCCTGCTGATGATTTGGTACCTGGGCCAGCAGCGGCGGCGAACCCGTGCCGCGGCGGCATTTGTCGCCCCGGCGCTCACCGCCTCGCCGGCGCCGCGGCGGCCGCGCTGGCGCCGCCACGCGCCGATGCTCGCCTTCGCGCTCGCGCTCGCCGTGCTCATCGCGGCTGCGGCGCGCCCGCAGCGGAGCGTCGCGGTACCGGTCACGAATGGCGCGATCATGCTCGCCAACGACGTCAGCAGCTCGATGCAGGCCACCGACGTCGCTCCCTCCCGGCTCGGCGCGGCCGAGCGAGCCGACAAGCGCTTCCTGGCCACCGTGCCGAGCACGGTTAAGGTCGGCCTGCTCGAGTTCGCCAAGACGCCGGTCGTGCTTCAGTCGCCGACCACCGACCATGCCCTCGCCAGCGCCGCGTTCGCGCAGTTCCACACCAGCGGCGGCACGGCGGTGGGGAATGCGATCCTCATCGCCATGCAGGAGCTGACGAACCTCCCGCGCGTGCACGGCAAGCGCCCACCCGGGGCGATCCTGATCACCTCCGACGGCGCCTCCAACTTCGGTACCGACCCGCTCGCCGCCGCGCGCGAGGCGGGCGCGGCGCACATCCCGATCTACACGGTGGCGGTGGGCACGCCGAACGGCACCATCGAGATAAAGCGGGACTCGCGGACGGTCACCGTTCCCGTGCCGGTCAGCGCCCAACAGCTCGCTGAGATCGCGCGGTTATCGGGCGGTCGTACGTTCACCGCCGCCGACGCCGCCGGGCTGAGCACGGTGTACGAGCATCTCGCGACCGCGCTCGGCCACAAGCACATCAAACGTCAGATCACGGCGAGCTTCGCCGGCGGAGGCCTCGTGCTGCTGCTCCTCGGCAGCGCCATGTCGCTGCGCTGGTTCGGCCGCCTCGTCTAGATGACAGAGACCATGGAGGACAGATGAACACCACCCCGCAGACCGACGAAGCGCGCGAGGAGGCTCGCGTTGCCCTACAGGAGGCCCTGTATGAGATCAAGCGCGTGATCGTCGGCCAGGACGCGATGCTCGAGCGGCTGCTGGTCAGCCTGCTGGCCGGGGGACACGTCCTCCTCGAGGGGGTCCCCGGGCTGGCCAAGACGTTGACGGTGAAGACGCTGGCGGCCGTGCTCGGAGGCTCCTACGGCCGCATCCAGTTCACTCCGGACCTCGTCCCCGCCGATCTCGTGGGAACGCGCGTGTACCGGCCCGACAGCGGCGGCTTCGACACCGAGCTGGGGCCCGTGTTCTGCAACTTCCTGCTCGCCGACGAGATCAACCGAGCACCGGCCAAGGTGCAGTCGGCGCTGCTCGAGGTGATGCAGGAGCAGCAGGTGACGATCGGCGGGACGACCTACGGCGTGCCCGTGCCCTTCATCGTGATGGCGACCCAGAACCCGATCGAGTCCGAGGGCACCTATCCCCTCCCCGAGGCTCAGGTCGACCGCTTCCTGATGAAGGTCGTCGTCGACTACCCGAGCGTCGGCGAGGAGGCGGCGGTCGTCGGCCGCAGCCTCGGCGTACCCGCCATCGTGCGTGAGCGTCTCTCGCTCGACGCTCTGCGCCGGTACTCGGCGGCGGCGACTACGGTGCTCGTGGATCGCGAGGTGATCGGATACGCGGTGGCGCTGGTCGACGCGACCCGGCACCCGGCCGTGCATGGGCTCGACGAGCTCTCGCCGCTGATCGAGTTCGGCGCGAGCCCTCGAGGCCCGATCGGGCTCGTTCATGCGGCGCGCGTGCTCGCGCTCCTGCGGGGCCGCGGTCATGTTGTGTCCGAGGATGTCCGCGATCTCGCCTCGGACGTGCTGCGCCACCGCATGGTGCTCTCCTATGACGCCCTCAGCGAGGGCGTGACCGCCGACCAGCTGCTCGAGCGCATCCTGACCGCCGTCCCCGAGCCCGGCAGCGAGCGTCTGACCCACGCGCCGGCGAGCACCGTGAGGGTGGTGTGAGCACGACGCAGCTCCAGCCGCCGGCGGCGCGGCAGGGTCCGGGCCCGCTCCCGCAGCCGCTGATCGAGGCCCTCGACGTGGCCATCAGCCGGCTCGTCGCGCGGATGCTGCCCGGCGACCGGCGTGCCGCCGGGGTCGGCGTTGGTACGGAGCTCGCGCAGCTACGAACCTATGAGATCGGCGACGACGTGCGCCACATCGACCCGGCCGCCACCGCCCGGACCGGTCAGCCCCACGTGCGCATGCACGTGCCCGAGCGGGCCCTCACGACCTGGATCGTCCTCGACGTCTCGCCCTCGATGGCGTTCGGTACCGCGCGTCGACTCAAGGCGGACGTGGCAGAGGGCGTGGCGCTCGTGTTCGGGCGCCTCGGGGTGCGACGGGCGGGGAGCGTCGGCATGGTGGCCTTCGGTGCCGCCGCGCCGCGTGTGCTCCCGCCCCGAGGCTCCAAGCCCGGGCTCCTCGCCCTGCGCAGCATGCTCGCCGAAGGCGTCGCGCCCGACGGGCAGCACGACGGCAATGGCCTGGCGGATGCCCTGCGCCGGGTGGCGCGCCTAGCCCGCCAGCCGGGTCTCGTGGTCGTGATCTCCGATTTCCGCGATCAGGATGCTTGGGAGCGACCGCTGGGATCGCTGCGGGTCCGTCACTCGGTGCTCGTGGCCGAGATCGTCGATCCTCGCGAAGCGGAGCTTCCCGCGGTCGGGCACCTGATCCTGGTCGACCCCGAGAGCGGCGCGCACGTGCAGGTCGACACCTCCCGGCGTCGGCTGCGCGAGCGCTTCGCCGAGCTCGAGCGCAAGCGTCGGGAAACGGTGGCGCGCGAGCTACGTCGCCTGCGCACAGATCACGTAACCCTTTCGACCGACCAGGACTGGCTCCTGGTTCTCGGGCGCCATCTCGGGCAATCCCCATGACCTTCGCCGCGCCGCTGTGGCTGGCCGCTCTCGCCCTCGTCCCGCTTGCGGTCGCCGCGTCCGTGGCCGCGCGCCGGCGGGCGCGGCGCTACGCGGTTCGCTTCTCCGCGATATCGACGGTGCGACTCGCCGTCGGCCGCGGAACGTCCTGGCAGCGCCATCTCCCGGCCGCGCTGGCGCTGGCGGCGATGGCGGCGCTCGCGCTCGCCCTCGCGCGCCCGCACGTCACCTACGGGGCGGCGGTCAATCAGGCCTCGGTGATGCTCGTCACCGACCATTCGGGCTCGATGGCCTCGACCGACGTCCAGCCGACGCGCCTGGCCGCCGCCGAGCGCGCCGCCAACACCTTCATCGACGAGCTGCCGTCGGCCGCGCGCGTCGGCGCGATCGCCTTCTCGACCACCCCTGACGCCGTGCAGGCGCCGGTCACCAACCACAGCGCGGCGCGCGCGATCATCGACGCTCAGGTCGCGAACGGCTCGACCGCCACCGGCACGGCGCTGGCGCTCGCCCTCCAGCTCCTGCACGGCGCCAACCCCAAGCACCCCCCGGCGGCCATCGTCCTCCTCTCCGACGGCGCCGCCAACGCGGGTGAGAACGTCCTCACCGTCGCCGCCGAGGCGCGCCAGGAGAGGATCCACATCTACACCGTCGCGCTCGGTACCCCCGGAGGCACGCTCCCCAACCCCTATCCGTTCGAGCCGCCGATCGCGGTCCCCCCCGATCCCCAGCTCATGCGCCAGATCGCCCAGCTCTCGGGCGGACGCGCCTTCGACGCCCAGAGCGCCGATGAGCTCACATCGATCTACCAGCTGCTCGGCACCCATCTCGGCAGCGTGAAGCGCAAGCGCGAGGTGACGTTCGAGTTCGCCATCGGCGGGCTCGGGCTGCTGCTGCTCGCGGCCGTGACCTCGACGCGCTGGTCGGGCGCGCTGCCGTGAGAGCCCACCTCAGCGTCGGTGCCGATCTCGATCACCGGGTGCTCGGCGGGGTTGAGCCAGCGCAGCACCTGGAGGAGATCGGCGAGCGGCAGCGCGATGCATCCCTCCGTGGGTGCGTTCATCCAGTGGTGGAGGAAGATCCCGGCGCCGGGTGCGTTGGAGCCGCTGACCGTCGGGTTGTTGTTCGTCTGAAGGACCGCGAGGTAGGGGTAGGCCCGCGTCTCGGTCCACAGCGCCTCCGACCACGAGGCGAAGGACGGCGTGGTCCCGCAGGGCGCGTGCACGAACTGGTTGTATTGGGAGCTGTAGGGGTCCTCGTCCCACCAGTCGCCGCACACGAGCTGGTGATATGCGTAGTGGAGCCCGCCCGGGTTTGACTCATTGCCGTACATCCGCAGGCCGATGTTGAACACTCCCGTCGGCGTCGCGTGGTCACCGAAGTGGCGGATGTTCACGAGCTCGCCGGAGCCGATCTCGGCCCGCCAGGGAGCGAGCACGGAGCTCCAGGGCGAGGACGCGTTCGCTCGCTGGTAGGTCCGGAACCTCGCCAGGTAACCGGGCGGGTCGAACGTGGGGCTCGAGACGACGATCAGCTGCTGCGCGGTGGAAGGAATCGAGAAGCTGTCGGGTCCGAGCGCGATCGCGGGGCTGGTCGCGACAAGGCCGCCGAGGGCGATCACGCCGGCGGCGAGCGCCAGCGACCGAAGCACACGATTCACGGGAAGCGGACTCGGAGCGCGCCGTGGGACATGGGCAGCACGAGTCTCGAAGGATGCCGACCGTCGTGCAGCACCTCGACATCGATGGGACGGAGCGTGGTGGCGGTGGCTGGGTCCTCGCCGGTGCCCGGGTTGCGCGCGTAGCGCGGATGCGCGCCCGAGGAGACCTGTAGGCGGATGCGGTGCCCGGCGGCGAAGCGGTGGCCCATCGGCCACAGGTCGAAGGCCACGGGCCAGCTACCGTCTTCGCCCGGCTCGAGGATGCCCGGGGCGACCCGGGCCAGGGCGTCGCACACGTTTCGCGAGACCCCGCCGGCGTCGACCTCGCACACGCGAGCGAACACGTCGAAGAACGGCGAGCTGGTACGCAGCCAGATCTCCACACGCACCGTGCCGATGGCCTCGACGACCGACGGCAACGGCGGCGTCGTGTACGTAACGACATCCGGGCGGGCTTCGAGCGCACGGTTGTCGGTCACCGGCTCTCGGGCCAGGAGGACGGGTCCACCCAGTGACGGCGTGGGATCGGCGGGGTCGTAGCGATAGCGGTCACCGCCCGGTTCTTCCTCGGTCGGCTCCTCGTCGCGCAGTCGGCCCTGATCGCCGAGCCACAGCGGCCACTCACCGGTGTCCGGGGGCGGCCAGCTTGGAAACGCGCGCCAGCCGGCGCCCTCGCGCTCGCCGGTCACGAACAACCGGACATGCTCGGGCCCCACGAGCCGGTCGTCGCCCAGCAGATGGGCGCGCAACCAGGCGATGCCCTCGCGGATCCCGGCGGTCAGCGCGCCCGGCGCGATGTGCGACCACGGGCCGATGATGAGCTGCACGTCCCGGCCCGCCTCCTGCAGGGCGGCGAAGTCCTCGAGCATCCAGGGCAGGACGATGTCGTTCCAGCCGCCGACGAGTTGCACCGCGGCCGTTACCTTCGTGACCCCGGCCGCGAAGTCCCGCGCGACCCAGAACGTGTCTTCGCGCCCGGGATTGGCCAGCCCTTCGCGCCACCACAAGACCGGCGCGCCGGTCGCCAGCTCGTCGAGGTCACCGAGCGGCAGTTCGGCGAGCACCGCCGGCAGCTTGCGCAGTGCCATCACGATCGCCAGGGGCGCCATCCGGCGCTCCTGCTGGGCGACGAGCACGAGCCACGAGGCTGCGGTCTCGAGCGAGAGGCCGCCGCCCGCCCAGGTCTGACCGTGGAACTGCGACGCGCTGACCTGGATGGCCAGGGCCGCCAGGTCAGGGCCCGCCTCCGGCGCGACCGCCCACTGCACGAGCCCGAGGTAGCTCGGCCCAATCATCCCGATGCGACCCGTGTGCCAGGGCTGCTCGCGTAGCCAGCGCAGGGTCGCGAGCCCGTCGGGACGCTCGTCGAAGGGACTGAACTCACCTCCGGACCCGAACGTTCCCCGCGTGCTTTGGATCGCCACCTGCAGCCCACGCTCGGCCAGGAGCCGGGCGAAAAGCAGCGCCATCGCCTGCTTGCGGCCGTAGGGCGAGCGCACGAGCACGGTCGGCTGCGGCCGATCCCGCGTCGCCTGCGCCACCCAGCGATCGGCCAACAGGACCACACCGTCGTCCATCACCGCCCGCTGGTCGGGCTCGCACACCACGTCGTGGGTGTGCGCGCGGGGCAGCCCCATGCGGCGGGCCAGGATCTCGCTCGCGATGCTCATCCCCATGATCCTAAGGGCTCGCGACGCCTAAGCATCAGCAGGGCGCGGGCGTCGCCTCGGTAGTCTCGGTAGATGAGCGCGAAGGCCGAGGATCCCCCGCCCGTGGCGGGAAAGCTTCCCACCGGTCGAGTCGCTCGCACCGCCCGTGTCGGCGGGCTCGTCACCGGGCAGGGCCTGCGCTGGGCGGGGATGCGAACCGCCAACCGGGTGCGAACGCCCGAGCGTGCCGCCGCCGCCCAGAGCGAGCGGACGGCAGCGCTCGTGCGCCAGCTCGTCGATCAGCTCGGGCAGATGCGCGGCGCGGCGATGAAGGTCGGGCAGATGATCTCGATGGTCGAGCTCGAGGGCCTTCCCGAGGACGAGCGGGAAGACCTGCAGCGCACGCTCGCCGCGCTCCGCGACGACGTGCCGCCGGTCCCCTTCGCCGACCTCGAGAAGCTCATGCGCCAGGATTTCGGCGGGCCGCTCGGGCGAGTGTTCTCCGACTTCGACGAGCATGCCTTTGCCGCGGCCTCGATCGGCCAGGTTCACCGGGCCCGAACGCTCGACGGCGACGACGTGGTGGTGAAGATCCAGTACCCCGGCGTCGCCGAGGCGGTCGAGACCGACCTGCGCAACGCGATGCTGCTGCTGCCGCTGCTCAGGCGTCTGGCGCCCGGCGTGGACGCGAGGGCGCTCCTCTCAGAGCTGCGTGAGCGCATCGCGGAGGAGCTCGACTACGAGCTGGAGGCCCAGAACCAGCGTCGGATCGAGCGGCTGATGCGGGGACATCCATTCCTGCGTGTGCCCCGCGTCGATCTGGCGCTCTCGACCCGGAGGGTCCTGGTGTCCGAGTACGTCGAAGGGGTGGGCTTCGAGACCGTGCGCCGGGCGGGAGAGGCGGAGCGCGATCGCTTCGGCGAGACTGTCTTCCGATTCTTCCTCGGCCTCCTGTACCGCGACCGAATCGCCCTCGGAGATCCACATCCCGGCAACTACCTCCTGTGCCCGGACGGCAAGGTCTGCTTCCTCGACTTCGGCCTGTTGCGGAACGTCGAGGAGACCCGGGTGAATCGCGAACGGGCGATCGCCCTCGCCGTTCGCGAGGAGGATGCGGTGGCGCTCAAGGCCGCGCTCATCGCCGGCGGTTATCTCCCCGCCGACCGGGCCGACGCCGTGCAAGCCGAGTTCGTGCTCGGGCTGATGCGGATGGCCATCAAGTGGTACGCGGTGCCGGGTGAGCGTCGTTTCTCCGCCGACGGCGGGAGGGCCCGGCGTGGCCGGCACCGTGAGCGTTCCGGCAGCGAGGAGCACGCCGACGGGAAGTCGCAGATGCAGCAGTTCACGCTGCCGGCCGAATCGCTCTTGATCCGGCGGATGCATGGGATCGTCGCCATCGTCCTCCAGCAGCTACGGGCCGGCGCGGACTGGGGTCAGGTCGCCTCGGAGTACCTACATGGCACACCGCCTGCCACTCCGCTGGGACAGGCGGAAGCCGAGTTCTTCGCCGGGCGCGGTCGCCGCCCGGTGGAGCGTTCGTTGCGCCGCTGACAGCGCGCTGTCAGACTCCTGCGGCAATGCAAGGCGGCATTGGGGATGGCCGGGGTGTCTGATCGCGTCGACTCGAGGATCGACCTCCTCGGAGGACGCTACGAGCTGCTCGAGATCTTGGGCTCGGGCGGTGAGGCGCGCGTCGTGAAGGCGCTCGATCGCCAGCACGGGCGCCACGTCGCGCTCAAGATCCGACCGGTAGGGAGCGACCAGGGGCGCGATGATCTGCTCCGGGAAGCGCGGGTCCTGTTCGGGCTCACCCCCCATCCGTCGCTGCCGCTCGTACGCGAGGACTTCTTCGACGCCGACCGGTACGTGATCGTGATGGATTGGGTTGAGGGCACCGACCTCGCGAGGCTGCTCCGAGACAAGGGGAGTCCCGGACTCCCCGTCTCGAGTGTCCTGGCCTACCTGGCCGACGCCGCTGAGGCGCTGACCTTTCTCCACACCCACGACCCGCCGATCATCCACGGCGACGTCAAGCCGGCCAACCTGATCCTGACGCGAGGCGGCCGCGTGAAGCTCGTCGACTTCGGGGTCTCCTCGACGCGGGGGACCGAAGGTCAGCGGCAGGGCACCCCTGGGTTCCGAGCGCCCGAGCTCGGAGCCGGGATGACGCCGTCTCGCGCCGGCGACGTGTACGCGCTCGCCGCCACCGCCTTCGCCCTGATCACCGGGGCGACCCCCGCAGGGGTGATGCCAATCTGGGACGGGCTCGACGCCATGCAGGCGGAGCGCCTCGAGGCGGCGATCACGGCCGGTCTCGCCGCCGATCCCGCCCAGCGCCCGGCCACGCCGGGCGAGCTGGTCGAGCGCCTGCGTGCGGGCTGGGTATCCACCCTTCCCACCGGGGTGATGACCTTCTGCATGTCGGACATCGAGGGCTCGGTGGGCCTCTGGGAGAGCCGGCCCGCGGCCATGGCCGAGGCCCTCGTTCGCCACGATGAGCTCATCGCCGCCATCGTGGAGGCCAACGGCGGCCGCTTCGTGAAGTCGATGGGCGAAGGCGACTCGACGGCGTCGGTCTTCCAATCGGCCACCCAGGCGGTGCGAGCGGCGATCGCGGCGACGCGCGCCCTGACCGCTGAGCCGTGGCCCGACGGGGCGCCGATCCGGGCTCGCTTCGGACTGCACACCGGCGAGACAGAATGGCGTCGTGGCGCCTACTTCGGCACCACCGTGAACCTCGCCGCCCGGGTGCGAGGCGAGGCGACCGGCGGCGAGATCCTGCTCTCGGAGGCGACCGCGGCGCTCGTCGGCGCCGATCTTCCCGGCGGTTACGCGATCGTCGATCTCGGCCCTCACAGACTCAAGGGCATCCAACGCCCGGAGGCAATCAAGGCGCTCACCGGTCCGGGCCTCAGGACCGCCCCGGCAGCCGCCGACTGCCCGTACCGCGGCCTGCTCGCCTTCGAGCCCGCCGATCGCTACCTGTTCTTCGGCCGCGAGGAGGCGGTCGGCAACGTGCTGGCGCGCATCGCGCCGGGGCGGCTGCTCGCGGTGGTCGGCGCGTCGGGGAGCGGTAAGTCTTCGCTGCTCCGAGCCGGTGTGCTCGCCGCCGTCGATGCGGGTGAGCTCGCCCCCGTGCGCGCCGCGCGCTTGATCACTCCCGGGGGCCGTCCACCCCTCGAGCTCGAAGATGACGAGGGCGAGCTGCTGGTCGTCGACCAGTTCGAGGAGCTCTACACGCAGTGCCACGACCCTGAGCGCAGAGCGCACTTCATCGACGCTCTGCTGTCCCTGAAGGGGCCTGTGGTCATCGGGGTCAGGGCCGACTTCTACGGCGAGGTGAGCGCGGACGCCGAGCTCGCCGGTTTGGTCGCCCACAACCAGGTGCTGCTCGGCCCGATGCGCGACGACGAGCTCCGTCGCGCCATCGCCGAGCCGGCTCGGCTCGCCGGGCTGCGCCTGGAGCCCGGCCTCATCGACCTGGTGCTCCGAGACGTCGCGGGCGAGCCCGGAGCCCTGCCGCTGATGTCCCATGCCCTGCGCGAGACGTGGGAGCGCCGCGACGGAAGGACGCTCACCGTCGACGCCTATCACGAGAGCGGTGGCGTCAGCTCCGCGGTCGCGCAGACCGCGGATGCCGTGGCGGACGGGACTCCGGAGCCCGACCGGCCCTTGTTGCGCAACGTATTCCTCCGCCTCACCGAGATCGGCGATGACGTGGAGGACACCCGGCGGCGCGTTCGCATCGAGGAGCTCATTCCGCAGGGAACCTCGGGCGAGGCAGTGCGGACGCTGCTCGAGCGCTTGGCCGAGGCTCGCCTCGTGACCCTGGACGAGGGGACCGCCGAGGTCGCCCACGAGGTGCTGATCCGGCGCTGGCCGACGCTGCGCCGATGGCTCGACGAGGATCGCGACGGGATCCGCCTGCATCGGCGTCTGGGCGATGCGGCTCAGCTTTGGGAGGCCGCGGGCCGCGAGCCGGCCGACCTCTACCGCGGCACGCGACTGGATGCCGCGGTCGAGTGGGCGCGACCGAACAGCGCCCTGCTCAACGACATCGAGCGGGACTTCCTCGCGGCCAGCGTCGACGAATCGGCGCGGACGCAGCGCCGCCAGCTCGAGGCCAACCGCCGTCTCCGGCGCGCGCTCACCGCAAGCGCAGGCCTCCTCGTTGCCGCTATCGCGCTGCTCGTGTTCGCCCTCACGAGTCGCCACGACGCCCTCCGCGCGGAGGCATCGGCCCGATCCCAGGCGCTGGCCGCGGAGGCGGAGACGCAGGTTTCACGCGACCCGCAGCTCGCCCTGCTCCTGGCGCGGGCGGCGCTCGGCGCTGCTCCCACTTCCGCGGCGGAGCTCGCCACCTCGGAGGCCCTCGACGCCAACACGGTCCGCTCGCAGCTCCCGTCCTTCGGGGCCCAGGGCTGTCTGACCGCCAACTTCCTCTTCCTGTTCGATCACGGACGGATCGCCGCGGACAACACCTGCAACGGATACGTGGTCTTCGGGGACCTCGCGCGCGAGCGGATCATCGCGCGGGTGCGCGTCGGACCCAGCTCGACCGACATGGTCCTGGGGCCCGAGGGCAAGACGCTGATCGTGGCTACCGGCCGCCACCTGGTCAGCGTCGGCGTGCGTTCGCGGCGCGTCCGCCGTATCTTCACCGCCCCCTTCCCGGTCGATCAGGTGGCCAGTGGCCCGCGCGGGTCGTATCTCGCCATCGCCGACAACGACACGGTCGCCCTCGTCGACCTAAAGGAAGGCCGGATGCGGGTGATCGCGCACGGCGACGCCAGCGTCAACATCGTCAACGGCATGATGCCGGCTTCGTCCGATCTGCTCCTCATCGCCTCCACCGGGCAGAGCCGAGGCCATGGCGACCTGTTCCCCGGACTGACCGCTCTCAACGTCGTCAACGGGAGCAAGGAGACTGTGACCCTGGCCAAACCTCCGCATCTCGCCGCGGTGAACTTCCTCAGGGTCTCACCCGACGGTCGGACCTGGTACGTCACGGGGTCGGAAATCAATAGCAACGACGACAACGAAGTCGCGACGACTTGGGCGGTGAATGCGCGGACCCGGCGAGTGCGGTGGGCCGCCACCGGACCCGTGGAGGCGATCGCCAGTCCCATCCAGACCTCGCCGGACGGCCGGCTGGTCGCGGTGGGATACAGCTCGGGGGCGGCCGATGTTCTCGACGCGGCGACGGGCCGGCTTGTGGTCCGGGACACGAGCAGCAGCAGCATCGCCGCCGGTGATCTCGCCATCCCCTCCGGAGACAGCGAGCTCGTGACCGTCTCGCTGGATGGGGTGTTCCGAACCTGGGCGGTACAGGGAAGTGAAGAGCTGCGCCTGCAGGCTCCCCCCGACCCAGCCATCGACTTCACGCCCGACGGCAGGGATCTCGTGCTCGTCGGCGATCGCGGCGAGATCGTCGACCGGCTGACCGGTCGGGTCGTGCGCAGGTTCCCCGGGTTCCCGGTGGGAGGGGTGTTCAACACCTGTAACTCGGCGTGCTTCGCGGCCTCTCCCGGACTCCGTTGGCTCACCTATCTCGATCCCCGGTCCACGAGCCCGCGGATCATCGAGATCGATGGCCGCACCGGCACCCGTGCCGGCGCCGTGACCGTCACGCGCCTCGACGCGCAGGGCGTGGCCCCGGATGGTCGGATCGTCGTCGCCTATGTCGACGGCGATCAACTCTTCGCTCGGGTCATCGACCCGCGCTCGGGCGCGGTCCGCGATCTCCAGACCGGTGAGAGCAGCGCCGGCTGCGCCGCCACCGCGCCGTCGTTCACCCCGGACAGTCATCTCATGGCGATCGTCGACGGCTGCCTCCACGTCGTGGTGTGGAACCTTCGTACCGGTCGGGTCGTGCGGACGATCGAGTTGCCCGATCGCGCGGGCGGGTCGGGCGCCCTCCTCTCGCCCGACGGACGCTACGTCCTCGTTGCGGTGCTGGGCGGGGCCTTCGTGCGCGTCGATCTCGCCTCGGGTAAGACCGTCGAGGTTCCGGGAGCGGAGACGGAGGGCAACGTGCTCGCGGTATCGCCCGACAGCCGCTTCTACGCGATCGGTCGTGAGAACGGAACGGTCGACGAGTACGACGCGGAGTCCTTGCAGCTGGTGCGCCAGCACATGCTGGGCGCCGCCGTCCAGACGCTCGTGTTCTCTCCCGACAGCCGCGAGCTCGCCGTCGAGGACGCCCATCACGTGGTGTGGATCTGGGACACCTGCGACGTGTGCGAGGACGCGACGGCGCTCTCCAAGCTCGCCGCGCGAGAAAGCGTCCGGGCGCTGACCCCGGGCGAGCGCGCGACGTTCGACGTCAACTGAGCCCGTGAGCGAGGGCGCGCGCTCGGGCTTGCTGCCTGCGCGCCACCGCGGTCACGGTCACCCCCCCGACCACAGACGCGTGGCCTAGCCGCTCTCGACGGCACGCTGAAGGACGTCACGCAGCAGCCTCTGGTCCGGCGCCGACAGGCTCCTGATGGCCGCGGGGGGCTCGGCCATGCGTGCGCGGAGACGGTCGCGCAGCTCGGCGCCCGCGACCGTGAGGACGATGTGCTTGACACGGCGATCCTGGGCGTAGGGGCGGCGCGCGACCAGCCCGCGCGCCTCGAGACGATCGACGATGCCGGTCACGTTGGAGTTGTCGCAGGCGAGCATGGTCGCGAGCTCGTGCATGGGCGTCGGCGTTCCCGGCTCCATCTGCAGCAGCGCGCCCGCCTGAGCGGGATGGAGATCGTGCTCCGATGCCACCGCGAGGAAGCGCCGGCGTCCGGCGGCGAGGAGCTGGAGCAGGATGCCCCAGGCCTCGTCGGCCGGTGACTTCTCATGAACGGCCGTGGCCATGCCGCACACCAGTTTATTGACCTGATCGATAGTTGACAACCTCAAGGTATTAGGTACTGTGGCGGGCATGAGCGATGTGAGCGCCGCGATCGAGGTCGAGCAGCTGGTGCGCGAGTTCCGGAAAGGACCCCGAGCCGTGGACGGCATCGACCTCGCCGTCTCTCCGGGCGAGATCTACGGCTTCCTCGGCCCCAACGGGGCGGGCAAGTCGACGACGGTTCTGATGCTGACAACGTTGCTGCCGCCCACGAGCGGGCGGGCGGCGGTCGGCGGCTTCGACATCGTCCGCCAGGGCTCGCAGGTGAGATCGACGATCGGCGCGGCGCTGCAGGAGGCGGCGCTGGACCCGATCCTCACCGGCCGCGAGCATCTGCTCCTCCAGGGCACGCTGCAGGGAATCGGTAAGGCCGAGCGGCGCACCCGGGCCGAAGCGCTGCTCGATCGGGTGGGCCTCACCGAGGCGGCAGATCGGCGGGTGGGCGGCTACTCAGGGGGCATGAAGCGCCGGCTCGACTTAGCCTTGGCGCTCGTCCACGCGCCCCGGATCCTGTTCCTCGACGAGCCCACGACCGGGCTCGACCCGCAGAGCCGGGCCGCGCTGTGGGAGGAGGTCGCGCGCCTCGCCCACGACGAGGGAATGACCGTTTTCCTGACCACCCAGTATCTCGAGGAGGCCGACGTCCTCGCCGACCGGGTGGGGATCATCGACCACGGGAAGATCGTCGCCGAGGGCACACCGGCGCAGCTCAAGGCCGAGATCGGGAGTCCCACCGTCGAGGTCGCACCAGTCGATCCCGATGCCGGCGAACGCCTGGCGGAGCTCCTCGCCGGTTTCGGCACGCCGGCGCGCAACGGCCGAGGGAGCGTCACCGTGCCGCTTCCCGGTGCTGAGGCTCAGCTCGCCGAGATCGTCCGCGCCCTAGACAAGGCGGATCTGCGGGTGGCGTCACTACAGCTCCATCAGCCCTCGCTCGACGACGTGTTCCTGGCCAAGACGGGCCGGAAGCTCGAGGGAACGGCCGAAGAGGAGGTCGAGGACCCGGCCCCCGCGGCCCCCCGCGGACGTGGTCGTCGTGGGCGCTGAGACGACCCGTCTCGTCGTGGGCGCTGAGACGGGTCAGGCGCCCGGCCTGCTCGAGCAGATCGGCGCGGTGGCGCACCGCTCGATCACCCGGACCCTGCGTCAGCGGGCGCTGCTCGTGTTCCCGCTGCTCTTCCCCCTGATCCTCTTCGCCATCAACGGCAGCTCGCTGAGCGCGGCGACGAAGATCCCCGGCTTCCCGACCTCGAGCTACCGCGCCTTCGCCCTCGCCCTCCCCTTCATCCAGGGTGCCCTGTTCGTCGCGGTGTCCACCGGCACCGACCTGGCCCGCGACATCGAGACCGGGTTCTTCAACCGCCTGGCGCTGACTCCCCTTCGCCCCACGGCGCTCCTCGTGGGACAGCTCGGTGGCTCGCTCGTCCTGGCCTGCATCCAATGCGTCGTGTACCTGCTCGTCGGTCTTGCCACGGGCGTGGCGATCGTCAGCGGCGTCGGGGGCGCGTTCGTGCTGCTGGCTTTGGCGGTCCTGATCGCCTTCGCCTTCGCCAGCCTCGGCGCGCTGATGGCGCTGCGCTTCGGCACCGGCGAGGCCGTCCAGGGGATCTTCCCGCTGCTCTTCGTGACCGTGTTCCTGAGCTCCTCGAGCCTCCCCCGCAACCTGATCAAGGTCACCTGGTTTCGCGACGTCGCGACCTACAACCCTGTCTCCTATCTGATCGAAGGCATCCGCAGCCTGATCATCAAGGGTTGGGACGGCCAGGCCCTGGCTCTCGGCTTCGGGTTCGCCACGCTATTCCTCGCCATCACGCTCGCGCTCGCCGGTGCCGCCATGAAGACCCGGCTGGTGCGGACATGAGGCGCTTTCTCTACGTCGCGCAGGGAGTCGCCTGGCGCTCGATCCACAACACGCTGGTCAGCCCGGCCATCCTCCTGCCCTCGATCATCTTCCCCCTGTTCTTCCTCGTTGCCTTCGCCGGCGGGCTCTCGCGGCTCGCCGATATCCCCAACTTCCATTACGCGCCCGGCTACACGGGCTTTCAGTTCGTGTTCGTGTTCCTGCAGTCGGCGGCCTTCGGCGGCGTGTTCACGGGCTTTGCCGTGGCGCGCGACTTCGATTCAGGATTCGCTCGGCGCCTGCTCGTGAGCGCCCCGCGGCGCAGCGGGATCATCGCCGGCTACGCCACCGGCGCCCTCTTGCGCTGGGCCATCACCGGCACCGTGGTGACCATCGCGGCTCTGATCGCCGGGATGAACGTCGACGGGACGGGGACCGACCTCGTGGGCCTGCTCGGGCTCGGGATCCTCTTCAACTTCGTTGCGGCGCTGTGGGGGTGCGGCCTCGCCATGTTCCTGCGTACCGAGCAGGCGGGCGCGGTGATTCAGATGCCGGTGTTCGTCCTGCTCTTCCTCGCGCCGGTGTACGTCCCGCTCCCGCTCCTCACCGGCTGGATCCACGACGTGGCTCAGCTGAATCCGGCGACCGTCGTGCTCGAGGCCGGGCGTGGCCTGCTCGCGTCCTCACCGGTCAAGGTGGGACTCGCCTTCGCGCTCCTCGCCATTGCCTCGGCTCTGCTGGCGATCTTCGCGCGCCGGGGCCTGGCGTCGGCCGAACGCGCCGGCTGAGACCGCGGGGAGGTTCACGCGGGTCGAGGTCGAAAGGGCAACGATGAGCCCGGAGAGCCCGCGCACCGACGAGAGCGCGCGCGCACCCGAGAACCCGCGCGCACCCGAGAGCCCGCGGCTCCCGGAGACCACGCGCACCGAGCTGCGCCCGGCGCCCGTGCCGTGGCCCGACCGGGTGAGGGAAGTCGCCGTGCCGCTCGGCCGGTGGCTGGCGCGGCCGCGGGTGCGGCTCACGGTGACCGGCATAATTCTCTTACTGCTGGGCGGCCTGGTCGTGACGAGCTCTGTGTGGACCCTGCCGCTGGTGATCGCCGGTGCCCTGATGGTGGCGATCGCCTGGGTCGGGCACCGGCTCGACGGTCGCCTCACGGTCGAGTGGGGCGAGGCCGGTACCCAGCTCGAGTTCCGGGCCCAGATCAAGGCCGCGGAAAGCGGCCATCTCGCTCTGCCCGAGGCGTCGCCGGCGCCCGCCCAGCTGGACGAGACGTCCGAGCCCGAGGACGCCGACGTGGTCGAGGGCGAGGCGCACACGGTCGAGATCGAAGTCGCCGAGCTCAAAGCGTTGATCGCCGCCGCCCAGACGGCCGAGGCCGCCGAGATCACGCTGACCGACGCCCGCGAGCACGCGGCGCGCAATCTCCGGGTCGCGGGCGGCGACGCCCAGTCGGCTGACGGCGGGCGCTGAGCGCGCCGCCGCCCCACGCCGTCGGGGCCGTGCCGCGTAACGGCGTTGTAACCGCGGACCGGTTACAAGGCGCCGCATGCCTCGACCCCCTCACCCCTCGTCCCTCCCCTTCGCGCTCGTCGGCTGCACCCTCGCACTCGCCGCTGTGGCAGCTCGAGCCCCCAATCGCCCAGCGCATCGAGCAACGAGCCGCTCGCGCTCGCGCGGTGCATGCGCGCGCACGGCGTCCCCACCTACCCCGACCCGATCAAGAGTCCCGGGGGTGAGGGCTTCCCAATCCGCGAGGCGCTCGGCGGCGGCACGGTGACCGTGGAGGGCATCCCCTTCAGCGGCCCCGCGTTCGAGGCCGCCGAGAAGACGTGCAAGCTCTTCGGAGGCGGCACCGGACCAGCCCCGGTCTCCGAGACCCAGAAGCTCGCGTTGTTCCACTTCTCGGAATGCATGCGCAAGCACGGCGTGCCCGACTATCCCGACCCATCGTTTCCCGCTGGGGGCGGGATCGAGCGGCCGTCGGTGCCCGGACTCAACCTGAACGCTCCCTCGGTCACGAAGGCCGCAGCCGTGTGCAATCGAAGCTGAGTTGTGCGTATCTGGTTGGCTCAGGCGGGGCCGCGCGTGTGAGGTACACCCACCGTGGCAGAGCCGTCACACACGTCACCCGCCAGTCACGGAGCGGCCTAGCCTGGTCGAGAAAGCGGCCCCATAGTTCGCTTTCTCGACCAGGCTCGCCGATCCAGGGCGCCGCGGCGGTTAAGGGACACACGACCGTCGCAGAGCCGTTACATACCTCACCGTTCTGTCAACTCGCCGCCGACACCTCACACCACACCTGGATCGACCCGCAAGCCGGAGCGAACCTGAAACGCACGAAGCTGACTATCTGACAGCCTTCGGCCCATGATGGTGCGCAAGGCGACGGTCGAGGATGCCCGAGCGCTGGCTCTGATCATCGCCGCCGTCGCCGAAGAGGGATCGATCGGAACCGAGCCGCCCGTCGACGTCGAGGCCCGCGCCGAGCGCTACCGCGAGCTGATCGCCGAAGGTGGCCTCGCAGCCGCATGGGTGCTCGATGACGGCGGCGCGGTGGTCGGCGGTGCGTCAGTGCGCGAGCGGGCGCGCGGCGTGCTCTACGTCGGCATGTCGGTCCTGCCCGATGCCCGCGGACGTGGAGGCGGGCGTGCCTTCCTGGACGCCATTGTCGAGCATGCTCGCGTGGCCGGAGCGCACAAGGTAGAGCTCGAGGTGTGGGTCGACAACGCCCGTGCCATCGCCCTTTACGTCTCGAGTGGATTCGAAGTCGAGGGATTGCGGCGCAACCACTACCGTCGCCGTGACGGCCGCCTGCGCAGCACCCTGGTCATGGCCCGATTGCTCTAGTGGGCCTCCCACTACTACCCGCTCGAGGTCACCCGCAACTCGTGCTCTCCGAGCCTGACCACGTCACCAGGGTGGAGCTGCCGGCCGCGCCGCGCTTCTCGCTCTCCGTTCACCCACACGGGCTCGGCTGCCAGGAAGGCCTTGACCTCGGCGCCGCTGTCGATCACCGAGGCGAGCTTCAGCAGTTGTCCGAGCCTGATCATCTGACCCCGGATGGGAACGTCGACCACGTCTGACACGACGCTACCGGCTACGGAGCGATCACAGGGGCCGAGGCGGTCACGAGTTGGAGGCCGCTCGGCGTGATCACCGCCAGGGTGTCGTTCTCCACCTGCTCGGCGACCTCGGGCACGTTGTTGGTGGCGCAGATGAGCACGCGCGCCGCGGCGCGGGAGCGATTGAGAATCTGGTGGGTCCCGGCCGGACCGACCGGGAAGGACACCACTTCTCCCGGCTCGAGCGCGCGCGCGTCGTCGGGGCCGCGCCGCAGCGTGGGCGTGCCCGAGATCACGAACAGGAGCTCCTCGTTGGCGTGATGGAAGTGCAGCGGCGAGACCATCGCGCCCGGTTCGAGCTCGTAGAGATTGGCCGCCAGGCGCTCGGCTCCCGCGTGCTGGGCCAGGCGCACGGCGCGGAGGACGGCATCTCCGACGGCGACTTCAGCGTCCCATGTTGGTTGGAAGAGGTTCATATCAGGACGATATCAAAGTGATATCATCGGAGCCATGAAGGAGCCACCGACCCCGTTATACGTCCGCTTACCCGCCGAGCAAGCCCGCCGTCTGGAGGAAGCCGTGTCCATATCCGGCAAGAGCAAACGCCAACTGATCGAAGACGCCGTCCGCGAGCACCTCACCGACGATGGACTCACCGTGGGGCGAATCTCGCTCAACGAGGAGGCGCCGGAGATCCTCACGGTGCCCGAAGCGGCCGCCCTGCTCCGCGTGAGCGAGAGCGACCTCTTGGCCGCGGCCGCGCGAGGCGATCTCCCGGCGCGCACGATCGGCGACGAATGGCGATTCTCGCGCGCCGCGCTGCTCGCGTGGCTGCGCGGAGAGCGGGAACCGCCGCGCATCAGCGCGTAGCGCGCGTCCGCCTCCACCTACGCGAGGTGGAGGAACTACTCGAGGTGGAGGATGCCTAACGGCTAGTGGTACCGTTCTAGCCGCGTGAAAGCGCAGCGTATGTGGCACGAAGCCCGGGGCAAGAGCGACAGATGGCCGCGATCCTGACTGCGCCGATCGCCGTCTCCGCGATCGTCCTCGCGGTCGCGGGGCTGGCCAAGCTCCGCTCCCCCGCCGGCGCCCTTCGCGCGCTCGCCGCCGCCGGCCTGTCCGTGCCCGGCCCTGCCGTCCGGATCTTCGCCTCGATCGAGCTGACGCTCGCGGCGCTCGCCCTCCTCGCCCCCGTTCGCGCTGCCTGCGCGCTGCTCGCGGCCATGTACGTCCTACTCGCGCTCACCGCAGCCGTCCTGGCCCGTCGCGGCGCGGCCTGCGGCTGCTTCGGCGACGACGACGCTCCCGCGACCGCAGCCCATGTCAGCTTGAGTGCGGTACTCGCCCTCGTGGCCGTCACCGGCGTCGTCTGGCCCGCACGCGGGATCGCGTGGCTGCTCGGGAGCACGCCCGGAGTGGTCGCGCCGCTCGCGCTCGGGATCGCCGGCGCCGCCTACGCGACCGTACTCGCCTACACCGAGCTACCGTCGGCGTGGGGCGCGTGGAGGCCAAGGTGAGCGAGCGGCTGGTGCGAGCGCTGGGGGGCCTGATCGAGCGCCGCACCTCGCGGCGCAGTCTGTTCGCCCGGTCGGCGCTCGCCGGCGCTGCCTTGGCGGTCGCGCCCGTCCGCTATCTCCTGCGTCCCGAGACCGCCTGGGCAGTGCTGAGCTCCGCGGACTGTGCAGGCGACAGCCTGTGCAACGACGGCTACAGCGCGTTCTGCTGCGAGATCCAGGACGGCCACAATCGCTGTCCCGAGGGCACGTACGTCGGCGGCTGGTGGAAGTGCACCGACTATCAGGGCGGCGGCCTGTGCCAGGAGGAGGGCGTGAGGTACTACCTCGACTGTAACCGGACCCCCGGCGTCGCCTTCCCCGGGGGATGCCAGTGCGCTAACGGCAACTGCGACGCGCGCAAGGTCGACTGCAACCTGTTCCGCTACGGCCAGTGCAACACCGACGTCGCCTACACGACCGAGGTCGTCTGCCGACTGGTCATCTGCCAGAACCCGGCGACGGTGCCGGGCCTGAACTGCAACGGGACGCTGATGATCGACAACGCCGTCTGCGGTCATGAGGCCGGCTGCCTCGAGGGGCTCGCGACCCAGCTCCCGGGAGGCGGTGGGGCCTGATGACGGCGCTCGTGGCCTGCGAGACGGTCCTGCTCGTCCTGCTTGTGGTGTTAGTAGCAGGCTTGCTCCGAAGCCACGCCGAGATCCTCCGGCGGCTCGGTCCCGGGGCCGCTCCGGGCGAAGGAGCAGACGACGCGGTAATCGTCGCGCCCTCGCGAGGCGTGCGACGCGCGGCGGGAACGCCCGCGCCCGACCTCGCGGGCAGCACGCCCGACGGCGGAGCGATCAAGCTCTCGCTCGACACCGCGGGACCGATCCTCCTCGCTTTCCTCTCGAGTGGCTGCACGACCTGCCACCGATTCTGGGAGGGGCTCGGAGACCGCCGGTTCCCGGGCGAGCTCGGGCTGGTCGTCGTGACCCATGGCGCGAGCCGCGAGAGTCCCTCGCGAGTGCGCGAGCTGGCGCCCGCGGGCGTGACCGTGGTGATGTCCTCCGAGGCCTACGACGCCTATGGCATACCAGGTGCGCCCTACTTCGTCCTCGTCGACGGCGACGTGCGCGGCGAGGGTGTGGCGACCACCTGGCAGGCGCTCGAGTCGCTGCTCACGGACGCGATCGCCGACGCCCGCCAGGAGGGCGGCGGCGCGCGCGCCGACCGGATCGAGGCAAGGCTCGCCGCGGCGGGGATCGGACCGGATGATCCGAGCCTGTATCCGGGCTCCGGGAACCCGAGCTCCGCCGCGAGTGCTCCGCCAGGCGAACTCGCAATGGACTCGGCAAGGATGCCGACTCCACCGTGACCGAGCTCGTCGTGCTCGGCTGTGTCGCGGCTGTCGCCGGGGCGGTCCGCTCGGCGTGGTCGCCGTGAGGTGAGTCGATGCTCGCGAGCATCACTCCGCTCGGCGAGCGGGGCCGCCATTCCCGCTGGGGAGTCACCGTCAGCGCCTTCCTGATCGGTGCCACGGTCGCGGGCACCGCCCTCGGTGCGCTCGCCGGCGAGGTGGGAGCAGCGCTCCTGCCGCGCTCCGTCGGCTCAGGTACGCGACTCGCCGCGCTCGCGGCCGTGGGGCTTCTCGCCGTCGCCCTCGACGCCCGTGGCGAGCGCGTCCCCGGTCCCCGCCGTCAGGTCAACGAGGATTGGCTGCGCGCGTTCCGGGGGTGGGTGTACGGGGTTGGCTACGGCGCGCAGCTCGGATTCGGGATCACTACCGTTGTCAGCTCCGCGGCGCTTTACCTCGCGGTGATCGCAGCGGTGGCGACCGGCGAGCCCAACCTCGGAGGCCTCGTGCTCGGCTGCTTCGGAGCCGTGCGCGGGTTGACCCTGCTGAGCGCCGGTCGCGTACGCCGGCCGGAGCAGCTGATCGCGCTCCACGCGAGGCTCAGGCATTGGCGGGACCCGGCGCGCGCTGCGGGGATGGCC
>Ga0302314_10003555_pt1 | contig 28684 bp, 25 predicted proteins | sample III_Palsa_N2_3_FD_200533 | JGI IMG/M metagenome (GOLD analysis project Ga0302314, IMG submission 200533) | Peat permafrost microbial communities from Stordalen Mire near Abisko, Sweden - III_Palsa_N2_3 | ecosystem: Environmental > Terrestrial > Soil > Palsa > Peat permafrost | place: Sweden...
AAATGCTGGACGAATCCGACCGCAAAATCGTCGAGGCGCTGCTGGCGGACGCGCGCATTTCGCTGAAAGACCTGGCGGCGCAGGCGGGGCTGTCCTCGCCCAGCGTGTCCGAGCGGCTCAACCGGCTGCGCGAGCGCGGCGTGATCCGCGCCTTCACTGTGGAGCTGGACCCGGAGTTGCTGGGTTACCGGCTGCAGGCCATCGTCCGCATCCGGCCGCTGCCGGGCAAGCTGCAGGTGGTGGGCAAGCTGCTGCGGGAGATTCCAGAGTTCTGCGAGTGCGACAAGGTGACCGGCGACGACTGCTATGTCGCGCGGCTGTTCGTGCGCTCGATCGAGCAGCTCGACCAGATCCTCGACCGCATCGCCGACAAGGCGGAGACCAGCACCGCCATCGTCAAGTCGCAGACCATTCCGAGGCGGCCGCCGCCGCTGGCGTTCAAGTAGCCGCGCGGGCGTGGCGCGTACGCTTGCGCGCGCAACAGGCGCCCAACCCGATTCGGCAGGCCTTGCGGTACCGCATTCCAGGCATGCTGCCGATCGATTCCCCGGCGAATCATTGATCGGCTGGCGGCTGAAATCAGAATTCTCGGCGCCTGCGCCGCCGCTATGGCGCTGCTGCTCATGGTCGCTTCAGTCCCCGCTGCCGACAGCGCCTCCTTGCCGTCAGCTCAGCATGCCGGGACCGTCAACTATCGCAGCGGCGGCGTCGGAATCGAATCTTCCGATGCGATGAAGGCGGAAGCCTCCAGTTATTCGCTGGCGATGACTTTCACCTCTCACATCGACAGCCGTGACGCCTACACTGTCCCATCGCACTTGAGTATCGTCAAAGCCGGCGGCAGCCTGGTGCTGGACATAACGCCCGATGGTCCCTACCTGCTGGTCGATCTGCCAGCCGGCAAGTACCGGGTGACGGCCGATGTTGGCGGCGCCAGCAAGACCCTGGCAGTGGAGATCGTCGCCGGGGTTCACCAGAAGCTTGTCTTCGAACTGGACCAGGTCGACGCCAGCCGGTAGGCCGCATGACAACAAATCGAGGCTCTCGGCCGCTTGACTGATGTGCTGTAGCTCCTCGAGCCCAGCCATTCCCGGTGAATCCGGACATCGGATTCGATGAAGAATCGCGTCCAGAATCGCACGGTCGAGAGCATTGACGATCGGCGTAGGTGCCGGGTGAGCGAAGTCTTAGCTTATAGCCAGCCGCGCCATGCCCAGCGCCACCGGCTGTGCCACCCAACGCACGATGGGGGCCATTTCCAGAGGCTTGAGCAGCATGTTCACCGACATCCGATAGGGGAAATGCCTGGCGGCAAGCTTGCGGCAACGCGCCATTGCATCCTTGTATACAGCTTTGTCGTAGATTTGATCCGGATGGCGCGTGCAGTGTATGTGTTTGAGGACGATATAGCCGTCTTCCCGTTCAATCAATTTCAACCGGTTCCACAGCGCGCCCAGTATCTGGCGGCGGCTGGTGTTTTCGATGCCGCGGTAGTGGCGGAAATATCTGTAGAAATACTTGTAGTGGCCCACCTCGTCCTCGAAGATGTTCCGTGTAAGCCGCATCAGCACCGGTTCGGCGCTGGCGTGATGCAGGGCGGTGTAATAGCTGGCGGTACCCATCTCCACGACGCAGCGCGAGACCAGCTCCAGACCGCGCTCAGGTAGCAGGAATTCCGGCTTGCACACCGAGCTGTTGTCCTCGAAGAACCTGGCGTACTGAGCTTCCCAGTCGAATTCCGGCCATGCGTGCCGCACATATTCACGCAGGGCACGTCCATGCTGTAGCTCCTCGGGTTCCCAGGTGTGTTCCAGCCATTCGCTTACTTCGTGGTTGTCGGCGAAATGCTGCACCAGGTTGCGCGCATAGAGGTCTGAAGCGGTTTCGATGAAGGAGGCCGAGGTCACCATGTAGAACAGCTCTTCGCTGTCCGCCAGGTATTCCCGGCGCAAGTTGTGCCAGGGAATGCTGTCGAGAGTCCAATGCTGCTTTTGGATCATGGCTGCGTCCCTGATCCGGGGGTCAAATGCACATCAGCTCATAGCGAACGCCCGCGCCGACCGCGGTAACCGTTCAGCAGATAGACAATGACTATGATGGCAAGAATCAACCCGATTGGACCGATCCCCCATCCAGCGCCGAGGCCCCAGTAGAGCCCACCGCCACCACCGAATAGCAGCAACAGCACAATCAGCACGATTAGCAGATCCATTTCCTTCTCCATTTACTTACTAAAGAATGAAATCATGGCGTATCGTGGTCTGTACGCAACCGCGCATAGCGGTTCGGTGGTCGGCGGATGTGCACTGACGCACTCGTCATATTGCGCGTGCGCTAACGTCGTTCGACAAGATCCAGTTAATGCCGGATTGATCCGCGGTTCCTAGCTCGCCGTCACTTTCGGCAACAAGCGATCGAATTCACGTTTGACCACGGAATAGCAATCGCAGGCTTCCAGCTCCAGCCGTGGCCGATCGAGCACGGTAATGGCGCCGTGGTCGTAGTTGATCAGCCCCGCCGCTTGCAGCGTGCCCGCCGCGTCCGTGACGCCCTCGCGGCGCACGCCCAGCATGTTGGCGATCAGTCCCTGGGTCATCATCAGCTTGTTGTCCGGCAGCCGATCGAGGCCGAGCAACAGCCAGCGGCATAATTGCTGCGGTATCGAATGATGCTTGTTGCAGGCGGCAGTTTGCGTTATCTGTGTGAGCAGAGCCTGTGTGTAGCGCAGCAGCAGATGTCGCAGGGCCCGTGAGTGGTTGAATTCCTGCATGAGAATGCTTGCCTCCAGCCGGAAGGCATGGCCGTCGCTCTGCACCACCGCCCTTCCCGTGGTGGCTTCCCCGCCCATAAACAGGGAGACGCCGACGATGCCCTCGTTTCCCACCATGGCGATTTCGGCCGAATCGCCGTCACTCATCACGTACAGCAGCGAGACGATGCAGTCGATGGGGAAGTAAGCGTATTGCAGGATGTTGCCGGCTTCGTACACCACTTGACCGAGTTTCATCGGCATCACTTCAAGGTGGGGGGACAGGCGCCTGTGTTCCGCATCCGGCAGGCTGGCCAAGAGGCGGTTCTTCTGTGTCTGGAAGGTCAAAATTGCAAACTCCTCGGACAGGGTAGAGTGCCGACACTGCGAGGACGGCGGTAGACACAATCCCGCCGGATCCAGTGATATACCAAATGTCGCGCGTGTTCCGTGCGCTTACGTACCCTTCAATACTATTTGCCGGAGCGCGGCGCCGGTGTCCACACGGGCGATGTGTGCTCTCAGACCGACCCCGCCATCCGCCGGGCGCAACAATCGGGTCAGCGAATTTGACCGGCGCGGGTACCTTCGGCAAGTTCAACCCCCGCGCATTCATCGCACGCTGCAAAATCCTCGCACGATCGCAATGCCTGTGGCTTGAAACCCGGAGGCGTCGTTGCCGTATTGCCGCTATTCATAGTGGGGGCTGGTGCCGACGGTCAGGCCGTTTTTAGCCTTGAGCGCATCGATGATCCGGTCTGTACCTGGACCATTTAACTGATCTGGCGCTGCGGCAGATAAGGCAGCAGGCGATCGGCTTCCCTCTTGACTACGGCGTAACACTCGCAGCTCAACTGCTCGAGCCTGGACCGGTCCAGCACCGTGATATGTCCGCGGCGGTATTCGATCACCCCGAGCTTCTGTAACTTCCCGGCAGCATCGGTAACACCTTCGCGGCGCACGCCCAGCATATTGGCGATCAGTTCCTGGGTCATGGCCAGGTGATTGCCCGGCAGGCGGTCCAGGGATAGCAGGAGCCAGCGGCATAGTTGCTGATCTACCGAATGATGCCGGTTGCAGACGGCGGTCTGGGACATTTGCGTGATGAGCGATTGGGTGTAGCGCAGCAGCAAATGCAACAGCTCGGTATTGCGATAGAACTCGTCCTTGAGCCACCGCGCGCTCAAGCGGTAAGCGGAACCTGCGCTCTGCACGATGGCCCGGCTCGGAGTGCTTTCGCCGCCCATGAACAGGGAGATGCCGACCAGGCCGTCGTTGCCCACAACCGAGATTTCTCCGGTCGCGCCGTTTTCCATCACGTAGAGCATCGACACGATGGAGTCGGTCGGAAAGTAGACGTGGGCCAGGGTATCCCCGGATTCATACAAAGCCTCGCCGAGCCGCAACGAAACCAGTTCGAGATGGGGAAAGAGGCGATTCTGCACTTCGGCCGGCAAGGCAGCCAGGAGATGATTTTGTTGTGGTGCAGGCGTCTCGGACACATCAATCCTCATTTGATACGAGAGCGCCAGGGAAAAGGCTCAAAAACTCCCCGTAATCGGGAAATAATAGCCCAAATACCGCGCCTCTTATGTACGGTACAGCACATAACGCGCATCCCGGGATTGCCGGGCGAAACGCATCCTAGCTGGGCGGTCGATTCAGGGAATTCTGAGGGAACTCCCGGGAGCATCCATCTGTCTGAATGTTGCAACGCACCATTTTCAAGCAGGGCTATACCATGATGCCGGTTCAACGCGACTACCGCTTCAAGCTTCCTCCAGCGAAGCTGCGCGACTGGCATCGCGCCGGCATTCCAGTCAGCCATTTTTTCAATGCCTTATCCATCTTCTTCCCGGTGGGGGAGCGCTTCTTCATCAGCAGCGTACGGAACTATCGCGGCAGTATCGGCAACGCTGAACTGCGCCAGGCGATCACCGCCTTCATCGGCCAGGAAGCGATGCACGGGCGCGAGCACGAGGCGTATAACCGGCTGCTCAGGGAGGCCGGGCTGCCAGCCGCAGCGCTTGAGCGATTGGTCGAGAAATTGCTCGGCACCATGCAGAAATCCACGCCTGCCTCCTGGCAGCTATCCGCGACCATCGCGCTGGAGCACTTCACGGCCATTCTCGCCGATCGCCTGCTCGACGAGCGGCGAATGCTCGACGGTGCTGATGCCGCATTCAGGAGGCTCTGGCTGTGGCATGCGCTTGAAGAGACCGAACACAAGGCTGTTGCCTACGATGTCTGGCGCGAGGTCATGGGAGATGATGCCAAGGCCTATTCGATACGCTCCGCAGGGATGCTGGTGACGGGCACGGCCTTCGCCATCCTGGTCATCGGCTTCAGCGCAGTGCTGATCGAAAACGAACTCGCGGACTACCCAGGTCGCCGCCGGCGTCTCGCCGCCTATCGCTCCCTTGGGGTGTTTCTGCTCGGCCGGGGTGGCTTGGTGCGCAGCGGCTTCCCGGCCTGGCTCGACTACTTCCGTCCGAATTTCCACCCGTGGCAGCACGACAACCGGGAGCTTCTGCGCCGCATTGACGAAATCGCGGCCAGGCCGCCAATTCTTGCCCGGGCTGCCTGAGAGAGCCGATCATGTTCCTAACGTACTGGCTGATTGCCCTTGCCGCCGCCTGCCTGGCGCTGCTGCTGGCCGGTTTGTGGCTGCGCCAGCGCCCTTTCCGCTGGTTCGGGTTCTCGCTTGAAGGCGAAGCCCTGGTCGAGGAACTTACGATCCACCTATCGCCGTCAACGCCGGATAGCGTCGAGCGCGCCGAGGTATCGCCCGTCATTGTGAGTTGGTGGCGCAGGCAGGGTTGAGGGTTTACTCGCGGGGGCTCGGCGATGGCCGGCTTTGAACCACGCCGTCGATGGCCGGTCTTAAGTGACACCAGGCGGCCGGCAGCATCGTAGACTCGATGTTCACAGGCACCGCCCCAAACAGGAGTAACACAGCATGGAACTCGGCATGATCGGCTTGGGGCGCATGGGCGCCAATATGGCGCAGCGCCTGATCCGCGGCGGACATCGCGTGGCGGGTTTCGATCCGGACCAGAAAGTACGCGATGAGGTCGAGGGCAAGGGCGTCGAAGCCGCCGCGACGCTGGATGTGCTGGTCGGCAAGCTCAAGGCGCCGCGGGTGCTGTGGCTGATGGTTCCCGCCGGGGCGGTGGTGGACCAGACCATCGAGGCCCTGCTGCCGAAGCTGGCGGCGGGCGATACGCTGATCGACGGCGGCAACTCCAATTACAAGGACACGCAGCGCCGCGCCAAAGCGCTGGCGGAGAAGAAAATCCACTACGTCGATTGCGGCACCAGCGGCGGCGTGTGGGGTCTGGCCGAGGGTTACAGCATGATGGTCGGCGGCGATGAAGCGGCGGTCGAGCGGCTGCGGCCGATTTTCGAGAGCCTGGCGCCGGCCAAGGACAAGGGCTGGGGCCGCGTCGGCCCGGCCGGCTCGGGCCACTACACCAAGATGATTCACAACGGCATCGAGTACGGCATGATGCAGGCCTATGCCGAAGGCTTCTCCATCCTCAAGCACAAGGAGGAGTTCGGACTGGACCTGCACCAGGTGGCCGAGATCTGGCGCACCGGCAGCGTGGTCCGCTCCTGGCTGCTGGATCTGACCGCCGATGCCCTGGGCAAGAACCCGACCATGAAGGGCATCGCGCCCTACGTGGTGGATTCGGGCGAAGGCCGCTGGACGGTGGACGATGCCATCGCGCTCAATGTGCCGGCGCCCGTGATCACGCTGTCCCTGATCGAAAGGCTGCGCTCGCGCGATACCGAATCCTTCTCCGACAAGCTGCTGTCGGCGATGCGCAACGAATTCGGCGGCCACCCGATCAAGTCGGAATAAGCACGTCCGGCGCCTGGGGCAGGCATGACCAGCAGGGAGACGGGATTGAATATCCTCGCGCTGAATAGCGGCTCGTCCTCCCTGAAGTTCAGCTTGTATCAGATGGGCGCTGCTGGAGCCGAAACACTGCTCTCTGGCGAAGCGAGTTCGATCGGCGACAAGAACAGCACCATCCACGCACAGGATTGGCGCAACGACAAGCCGTATTCCAAATCAGAAGCCATTGCCGATCAGCAACATGCAATCGTTCTTATCGGAAGGCTGCTGGCGCAATGCGGAATGCCGCCGCCCGACGCCGTCGGGCATCGGATCGTGCATGGCGGACCAAAGCTCCGGCAACACTGCCGCATTGATGCGGCGGTGCTGGAACAGCTCGAAGCTGCCACGGCCTTTGCGCCGCTGCACATCCCGCCGGCATTGGCGGTGATCCACTTCGCGCAGGAACATTTTCCCGGCGTGCCGCAGGCGGCCTGTTTCGATACCACGTTTCACGCCGACCTAGCTGAGGTCGCACGGATTCTGCCGATCTCCAGGGATTTGCAGTCGGAAGGCGTGCAACGCTACGGATTCCACGGTCTTTCCTGTGAATCGATCGTGCATCAGCTCGGCGAGGCGCTGCCGAGCCGCCTGGTCATCGCCCATCTGGGCAATGGCGCCAGCATCACGGCGGTCAAGGGCGGGAAGTCGATCGATACCAGCATGGGCCTGACCCCGACTGGCGGCATCATCATGGGCACGCGCAGCGGCGATCTCGATCCGGGCATCCTGATCTACCTGCTGCGCGAGAAGAAGTTCGATGCGGCGATGCTGGAAGATCTGCTCGATCACCGCTCCGGCCTGCTGGGGATTTCGGGCCTGGCCGGCGATATGCGGCGCCTGCACGAAGCCGCTGCATCCAACGCCGATGCCCGGCTTGCCATCCGCATGTTCTGCTATTCCGCGCGCAAGCAGTTGGCTGCGATGATCGCCGCACTGGATGGGGTCGACCTGATCGTCTTCACCGGCGGCATCGCGGAACATGACGGCGAGGTACGCGCTGCGATCTGCGGCGGCTTGTCCTGGATCGGCATCAGCCTGGATGAAAGCCGCAACCGCGCGGCGACCGACCCCATCAGCGATCCGGCGTCGCGTTGCCCGGTGCGGGTGATGGTTTCGCAGGAAGATCTGCAGATCGCTCGTCATACCTGGGCATTGCTGCAGCTCAAGCCATCCTGACCGCGGCCGCTTTCCCGCATTAGGCGATACCGAGGCGGCGGAACAGCGGGACTTTCACTTGGTCCAGGACAATGGCGAAAGTGATCGCCGCGGCAAGCGTGCCCAATACCATTGGGGCGGGCAGGGGCTTCATGGCGAACCCGCCGACCGCGAGTATCGAAGCGATCGCGATATCGGCAGCAGACGAGGCGAGGACCCACACCCCCGGGCGCGAGGACCAAAGCCGCCTGCGTTCGCGATTGGTATAGGTGGTCGCCTGATTGCCGAATACGATGACAACAAATGCCAGCGTCCTCAGGGTTTCGACGTCGAACCCCATCCGGTAGAAGCCGCAAAGCAGTGCCAGCGTGCAAAACAGCAGCTCTCCGGCGCCCATGGCGACACCCGCCACCGTCAGCTTGCCAATTTGCCAGGCATTCGGCAGCGGCGACGACCGCACGTTGTCGGTCGTCAACGACATGCCGAGGAAGTCGCCGGTGATCATGATCAGGACCATCAGGAACGGCGTCAGGATGGCGTGTCCGGTCATGATCAGGCCGACTGCGAGGAACAGCACCTGCACCACTTTCTTGGTGATCGAGTTGAGCGTATAGGTCAGGATGCGCTGGAAGGCTAGCCGCCCTTCCCTGACCGCGGCGACGATGCCGGCCAGTCCGGGCGTGGTCAGCACCATGCCGGCGGCCGACTTGGCAACATCGGTGGCGCTGGAAACCGCAATGCCAATCTGCGCCTGGCGCAGCGCCGGCGCATCGTTGGCGCCGTCACCGCACATGCCGACGGTATGGCCGCCGTGCTGGAACACCTTGACCAGCTTGTACTTGTCTTCCGGCAGCACGCCGGCGAAGACCGCATAGGCCTCGGGACGCATCTCGTCCGGGATCGGCCCGGGCGGACAAATCCCGCCATCCAGCCCTACCGCATGAGCCACAATGGCGGCCGTCGCCGGCGCATCGCCCGTGACCATCACGGTGCACACCCCGAGGCTGCGCAGCTCGCGGACCAGGGCGGACGAGTCCGTGCGGGGCGGGTCGCTGAGCGCGATGAGCCCGACCATTTTCACCGCCGTCGCCGGCCCGGCCGCGACCGCCAGTACCCTGAATCCCTGTGCCTCAAGCGCGGCCGCTGCCGCGGCGGCGGCTGGCGATGGCGGGGTGAGCTGGACGACCACGGAAAAAGCGCCCTTCACCACACGCTGCGTTCCGCCATTCGCCTCGGCTACCATGGCCTCCGACATCTTCGTCGCCGGATCGAACGGCACGAAACTGAGCGGATGAGGTGCCGCAGCGGCCTTGCTGTCGGAGGTAGCGGCCCTGATGGCCGCGTCGACCGGATCCAGCCCTCCATCCGAGCTGGCCAGAACCGCCAGCGCCAGAATCCGCGCCGCGTCGAATCCGGGCATGGGATGAACCGTCGTTACTTTCAGCTCGTTGCACGTCAGCGTGCCCGTCTTGTCGGCGCACAGGACATCCATGGTGCCTGCTTCATCCACCGCCGACAGCCGGGTCGGAAGGACGCCCAGTTTGGCCAAAGCTCGCGCGCCGAGTGCCGACGCCAGGGTGAAGGTTGCCGGCAGCGCCACCGGTATCGAGGCCAGGACCGCCGTCAGCACCAGCGGAATGATCTCGGCGAGCGGCAGCTTGAGAAAATGCGCATAGGCCACCAGCAGCACGATGACGCCGCCGTTGAACATTGCCAGGTTGCGTACCACACGTAGAACGGCTTTCTGCTGTGAACTCGTCACATGGGCAGTGCGGACCAGTTCCGCGGTGCGGCCGAACTTGGTGCGTGCCCCGGTCGCGGTAACTTGAGCCACTGCTTCGCCGTGCCGTACCAGGGCGCCGGCATAGGTCTGCAGGCCGGCGCCGGCTTCGATCGGAACCGACTCTCCGGTCAACATGGACTGGTCGAGCAGCACCTCTCCGCCAGTGAGGCGGACATCCGCGGCCACCACGGCGCCGAGCGACAGCTTCACCACATCGCCCGGCACCAATTCGACGGCGGGTATGGTGGCCCAGCTGCCGTCGCGCAGGACGGATGCGCTCAATGCCAGCCGCGACTTCAGCGCGGCCAGGGTTGCCTGGGCTCGCCCTTCCTGGAAAAAGCCGAGCGCGGAATTGAACACCAGGAGGCCGGAGATGAGCGCGGCCTCGGCATAGTCACTCAGCGCGAGCTGAAGCAGGATGGCGGCCTCCAGCATCCAGGGAACCGGCGCCCAGAAACTGCCTAGCGCCCTGCGCAAGGGATGCATCGTCGTGTCGGGCATCGCGTTGGGGCCGACCGCCTGCAGCCGCCTGCGGGCTTCATCACTGGTCAGCCCGACCGGCGGGGCGGCGTTGGCGGTGCCGGTCAGCTTGGCCGGCAAGAGGCTTGCGGCGGGCAGCGGCTTGGCCATGAGCTTGGACGTTCCATCCGTTCAAAGGATGAAGCATGCACGGGGTGGGCTATCCAATCTGTACGGCAACACCCTTTCGGCAAACGTCTGCCCTGTTCGATGCTACATACGGCCCTGGATCGCTCATCGACCGATTCACCCGCTGGGGCTTACGCCGGCCGCGCCGCGCCCGGCCATTTCCAGTTGCGGATTTCCGGCAGGTCCTGGCCGTATTGGTCGATGTACTGCTTGTGCTCGATCAGCTTGTCCTTGAGCTGCTGCTTCAGGTAGATGCCCGGCTCGCCGGTCTGCGGCAGGCGGTCGATGGCTTCCATCACCAGATGGAAGCGGTCCAGCTCGTTCAGCACCGTCATGTCGAAGGGCGTGGTGATGGTGCCCTCCTCCTTGTAACCGCGGACATGGATGTTGTCGTGATTGGTGCGCTGGTAGGTCAGCCGGTGAATCAGCCATGGGTAGGCATGGAAGGCGAAGATGACCGGCTTGTCCTTGGTGAAGAGTTCGTCGAAATCCATATCGCTCAAGCCATGCGGATGCTCGGTCTGCGGCTGCATCCGCATCAGGTCGACGACGTTGACCACCCGGATCTTCAGCTCGGGCAGGTGCGCGCGCAGGATCGAGACGGCGGCGAGTGTTTCCAGCGTGGGTACGTCGCCGCAACAGGCCATTACCACATCGGGAGCCAAGCCCTGGTCGTTGCTGGCCCACTGCCAGGTGTCGATGCCCTTGATGCAGTGCTTGACGGCGGCGTCCATGCCCAGCCACTGCGGCGCCGGGTGTTTGCCGGCGATCACCACGTTGACGTAGTGACGGCTGCGCAGGCAGTGATCGATCACCGACAGCAGGCAGTTCGCATCCGGCGGCAGGTAGACGCGCACGATCTCGGCCTTCTTGTTCATCACATGGTCGATGAACCCGGGGTCCTGGTGGGTGAAGCCATTGTGGTCCTGACGCCAGACGTGGGAGGCGAGCAGGTAATTGAGGGACGCGATCTTGCGTCGCCAGGGCAGGTGCGCGGTGACTTTCAGCCACTTGGCGTGCTGGTTGAACATCGAATCGACGATGTGGATGAAGGCCTCGTAGCAATTGAACAGCCCATGCCGCCCGGTGAGTAGATAGCCTTCGAGCCAGCCTTCGCACTGGTGCTCGCTGAGCATTTCCATCACGCGGCCGGCGGGCGCGAGAAATTCGTCGTTCGGCAGGGTCGCGGCGTCCCATTGTCGCTGGGTGGTTTCGAACAGGGCTTCCAGGCCGTTGGATAGTGTCTCGTCGGGTCCGAATACCCGGAAATTCCGCTGCTCCTCGTTTAGTTTCACCACATCGCGCAGGAAGCGGCCCAGCACGTGGGTGTCGCCGATGCCGCCGTGTCCCGGCTCCGGCACGTCGACGCCGTATTCGCGGAAGTCCGGCATGCGCAGATCGCGCAGCAGGATGCCGCCGTTGGCATGCGGATTGGCGCCCATGCGCCGCTCGCCGGCCGGCGCTAGTTCGGCCAGCTCGGGTTTCAGGCGGCCCTGCTCGTCGAACAGTTCCTCCGCCCGATAGCTGCGCAGCCAGTCTTCCAGCAGCTTGAGGTGTTCCGGATGAGTTGCCGGATCGGACAGCGGCACCTGGTGCGAGCGGAAGGTGCCTTCGATCTGCAGGCCGTCGACCATGATCGGCCCGGTCCAGCCCTTGGGCGAATTGAGTACGATCATCGGCCAGCGCGGGCGCTCGAGGTGACCGTTGAGGCGTGCATCCCGCTGAATGGACTTGATCTGTTCCACGGCCGTGTCCAGCGTCGCCGCCATGGCTTCATGCATCAACCTGGGTTCGTGCCCCTCGACGAAGTAGGGGGTCCAGCCATAGCCGCGGAGCAGCTGTTCCAGTTCTTCCCGGGTGATGCGGGCGAGTACCGTGGGGTTGGAAATCTTGTAGCCGTTGAGGTGCAGGATCGGCAGCACCGCGCCGTCGCTTACCGGATTGAGGAATTTGTTCGAATGCCAGGCCGTGGCCAGCGGTCCGGTTTCCGCTTCGCCGTCGCCGACGACGCAGGCCACGACGAGGTCAGGATTGTCGAACACTGCCCCGAACGAATGGCTGAGCGAATAGCCCAGCTCGCCGCCTTCGTGGATCGAGCCGGGGCACTCCGGCGAGGCGTGGCTGGGAATGCCGCCAGGGAAGGAAAACTGCTTGAACAGCTTGCGCAGCCCGGCTTCATCCCGGCTGATGTCGGGATAGATCTCGCTGTAGCTGCCTTCCAGGTAGGTGTTGCCGACCACGGCCGGGCCGCCGTGTCCGGGGCCGGAGACATAAATCATGTCGAGGTCGTATTTTTTGATGACCCGGTTCAGGTGCGCATAGATGAAGTTCTGCCCGGGCGTGGTGCCCCAGTGCCCCAGCAGCATGTGCTTCACGTCCGCAAGCTCCAGCGGGCGCTTCAGGAGCGGATTGTCGTAAAGATAGATCTGTCCGACCGACAGGTAATTGGCGGCGCGCCAGTAGGCGTCGATCTTGTGCAGCAGTTCCGGCGTGAGCGTGTTGGATGTCATGCCTGATTCTCCTGACGGCTTTCACCGTTATGACGATGCGGCGAGCGCTAGCAGTGCCTTGGCGCGGGCACAGACGCGATCGACGGTGAAGCCGTATTCACGCAGCAGGACTTCCGCCGGCGCGGAAGCGCCGAAGCGGTCCACGCTGAGCATGTTGCCGTGCGCGCCGATATAGCGATCCCAGCCTTGCGCGACACCCAGTTCGACTGCCAGGCGCGCGCCGACCGCGGGCGGCAGCACCGCGTCGCGCTCGGCCTGCGGCAGGGCTTCGAACAATTCCCAGCTCGGCATCGACACGCAGCGCACGGCAATGCCTTCCCGCTGCAGGCGTTCCGCCGCCGCCACGATCAGGCTGACCTCGGAGCCGCTGGCGAGCAGGATCAGCTCGGGCTTGCCGTCCGGCGCATCGCTGAGCACGTAGGCGCCGCGGCGCAATCCCTCCGCTGCGGCATAGCGGCCGCGGTCGAGCGTGGGCAGGTCCTGCCGGCTCAGCACCAGCAGCACCGGGCGATCGCGCGTTTCCACGGCGACGCGCCAGGCCACTGCGGTTTCGTTGGCGTCGGCGGGCCGGATCACGGTGACGTTGGGAATCGCGCGCAGGTTGGCAAGCTGCTCCACCGGCTGGTGGGTGGGGCCGTCCTCGCCCAGGGCGATGCTGTCGTGGGTGAACACATGCACCACGTGCAGGCCCATCAGCGCCGCCAGCCGGATCGGCGGGCGCATGTAGTCGGAAAAGATCAGGAAGGTCGAGCCGTAGGGAATGAATCCGCCGTGTGCGGCCAGACCGTTGACGATGGCGCCCATCGCATGCTCGCGCACGCCGAAGTGCAGGTTGCGCCCGGCGTAGCTCCAGCCGCCTCCGTCCGAGCCTTGCTGGTCCTCGCCCGCCGGCGGCGGCGGGTTGAAGTCGCCGAGGCCCTTGAGCGCGGTCTTGGTCGAGGGGTCGAGGTCGGCCGAGCCGCCGCTCAGGGCCTGCAGCCGCGGCGCGATGGCGTTCATCACCTTGCCGGAAGCCTCGCGCGTGGCCAGGCCCTTGGCGTCGGCGGGGAATTGTGGGATGTCCGAATCCCAGCCCCGCGGCAGCTCGCCGCGCAGGCGGCCCTGCAGCTCCGCGCACAGCTTGGGGAAGGCCCTGGCATAGGCGCTCATCTGCTCGTTCCATTCCGCTTCGTCGTGCGCGCCGCGCTGCACGGCGCGCCGCATATGCGCCAGCGCCTCATCCGGGATGAGGAAATCCGGCTCGGCCGGCCAGCCCAGTTTCTGCTTGGTCTGGCGCACGCCGTCCTTGCCCAGCGGGGAGCCGTGGGCCTTGAAGCTGTCCTGCTCGGGCGAGCCATAGCCGATATGGGTGCGCACCAGGATCAGCGAGGGCCGCGCCGTTTCCGCGCGTGCCAGGTGCAGGGCCGAGTCGAGCGCGGCGAGATCGTTGCCGTCCGCCACCGTCAGCGTCTGCCAGCCGTAGGCCTCGAAGCGCCGCGCGCGGTCCTCGGAAAAGGTGATGTCGGTGCCGCCGGCCAGGGTGACGCGGTTGTCGTCGTAGAGGCAGATGAGTTTGCCCAGCCCCAGGTGACCGGCCAGCGAGGCGGCTTCGGCGGAGACGCCTTCCATCAGGTCGCCGTCGCCGGCGATGACTACCGTATGGTGATCGATGACGGCGTGACCGGGGCGGTTGTAGCGCGCGGCCAACTGCGCTTCGGCGATGGCCATGCCGACGGCATTGGCCAGGCCCTGCCCGAGCGGCCCGGTGGTGGTTTCCACGCCCGGCGTGTGGCCGCGCTCGGGATGCCCCGGGGCCTTGCTGCCCCATTGGCGGAACTGCTTTATATCGTCCAGGGAAAGCGCATAGCCGCTCAGATGCAGCAGGCTGTAGAGCAGGGCCGAGCCGTGCCCGGCGGAAAGCACGAAGCGGTCGCGATTAACCCAGTCCGGGTTGTGCGGGTTGTAGCGCAGCCAGCGCGTCCACAGGGCGTAGGCCATCGGTGCGGCGCCGAGCGGCAGGCCCGGATGGCCGCTGTTGGCTTTCTGCACCATGTCCACCGAGAGGAAGCGGATGGTGTCGATGCATTGCTGGTCGAGTTCGTCGGACATGGCGGCTCCGTGATGAGGTGATTTGCGTCAGTGGCGCGGATGCGGTCCTTCGTGACCGGCTGCGGCGCACTTGACATGAATGCCGCCGAGATCGGCGGCTGGAATGTTCACGGCCTTCCCCGGCCGGCGCCCGTGGCATGGCGCAGCTCGCCTTCTCCACCGGGGCGAAGGTCCCCTTGCTTCGTGCGGGACAGCACACAGGCCGTATTGATCAGTGCCATGTGGGTCAGCGCCTGCGGAAAATTTCCCAGCATGCGCCGGGCGCGCGGGTCGTATTCTTCCGACAGCAGGCCCAGGTCGTTGCGCAAGGCGAGCAGGCGTTCAAACAGGGCTTCAGCGTCCTGCTGGCGGCCGATCAGCGCCAGATTCTGGGCCAGCCAGAACGAGCACGGCAGAAACACGCCTTCACCCGGCGGCAGGCCATCGACATTGCTGGCGGAGGAGTAGCGCAGCACCAGCCCGTCGGCCACCAGATCGCGCTCGATCGCTTCGACCGTGCCGCGCACCCTGGGGTCTTCAGGCGGCAGAAAGCCGACCAGCGGGATCAGCAGCAGGCTGGCATCCAGTTGCGTCGAACCGTAGTGCTGGACGAAGGTATTGCGCTGCGCGTCGAAGCCGTCCGCGCAGATCTGGGCGTGGATGGCATCGCGCACGGTGCGCCAGCGCTCGACCGGACCCTTCACCGAAAAGCGCTCCACGCCCTTGACTGCGCGGTCGAACGCCACCCAGGCCATGACCTTGGAGTGCGTGAAGTGCTGCCTGGGCCCGCGTATTTCCCAGATGCCTTCATCCGGCCTCTGCCAGTTCCCTTCCAGGAACTCGAGCAGGGTCGTTACGATCTCCCAGGCATGAGGCTCAGGATCCACTCCCGCGCATCGCGCCTGGTAGAGGGTATCCATGACTTCGCCGTAGATATCGAGCTGGAACTGCGTCGAAGCGGCGTTGCCCACGCGCACCGGCGCCGCGCCGCCGTAGCCCGGCAGCCAGGCTACTTCATATTCGTCGATACGACGCTCGCCGGTGACGCTGTACAGAACCTGCAAGTCCGCGGCGCTTCCCGCTACGGCCCGCAGCAGCCAGTCCCGCCAGGCCGCCGCCTCGTCGTGATAGCCGGCCGCCAGCAGCGCGTTGAGCGTGAAGGTGGCGTCACGCAACCAGCAGTAGCGGTAATCCCAGTTGCGCACGCCGCCCGGCTGTTCCGGCAATGACGTGGTCGGCGCCGCGATGATGCCCCCGGTGGGGTAATAGGTCAGCGCCTTCAGCGTGATCAGCGAGCGCATCACGGCATCGCGCCAGCGGCCCTGGTACTCGCAGCGGTCTGACCATTTCTGCCATCTGAGTTCCGCCTCCCGCAGCGCCTGCTCCGGATCGAGGGCGGGCGGAGCCGCTTCATGCGAGAGATGGTAATTGAGTACGAACGATGTGCGCTGCCCGGCCGCGACGTCGAACTCCGCAACCGTCTTCATGTTCTCGCCGCGCGTGGGAACGTCCGTGCGAAGTTCCAGCGTGTTCGGTCCCGCGGTCGCCAGCAGCACGCCGTCGAGCTGCCGCACCCAGGGAACGATGGAGCCGTAGTCGAAGCGGACGACCAGCTCCATGCGCATCGCCACGCGTCCGCGCAGGCCTTCCACGATGCGCACGATGTCCCGGCGCTCGTTCGACAACACCATGTAGTCGATGATGCGGACGGCGCCCCCGTCCGACTCGAATTCCGTTTCCAGAATCAGGGTATCGGCGCGATACCTGCGCTGGATGCGGCTCCCCTCGGCCGCCGGCGCGATCAGCCAGCGGCCGTGCCCGGGTTCGCCCAGCAGGGCCGCGAAACACGCACTCGAATCGAACCGCGGCAGGCAAAGCCAGTCGATGGAGCCGTCGCGGCCGACCAGGGCGGCGGTGTGGCAATCGCCGATCAGGGCATAGTCTTCAATGGGCAGCGGCTGTTTACCTTCCTTGGACATGGCCACTCCTGTCAGCCTGGTCCGGACATGTCGAAAGCGACACGCGGCGGCGGCTTGCCCGACAGCGGGCTGATGAGAGTGCTCACGCGCCCGGCTGCCGCAGCCGGCGATAGCGTCGGATCAGGGCATTGGTCGAGCTGTCGTGGCCGAGTTCTGGAGTGCCGGCGCTAGTGATCTCGGCAACGGTGCGCTTGGCCAGCGCCTTGCCCAGTTCCACGCCCCACTGGTCGAACGAATCGATATTCCAGATCACGCCCTGCACGAAGACGCTGTGCTCGTACAGCGCCACCAGCGCGCCCAGCGCGTGGGGCGTGAGCTGTTCCGCCAGGATGGTGTTGCTGGGCCGGTTGCCCTCGAAGGTACGGTGCGGCACCAGTGCCGCGGGCGTATCCTCGGCCCGCACCTCGTCCGCGGTCTTGCCGAAGGCCAGCGCCTCGCCCTGCGCGAACAGGTTGGCCATCAGCAGGTCGTGCTGCTCGCCGAGCGGGTTGAGCGGCTGGCAGAAACCGATGAAGTCGCAGGGGATCAGCTGCGTGCCCTGGTGGATCAGCTGGTAGAACGAGTGCTGGCCGTTGGTGCCCGGCTCGCCCCAGTAGATCGGTCCGGTGGCATAGTCCACCCGGGCGCCGTCCAGCGTGACGTGCTTGCCGTTGCTCTCCATCGTCAGCTGCTGCAGATAGGCCGGAAAGCGCTTCAGGTATTGCTCATAGGGCAGCACCGCGACGGTCGGCGCGCCGAGGAAATTGGCGTTCCAGATCGCCAGCAGGCCGAGCAGCGCCGGCAGGTTGCGCTCCAGCGGCGTGCTGCGGAAATGCTCGTCCATGGCGTGGAAGCCGGCCAGCATGGCGCGGAAGTGTTCCGGCCCGATCGCCAGCATGGTCGAAAGCCCGATGGCCGAATCCATCGAGTAGCGGCCGCCGACCCAGTCCCAGAAGCCGAACATATTGTCGGTGGCGATGCCGAATTTTTTCACCTCGGCGGTATTGGTGGAGACGGCAACGAAATGCTTCGCCACCGCCTGCTCCTCGCCCAGCGTCCGCAGGCACCAGTCGCGCGCGGCGTGGGCATTGGTCAGCGTTTCCTGGGTGGTGAAGGTCTTGGAGCAGATCACGAACAGGGTTTCCGCCGCATCCAGATCGCGCACCGCTTCGGCGAAATCGGTGCCGTCGACATTGGAGACGAAGCGGAAAACCAGATCGCGCCGGCTGTAGTGGCGCAGCGCCTCGAAGGCCATTACCGGGCCGAGATCGGAACCGCCGATGCCGATGTTGATGATGTTGCGGATGCGCTTGCCGCTGTGGCCGGTCCAGGCGCCGCTGCGCACGCGGTCGCAGAATGCCGCCATGCGGTCGAGCACCGCATGCACCTGCGGCACTACATCCTGGCCGTCGACGAGGATGCGCTCTCCGGTGGGCGCGCGCAGCGCTGCCTGCAGCGCTGCGCGATGCTCGGTGACGTTGATGCGCTCGCCGCGGAACATCGCCTCGATGCGCGCGGGCAGGCCGCAGGCCACGGCGAGCTGGCGCAGCAGGCTCAGCGTTTCGCCGGTGACGCGCTGCTTGGAATAGTCCAGGTACAGGCCGGCGGCTTCGGCGACGTAGTGCTCGCCGCGCGCCGGCTCATCGGCGAACAGCTCGCGCAGATGCTTGCCGCCGATCCGGCCGAAATGCTGCTGCAAGGCTTGCCACTGCGGCCGGGCGCTCGGCAGCGGCGCCGCTGCGTTGCGGCCTGGCGGCGGCTGCTCCGTGCTCACGCGCCGGCCTTGCCGGCGCCGGCCAGCGCCGCGCTGCTGTCGGCGATGCGCTTGAGCAGTTCCTTCCAGGATTTGACGAAGGACTGCGCGCCCTCGTGCTGCAGCTGCAGCGCCAGTGCGTCGATGTCGATCCCGGCTTCGGCGAAGCGCTTCAACACCGCCTCGGCATCGCCGCCGCCGGGGTCCATGGCACCATTGAGCTTGCCGTGATCGGCAAAGGCGCGCAGGGTTTTTTCCGGCATGGTGTTGACGGTGTCGGGAGCGGCGAGCGTCTCGACGTACAGGGTATCGGGGGCCTGCGGGTCCTTGGTGCCGGTGCTGGCCCAGAGCAGGCGCTGCGGGCGTGCCCCGGCGGCGGCAAGCTTGTGCCAGCGCGGCGAGGCGAGCAACTCGCGATAGGCGCGGTAGCTGCGCTGGCCGATGGCGATGCCGAGCCGGTTGCGCAGCTCGGCGGGCACCTTCTCGCTCACCGCCTTGTCCCAGCGGCTGACGAACAGCGAAGCCACCGAGCTGATCTGTGGATCGAGCCCGGCGCCGATGCGGCGCTCGATGCCGCGCAGATAGGCCTCGGCGGCGGCGAGATATTGCTCGCGCGAAAACAGCAGGGTGACGTTGATCGGCACGCCGGCGAAGATCGCCTCCTCGATGGCGGGAATGCCCTCCGGCGTGCCCGGAATCTTGACGTACAGGTTGGGCCGGTCGGCCTGCTCCTGGATTTGCAGGGCCGCCGCGAGGCTGCCGGCGGTGTCCCGCGCCAGCAGCGGCGACACTTCCATCGAGACCCAGCCGTCGAGCCAATCGGTGGCGTCGAAGATCGGCCGGAACAGGTCGGCGGCGCGGCGCAGGTCTTCCAGCGCCAGCTCCATGAACAGCGCTTCGCCAGATTTGCCGGCCTTGGTCTTTTCGCGGATACCCTGGTCATAGGCATTGCCGTTGCCGATCGCCTCGTCGAAGATGGTCGGGTTCGAGGTCAGGCCGGTCACCGAGAATTCCTCGATGATGCGGCGCAGGCTGCCGTCATCGAGGATCTTGCGGGTGATGTTGTCCAGCCACAGGCTCTGGCCGAGATCGTGCAGTTGCTGTGTCGTGTTCATGCCTATTTTCCCTGGGAAGCGGTAGTGGGGTGCGGGGCCGCAGCGTGCAGCGGCGCGGCGGCGGAGAACTGCGAGCGGTCGAAGCGCATCAGTTCGCCGATGTGTTCGATGCTCAGATCGGGTGGCGGCTCGATCGCCGTGCCGGCCGCTTCGGCGGCATAGTGGCCCTGGCGCACGAACACCGTGGTCAGTTTAGCGCCAAGTGTCTGCTTCATCGCCGCCAGGATCTGCGGCTTGTCGTCCACCATCACGTAGTGCGCCGCCGGGTAGCGCCGCTGCGTCGCGTCGAGCGTGGATTGCTTGTGCACCTGGATCAGCACCCGGCCAGCGACCGCGGCCCACAGTCCGGCGACCTGGATCTTGCGAGGCTGGAACACCACATCGCCATCGGACAGGATCACCGGCAGGCCGAGCTTGCCCAGGTGCGCGATCACATCGAGCGCGCAGGGGTAGAGGCGCTGCGCGAATGGATATTCCAGCAGGAAGGCCGACATCTGCAGCAATGCCACATCGTCTTCGAGACCGAGGCGGAACGCCTGCAGGGTGCCGAGATAGTCGGCATAGCCGAGTTCGCCGCGCAGCCCGGCGAAAAGCGCCCAGTAACGATTGCGCTCATCGACGCCGAATGCCTGCTCCAGGCGCGCCCCCAGATCCGCGGCGAAGCGGTCATTGTCGAGCAGGGTGTTATCGACATCGAGCAGGAATACCACCTCCGCTGCTGTGCATGTGTCTGTCGCTAGCACGGCGCGGCTTCCTCCTTTTTCGGGTCGTGCCAGCCGCCATGGCCGTTGGCGACGCGGGCCGCGGCGGCCGGGCCCCAGGTGCCGGGCTGGTATTCGTCGACCGGCTCGGCTTCGCCCAGCACCGGATCGATCACCCGCCACGCCGCTTCCACGGCATCGTCGCGGGTGAACAGCGAGGGATCGCCATGGATCGCATCGTGCAGCAGGCGCTGATAGGGTAACTGGTCGCCTTGCGTCTGATGGCGGGCGATCAGCTCCACCGGCTCGCCGCGCATGTCCTCGCCGGCCAGCTTGACCCGCGCGCCGGTCGAGATCACCACTTCCGGGCTGAGCCGGAAGCGAAAATAGTTCGAGCTTGCCGGGCTGATCTCGTCGAAGATTCCCAGCGGCGGACACTTCAGGTTCACCATCACTTCGGTGGCGCTGATCGGCAGGCATTTGCCGGCGCGGATGTAGAACGGGACGCCGGCCCAGCGCCAGGTGTCGATGTGCAGTCGCAGGGCGACGAAGGTCTCGACCTGTGAAGCCGGGGCGACGCCTTCCTCTTCGCGATAGCCATGAAACTGGCCGCGCACCACTTCCGCCGGGTCCAGCGGGCGCATGGCGCGGAACAGCCGCAGCTTTTCGGCGCGCATCGATTCCGCGTCGTGCCCGACCGGCGCATCCATCGCCAGCAGCGCGATCACCTGCAACAGGTGGTTCTGCACCACATCGCGCAAGGTACCGACTTCCTCGTAAAACGCACCGCGTCCCTGTACGCCGAAGTTCTCGGCCATGGTGATCTGCACGTTGTCGACGTAGTGGCGGTTCCACACCGGATCGAGAAAGGCATTGGCGAAGCGGAAGTACAGCAGGTTCTGCACCGCTTCCTTGCCCAGGTAGTGGTCGATGCGGAAGATGGCCGATTCGTCGAACACCTCGTGCAGCGTGCGGTTGAGTTCCTGGGCCGAGGCAAGGTCGCGGCCGAACGGCTTCTCCACCACGATGCGCGCATCCTTGGCGCAGCCGGCCTGCGCCAGCCCCTGCGCCACGGCGCCGAACATGCTGGGGGGAACCGCCAGATAATGCAGCGGGCGCGTGGCGCTGCCCAGGGCCTGTTTCAGGCGCTTATAGGTGGCAGGGTCCTTGTAGTCGCCGTCGACGTACTGCATTTGCGCCGACAGCTTGGCGAAGGCGTCGTTGTCGACGTCGCCGTTCTGCTCCAGGCTGTCGCGCGCCCGCTCGCGCAGCTTTTCCAGCGTCCACCCGGCACGGGCCACACCGATGATCGGCATATCCAGTTGACCCTGCTGGATCAGTGCCTGCAGTGCGGGGAAGATCTTTTTGTAAGCCAGATCGCCGGTGGCGCCGAAGAAAACCAGCGCGTTCGAACTGGGTGTGGTCATCTCGATTCGCCTTCTCCGTGGCTGTGCTTGCGACATTGCCAGGCAATGTTGCGGGTCTTTGCGGCTATATGGCTATCTGACCGCCTTGCGCACCGTATCGTTCCGTTAACGGCCCGCGGTGCGGTGAACTAGCGGGATACCTTGAGCACGCTCGTTTACTGGCGATCGGGCAACTCCTGCCACAGGCGGAAGCCGCCCAGGAAAGCATTCGCATTATCGCCCCGATGCACGCCCGTTGGCAGCTTGCGCAGGTGCCTGACGTTGCCGCCGCCGAGCACGATGTAATCCGGCTCCAGCGCCGCGCGCAAGGTTTCGATTACCTCGTCCACATTGGCCCGCCATTTCTTCCGACTGAGGCGTTCGCGCGCCTGCTCGCCGACATAGTATTCGAAAGTGTGTTTGCGGAACGGCAGGTGCGCCAGTTCCAGCGGCTCGATCACTCCGTCGACGATCATCGCCGAACCGAGACCGGTGCCGAGACCAAGAAACAGCATGTGCCGGCCGCTATAGCTGCCCAGGGCCTGCATGGCCGCGTCGTTGATCAGGCGTACCGGGCAGCCGAATGCCGCCTGGAAATCGAAGCCGACCCAGCCCTTGCCGAGATTGAGCGGCTCGTGCGGCAGGCGGCCGTGGATCACCGGTGCCGGAACGCCGATGCTAACCGCATCATAGTGCCTGCCATGCAGGCGGCTGCGCAGCCGGGTCAGCATGTCATCGGGGGTAAATTCCGGCCCGGTGGCGATCTTGATCGGCTGCCGGCTACCCTGGATCAGCGCCTTGACGTGGCTGCCGCCGACGTCCAGCACCAGGATGTGCCGCGGCACTGGCGCCTCAGGCTGCCGCCCCGCGGCGGTCTTGTCAGGGCTGGAGCGCACCGGCGCCTTGCCGGGTGATTTGATGCTGGGGGTCGTCATCTCGATGCGCCATCTCCGTTATTGCGGTCTGCGCCCGCGGCGACGGCGCAGCGCCTTGTGGTTATCTGACCTCGGGAGCGGCAGGATCGTTCCTGCTACGCTGCAACAGGGCCTTGTAAAGCCGCGCGCAGAATGGGCAGGTAGTGCTGCAGCCCGGGAACCTTCAATGCAGGAATCTTGGCTTCGTCATCCCAACGGCGAAGTTGAGCGGCAAGCACTGCGTTCGGCAAAGCATCGAACGCGCGCACTTCTTCATGGCTCATTGGGCCGCCCTGGAGCCGCAGGCTTTCAATCGAGGCCGGCGAAAGCAGCGAGACGTAATCGGGATCGGTCGCGCAAAGGTAACGCTTGGCGGCCACATGCAGGCGCACGGGCCCTGCCACGGCTTCGTCGAACCAGTGCGACAGACATTCCGCCCCGATCTCCTCATGCCATGTTTCCCTGCCTGGCAGCGCAATGCTCTTCGGCAAGTCGGGCAGCAGGTGTCCGATATCATGCAGCAGGGCGGCCGCTATGGCGGTTGGGCTGGCTTTGGATTGCTCTGCAAAGTAAGCGCACTGCAAGCTATGGTCGAGTACCGAGACTTGTTCGCCAAAGAAGGCGTCGTGGCCTCTGGTGAATAGCAGGTCCAGGAGTTCCTGAACATTCCTTGCCGTGGTCATGATCATGCTCATTTGCGCTGCGGGCTTGCGTTCGGTACATCCTTGCCGAGAGGCAGTCTTGCAGGCGGCGGGTGCCATCCGGTACTGCAAAAGCTGTGCATCAGTGCAGAATACCCGTGTTGCGGGTTAATGGGGATATGCCGGCCCCGATCAACTACAGAAATTTTAGCCGGCGAGGAGAAGCGGCGCTGCGCACGACCCACCTGTCCGCCATTACATGGACCCTTCCGGCCGTGCTCTTGCTGTATTGCTGCGGGCCTCTGGCCGCGGGGCGGGACTTGGCCGTTGCCGCGCCGCATAGGTCGCACAAGGCGCATTCAGGCACGCATGACCCCAGTGGCAAGCAAAGAGGCAAGGCCTCCGTCTACAGCCGCCAGCTTGGCCATCACCGCATGGCGGACGGCACGCCATTGGATCTGGAATCCAATGCCGCCGCCAGCACGACGCTGCCGCTGGGTTCCAGGGCCAGGGTGACCAATCTGCGCAATGGCCGCAGCGCGGAGGTGGTGGTCCGGGACCGGGGGCCGTTTGTGAAGGGGCGCATTATCGACCTGACGCCGCACACGGCGGCCGAGCTGCATTTCAGGTCGCGCGGCGTGGTGGCGGTGGAAGTGGCGCCGATCGTCCCCAAGCCGAAAATCGAGGTGGCCGCCAATCCGGTTGGCCATGTGCATCCGATCGAGTCGGGCGACCTTGGGCCTTCGTTGACGGCGGGCGCCATCGAGTTGTCGCTCTGTCTGGAGCCATCCACCCGCATCTACACCTTGCTGGGGCTGTGCAGGTAGACGCCGCCCCGACGACCGGGGCAGCGGTTCAGGCGCCATGGCTTGTTGTCGTGGATGGCACCTGGCGGATCGCTGGAGCATTCATCCCCGGCCGTGGATTGCCGCGACGGTTTGTGCGATGTCAGACGGACCCCATTGCGCCGCCCCTGTAAAAAGCATGGGAGCGAGCGGCGAATCGTTCGCATGGATCAATCGTTCATTCTTCCCCCGCTGCGGTCGTATCTCCGGAGTTGAATCATGCTCGGCACCATTGTTCTGATCGTACTTGTGCTTTTCCTGATCGGCGCTTTGCCGCGATGGCCTCACAGCAGGAACTGGGGTTACTACCCCACCGGCGGCCTCACCTTGATCATCGTCGTGGTGCTTGTCCTGCTTCTGGTTGGAAGGATTTAGAGCCCGGGCGGCCGGATGGCGAATACTGCCTGCATTGAGATTTCGATCGATGAGCCCGTAAGCGGGCCGACGTACAGACCGCTCCGGGCCGTTGATCAATACTGGATTCGGACCGGCGCTGGCACTCGGCAGCCCGGCCTATTCAATACACTTTTAAATCGGAGAGCCGCATGAACAAAGATCAGGTGAAGGGTCAGATCAAGCAAGCCAAAGGCAATCTCAAGGAAGCCGCCGGCAAGGTGCTCGGCGACAAGACCATGGAGAACAAGGGCAAGATTCAGAATGCCGTCGGCAAGGTCCAGAAGGGCTATGGCGACGCCAAGGAACAGATCAAGAAGGGTAGTTGAGCTGTTCCCGCAACAGGTCTCCCGACGTGGAGCGGCCTGCATCCATTGCGGCTGCCGCGCACGGCGGGGACCGCCCGATCCATCGCAATAACTGGAGTCCGCAATGAACTACCGAGATAACGACACCTTCGGCATGTACAGCGGCGACGCGGCCGGGCCCGACGCCAAGAAGGGACCGGGGCCGGAGTTGATGGGCGCGCACACCCTGGTCGGCAATGAGGTTTACAACCTCCAGGGCCAGAATGTCGGTGACATCAAGGAAATCATGCTGGACATGCGCAGCGGACGCGTCAGCTACGCCGTGCTGGCCTTCGAGGCTTTCTTCAGCATGGGTGAAAAGCTGTTCGCGGTGCCATGGAACGCCCTGACGCTCGATACCGAAAACAAGCGGTTTACGCTGAACGTCGAAAAGGACCGTCTGAAGCAGGCTCCTGGTTTCGACAAGAGCCACTGGCCCAATATGGCCGACCAGACCTGGCAGAAAGAGATCCGGACTTACTACGGCTCACCGGAGTATTGAGAGGAAAATCCATTCAGCCGGCTACGTCAAAATCGGATCGCAGTTCGCCGATGATCCCCTGTACAAAACTCCGGCAATCCGGTTCGCACCTGTTGCCGAGGAATTCCGCGTGCCAGCCCGATTCCGGCGATCTGGTCCGCGGTGAAATGCCGACAACGCGGCAACCGCAACGCCGCGGCTTCGATTGCTCGAAGCGCCTCAATTCATCGTTCAGATAAGACACCAGTCCCAGGCGCGTGACAGGGCGCGATTTGGATAGGCCGTTCATTGGTATTCCCTGTTGGCGCAGATACCGGGGCGCCCGGTGTTCGGGCACTGCATCCCCCACGGATGCAAGACAGCAATGAATACGGACGTTCGCGCCAGATGGATGCGGGTCGGTCAGGCATTCGCCGTGCTTGGATTATACGCACCGCCCTCGTCGAAATCGGCATTTCACTATGTACGTTACCGCACGGACGCGGCGCTTTATCGCGGCCTATTGTGAAGCTTAAAAAACCAGGACACCCCCTGAATCCCGGTGCCCAGCTCCTCCCCTCGAGTTGCTGTCGCCTGACTCATCCTGGGCGATGGCGTAGCCAGGATTCAGACTTGACCCGTTGCGGTGGGCGACCACATCGATGGGTTTTCTTTTTTTTCCGTCCGTGCCTGCGCGGGCCACCGCTGGGGACCAGGTGAGTGTTGGCTTGCGGCCGCATTGCATGCGGCCGTCTTTTGATGGCACCGGCTGGGTTGCCCCATGAGCCCCGCGCCCGAAGTGCGATGTCGCGCCCCCCGGCGCCGGTCAGGATGCTCTAATGAGCGGCCGCATGGACTCCTGAATTCCCCTGCCAACTGATCGCGAACATGCCCCTGACCCCGATTGCCGTGCGCTACAAGGATCGCTCCGCCGTTCTGCTCCAGCGCCGGAAGCTGAAAATGGCGCGCTCGGCCCATGCCTATGTCCGTGGCAGCACCGTCAAATTCTATGAATGGCTGGAATCCTCCATGGGGCGCTCCGTGCCTCACGGCCCTGCCATCTGGATTTGCGGAGACTGCCATGTCAGCAACCTTGGGCCGATATCCAATACCAAAGGCGAAATCGAGATCCAGATCCGGGATCTGGATCAGACCGTCATCGGTAATCCCGCGCACGACCTGATCAGGCTCGGACTGTCGCTCGCCACCGCCGCGCGGGGTTCCGATCTTCCCGGCGTGACCACTGCCCGCATGCTCGAGCAGATGATGCAGGGCTACATCGCCTCGCTGATGCATGACAAGAGGCAGCAACAGCTTCCCAAGGATATCCACCTGGTGATGGAGGATGCGCAGCGCCGGAAGTGGAAGCACCTGGCCAGGGAGCGCATCGAGGATACCAGGCCCACCATTCCGCTGGGCAAGAAATTCTGGGCGCTCTCGCGCCGGGAAGCTAGGGAAATCGCCACCCTGTTCAATGGCGAGCCCGCGCGTAAACTCATTACCGCAGTCCGCTCGCGCGATGACGGCGCCGCAGTTGAGGTCGTTGACGCCGCATACTGGATGAAAGGCTGCAGCTCGCTGGGCCAGCTTCGCTACGCGGTGCTTGCCGGCATCGGGCCGTCAAAGGATGAAAGCTTTTGCCTGATCGATATCAAGGAAGCTGCCGCGGCTGCCGCGCCGCGCTATCCGGATCAAATCATGCCGCGCGACAACGCCCGCAGGATCGTCGAAGGCGCGCTGCACCTGTCGCCGCATCTGGGCGAGCGCATGCTGGCGGCGCGCCTCATGGACCGCTCCGTGATCGTGCGCGAGATGTTTCCGCAGGACCTGAAGATCGAAATCGACCGGTTGGAGCGGGGTGAAGCCATGCTGGTCGCGAGATTTCTCGGTCAGGTGGTCGGACGGGCGCATACCCGCCAGCTGAAGCGCGACGCCTGCAGGGCCTGGCGTGCCGATCTGGAACGCACTCATTCCAAAAGCCTGGATGCGCCTTCCTGGCTCTGGAGTTGTGTGGTGGATCTGGTCACCACCCATGAAGCGGCTTATCTGGAACATTGCCGCCGTTATGCGATGGAGGAGATTGGGTAGCAGGGGAGAAAAGTTGCACCGATGTCCTGATGGACTTGTCGCGCTCGGTGCCGCGCACCTCACCATCACGCACGGGGAGAACGTCGTGACAGCATTGGCCGTTTGACCTTGCTCCTGCCATCGACTGGCGGGTAGGCAACCGGAGAGCGCCAGCGAGCGCGCCGCGGCGGTAAACCCCGCGTCCCCGCCGGAACAGGCGCGAGCCGCTGGGCTCCCAGGTTGCCCCCCTAATCGATCAGAGCATTCTGGTTATCGGCCTTTCCGGAGGAATTTGCAGGCAGGGCGGATGGACGTAGGGAAGGCGCCGCCAAGCGGCGGCCGGCCGGCTGTTTGGTCAATGGGCGCTGGGCTTTTGCGAAGCGGGCGGATTGGGCCCATGATATTTGCCGGAGCGGATTCGCCGGTATTCGATGCGGCTGGCGGCCCGCTTCAGGGCAGTAACCTTCAATTCCTGGACACGGGTGGCGCTTGATGACAGCAGCAGCAAACGCACAGGATTCCGTGCGGCTCGACGTATGGCTTTGGGCGATCCGGTTTTTCAAGACGCGGGCGTTGGCCAAGCAGGCCATCGAGGGCGGCAAGGTCAAGGTCGGCGGCGCGTCAGCCACCAAGCCGGCGAAGATGTTGCGCATCGGCGACCGCCTGGAAATCACCCGCGGCCAGGAGCACTACGAGATCGAGGTGGTGGCGCTGAGCTTCCAGCGCGGCTCCGCGCCGCAGGCGCAGCAGTGCTACAGAGAGACCGAGGCCGGCCGCACCGCGCGCCTGGCGGCGGCAGAGCAGCGCCGCCTCACCGCCGCCGGCTATTCCAAGCCGCCAGGCAAGCCGGACAAGCGTGCGCGCCGGCTGATCCAGGCGCTGGGGGATATCGACGCGTTTTGAGGGTCCGTGGGGTGGCGGCTGCGCTCACCGGCAGGCTTCGCAAAGCGGGACCCGTCCGAGTGGAGGCTTTGTAGGCCTATGGTTCACGGGCTTTCGCAGCCTTTGCTTCCCATTCTGTCCAATATTCCACGGCTGTTCGATCAATTGTTTCGAAGTCGATGATCTGGCCCGTGTCCATGGCTAGCGCAACGCTATCAAAGTCGATCATCAATTGACCCAGTGTCGTATCGACGGTTACTGGTACATCAATCGAAAAGTCGATATAACCTATTGTTTATTAAAAGTTATATTTCATGTATTTTTATTTGTTACCCCCAATGTTACCCCCATCCATTGCGGGCTGCTGGTGGACTATGCCGCATCGT
>Ga0302314_10003556_pt1 | contig 28684 bp, 28 predicted proteins | sample III_Palsa_N2_3_FD_200533 | JGI IMG/M metagenome (GOLD analysis project Ga0302314, IMG submission 200533) | Peat permafrost microbial communities from Stordalen Mire near Abisko, Sweden - III_Palsa_N2_3 | ecosystem: Environmental > Terrestrial > Soil > Palsa > Peat permafrost | place: Sweden...
TGCGTCTCCGCGGCACGCCGGCGGAAGAGCTGGACCTCGGACTCGCCTCCGACGAGGCGATCCTCGCGGCCATGGTCCAGCACCCCGTGCTCGTCGAGCGCCCGATCGTGGTCACGCCCAGGGGGACGGTGCTGGCCCGGCCGGTAGAGAAGCTCGCGGCGTTGCTTTAGGCAAACCCGCGCCAGAAGGCTGGCAGCGCATTGAGATCGAGATCGGGCCGGGCAAGGATCGCCTTGGCCCGCGCGCGGACGGTCTCGTTCTGATCCTCATCGAGATAGCCCGCCGGCGACTTGCCATCGACCCGGGCCAGCAGCAGCGCCCCGATGAGGGCGGCGGCGCGTGTGGAGAATTCCCGGTCCGCTGCAAACCCGCCCAGATAAGCCTCGCGCAGCGCCGCGAAGCTCGCCAGCAGGGCAGGCGCGTGCGGCGCCAGCCAGATCGTCTTGAGCAACAGGTGGGTGAGGCAGAACGCCAGGTCGAAGGCCGGGTCGCCGAACGCGGCCGTCTCGGCGTCGAGGAAGACGGGGCCGCCCGCCCCCACCAGGATGTTCTTCGGGCTGGCGTCGCCCCAGATCAGCGCCGTGCGCCGGCGGGCGAGATCGTTGGCGAGTTCGCGTAGGCGCGGCGCGACGTCGGCGTGTCGATCGGCCGTGTACAGAAGGAATGGATCGATCCGCAGGGCGACAAAGTTGTCCGCGTCGGGGAAGCGCGCGGCGATGTCGGCGCGGCCGGCGGTGGCGGCGTGGATGCGCGCCAGATCGCGCCCGACCTGGCCGGCGAAGGCGACATCGACGCGCCCGGCGGCCAGCTCCGCCTTCCACACCGGCCCGTCCCGCCACTCCAGGACAATGAGATGGCGTTCGGCCGAACGGGTCAGAACCCGGGGCGCCAGCCGCTGATCGATCGCGCCCACGGTTTCGAGCCAGTCCGCCTCGATGGCGTCCCGCTCCACCGGCGCGCGCCAGTCGGCCTCGACTCGCAGACGTGGAATCGAACGCTTCACGACCAGCTGGCGGCCGGACTCGGCCCGGACACCGAACACGTCGGCGGAGACCCCGCCGGTCAGCGGGGAGAGCTCGGCCCCCTCCTCCGGCGTGAGCAATCCCAGCTCGCGCACGGCAGTCAGCAGGCCGGCGTCGCTCATCGAGGCGGCGGGCGCCGTGACTGGCGTGATCATCGTTTGGATTGAACGCGGCGCCGCTCCCGTGGTCAATCGGGCCGGCATGCGCGCCGCCGCCCTCCTCACCCTGATCGGACTCCTGACCGCGCCGCCGGTGCTCGCCGCCGGAACGCGCATTGCGGGGCTCTATGTCGACTGCCGGGGCGCACCTTCCTCCGCGCCGACCGTCATCCTGGAATCCGGCGCCTTCGGCGCCTCAGCCGACTGGGATTTGGTGCTGGACGACCTCGCCAAGGGCGGCCGGGTCTGCGCCTACGACCGCGCCGGCGTCGGCGACTCGCCGGCGCGCGCCGGGGCCGAGGACGTCACCTCGATCGCCGAAGAGCTGGCCGCCCTGCTCGACGGGCTCGGCGAGGCCCGGCCGGTGATCCTGGTCGGCCACTCCAACGGCGCGCTCTATGCCGAGACCTTCGCCGCCCTGTGGCCGGAGCGGGTGGCGGGCCTCGTCTATGTGAACGGCGTGACCAGCAACGACCTGACCGATCCCATGCTGCTGGCCGACCTGACGCGTGAGCGCCATCTATCGAACCTGGCCGCGGTGGCCGGCGAACTGGGGCTCGCGCCCGTGGGGGCGTCATCGGTGGTCAAGGCGGAAGACCTGCCGCCGGACGCAGCCCGGCGTAAGCGAGCGGCCCTCTCGCGCCCCAGTCGGCTGCGCGTGGCGCGGGACGAGGACCGGGCGATCGTTCCGGGACTCTTTATCACCGCCAACCTCGGCGGCTCGCCGGTCGACATTCCCACTGTTACGATCTTCGGCAGCACTGAACCGAATGGGAAACTGGCCAAGGCGTGGCGGGCCGCCGAGATCGTTCCCACCGAGAGAGCCCGGCGCGGCTGGGTGCTCGAAGCCATCGGCGCGACCCACGTCTCGCCGCTTTCCCGCGACCGGGCCTATGTCACCGCGGCCGTGAACTGGCTGCGATCGATACCGCTACCAAACGCCGACGTTGGCCATTGAGCTCCACGGCTCGGCCGGCGCCAGGGCCGCGCCCTTCTGCAGTAGCTCGATGGAGATACCCTCCGGCGAGCGCACGAACGCCATGTGACCATCGCGCGGCGGCCGGTTGATGGTGACGCCGCCCTCCATGAGTTTGCGGCACGTCTGGTAGATATCGTCCACCTGATAGGCGAGATGGCCGAAGTTGCGCCCGCCCTGATAGTCTTCCGGATCCCAGTTGTGGGTCAGCTCGACCGTCGGAGCCCGCCGCTCCCGGGCCGCCTCGACATCGTCCGGCGCGGCCAGGAACACCAGGGTGAACCGGCCGGCGGGGTTGTCGAAGCGCGACACCTCCTCAAGCCCTAGCCCGGCGCAATAAAAGTCGAGCGCACGATCGAGATCCGCCACCCGGACCATGGTGTGAAGATAGCGCATCGCTCGGTTCTCCCTCGACGATTTAGGTTCAGGCTGGCTCTAGCGTCGCCGTGTCGGCGGCGCGCGTCTGGCGCCGCCACAGAGCGGCATATTCTCCGCGCCGCTCCAGCAGTTCCTCGTGGCCGCCGCGTTCGACGATCCGGCCCCGGCGTAGCACCAGGATCTGATCGGCGTCGACGATGGTCGACAGACGATGAGCGATGACCAGGCTCGTGCGCCCCGCCCGCACCTTCCGCAGCGTGGCCTGGATCGCCGCCTCGGTGGCGCCGTCGAGGGCGCTGGTGGCCTCATCCAGCACGAGCAACCGCGGATTGGCCAGCAAAGCCCGGGCGAGGCCCACGCGTTGGCGCTCGCCGCCGGACAGTTTGAGTCCGCGCTCGCCGACCCGTGTCTCCAGCTTCTGCGGCAGGCTCTCGATAAAGCGGGCCAGCTCGGCTGCTTCCGCCGCCGCCCACACCGCGGCCGCGTCGGCATCCGGATCGCCAAAGGCGATGTTGGATCCCAGGGTGTCGTTGAACAGGGCTACGTCCTGCGGCACCAGCGCCACGGCCGCGCGCAGCGAAGCCACCTCGGCCTGGCGCAGATCGACGCCGTCGAGGCGTACGGCGCCCGCCTGCGGATCGATGAGCCGCAGAGCCAGGCGCGCGATGGTGGTCTTGCCGGCGCCCGAGGGACCGACCAGGGCGGTGGTCGTGCCGGGCGGGACGATGAAGGTGATGTCGCTGAGGCCGACGGATCGCGCGCCATGCCGGAATTCGACGTGGTCGAACGCTAGCTCCGCGCCCCGGCCGGTCGGCGGCGGCAGCGGCATGGCCGCCGGCGCGTCGACGATCTCCGGGGCCACGGCCATGAGTTCGAGCATCTGCTCCATGTCGATGAACGACTGGCGGATCTCGCGGTAGTTCACGCCCAGGGTGAACAGTGGCGAATAGACCTGCTGCAGGATGAGCACGCAGGCGGTGACGCCGCCGAGCGTCGTGCGGTGGGCGAGCACCTCCTGCCCGGCCAGCAACACCACCGTCACCAGGCCGAGGTTCAGCACCACGCTCTGGATCGCGTTCAGCAACTGCAGCGAGGTGTTGGCCTTCACCGCGGCGTTCGCATAGTCGCCCATCGCCCGGTCGTATTGCGAGACAACCCGCGCCTCGGCGCCGAAGGTCTTGATGGTCTCGAAATTCAGAAGTGCGTCCATGGCCAGGCCCGCGGCTTCGGAATCGGCCTCGTTGAGCGCCCGGCGGTGATGGATGCGCCAATTCGAGATGCTGAAGGTGAAGGCGACGTAGACGACGATCGTCACCACCGCCGCCACGGCCAGGCGCCAGTTGAACCGGCTGGTCAGCACGGCAGCGGCCATGGCCAGCTCAAGCACTGTCGGCCCCAGATTGAACACCACGCTGCGCAGCAGGAAATCCGTCGAGCGCGCCCCGCGGTCGATGATCCGCGCCAGCGCGCCGCTCCGCTTGGCCTGGTGGAAATCCACTGACAACGACAGGGAGTGGGCGAACGTCTCCATGGCCGATCGCGCCAGAGCCTTCTGGGAGACAGGCGTGAAGATCGAATCGCGGACATAGGGCGTGGCCCCGGCGATAAATCTCAGCACCACCCAACCGATGACAAATCCGGCGAAGGCGGTGAACATCGCCCCGCTGTCGGAACGGCCGTGATTCAATCGGTCGATGGCGCTTTGCAGGAACAGGGGCCCGATGACTCCCGTCCATTTGCCGACCACCACGAGGGCCAGCGCCAACCCCAGTCGCCGCTTCAGGCCCGGCGCCTTGGATCGCACCACCAGGCGCGCCAGGTCGCCCATGGACGAGAAGAAGCTGAATTTCATCGGCGTGGGCGGCGCTTCTCCGGGCGCCTCCCGACGTCCGCCATGATGCGGATTCATCGGCGTTATCCCATGGTCTCAAACAGGACTGTGGACTGCACACCGCCGCCGGGGGTCAGCCAGTCGACACGCCAGCCGCTCGGCGTGGCCTCGGCCCGAAAGGGGCCCGCCGACAGCGGATCGGGCGGCGCTACGCTAAGCGATTCCTGCTGAACCGCGCCGCCGGCCGAAACCGCGATCGTGTGGACGCCCGCATCCAGCGGCTTGTTCAGGGCCAGCATGAAGCGGCGCGAGGGATCAGCCGCTACGTGGCCGACACCCGCGCCATCGACCGTGATGCTCACCGACGCCTCGGCTGGCGCGCGGCCGGAAACGACCGCGCCGCCTTTGCGATCGAAATCCACGGCCAACAGGGCCACTCCCGGGCCCTGGCGGCCCAGGACCACCGCGCCGGACCCGGCGCGAAGCTGCGCCGCCTCTCCGCGCGGCGTCACCACCAGATAACCTTCCGCCTGGACGACGCGACCCTGTACCGGCGCGGAGACGCCGAACAGCCGCACGCCATCGGCCGGCGGCAACACCATCTTCCAGGCGCCGGTCGCGTCTGTGAGCGCATAGGCTGCCTGTCCGCCTGGGCTGGCCACGCGCACCCGGCTCGCCGCCGGCGCCGTCCCGACCAGCAGCACACGCCCCTCGCTCAGGCGGCCAGCGCCGGTCACGGCGGGGGGCGGAGTATAGCCTCGTTCCGCGCCCGATGAAGCCGGCGGCCGTCCGCCCGTCCCGCTGGGCGCCGGCGCGCAGGCGGCAAGCGCCAGGGCCGCGGCCGAACCCGCGCGCGCGGCCGTCTTCATTAGGCGGGATCGTTGAATCGGATCACCCTTCCCATCTAGGTGTTCTCACGCCCCGGCGCCGCGCCGCGAGGTTTCCGTTTGAAAGATATAGGCATGTCGGCATCGTCGCGTCGCCCCTACAGCGTGTGTGTCTATTGCGCCTCTTCCGGCGCCTCGCCAGCTGAACTTATCGACGCGGCCGCCAAGTTCGGCGAGATCCTGGCGCGGGCGGATCTGCGCCTGGTCTACGGCGGCGGCGGCATCGGCCTGATGGGCGCCTGCGCCCGGGCCGCGCACGAAGCGGGCGGCCAGGTCCTGGGCGTCATTCCGGGTTTCCTGACCGAGCACGAGGCGGCCTATACACGCGTGGAGACTGTGGTGGTCGCCAACATGCACGAGCGAAAGATGCGCATGTTCGAAGAGGCCGACGCCTTCGCCGTCCTGCCGGGGGCCATCGGCACCCTGGAGGAGGCGATCGAGTTGCTGTCCTGGCGTCGTCTCGGCCTCCACACCAAGCCGATCGTGTTCTTCAATCCGGGCGGGTTCTGGGATCCGCTGTTCACCCTGTTCGACCAGCTGCAGGGCATGCGGCTGCTGCCGCCCGAATTCGCTCTGTGCTGGAGCCAGGTCACCGACATCGATGACCTCCTGCCAGCCTTGCGCGCCACCCCCGAAGGCCAGCCGGTGGTCGTGCCGATCATCCAGAAAGCCTAGCGCGAAACCCTGTCGCGGAAGCCGTTGACCAGCGGATAGCGTCGGTCGCGGCCGAACGCCTTACCGCCGATCTTCAGGCCCGGCGCGGCCTGGCGCCGCTTGTATTCCGAGCTGTAGAGCAGGTTCTGCACCCGTTCGACCGTACCCGGATCGTGTCCGCGGGCGACGATCTCGTCCAGTGTCGCTTCCTCCTCGACGAGACCGTGGAGGATGGCGTCCAGCACCTCATAAGGCGGCAAGCTGTCCTGGTCGGTCTGGTTGGGCCGCAGTTCCGCCGACGGCGGCTTAGTCAGGATGCGTTGCGGAATCGGATGGCTTGGTCCTCCGTACACGGCATGGGCGTTGCGCCAGCGGCAAATGTCGTAGACATCGACCTTGTAGAGATCCTTGAGTACATTATAGCCGCCGCACATGTCGCCGTAGAGCGTGGCGTAGCCGACCGCCATCTCCGACTTGTTGCCGGTGGTAAGCAGCATCAGGCCGAGCTTGTTGGACAGCGCCATCAGGGTCACGCCGCGCAGCCGCGCCTGGATGTTCTCCTCGGTGAGGTCAGCCTTGAGACCGGCGAAGGGCCCGGCCAGCATGGAGTCCAGCGCCGCCACCCCCGGCGCGATGGGGATCGTCTCCAGCGCCACGCCGCAAGCCTTCGCGCAGCCGGCGGCGTCCTCCCGGCTCTCGGCGCTCGTGTAGCGCGAGGGCAGCATGTAGGCGCGCACCGCGTCCGCCCCCAGGGCGTCGCGGGCGACGGCCAGCGTCAGGGCCGAATCCACCCCGCCAGAGAGGCCGAGGAGCACGCCCTTGAAGCCGGACTTGCCGACATAATCGCGCAGGGCCGTCACCATGGCCCGGTAGACCTCCTCCGGTCCGGTCGGCCATGTCGCCATCGGCGCGTCGGCGCAGCGCCAGGCGCCGGCGCGTCGCTCCCAGATCGAAACGGCCAGCGCCGATTCAAACATCGGCAGGCGCATGGCGAACTCGCCATCTGCGTTAAGGGCGAATGAGGCGCCGTCGAACACCAGTTCGTCCTGGCCGCCGATCTGATTGACATAGACGAGCGGCACGCCCGTCTCGGCCACGCGCGCCCGCGCCACCGCCAGCCGCTCGTCGTCGGCGGTGCGGCGGTAGGGCGAGCCGTTCGGCACGAGCAGGATTTCCGCCCCGCCGGCCTTCAGCTGCGCACAGGGTCCCGGACCCCAGATATCCTCGCAGATCGGCGCGCCGATCCGCGCGCCGGCCACGTCGAACAGCAACGGCGTTTGGCCGGCGGCGAAGATGCGCTTTTCGTCGAACACGCCGTAGTTGGGCAGATCGATCTTGAAGGCGACGTCCTTCACCTCGCCCCCGGCCAGATAGGCGATGGCGTTCCGCGGCCGGCCGTCCTCGTGCGGCCAGGGCAGCGTCACCAGGGCAGAACAACCCTTGGCCGTGGCCGGCGCCAAGCGGTGGAGGGCGGCGACGCAGCTCATCACCGCGGCGGGCTTGAGCGCCAGATCCTCCGGCGGATAGCCGATCAGGAACAGCTCGGAGAACACGGCGATGTCGGCGCCCAGAGCCGAAGCCTCCGCGATCGCCGACCGCGCCAAGCCCTCGTTGCCGGCGATATCACCGACCTTGGGGTTGGCCTGGACGGCGGCGATGGCGAGGCGGTCGGCGCGCATGGCGCCGGTTCTTATCCGCTTCGCTGCGACGAGGGAACGGCGGGGGTGCGCCTCAAGCAGGTCCCAGCTCGTCCAAAAGCAAGGTCGCCTCTGCACGCAAAGCGGGCAACTCCGTCTGGACGGTGTGCCGGACGATATCGTGCTTTACCTGATGATAGCCGTGGATGAGCTGGTTGCGAAAATCGACGACCCGGCGGGAATGAGTCACGCGAGCCGCCAGATCAGGCGCGTATTTCGAGAGCTGGCCGAGCGCCTCGCCGATGATCTCGAATTTGCGCTCGACCGCCGATTGGACGAGTTCGGATTGGGCGTAGGCGGCGAAATCCAGTCCGGCGGTGAACGTCAAGATGGCTTCGGCGGCCTGCGGAACTTCCCACAGATAGGCCCGTGGATCACGTTCCATAGACGACCTCGCGAGCGCGGTTGACGCTCGCCAGGATAAAGGGATTGGCGATCGAGGTCGGGTTCACCAAATCCACGGGTCGCCCCAGAAGTGTCTTGAGCGCTTCGGCGAAGTCGATCTCCTTCTTGAACGAGGGCTCCCCACCGGCATCGTCAAACGACACCAGAAAATCCACGTCGCTGGTATTCGGATCGAAATCCGCGCCGCGCGCGGCCGAGCCGAACACTTCCAGCCGGAGCACGCCATAGCGTCGGCAGAGGCCGGCGATCCGGTCGCGTTTCTGCTCGATCAGGACGTGCATGGCGCGACCATAATGATCGCTCGGGCGAAGATTGCCTAGGCCGAGGCGCGGCCGCTTCAGCGCTCCGGGCACGATTTGGGCGCTGGTTTGACCTTCGCTCGAGGTCTGCGAGGGAACGGCAGGCGCGCTTATACGACCGCCAGCGACCGCTCCAGCTGATCCAGCAGGTCGGAGGTCCCCCGCCGGCGCGATCCGGCGTCGTCATAGCCGTCGAGGAAGGCGCCGTGCTCGGTCACCGTGAGCTTCGAGCCCTCACCGTCCGGCTCGATCTCGATCAGGGCCAGGGAGACGGAGATGCGCACGGCGTTCACGTGCATGGCGTAGCTGTAGACGATGCGCCGGTCCGGAACGACGTCCTGATAGACGGCGTCGAAATCGGTGGTCATACCCGATGGCCAACGGCCGACCAGCCGCTCGCGGCCGCCGACCCGACAGTCGAGGGATCTTTCGATCGTGGTCCAGCCATCGGCCGGCGCAACGAACCAGGCCGCCTTGCCCTCGGCGGTCACGAAGGCGGCAAAGACCCGCGCGGGGCTGGCGGCCAGGCGCCGCTCGAGGGTGAACTCGCCGAACACCGTCTTGCGTTGGATACAAGCCTCCTCAAGACACTCGAGGCTGGCGGTCCAGCCGGCTTCCATGCCGGGCAGATGGTTGGCCGCCGCCGGGTGGTGAATAGCTGTCACCCGCACATCGAGGGTCAGGCGCGTGCCGGCGCCGTCCTCCTCCAGCTCGAGGCGGTTCAGCACATCGAACATGCGCTTGCCGTCCGGCCCCAGTGCGCCGCAGCTGAACACCAGGCGCCCCGGCGGAGCGATCTCCTCGACGCGGCCGTCCATGGGATAGATCGCGCCGTCGGGGCCCATCATGTCGATGCGGATCGCCCCGCCCGGGCGGGCGTCAAACTCGCATACAGGATTGGAGAAACCCGCCGGGCCCCACCAGCGGGCCAGCGCGGCCGGATCGGTCCAGGCGTTCCAGACCAGCGCGCGCGGCGCGGCGAGGGTGCGTTTCAGGACCAGTCTCGGCAGGGTGTCCACGGTCATGTCTCTTCTCCTTCCTGAGCAGTTTGGGTTTCGGCGAGCCAGGCCTCGAGGCGATCGAGGCGAGCCTCCCATTCGGTCCGGCGGTCGCTGAGCCAACGCTCGGCAAGCGCTAGGGCGTCCGGCGCCATACGGCAGGTGCGTACGCGGCCGGCTTTTTCGCTCTGGATCAGGCCAGCGGTCTCCAGCACCTGCAGGTGCTGCACCACCGAGGGCAGCGACATGGCCAGCGGCCGGGCGAGATCGCTGACGCTGGCCGGACCGGTCGCCAGCCGCGCCACCATCGCCCGCCGCGTGGGGTCGGCCAGGGCGTGGAACATGCGGTCGAGGCCGGCCGATTGGTTAAGCATATGCCTAACTAATTGCACTTGTGGCCGCAGGTCAAGGATTAGTTTGGCAGATGCTTAAGTTTCTTCGGCGGCCGTCAGTCGTCGCGGTGGACGCGTTCGCGGCGCTCGTGTCGCTCCTGGGCCTCGACGCCGAGTGTGGCGATCGGTCGCGCCTCCAGACGGGCCAGACCGATCGGTTCGCCGGTCTCTTCGCAGTAGCCGTAGGCGCCTTCGTCGATTCGGCGCAGGGCTTCGTCGATCTTGGAGATCAGCTTGCGCTGGCGGTCGCGCGTGCGCAGTTCCAAAGCCCGGTCAGTCTCCGAGGAGGCGCGGTCGGCCAGGTCGGGATGATTTTCGGTCTCGGACTGTAAATGCGTCACCGTCTCGCGCGACTCGCGCAGGATATCATCTTTCCAGTCGAGCAGTTTGTTTCTGAAGTATTCAAGTTGCCGCTCGTTCATAAACGGTTCGTCTTCCGATGGACGGTAAACCTCGTCCTTAAATTTCAGAGAAGACGTTTGCATTTACGCCTCATGAAACGATTCGCTTCGCGCCCGCCGGCCGCAGGCGCCGCGCTTATAGCAAACGGGTCGGTCCGGGCAATCCGCTCTCGTAGCTCGGATGTGATATGCCCGGATAAAGGAGGAACACCGTGGACGAAACGACACGCGACGCCCACGTCAAGCGCGTTCGCACCCAAGGCTACACTCTCGTCGAAGACGCCATAGAACAGGCGCTTGTGGACGAGCTGGCCAGCGCGCTCGAACGCCTGGAGCGAGAGCTTGGCGCCCGGCCGGCCGACAACACCTTCGAAGGGCGCCAGACCGTGCGCATCTATAATCTTCTGGCCCGTGGCGCGCCGTTCGCCGAGGTTCCCGTCCATCCCAGCGTCCTCCCAATCGTCGAGGGCGTCCTGGACTCCGGATGTCTGATCTCTTCGCTTTCGTCCATCGCCATCGGTCCAGGCGAGACGGCCCAGCCGATCCACGCCGACGACATGGTCATCCCGCTGGAAAAGCCGCACGCGCCGATCGTATGCAATTCCATGTGGGCGCTTACTGATTTCACCGCCGCAAACGGGGCCACGCGTCTGGTCCCCGGCAGCCATCTGCGGCCAAGTCCGGACTATGGCGCGGCCTACGACACCATCGCGGCGGAGATGTCTAAGGGTTCGGTGCTGATCTGGGACGGCGCGCTGTGGCACGGCGGCGGGGCCAACGTCACGGACCAACGGCGCGTGGGCGTAGCCATGAACTACTGCGCCGGGTTTATTCGCCAGCAGGAGAACCAACAGCTGGGGATTCCCGTCGAAATCGTCCGCGGCTTCTCGCCCCGCCTGCAGGAACTGGTGGGTTATGGCGTCTACCGCGGGCTGATCGGCCACATCGACAAGGATAGTCCAGCCAACCGTTTGGCCGGCGGCGGCGATTTTCGCTCCATCTGGGATCAATGAGCGCAGCGGGAACCTTTGAGTTCTTATTTTGTTCTTGCTGCGCCAGCGACTCTTTCTATTAGATAAGAGGCTGGGCCGAGCGCCCGGCGGGACGACCAACTTAAGCGCATGACATTCGAACAGAGCCGATTCCTCCGCGTGCGCGGCGCGCGCGAGCACAACCTCAAGAACGTCAGCGTGGACATCCCGCGCGGCGAACTGGTCGTGCTCACCGGACTCTCGGGGTCAGGCAAGTCGAGTCTGGCCTTCGACACCATCTACGCCGAGGGCCAGAGGCGTTATGTCGAGAGCCTGTCGGCTTACGCGCGTCAGTTCCTCGAGCTGATGGGCAAGCCCGACGTGGACCTCATCGAGGGTCTCTCACCGGCCATCTCCATCGAGCAGAAGACCACCAGCCGCAATCCGCGCTCCACCGTCGGCACGGTCACCGAGGTCCACGATTACATGCGCCTGATGTGGGCGCGCGTCGGCGTTCCCTATTCGCCGGCCACCGGCCTGCCGATCGTCAGCCAGACCGTGAGCCAGATGGTCGACAAGCTGACCGCGCTCCCCGAGGGCGAGCGCATTTATCTGCTCGCGCCGGTGGTGCGCGACCGCAAGGGCGAATACCGCAAGGAGATCGCCGATTGGCAGAAGGCCGGCTATCAGCGCCTGAAAATCGACGGAGTCTTCTACCCGATCGAGGATGCGCCGGCGCTGGAGAAGAACTTCAAGCATGACATCGACGTCGTGGTCGACCGGCTGGTCATCCGCGCCGGTCTGGAGACCCGCTACGCCGACAGCCTCGAAGCCGCCCTCTGGCTCGCCGATGGCCTCGCGGTGGCCGAGTGGGCCGACAAGGCCGAGGGCGAGGAAGCGCCGCGCCGGCTGATCTTTTCCGAGAAGTTCGCCTGCCCGGTTTCGGGTTTCACCATCGCCGAAATTGAGCCGCGCCTGTTCTCGTTCAACAACCCGGCCGGCGCCTGTCCGGCGTGCGACGGCCTGGGCATGAAGCTCGCCTTCGACGCCGACCTTATCGTCCCGGACAAGGACCGGACCCTGCACAAGGGCGCCATTTCGCCGTGGGCGAAAGGCCCCTCCCCGCTCTACACCCAGACCCTGCAGGCGCTGGCCCGCCACTACGGTTTTTCCATGGACGAGCCGTGGTGGAAGCTGGCGGACGCCGCGCGGGCGGTGGTTCTCTACGGCTCCGGCTCGGACAAGATCCAGTTCGTCTACGACGACAACGCCCGCAAGTACGAGGTCAACAAGACTTTCGAGGGTGTCCTGCCCAATCTCGAGCGGCGCTGGCGCGAGACCGATTCCAGTTGGGTGCGCGAGGAGCTGGGCCGCTATCAGTCGGAGACGCCGTGCGAGGTGTGCGGCGGCGCGCGGCTCAAGCCCGAGGCCCTGGCGGTCAAGATCGCCGGCCGCAGCATCGCCGAGATTTCGACGCTCGCCATCCGCCCGGCGCGCGACTGGTTCGCGGGCCTTGAGGGCGAGCTCACCGACAAACAGCTCGAGATCGCGCGACGCATCCTCAAGGAGATCAACGACCGGCTGCAATTCCTGGTCGATGTCGGACTCGAGTATCTCAACCTTTCGCGCGCCTCGGGCACGCTCTCCGGCGGCGAGAGCCAGCGCATCCGCCTCGCCAGCCAGATCGGCTCGGGCCTCACCGGCGTTCTCTATGTGCTCGACGAACCGTCGATCGGCCTGCACCAGCGTGACAACGCCCGCCTGCTCGAAAGCCTCAAGGGCCTGCGCGACCTCGGCAATTCGGTGTTGGTGGTGGAGCACGACGAGGAGGCCATCCTTAGCGCCGACTACGTCATCGACATGGGTCCCGCCGCCGGGGTGCACGGCGGAGAGGTGGTGGCCGAAGGGACGCCGGCCAACATCATGGCTTCGGAGAAAAGCCTCACCGGCCAGTATCTGCGCGGCGAGCGCCAGATCGCTATCCCCGAGCGCCGCCGGCCGGTCTCTTCGGCGCGGGTGGTGCGGGTGACCGGCGCCAGCGGCAACAACCTCAAGCACGTCACGGCGGAGATCCCGGTCGGCGGCTTCACCTGTATCACCGGGGTCTCGGGCGGGGGCAAATCGACCTTCACCGTCGAGACGCTCTACAAGGCCGCCGCGCGGCGGCTCAACAACGCCTCGGACGCGCCCGCGCCCTATGAGCGCATCGAGGGGCTGGAACATTTCGACAAGGTCATCGACATCGACCAGAGCCCGATCGGCCGCACGCCAAGGTCCAATCCCGCCACCTACACCGGCGCCTTCACCGCCATCCGCGACTGGTTCGCAGGCCTCCCCGAGGCCAAGACGCGCGGCTACGGACCCGGGCGCTTCAGCTTCAACGTCAAGGGCGGACGCTGCGAGGCCTGCCAAGGCGACGGCCTGATCAAGATCGAGATGCACTTCCTGCCCGACATCTACGTCACCTGCGATGTCTGCCGCGGCCACCGCTACAACCGCGAGACCCTGGAAGTTCTCTTCCGCGGCAAGTCGATCGCCGACGTGCTGGACATGACCGTCGAGGAGGCGGCGGAGATGTTTCGCGCGGTGCCGTCCATCCGCGACAAGATGGAGACCCTGAAGCGCGTGGGCCTGGGCTACATCAAGGTCGGCCAACAGGCGACGACCCTCTCCGGCGGCGAGGCCCAGCGCGTCAAGCTGTCCAAGGAGCTGTCCAAGCGGGCCACCGGGCGCACGCTCTACATCCTCGACGAGCCGACCACGGGCCTGCATTTCGAGGACGTGCGCAAGCTTCTGGAAGTGCTGCACGAGCTGGTCGACCAGGGCAACACCGTGGTCGTCATCGAGCACAATCTCGATGTGGTGAAGACGGCGGACTGGATCGTCGATTTCGGTCCCGAGGGCGGCGATGGCGGCGGCCGGATCGTCTGCGTCGGAACGCCGGAAACCGTGGCGGCCGACAAGGCCAGCTGGACCGGGCGCTACCTCGCCCAGGTGCTGCATCGCCAGGCCGAACGCACGGCGGCTCTGGCCAAACCCAGGCGGGCGAAGGTAAGTGCCTAATCTATGTGGAAACGCGCCGGATTCGCCGCCCTTGTCCTATGCGCCGCGGGGGCGCCCAGCGTGGCCCTCAGCGCCGATGCGCAAACGCCCGCCTGCGCCGCGGCCCTGGATCTGATCCTCGGCTTCGCCAAACAAGGCAAGCATCCGACTCCGCTCATCGTCGCCGCGACCCCCGACTCCGCGGAAACTAAAACCTACACCACCGACACCTTGCTGCAGGCCGATTGGTCCGGCTCGCCGCCACCTCAGGCGTTGGCCGACGCGCTCCTGAGCCTCCCCGCCCAGGGCGTGTTCGACTCCTGTCCGGGCCTCCAGGCGGAACTGACCAAGGCCCGGATCGCCAGCGGCGACGACGCCGTCGCGCGCATCACCCAGGTGGATCCCGATATCGTCGCCCTGCCGACCTACGGCGCCAATGTCCTCTCGCTGTCTCTGCCGATCGTGAGCGCCGACGGCCGTGACGCCCTGGTTCAGGACAGCTTGTGCCAAGGTCCCAACGCCTGCGTCGGCGCCATCATCCATCTGCAGAAAGAAAAGGGCGGACGGTGGAGGGAGATCTCAAACGCGCTCTCGCCGGAGCCGGAGCCGACCCCGGCCTCCCCGTCATGATCAGCCACAGCTCCATCGGCGTCGCCTTCGCGATTAATCCGGACGGCCGGCGGGTCGAGGCCGATTTCGGCGGCTAAGGTGTACTCTTCCCCCAAGCCTTCCTCTGGAACCCTGCTCTGGCTAGGGTGTTAGCTTCGCGGGACTCGGAGCCCGTTGGGAGAGCGGCGGGGGACGGGCATGGCCGACGAACCTGAACGCGGTGACGGGCCGGCTGCCAAGGCTGGGCCGCGCGGGCTTGCCGGGCGCCCGCTCCTGCTCGTTATCGCCATTGTTATCCTCCTGGTCGTGGCCATCGGCGCCGTCCTGTGGTGGCTGAACGCCCGCAACTTCGAATCCACCGACGACGCCTTTATCGACACGCACATCGTGCGCCTCGCGCCCCAGGCCGCGGGCCGGGTGACCGAGGTGCAGGTCGGCGACAATCAGCTCGTCCAGGCGGGCCAGGGCGTTCTCACAATCGACTCCGCCGACGTCGCCGCGCGCGTCGCCCAGGCGAAGGCGCAGAAGGCCCAGGCAGGCGCCCAGTCCGATAATGCGACCGCTCAGGTGACCATCGACGAAGCGGCGTGGCGACAGGCGCAGGCCGATCTCGCCGCCGCCAAGGCGCCGGCCGACAACGCCGCCGCCGACCTCGTCCGCTACCGCCGCCTCGCCGCCCTCAATCGGCTGGCGGTCTCCCAGCAGCAGATCGACCAGGCGACCGCGACCGCCCGGCAGACCGCGGCCCAACGCGACGCCGCCGCCAAGGCCGTCGAGTCCCGCTTCGCTGAGATCTCCGCCGCGCGCACCCAGATCGCGGCGGCCAAGGAGGCGGTGAACGCAGCCCAGGCCCAACTCGACGAGAACGCCGTCCAGCTGGGCTACACTCGTCTTGTCGCGCCGGTCGCGGGTCACGTGACCGCGAAGTCCGTCGCCGTGGGCGACTACGTCCAGCCTGGGACACAGGTGCTGGCCATCGTCCCCCTCACCGTCTGGGTCACCGCCAACTTCAAGGAAACCCAGCTCAAGCTGATGCGTCCCGGCCAGAGGGTGGCGATCAAGGTGGACGCCTGTCCCGAAGACCACCTCCGCGGCCACGTCGACTCGATCCAGCGCGGCGCTGGCCAGGCGTTCGGCGTCCTTCCGCCCGAGAACGCCACCGGCAACTACGTCAAGGTGGTGCAGCGCGTGCCCGTGAAGATCGTGTTCGACGAGACGCCGCGCGATTGCTTCCTGGGCCCAGGGATGTCGGTGTCGCCCACGGTCAGGGTGCGCTGAGCATGGCCCGCGCGCCCTCCGCCGGAATGGACGCCGGCTGGACGCCGGAGCGCTCGGTCGCCGGCGCACGCAACCCGTGGACCATCATCGGCGTCATCTCGATCGCCACCTTTATGACGACCCTCGACGCCTCAATCGTCAACGTCGCCCTCAACCACATCGCGGGGGCCATGGCGACGAGCTACGACGAGGCCACCTGGGTCAGCACCTCCTTCCTAGTGTCGACGGCGATCATCATCCCGATCTCCGGATGGCTGGCCAATGTGATTGGCCGCAAGCGCTACTACATGATCTCGGTGGCCCTTTTCACTCTGGCGTCATTCGCCTGTGGCCTCGCGCCGAACCTCGGCACGCTAATCCTCGCCCGGGTCATCCAGGGCGCGGCCGGTGGCGGCCTGGCGGCGGTGGAGCAGTCGATGATGGTCGACACCTTCCCACCCAGCAAGCGCGGCATGGCCTTCGCCGCCTACGGCCTGGTGGTCATCGTCGGACCCATCGTCGGGCCGATCCTGGGCGGGATAATCACCGACAACGCCTCCTGGCGCTGGTGCTTCCTGATCAATGTGCCAGTGGGGGCGCTGTCGCTGTTCCTCGTCTACACCATGGTCGACGAGCCGATTGCCCTGAGGCGCGATCGCGCCAAGCTCCTGGAGCGGGGCCTGCGCATCGACTTCTTGGGCTTTGTTCTGGTGGCGCTGTTCTTCGGCTGCCTGGAGATCACCCTCGACCGCGGCCAGACCGACGACTGGTTCTCGTCGTCGACCATCGTCACCACGGCGGTCGTCGCCGCCCTGGCGCTGATCATCTTCATCCCCTGGGAGCTGACGCGCAAAGAGCCGATCGTTCCGATCGCCATGTTCGGGCGGCGCAATTTCGGCGTCGCCAGCATCTTCCTGATGCTCACTGGGCTGATCCTGTTCGGCACCACCCTGTTCATCCCCCAGCTTCTGCAGGTGGTGATGGGCTATTCCTCCACCGACGCCGGCCTGGCGCTCACGGCTGGCGGCGTCGCGACCATCGTCGCCATGCCGATCAGCGGCGCCCTTTCCGGCAAGGTCGATCCGCGCCTGCTGATCGGCGGGGCCTTCGTCGTCCAGGGCCTGGCGCTGTGGAACATGAGCCATCTCAACACCAATCTCGCCTTCAGCGACGCCGCCTTCGCCCGCATGTACCAGGCCATCGGCCTGCCGTTCCTGTTCGTGCCAATCAACGCTGTCGCCTACGTCGGCCTCAAGCCCAACGAGAGCAATCAGGCCTCGGCGATGATGAATGTGGCCCGCAATCTCGGCGGCACGATCGGCATCTCGTCGGTTCAGACCATGCTGGCCCAGCGCAGCCAATGGCACCAGGCCCGCCTGGTGGAGCACCTCGATCCGCTCAATCCCAACTATACGTCCGCGCTGTCACACGCGGCCGGGCGCCTGCAGGATTTCGGCCAATCGGCGATCAACGCCCAGAGCATCGCCGTCGCCAATCTCTACCGGCAGCTTGGCCGCCAAGCGCAGATGCTGGCTTACATCGACGTTTTTCACACCTTGATGATCGTGGTGTTCGCCTGCATCCCCCTGCTGCTGCTGATGCAGGTGCGCAAAGGCGGCGCGCCGGCCGGAGCGGGACATTGAAGGCCCTCGGCGCCATCGCCGCCCTCGGCCTTTCCGGGCTCGTCGCGTGCACGGTCGGCCCCAACTACCATCGTCCGGACATTCCCACGCCGCCGGCCTTCAGCGAGCTTAGCGATTCGGCGCGCACCCACCTGCCGCCCTCTGAAGCCGACCTCTCCAGATGGTGGCTGCAGTACCACGATCCCGTCCTCCAGAGCCTTATAGAACGGGCCCTGGCCAACAACCTCGATCTCGAGGCGGCCGCCTCGCGCGTTCGCCAGGCCAGGTTCGAAGAAAAGGTCGCCGCGGCCGCGCAATGGCCGTCGGTCAGCGCCACCGGCAACGCGCTCACCCTCAACTCGGATCGCTCATCCGGGGCGCCCGCCCAGGGGCTCGAACTCCCGGGTCACCTCAATCTCTACTCCGCCGGCTTCGACGCCACTTGGGAACTCGATCTCTTCGGCGGCGTGCGCCGAAAAATCCAGGAAGCTAAGGCCAATAGCGAAGCCGCCGTGTGGGCCAGGCGCGACGGTGAGGTGACACTGACCGCCGAGGTGGCCGTCGACTACCTCACCCTGCGTGCAGTCCAGACCCGCATCGGCCTGGGCGAGGCCGAGCTCGCCAGGCAGAACGATATCGGCGCGCTCGTGGCCGCGCGGCGCAAAGCCGGCTTCGTCACCAACCTCGACGTCAATCAGCAGACGGGCGCCACGACGGCGGCGGCCGCCCAGCTTCGCTCGCTCGAGGCGCAGGAACGCACTGAGATTCACGCTGTCGCCGTGCTGCTCGGCGAGCCGCCAGAGGCGGTCGAGCCCGAACTGGCGCGCGTCCCTTTCCCCACGCCGTCGCCCAGCCTTCCGGTCGGCCTGCCGTCCGACCTGTTGCAGCGCCGTCCCGACATCCGCGAGGCCGAGCGCAAGCTTGCCGCCGCCAACGCCGAGATCGGCGTCCAGACCGCCAACCTCTATCCCAAGCTGGACCTCATTGGCCTGGCCAGCTTCGCCAGCCCGTCGCTGAGCAACCTCTTTTCCGGTCAGAACTTCACCTCCGCCGGACTCGGCATGCTGACCGCGCCGCTTTTTTCGGCGGGCAAGACGCGGGCGGCGATCGGCGAAGCCAGGGAGCAGGCGGCGCAGGCCCAGATCGCCTATCGCGACGCGATCCTCGGCGCCCTGCGGGACGCCGAGGACGCGCTTGCCCGCCGCCGATCGGAGGAGGCGCGCCGCGCCCAGCTCGCCCGCGCCGTGGACGCCGCCGCCAATTCCCTGACCATCGCCCAGGACCAGTACCGCGTGGGCCTGGTCACCTTCCTCAACGTCTATACAGCCGAAAACGCCCTGCTCAACGCGCGTGACCAACTCGCTCAGTCCGACGCGCAGTCGGCGCAGGATCTCGTTTCGCTCTACAAGGCGCTTGGCGGCGGCTGGGCCATTTGACCGCCTCGGGAGGAAGCAAATGAAGCTCTACGGCGCGCCGATGCCGGCGCCCAATCCACGCCGGGTGCGGATGTTCCTGGCGGAAAAAGGGATCGATCTGGCGGAAACGCCGCTCGACCTGCGCAAACGTGAGCACAAGTCGGACGAACACCGCGAGCGCAATTCCCTGGGCCAGGTGCCGACCCTCGAACTCGACGACGGAACCATGATCTCGGAGACCGTCGCCATCTGCCGCTATTTGGAAGAGCTTCATCCGAAACCGCCCCTTTTCGGATCCACCGCGGTCGGTAAGGCGCACGTCGACATGTGGGTGCGGCGGGTGGAGTTCGTCCTCACACAGCCGGTAGGCAATTTCTGGCGACATGCCCACCCGTTCACGGCGGCGTTGCTTACTCAGTACAAAGACTTCGGCGAATCCAATCGAGGGACCTACGCCGGCGCACAGAAGTGGCTCGACCGGGAACTGGAAGAGCGCCCCTACCTCGCCGGCGAGGCGTTCACGATGGCCGATATCTGCGCCCTATCGACCGTCGATTTCGCGAGTTGGATCGGCCTTCCAATCGACCCCGGCCACGCCAACCTCGGGGCGTGGCATGCGCGCGTCAGCGCCCGGTCGAGCGCGAGCGCCTGATCAGTGATTGGGCGTTATCGTCATGCCGGGCACGAACCCGCCATGCCGCTGAATGCAGTATTCCACGGCGTCGGCCCCGATCTCGTTAAACCAGGCCTGCCGTTCCTCGATCGGGCGCCCGGACATCGCCGCGACCTCCGAGAGATCCATGGTGCTGGCCAGACGCGGTCCGGCGCAAGCGCACAGGCTGACGCGCGTGTGGTCGGAAACCCCGCTTAGCTCCTCCATGTTCCTCAGATTGCGCAGACAAGCGCCATGGAAGCCGGCCAGAAACCTCGATCGGTCTTCGCCGCTGAGCTGAGCCTGGGCGGCGCCCGCCAGGACCCACATCGCCGTAGCGCCCACAATCAGGCGCATTGATTTTCGCATTGTCGGTCCCTTCCCTATGATCCGAGCCCAATCAACGCCGGCGCCCGTCACGCCGGGGCCACGCCGTCACGGCCTTCGCCAACGATGGCCCTGAAGGCGTGGGCCTGAGTGGCGTAGAACAGCGTCGACGTCAGGGTCCAGTAAACCGATGTCAGTGCGGTCAGGACGCCCGCCTGAAGAAGCAGGCCGCCACGAGCCATGAAATCCACATGGGCCACGCTCGTCCTCGACAGCAGGCCCACGACGGGAATGAAGATCGCCGTCAGGCCGAGAAGCGTCAGGAAGAATATGAAGTAGCAGCCTAGCAGGTACCAGAAACGTCCGCTGGTCACCGGCCAATAGGCGGTCAGGTGAAATCGGCGTTCCGAAAAAGTCTCGACCGCGATCAGCGACAGGCGCACGCCCAGCCACACATCGAGCCAGACGGTGGCGAGCACGCCTACGCCGGCGGTCGCTTCGGGCAAAAGGTGCATGAACGGATTGGCCACCACGAACACGAGATAGGCCGTCGCGCCGCCAAAGGGGATCGCCACCAGACACGCGGTGGCGGTCAGGATGCCGAGCCGAAGTTCGTCGGCCCCCAGACGCAGATAGAACCAGCGCCGCTCGCCCGGCCGCAGCACGGCCCGGAAGGCGCCAACCGCCGTCACCAGCCAGACCATCAGAAATAGGCAAACCAGGAATCCCCCGAACGGACCGAACCGGTCCGCGACGCCACTGAGGGTGTCCGCCTGACCCACCCGGTGGGCCGCCACCGGCTTACCGGCGGCGACGATCCACGCCGCGGACGTGAAGGTGCCGAACCACAACAGCGACCAGGCGATCATCGCCTTGGGCTCGCGCCGGATAAGGCGAAAGCCTTCGCCGGAGGCCTCGTAGGGTGAAAGCGGTCTCATCGAATCTCTGAGGTCTCAAACGCATAGGCCATGAGTCCGACGCTCATGGGAAGCCACACGGCCGAGAGAGTCGCGGCCTCGGCGATGGCCCACGGCCAAACGGGCGGCCCTGCCGGGCGCAGCAGCGTAAGGCCAATCGCCGGCGCGGCGATCGCCAGGTTGGCGGCGAACAAGCTGAGCGCTTTCCCGCGGGAGAGCGGCCAGGCCGATAGCGCCTGCACCTTGTTCCGCGCGACGCTGGCCGCCTCGGCGAGGGACGTCCTGAGCGCCGCATAGGTCATCCCCGCCGCCCCGACCGCCGCCGCGGCGCCCAGCAACACGCGGCCCCGCGCGTCGATCGCCGGCGCCCAGGTGACGACCTCGGCCGGATCGAAGCCGCGCCCCGCCGAGGCGGCGGCGTAGGCGCAGCACAGCAGGACCACCAGGAACAGCAGTCCGAGAATGGCGAGGAACAGGGCGGTCAGCGCCCACACCGCGGCCAGCCGCGCCTCCACTCTTCCCAGTTGCAGCCCGCCCGGTCCCGGCCGACCCTGGTTCAGCGTCACACGCCACAGGCCGCCGCGCGCGACGAGCGTCAGAGCGACGGCCATGAACCACCAAACCCCGCCGCCGTGCAGCGCTAACGCCACGGCCACGCATGCCAGGGTCAGGGCCGCCCACGACGCTCGCCACGCCGCCGGCAGGAATTGCGCCGCGGCGCGCACGCCGCCTATGACCATGCTTGCGTCAAACAATCTGGAATCAGGCGAACGTCGCCGCCAGGTCCGGCTGGGCCAGGTCGCGATAGGCCCGGGCCCACGGCGCCGCCACGATGGCGTAGATCGCGCCGTTTACCGGAATGGAGAGCACGCCGATCACGATCAGCGCCGGCTCGAGGCTGGCGAGCAGTTCCGCCGGCGGACGTTTGAAGAAGGTTTGCAGATCGCCGAGCCCCCCCGCCGCCTGGCCGACAAAACCGAATCCGAGGGCGAGGACGACGACGCCGATCACTGATTCGATGATTATCAGGATGACGAACAACAGAAGCCCGATGAGGAAGAGCGTCCCGCCATGGCCGCGGGTCAGCGCCCACGCGTCGCCGAAATGGAACTTGCCATCCTGCACCATCATCGGTCCAAGCAGCGAAAAGCGACAGACGACCCACAACACGAGAGCGAACACGGCCATGCCGCCGAACACGCCCGCCGCCACGCCTACGATCGGCGCATGGGCGGCCAAGGCGATCCCTGCGATCAGAAAGATCGGCAGCATGGCGATGATCATGCCGAACACCAGCGCGATCGAGGCGCCGAAGATCAGGAGAAACAGGAACAGCTCCGGCGCGCCGACGCGCATATAGGCGTACGCGCGCTTTTCCGGGAACAGCACGGACCGCGCGACCGCGCAGTAAAGCACCGCGCCCACGAACGTGCCCACGAACGACAGCAGCGTGCTGGCGCTCTGCAGAGCCATCATCGGCCCCAGGTCCGGCGGCTTGGGCGGTCCGCCGGCGGCCTGTGCGGCCACCTGATTGAAGAGCGTGAGATAGAACGGGGCCAGGAGCGAGACCATGCCGGCCACCAGGGCCGTCCTGGCCAGTCCCCAGACCAGGACCGAAACCGGGCGCTTGCCGATCAGGCGGAAGCCTTCGCCGATCGACTCGCCGATGGATATGGTGCTCAAGGCCAGCCCCCCAATGCGATCTCTAAGAGAATGTCTCTGCCGGATCGGCGCCGCCGACAAGGCTGCGGTACACGTGAGCCCAGGGGGCGTTCAGGATCGGCGTCAGTATCGCTCCCCCGATTATCGTCAGAACGGCGCCCAGCGCGATGAACGGCGCGAGCGCCGGCATCCACACCGATGGAGACTGGGCGAGGAGGTTCCGAATGTCGGCCGGGCGCGGCGCGCTGTTCCAAAGGCCGACACCCACGCCGGCGCCCAGGGTCACCAGGGCCAGATAGACCACCAGGACAATCAGGGCGAGGATCACGCCGACGACCAGCAGGCGCAGGGTGACGCCCCGCGTCAGGCTCCACGATTCGAACAGACGGAACCGCCCCTCGGTGAAGGTCATGGGGCCGGCCATGGAAAGGCGCAGCTGAAGCCAGAAGATCACGCCCATCACGACGAGCCGGCCGACGACGTTGGCCAGCGCGCCGGCGGCGGGGCCGGCCGCCATGGCCGCGAACATCAATATCCCGATCACCATCGACATGCCGACGTTCGCCGCGCCGATAACCACCGCCTTCACGAAGTTGACCAGCAGCACCATGACTTCCCGCTCGGTCAGGCGAAGGTAGGCGAATGCCGAGTCTTCCGGCGTCAGGATCGCACGGTAGACCGCGCACGAAATCACCGCGCCCAAAGCCAGGCTGAAAATGCCCGAGAGCAGCAGAAACGCCCCCATGCCGGCGAGCAGCGGCATCAGGGTCGCGGCGTCGGGATGGTTGCCTGAGCGGACCACCGCCGTGATGAAATCGCTGATCACCCCCACGAATGGAATGGTGACCAACGCCACTAGCCCGGCCCACAGCACCGCCCAGATCAGGGCCGCCACCGGCCGTCGGCCTAGAAGACCCACGCCGGCGAAAGCGGAGTCCTCGACGTTGAATGTCGCCATTCGATTCGCCCCCCAAGGCTTGTTTCCAGAGCAGAATAGCGGAAAAATCGCGCGCGGCGCCACTTCCGCGCGCGCGGGGTCCGGTTTAAGGCTCCGCGCCCATGACCCAGCAAAGGCTCCATATCGTCGGCGCGGGCTTGGCCGGCTGCGAGGCGGCCTGGCAGGCTGCGAGCGCGGGCGCCCCGGTGACGCTGCATGAGATGCGCCCGCTCGTCGGCACGGCGGCGCATCAGACCGACGGCTTCGCCGAGCTGGTGTGTTCGAACTCGTTCCGCTCGGACGATTTCGAACATAACGCCGTCGGATTGCTGCACGCCGAAATGCGCCGCCTCTCCTCGCTTGTCATGGCCTGCGGCGACGCCAATCAGGTGCCCGCCGGCGGGGCGCTGGCCGTGGACCGCGAGGCTTTCTCCCGCGCCGTCACCGCCGCCATCGTCGGCCACCCGCTCATCGAGATCGCCCGCGGCGAGGTCGCCGGCCTGCCGCCGGCCGACTGGAAAAGCGTCATCGTCGCCACCGGTCCGCTCACCTCGCCGGCCCTGGCGGGCGCCATCGCCGAACTGACCGGCGCCCAGGCCCTCGCCTTCTTCGACGCCATAGCCCCGATCGTCCACGTCGAGACCATCGACATGTCCGTGGCCTGGCGGCAGTCGCGCTACGACAAGGAAGGTCCGGCCGGCGACGCCGCCGCCTACATCAATTGTCCGATGGACAAGGGCCAGTACGACGCTTTTGTCGACGCCGTGCTGGCCGGCCCCAAGACGGAATTCAAAGAGTGGGAAGGCACACCCTATTTCGACGCCTGCCTGCCGATCGAGGTGATGGCCGAGCGCGGGCGCGAGACATTGCGCCATGGCCCGATGAAACCTGTGGGTCTCACCAACCCGCACCAGCCGGACCACAAGCCTTGGGCGGTCGTCCAACTGCGCCAGGACAACGCCATCGGCGCCTTGTGGAACATGGTCGGCTTCCAGACCAAGTTGAAGCACGGCGCGCAGACCGAGGTCTTCCGCACCATCCCGGGCCTCGAGCGCGCGGTGTTCGCGCGTCTGGGCGGCCTGCACCGCAATACCTTCCTCGACAGCCCCAGGGTGCTGGATGCGCGCCTGCGCCTCAAGGCGGCGCCCCGGTTGCGCTTCGCCGGCCAGATCACCGGCGTCGAAGGCTATGTGGAGAGCGCGGCTATCGGTCTGATCGCCGGACGCATGGCGGCGGCCGAATGGCTGGGGCGGGATCTCGACCTGCCGCCGCCGACCACCGCTCTGGGCGCCCTCATCGCGCATATCACCGGCGGCCATCTCAGCAGCGGCGACGGCTCGTTCCAGCCGATGAACATCAACTACGGCCTGCTGCCGCCGATGGAGGCGCCGCCGCGCACGCCAGGCGGCCCTCGGCGTGTCCGTGGCGAGCGCGGCCGTGAGCGCAAACGCGCCATGAGCCTCCGGGCGTTGGCCGATCTCGACGCGTGGGCGCCTACTCCGCCGCCTGGGTGAGGCCCTGGGCGCGCTGAGCTTTCAGCTTCTCCGCCACCAGGAAGGCCAATTCCAGCGCCTGCTCGCCGTTGAGGCGCGGATCGCAGTGGGTGTGGTAGCGGTCGCCGAGATCACCCTCGGCCAGGGCGCGCGCGCCGCCGGTGCATTCGGTGACGTTGCGCCCGGTCATCTCCAGGTGCACGCCGCCCGGGTGCACGCCCTCTGCCTGGGCGATCTCCACGAAGCTGCGCACTTCCGACAGGATGCGCTCGAACGGCCGCGTCTTGTAGCCGTTGGCGGCCTTAAACGTGTTGCCGTGCATGGGATCGGTGGCCCACACCACCGTCTTGCCCTCGCGCCGCGTCGCCGCCATCAAACCCGGCAGGCGCTGGCCGATCTTGTCCGATCCGAAGCGGCCGTAGAGCGTCAGCCGCCCGGGTTCGTTCAACGGATTGAGCGCGTCGATCAGCGCCAGCAGGTCGTCCGCCTCCAGGGTCGGGCCGACCTTCACGCCGACCGGATTCTTGATGCCGCGCGCGAACTCCACATGGGCGCCGTCGAGCTGGCGCGTGCGCTCGCCGATCCACAACAGGTGGGCCGAAACGTCGTACCAGTCGCCGGAGGTGGAATCGACGCGCGTCAGCGCCTCCTCGAACCCCAGCAGCAGGGCCTCGTGGCAGGTGAAGAACTCCACCCGCGACAGATCCGGATGGCTGGCAGGCGCCACCCCGATGGCCTCCATGAAGGTCAACGACTCGCTGATCTTGTCCGACATCTCGCTGTAGCGCGCGCCCTGTGGACTGCCCTCGACGAAACTCAGGGTCCAGCGGTGGATGTTGTGCAGGTCGGCGTAGCCGCCGCCGGCGAAGGCGCGCAGCAGATTGAGCGTCGCCGCCGACTGGCCATAGGCCTTCAGCAGGCGCTCGGGGTCCGGCGCGCGTTCGGCCGGATCGAAATCCATGCCGTTGATGATGTCGCCGCGATAGGACGGCAAGGTGACGCCGCCGACGGTCTCCGTGGTCTCCGACCTCGGCTTGGCGAATTGGCCGGCCATGCGGCCCACCTTCACCACCGGCTTGCCGCCGGCGAAGGTCAGCACCACCGCCATCTGCAGGATCAGGCGGAAGGTGTCCCGGATATTGTCGGCGGAGAATTCCTTGAAGCTCTCGGCGCAGTCGCCCCCCTGTAACAGGAAGGCGCGACCGGCGGCCACTTCGCCTAACAGGTGCTTAAGCCGCCGCGCCTCGCCGGCGAAGACCAGCGGCGGCATGCGCGCAAGCTCGGCCTCGGCCCGCGCCAGGGCGGTCGGGTCCGGATAGTCGCTCGGAATGTGTCTGGCGTCCCGCGCTCTCCACGAGCCGGGCGCCCACCGCTCGCTCATCGGCCTGCTCCAGAGAGGCGCGGGATTAGACCAACCCCGCGCGAAAGGCAAAAGGCGGAACGGCCTGTTACGCCGCGCAGGCGTCCTTCTCCAGAATGGCGGCGATGGAGCCTTCGTCCACCGCCTTCCAATCGGGCGGCCCCTGCTGAGGCTCGCCCAGCGGCTGGGAAAGATTGTGGTCGGCGAAGGCGGTGGCCTGAACGTTGCGCGTGCGTTGCTGAGCGCAGTCGAACTCGGTCAGCACCAGCATGGAGAGATACGGTTTCGACCCGGCCGGCACTTGCGGCGCGGCGAACTCGAAGCGCACCGAAATGCGGTGGAATCCCTGCGGACTGAACTTGGGGCTGGCCTCCTTGGCGAACACCACAGCGTTGGCGTTTTCCGCCGCCAAGGCCCAGTCGCCCGCCACCAGCGACTTGCTCCACTCGCCGGACGCGTCCTGCGCCCGCGCCGCCAGGGCGGCGAGCCCAAGCACCAAGAGCGCCGGGACCAGAACCAATGCCTTCATCTCGTCTCTCCGGTTTTCCACGACCCGCTAGAGCTCCACCGGCGCGAACGGCTCGCGCATGGTGACCAGTTCCTCCGCGGCCGTCGGATGGACGGCGCAGGTGTCGTCCCACTGCGCCTTGGTCACACTCATCTTGAGGGCGATGGCGGCCATCTGGATCATCTCCGGCGCATCGGGCCCGACGATATGGCAACCAAGCAGGCGCTCGCTGGCGGCGTCGACCACCAGCTTCATCAACATTCGCTCTTCGCCTCCGTGGAAGGTGGCTTTCATCGGCCGGAACACCGACTTGTAGATCGTCACCTTGCGCCCGCCCGCTCGCGCCTGCGCCTCCGTGAGGCCGACCGATCCCACCGGCGGTTGCGTGAAGACGGCGCTGGCCACCATCTCGTGATCGAACCGGGTCGGCCGGCCACCGAACTCGGTGTTAGCGAAGGCGGCGCCCTCGCGGATGGCCACCGGCGTCAGGTTGATGCGGTCGGTGACATCGCCCACCGCCCAGATATTCGCCGCCGTGGTGCGCGAATGGTCGTCGACAGCTACCGCACCGCGGTCATTGACGTCCACGCCGGCCGCCTCGAGGCCCAGGCCCTCGGTATAGGGCGCGCGGCCGGTGGCGAATAGGATGACGTCGTTCTCCACCTGATGGCCGTTGGAAAGATGGCTCATCAGCGCCGCACCTGTCTTCTCGATCCGGTCATGCCGGGCGTCGGTGAAAATCTTCACCCCGCGCCGTTCCATTTCGCGCGTCACATGGGCGCGCACATCGTCGTCGAAGCCGCGCAGGATGATCGGCCCGCGGTAGATCAGGGTGGTCTCGACGCCGAGGCCGTTGAAGATGCCGGCGAACTCGGTGGCGATATAGCCGCCGCCGGCGATCAGGATCCGTTTCGGCAACGCCTTCAGATGGAAGGCCTCGTTTGAGGTAATGGCGTGCTCTACGCCCGGCACGTCATCGGGCAGCACCGGCCGCGCGCCCGTGGCGATCAGCACCTTGTCGGCGGTGACAGACCGGCCGTCGAGCGCGATCGTATGGCTGTCGGTCAGCGTGGCGCGGCCGTGGATGAGTTCCGCCCCCGCATTCTGCAGATTGGCGACATAGACACCAGACAGGCGGTCGATCTCGGCGTCCTTGCGCTCCAGAAAGGTCGGCCAGTCGAACTTGGGCTTGGCCGCCGACCAGCCAAAATCGGCCGCTGACTTGAAGTAGGACGAGAATTCACTGGCGTAGACCATGAATTTCTTGGGGATACAGCCGCGCACAACGCAGGTGCCGCCGACGCGGGATTCCTCGGCTACGGCGACGCGCGCGCCACTCATGGCGGCCAGGCGCGCGGCGCGCACTCCGCCCGATCCGGCCCCGATGACGAAGAGATCGTAGTCGTAGTGCGGCAATGGATGTTCCTCTACGATGTCCCCACCCGTCGGTCGGAAGGCAGGCGCGGCTTTTACGGCCAGACCGTCGTCACGGACCCGTCGGTTCCGATCAGGGCGCGTTCGGCGAGACCCAGAAAGAGTCCGTGGTCGACGACGCCCGTCACCGCTTTCAGCGCCGCCGCCAGGGCCGCCGGATCGCCGATAGCCCCACACAGCGCGTCATAGATAAGGTTGCCGCTGTCGGTCCGCACCGGCAGGTCGCCCTTGAGGCTGAGACCCTTCACGCGCAACCGAGGCTTCCCCGCGACGCCCTGGCCTTCGAGCGCCTCCGCCAGCCGTCCCGCCGTCTGCAGGTGGCCGAACTCCACCACCTCGATCGGCAGGGGAACGCCGCCCAACCGCACGACCTGTTTGGA
>Ga0302314_10003558_pt1 | contig 28683 bp, 24 predicted proteins | sample III_Palsa_N2_3_FD_200533 | JGI IMG/M metagenome (GOLD analysis project Ga0302314, IMG submission 200533) | Peat permafrost microbial communities from Stordalen Mire near Abisko, Sweden - III_Palsa_N2_3 | ecosystem: Environmental > Terrestrial > Soil > Palsa > Peat permafrost | place: Sweden...
ATCGGGGTCAGCGCCAGCAGCGCCGCGTCCAGAGCCGCGACATGGGCGAACACCTCGGCCCGCGCCGCGCCCAGCGCCGGCGCGAGGTCGGGCGGCAGGTCGTCGAAGAAGCCGTCCAGCAGCAGCCGCGCGGCCGCCTCGTAGGTCACGTGGCCGGACAACTCCTCGATCGCATAGCCGCGGATCACCAGGCGCCCGGCCTGGCCATCGACCTCCGAGAGCACCGTCTCGGCGGCGACCACGTTCTCCAATCCGTCAATACCATCGATCAATGTAATTCTCCTTGATCTGCGGGTTTCGCCATGAAACTCTAGGACATTGACGTCAATCTTGATCAATTGAATCAATCAATGACCGACTGGCTGAGCGCCGACGAGGCCCTGACGCGGCTGCGGGTGCGCCCGCAGACCCTCTATGCCTACGTCAGCCGCGGACGGGTGCGCGCCGAGCCGGATCCCGCCGAGCCGCGCCGCAGCCGCTACCGCGCCAGCGACGTCGCCGCCCTCACCGAGCGCAAGGCGAGAGGCCGCAAGGCCGCCGACGTCGCCCGCGCCGCGATCGAGTGGGGCGAGCCGGTGCTGGCCTCGGCGATCACCACGGTGCGGGACGGGCGGCTCTACTATCGCGGCCACGACGCCGTGCGGTTGGCTGGGAGCGCGACGCTGGAGGAGGTGGCGCGGTTGCTGCGCGGCGGCCTCGGCCTGCCGCCGGACGAGGCGCCGGACGCGCCGGCCGGTCCGGACGCCCTGGCGCGGGCCTTCGCCGTCTTCGCCGCCCGAGCCGCCATCGACTCGCCGTCGCAGGGACGGGCGCCGGGCGATCTCGCCAGCGAGGCGGCGCGGCTGCTCGACCTGATGGCGGCGGCTGCCGCCGGCCGCGAGGGCGCCTTGCCGCGCGAGGAGCACGAGGGCGCGATCCACGAGCGCCTCGGCCGGGCCTGGCGCGCGCCGCGCGACGGCTGGGACGCGATCCGCCGCGCCCTGGTGCTGCTCGCCGACCATGAGCTCAACGCCTCGACCTTCGCCGCCCGCGTCGCCGCCTCCACCGGCGCGTCGCTGGCCGCCACGGTGCTGGCCGGCCTCGCGGTGCTGTCAGGCCCCCGGCACGGCGGCATGGCGGCGCGGGTCGAAGCGTTCGCCGAGGCGGCGGGGCGCGGCGACTGGCGCAAGACCCTGCGCGCCGGAACGCCGCCGCCCGGTTTCGGCCACCCGCTCTATCCGGATGGCGATCCGCGCGCCGAGGCGCTGCTGGGCGCCATCGACGCGCCGCCGGCGCTGCTCGCCCTGCGCCAAGCGGTCGAGGCCGAGACCGGTCTCAGCGCCAACGTCGACTTCGCTCTGGTCGCCCTGCGCCAGGCCCTGGACCTGCCGCACGAGGCGCCGCTCGCGCTCTTCGCCGTCGCCCGCACCTCCGGCTGGCTGGCGCATGCCATGGAGCAGGTGGAAAGCGGCCAACTCATTCGGCCAAGAGCAAGGTACGCGGGTCCTTCTCCCCTTGCGGGAGAAGGTGTCGCCGGAGGCGACGGATGAGGGGTGGAAGCGCGGCGGCGTGGTGATTGGCTGATCGGAGAGGTGGGCTCTAACACCCCTCATCCGACCGCTTCGCGGCCACCTTCTCCCGCAAGGGGAGAAGGAAGCTAGGCCCGGGCCACCTCCGGCGGGGGATCGAGGTCGGCGTATTGGCCGCCTTTGCGGTAGCGGTAGAGGTAGGTGGGGATGATCGGCTCCAGCGCGGTGGGCGCGATCCCCAGTTCGGCGAAGCCCGGCGCGCCGGGGGCGACCACATTGTCGGTCTTCAGCAGCGTCACCTGATCGGCGGTGATCGGCGGCGGCGGGATCATCGGCAACGCGCTGTGGAGGATGGCCTGCAGGTCGCCGGCGCCGCCCATGATCCGCGCCAGACCCCAGGGTAGGCTCACCAGCAGGCGCGGGCGGCCGATCTCCTTCAGCGTGATCTCCATCAGCTGACGGAACGTGTAGACCGTCGGGCCGCCGAGTTCGTAGGTGCGCCCGGCCGCGTCCGGATCGGCCAGCGCTCGCGCCGCCGCCCGTGCCACGTCGGCGACCAGCACCGGCTGCATCCGGGTCTCGCCGCCGCCCATCAGCGGCAAGACCGGGCTGAGCAGCGCCATGGCGGCGAAGCGGTTGAAGAACTGGTCGTCCGGGCCGAACACCACCGAGGGCCGCAGGATGACCGCGCTCGGGATCACGGCGCGCACCGCGGCCTCGCCCTCGGCCTTGGTGCGGGCGTAGGCGGACGCCGAGCCGGCGTCCGCGCCGATCGCCGAGACCAGTACGAACTTCTCGACACCGAGCCGCGCCGCCGCCTCGGCTGCGACGCGCGGACCCTCGGCCTGCACGGCCTCGAACGTCTGCCGGCCGCTCTCGAACAGCACACCGACCGCGTAGACGGCCGCTTCCGCGCCTTCGAGCGCCCGCTCCACCGTCTCCGGGACGCGGACATTGGCCTGCACGATCTCGATCTGGCCGACGTCGCCCAACAGCCGCAGCCGATAGGCCCGCCAGGGCTTGCGCACCGCGACCCGGATGCGCCAGCCCTGCCGGGCCAGCGCGCGCACGATCTGGCCGCCGACAAACCCCGAGCCGCCGAAGATGGTCACCAGGCCGCGCATGCCGATTCGTCAGGCCTCTCGCCGGGAAAAACGTCGGCCCTGCGATAGTCGAGCCCACCGGCGCACGCAACACGGGGCGAATGGGAACGCGTGCGGACCACCGCACATTGATGTATTGTAATCCGAAAGGAGGCCGCCATGGCCGTTCAAGCAGGCGGGGGTCGACGGAGACTCGACGTTCTGGTCGGGACCGGCGTCGTGATGGCTGTTTTGATGGGCCTGGTGGCGCTCGGCCAGGGCCACATGGGCCATACCCGCACGATGAACTACAACCTGACCGCCCCGCGCCTGTCATCGCCGCGCGCGCCGGCCTGGATGCAGGATCGGCGAGACTAGAGCGCGCCGCCGAGCCGCCGGGCGGTCGCGGCCAGCGCCGCCAGCAGCGCGGCCAGCCCCAGCAGCGCGACCATGAGGCTGGAGAGATCGGCGACCAGGCCGATCGCCGCCGGCCCGGCCAGCAGCCCGGCATAGCCGACCACCGAGACCGCCGGCACCGCCTGGCTTTCCGGCATGACCGTCTGCCTTCCCAAGGCCGAATAGAGCACCGGCACGACATTGGAACACCCCGCGCCGACCAGACCGTAGCCGGCCACCGGCAAGATCCACCCCGGCGCCAGGGCCGCGAGGCCGAGGCCGGCTGCGGCGACCAGGGTCCCGATCACGACGGTGCGCACGCGCCCGACCCGGCCCACCAGCGAATCACCCGCCAGCCGGCCCACGGTCATGGCGGCGGCGAAGGCGACGTAGCCGAGGCCGGCCTGGGCGGCGGAGGCGTTGCGCGTCGTCCTCAGCAGCACCGCGCTCCAGTCCAGCGCCGAGCCTTCGGTGAGGAAGACGACGAAACAGAAGGCCGCGATCATGAGCACGATGCCTCGCGGCAGGGCGAAGTGGGCGCCGTGCGGCTCGTCCGCCCGCGCCAGAAGTCCCGGCCAAGCCGCCGCCGCCGCGATCAAAAGACCGGCGGCGACGCCCGACGCCGCTGCGAGCGGCGACGCCCCCGCCGCCAGCAGGGCGCTGAGGCCGCCGGCGCCGGCGATGCCGCCCAGGCTGTAGAGCGCGTGGAAGCCCGACATCAGCGGCCGGCCGCTGCCGCGCTCGACGACGATCGCCTGCATGTTGATCACGCAATCGATCGACCCGACGCCGATCCCGAACCCGAACAGCGCCGCGGCGAGGCCGGGCGCGCTGGAAACGACCGCCAGCAGCGGAAACACCAGCAGCATGACCCCCGCCGCCACCGTCAGCACCCAGCGATGACCGAGGCGCGCGGCGAGGGCGCCCGCCAGCGGCATGGCCAGGATCGAGCCCAGGCCGACGCACAGCAGCAGCAGGCCAAGCTCGCCGTCGCCGGCGCCCAGCCGCGCCTTGGCGAACGGGATCAGCGGCGCCCAGGCCCCGGACGCGAAGCCGATGGCGAAGAACGTGATCCGCGTCGCGATCTGCTCGCGGCGGCCGCTGATCGGCGGCGGAAGGGCCCGGCTCAAGTCCATGCGGCCCCTTAGACCACCGCTCGTGGCGCGACGCAGCGCCGCCGTCGTCACAATTGACGCGCCAAGGGCGGCGCCCTATGCGTCCCGGCCTCGCGCCGTCCGGCGCGCCCAGGTGGCGGAATTGGTAGACGCGCTGGCTTCAGGTGCCAGTGGTGTAACAGCCGTGGAGGTTCGAGTCCTCTCCTGGGCACCAGCCTTCGCGCATCGCGCTTTAGGCTCGGCACGCCAGCCTTCGGGCGCTACCTTTGGCGGGCCGCACGATTTGGGGGCGATGAGGAGCCTGCGCCAGCCTTGACCAATCATCTGCATGAGGGCGATCTGCCCGACGGCGCCCTGGCCGGCGCGACCTCGGTGGCGGTCGATTCGGAGACCATGGGCCTGATCCTGGGCCGCGATCCGCTCTGCGTGGTGCAGCTCAGCGCCGGCGACGGCGACGCCCACGTGGTGCGCCTGAGCCGCCCGGACTACGACGCGCCCAACCTGAAGCGGCTGCTCACCGACCCGGCGGTGGTGAAGATCTTCCACTTCGGCCGCTTCGACATCGCCATGTTCCTGCTCCACCTGGGGGTGGTCACGGCGCCGGTCTACTGCACCAAGATCGCCTCCAAGCTGGTGCGCACCTACACCGACCGCCACGGCCTGAAGGACCTGACCCGCGAGTTGCTCGGGATCGACATGTCCAAGGCGCAGCAAAGTTCGGACTGGGGCGCGCCGAAGTTGACGCCGGAACAGGTGGCCTATGCGGCCTCGGATGTGACCTCGCTGCACGCCCTGCGCAACAAATTGGATGTCATGTTGCAGCGGGAAGGCCGGTCGGGCCTTGCGCAGGCCTGCTTCGACTTCCTACCTCATCGGGCGGCGCTCGACGTCGCCGGCTGGCCGGACATCGATATCTTCGCCCATAGCTGAAGGCGCGCCTTGACCTTTTCCCCGCTCACCGGCGTCCGTTCGAGCTCGGTCAACGCCGACATCCGGCGCCGCGCGCGGGCCCACAGCCGGCTGGTGGCGGCGCTGCGCTGGTTGCTCCCAACGCTGATCCTGGCCATGCTCGGCCTTCTTGGCGCCTTCGTCGTCGGTCAGGCTTTGCGCGCCGCCGCCGCCCGGCCGAAGGAGCTGCCGACCCAGATCCGCATGATCAGCCCTCACTTTCTCGGCCGCGACGACCAGGGGCGGGCGTTCAACCTTGCCGCGCGCCTGGCCGTGCGCGATGATTCGGACATGCAGCGGGTGCACCTGACCAAGCCGGTGATGGTGCTCGACGTCGATAGTCCGCATCCCAAGACGCTCACGTCCGATTTCGGCGTCTACGACGAGGACACGCGGATGCTGCGGCTGGACGGCCACGTGCGGGTCGACGATTCGACCAACTCCACCGCGGCCACCAGCGAGGCCCTGGTCGACACCCGCGCCGGCACGGTGACGGGCGTTCACGCGGTCTCCGGCGCCGGCCCGATGGGCCAGATCCAAGCCGGCAGCTATACGGCGACGCAGAACAGCCAGACGGTCGTCATGCACGGCGGCGTTCACGCCGTGCTCAAAGGTCATTAGAAGATGCGTTGGGCCGACGCGGCGTGGAGTGAAAGTCCGATGCGGGCATGGCGGGCGGCGATGTTGGGCATGGCGCTGGGCGCGACGGGCTTGCCGCTGGCCGCCGCGGCGCAGGTCGCCAGCGGACCCAGCAGCACCTCGAACGGCCCGATGGACATCTCCGCCGACAACGGCACCTTCGACAACGCCACCTGTGTCTCGACCTGGAGCGGCGCGGCCGAGGTGCTGCAGGGCACCGCGCGGCTGCGCGCCGCCACCATCAAGGCCTACTTCAAGAAGAAGCCGGCCGCGGCCGGCGCGCCGCCGCCCTCGAGCAGCGACACCTCGGCGCTCGGCATGCCCGGCGGCGGCCAGTCCAACTGCGGCGCGACCGAGCGCATCGAGGCGGACGGCGACGTCTTCTACGTCACCCCTGAGCAGGTGGCGCGCGGCGATCACGCGGTCTATTCGGCCGATGGGGCCCAGATCGTGATGACCGGCGACGTCATCGTCGTGCAGGGCAAGAACGTCATCCACGGCGACCGGCTGGTGATCCAGACCGCCACGCACCAGGCGCAGATGGAATCGAACGCCCACGGACGCGGCGTCCCGAACCGGGTGCGCGCCGTGCTCTTCCAGACCGGGGGCGGCATCGCCGCGCCCGCGCCAGCAACCCATTGATCGGAGCCGGGATGGCGGCTGACACGGCGCCCATCGGTCGAACCCTCGGAGGCGAAGTCCCGCCGCGCCGCGCGCCCGAGCGCGCCCGGCCGCTCGCCCACGCCGAGCATGTCGCGACGCCGGGCGAGAACCTGTCGGGGCTGGTGGTCGACAAGGTCGGCAAGTCGTTCGGCGGCCGTCAGGTGGTGCGCGATGTGAGCCTGACGCTGCGGCGCGGCCAGGTGGCCGGCCTGCTCGGCCCCAACGGCGCCGGCAAGACCACCTGCTTCTACATGATCACCGGCCTGATCGCGGCCGACTACGGCTCGATCTACCTCGACGGCGAGGACATCACCGCCCTGCCGATGTACCAGCGCGCCCGCGCCGGCCTGGGCTATCTGCCGCAGGAGACCTCGATCTTCCGCGGCATGACGGTGGAGCAGAACGTGCTGGCCGTGGTCGAGCTGCGCGAGCGCAACCGCCGCAAGGCGCGCGAGATCGCCGCCGCCCTGCTGGAAGAGCTGCACATCGCCCATCTGCGCGGCGCCCCGGCGGTCTCGCTCTCCGGCGGCGAGCGGCGGCGGGTGGAAATCGCCCGCGCGCTGGCCAGCGACCCGGCCTTCATGCTGCTGGACGAACCGTTCGCCGGCATCGATCCGCTGGCCATCGCCGACATCCGCGACGTGATCGCCTATCTGAAGGGCCGCGGCATCGGCATCCTGATCACCGACCACAATGTGCGCGAGACGCTGGAGATCATCGACACCGCCTCGATCATCCACGCCGGCCAGGTGTTGTTCGAAGGCGCGCCCAAGGACATCCTCAACGATCCGGAAGTCCGCCGCGTCTACCTCGGCGACAGGTTCGACTGATCGGGCCGGGACCTACCGCCCCTTCGCCTTCCACGCCGTCCCTTCGGCGCCGACGATGTCGACCAGGTTGCCCATGAACAGGTTGGCGTCGATCAGGTGCAGGCCCCAGTCCTTCTGCACCACGTTCCCGACCACGATGTCGCCCGGAATGTCGCTGGTGCGGGGGCTGGATGGATCGGCGTTGAGGTGGATCGAGAGGTAGTGAAACAGGCCGGTGTGAACGCACGTCGCGGTGATCAGTCCCGGCGTCGAGACGAAGGGCGTGGTGATCGCGGCGCCTTTCAGCCAGGGGAAGGCGCCCACCGGCTGGCCGGAGAGCAGGGCGCCGAAATAGCTCTTCGCCGGACCTGAGCCGCCGTCGAGCTCAGCTGGATTGACGCAGGCCGCCTCCATGCCCGGCGCGGCGGCGCGCGGCCGGCCGAAAAAGGAGTTGTCCGGCGGCGGGCTGGTCTCGCGGAACGAGGAATAGGCGATGGCGCAGCCGAGCTGGCCGGGCGCGTGGCAGAGCGGCACGGACTTGAAATCGCCGCCGACGTCCGAGCCGTCCGGCACGACCAGCACCGTGCCCATCAAGATCGCCGACGCCAGCCGGGCCTGCGCCGGCTTGCCGTCAATCTCGTTCTTGATCAGCTGGGTCAGCACGCCGGAACCCTGCGAGTGGCCGACCAGCACGACGCCGCGGCCGTGGTTCTCGTGGGCGAGATAGTAGTTCCAGGCGTCCTTGACGTCGTCATAGCCGACCTGCGGGCGCGGCGGCGGCGTGGTTCCGGGGGCCGGCGGATGCATCATCGCCGCGAACAGCGCGGCCAGGGTGTACTGGCGGTACATCGGCGCATAGAGCCGGCAGTGGGCCCGCAAGCGCGCGGCCTGCTGGATGACCACATTGGTCTCCTCCGGCTTCACGGTCATGTCGCTGACCATGCCGGGATCGCGTGAGACGGTGGGGTAGACGTAGAAGCAGTCGATCGGGGCGTTCGGGTCGGCGTGGAACGCCTCGGTCGAGACGGTCCCGTCGGCCTTGATCACGGTCGTGGTCAGGTCGCTGGCGCAGGCGTCGTCGCGGCCCGGCCAGCAGAGCCAGTTGGTCTTGTCGCCGTAGTCGTTGGGCGGATAGGCGGGCGGTGCGGCGGGCTGGGCCGGCGCCTGGCCGGCCACGAGCAAAGCACCACCGAGCGCCGCAGCGGCGAGAAATTTCCTGAACATGTCCACCCCATCAAGACTTTATGAGCCCGATGGGGAGAGACTATCCCCCTCCGACCCCGCAAGGCGAGCCCGGCGAGGTGAGAAGCTACTGCCCGCTCGGTGGGCCGCGCATCAGCTGCACGTCGACGCCGCTGGAACGATGGGAGACGAACAGGCTGTTGCTCCAGCGGTTGAACGGGACCAGCACCTGGCCGCCGCCGTCGGTGAGCGCCATGCCGCCAGCGGTCGGCTGCCAGCCGGTGACGCCGGCCGGCAGGGTGTCGCCGCAGCCCTGGCCGGGCGTCGCGCCGTGGTCGGCGGTGAGCCGGATCATGCAGATGGCGTGGCCGCCGTTCTCGACGGTCCAGCCGCCGGCGGCTTCGGCGGGCGAGAGCGGCACGCCGGCTTCGTGGTCCGGCGCTTGGGCGGCGGCGGCGCCAGCGAGCGCGACCAAGGCGCCGGCGAGCGTGAGGGTGAGATGGGTCTTCATGGAGGGTCGGCCTTGGCTGTTGTTGGTTGCAGAACGTCTCGCCGCGGCGCCGGTTGCGATGCGGCGCCCTCGCGTCTCGCGCCCGCCCCGCATTTCCGATAAGGCCCCGCCATGATCTGGCTTTGGATCGCCGCGGCGCTGGTGTCGGCGGGACTGGCGGCGCTGATCGTGCAGCGCGCCGCCCACGCCGCCCGCCGTCTCGGCGCCGACAATCCCGCCCTCGCGGTCTATCGCCGCCAGATGGCCGAGCTCGACGAGCTCGCCGACCGCGGCCTGCTGGCCGAGGGCGAGCGGCGCAGCGTGCGCGCCGAGACCGGCCGCCGGCTGCTGGCCGCCGCCGGCCGCGCCGAGCCCGAACTCAGATCGTCAGGTCCCGGGCTGATCCTCGCCGCCGCGGCCGCCGCGCCGCTGATGGCGGCGGGCGTCTATCTCGGCCTTGGCGCCCCCGATTTTCCCGATCAGCCCTTCGCCCATCGCCTCGCCGACTGGCGCTCGGCCGACCCGGCGACGCTGACGCCGCCGCAGATGGCCGCGGTGCTGCGCGCCGTCGCCGCCGAGCGGCCGGGCGACCCCGAGCCGCTGCACAATCTGGCGATCGCCGAGTTCCAGTCGGGCCAGCCGCTGGAAGCGACCCAGGCGCTGCAGCGCGCCATCGCCCTGGCGCCACGCCGCGCCGACCTGTGGGAGCTGCTGGGCGCGAGCGAGGTGGCGCAGTCGAACGGCGACGTCGGCCCGGACGCCCTGGCCGCGTTCGGCCGCGCGCTGTCGCTGAATCCCAAGGCGCCGATGCCCCGCTACTTCCTGGCGCGGGCGAAGATCGAAGCCGGCGACGTCACCGGCGGCCTTGCCGACCTGCGCGCGGCGCAAGCGCTGCTGCCGGCCGGCGACCCGCGCCGCGGGATGCTGGACCAGCAGATCGCCCAGCTCTCCGGCGCGGCGCCACCGGCGGCGAGCACGGCCGCGCCGCCGACGCCCGCGGTGGGCGGCCCGCAGATCCAGGCGATGGTCGATGGCCTGGCGGCGCGGCTGAAGGCCAGTCCCGACGATCCCGCTGGCTGGGTCCGGCTGGTGCGCGCCTATTCGGTGCTGGGCGAAGCGGATCGCCGCGACGCCGCCCTCGCCGACGCCCGCCGCCGCTACGCCGGCCATGCCGACATCCTGGCCGCGCTGGACAGCGCGACGCGGCCGCCGACCGCCCCCTCCCCGTCCGGGCCGGCGGCGCGGTAGAATAGAATCACGATGTCATTGCTCCCCAAATCGCGCACCGCCCGACGCCGGCTGATGACCGTGGCGGTCGCCGCGCCGGTGCTGGCGCTGTCGGTCGGCGTCGCGCTCTATGCGATGCGCGGCTCGATCTCGTTCTTCTACACCCCGTCTCAGGCCGAGGCCGCGCATGTGCCGCCCGGCCGGACGATCCAACTCGGCGGGCTGGTGAAGGCGGGCAGCGTGGTGAAGAAGGCCGACGGCGAGATCGATTTCGTGGTCGCTGACCGCAGCGCCGCTTCGCCGGTGACCTACAAGGGCGAGCTGCCGGACCTGTTCCGCGAGGGCCAGGGCGTCGTCGCCAACGGCGCCTATGACGCGGCCGGCGTCTTCGTCGCCACCCAGCTGCTGGCCAAGCACGATGAGAAATACATGCCTCCGCAGCTCGCCGCCGCGCTCAAGAAAGAGGGCGAGTGGCGCGGCGCCGGCGCGACGCCGACCTACGACCAGGGCGCCGCCCGATGATCGACGAGCTTGGCCAGTTCGCCCTGGTGCTGGCGCTGATGCTCAGCCTCGCCCAGGCGGCGCTCTCGATCGCCGGCCGGTTCCGGCGCGACGCAGCCCTGGCCGGCGCCGGCGAAGGCGCGGCGCTGGCGACCTTCGTGGCCGTCGCGCTGGGCTTCGCCGCCCTGATCCACGCCTTCGTCACCTCGGACTTCTCGGTGCTGAACGTGGCGGCCAACTCGCATACGGCCAAGCCGCTGATCTACAAGATCGCCGGCGCCTGGGGCAGCCACGAGGGCTCGATGCTGCTCTGGTGCCTGATCCTGACCGGCTACGGGGCGCTGATGAGCTTCAGTCGCCGGCTGCCGTTCGGCCTCAAGGCCTCGGCGCTGGCGACGCAAGGCCTGCTGGGCGCGCTCTTCATCGGCTACATGGTGTTCGCCTCCAACCCGCTGACGCGCCTGCCCGACCTGCCGGTGCAGGGCAATTCGCTCAATCCGCTGCTGCAGGACCCGGCGCTCGCCGCCCACCCGCCGTTCCTCTATTCGGGCTACGTCGGCTTCTCGGTGGTGTTCTCGCTCTCGGTCGCCGCCTTGATCGAGCGCCGCGTCGATCCGGCCTGGGCGCGCTGGATCCGGCCCTGGGCGCTGGCGGCCTGGAGCCTGCTCACCATCGGCATCACCCTGGGCTCGTTCTGGGCCTATTACGAGCTCGGCTGGGGCGGGTGGTGGGCGTGGGATCCGGTGGAGAACGCCAGCTTCATGCCCTGGCTGATGGGCACGGCGCTGCTGCACTCGGCGGCGGTGACCGAGAAGCGCGGCGCATTGGGGAGCTGGACGGTGCTGCTCGGCATCGGCGCCTTCACCCTCTCGATGATGGGCGCTTTCCTGGTGCGCTCGGGGGTGCTGACCTCGGTGCATGCCTTCGCCATCGATCCCAAGCGCGGGATCCTGCTGCTGGAGATCCTGGGCGTGGCCGCCGGCGGCGCGCTCGGCCTCTATGCCTGGCGCGCGCCGGCCTTGCGCGACGAGGCCGCCTTCACCCCCGTCAGCCGCGAGGGCGCGCTCTTCCTCAATAACGTGCTCTTGGCCGGCGCGACCGCCGTGGTGCTGATCGGCACCCTGCTGCCGCTGATCCGCGCGGCGATCGACGGCGTTCCGATCTCGGTCGGCGCTCCCTATTTCAACCTCACCTTCACCGCCCTGGTCGCGCCGGCGCTGATCGCCCTGCCGGTCGGCCCACTGCTGGCCTGGAAGCGCGGCGACTTGCCGGGCGCGATCCGCCAGCTCTGGCTGGCCGCGCTGGTCGCGTTGCTTGCGGGGCTTGCGACGCTGGGCCTGGTGACGCCGCACAGCCTGCTCGCCGCGTCCGGGATCGCCCTGGGCGGCTGGGTGATCGGCGGGACGCTGGTCGAGGCGGCCGAGCGGGTGCGGGCGTTCCGCGCCCCCTGGCCGGAGGTCGGACGCCGGGCGCTGGGTCTGCCGCGCGGCGCCTGGGGCATGACGCTGGCGCACATCGGCATCGGCGTCTTCGCCCTCGGCGCCTCGTTCGAGACCGCCTGGCGCGCCGAGGCCGCCGCCGCCCTCAGCCCCGGCCAATCGATGCGCCTCGGCGGCTATGAGCTGCGCCTCGACAGCGTCAGCCAAGCGTTCGGGCCCAACTTCGAGGCCGAGCGGGCGCATATCCGCGTCACCGACGACGCCGGGCGGCTGGTCTGCGACGCCGAGCCCGAGCGCCGGCTCTACGCCGCCGGCGGCCAGACCGTCTCCGGCGTCGCCATCTGCCCCAGCGCGCTGGACGACGTCTATGTGGTCTCCGGCGAGGCGCGGCCGACGGCAAACGGCGGTCAGGCGTGGCTGATCCGCGGCTATTGGAACCCGTGGGTGCGCTTCATCTTCGCCGGGCCGCTGCTGATGGCGCTGGGCGGCCTCTTGTCGCTCACCGACCGGCGCCTGCGCTTCGCCGTCACCGCCCGATCCCGCGCCGCGGCGCCCGCCCCGGCGCCGGCGGAATGAGCCGGATGCGAGGCCTTCGCCGCGCGGCTCTCGCCCTGCTGGCGGTGACGGTGCTCAGCGGCGCGGCGGCGGATCCGGCCGACCGGCTCGCCGACCCGGCCAAGGAAACCCGCGCCCATGCGCTCTTTCGCGACGTGCGCTGCCTGGTCTGCCAGAGCGAGTCGATCGACGAGTCGCAGGCGCCGCTGGCCCACGACCTGCGCCAGCTGATCCGCCAGCAGGTGGCGGATGGTCGCACCGACGCCCAGATCCGCGACTTCCTGGTGAGCCGCTACGGCCAGTTCGTGCTGCTGACGCCCGAACTCTCGTGGGGCAACGCCGTGCTCTGGCTGGGGCCGCTATTGGTGATCGCCCTGGGCGCCGTCGCGCTCTGGACCCGCCGCCGGCGCACGCCGGAACCGACGGGTCTCAGTGCGCAGGAAGAAGCGGCGCTTGAAACCCTTTCGCGCGATGAAACGAATTGACACCATTACGCCGCAGATTCGCGCGATTGCCGCGCGATGACGGAAAGGTAACTTGAGGGACGTGGCGCCCTTCGGCATCCCGCCCTAAGTTAGACAGGCTTCCTGGAGCCTTTCGCCGTCCAGGACGAGGAACTCTACACATGGCAGTCAATAAGACCGCATTCGTCGTCGGCGCCCTGGCAGGCGGCAGCATCGCCGTGGCCGCCCTGGCCGGCGCCGGCATGAAGCTTCCCGTCGCCTGGGCCGGCGGCCCGCACGGCGGCCAGCTCTTCCAGGCCTCGACCGCGCCGATCTTCGAGCCGCCGCCCGGCGCGCCGCAGTCGTTCGCCGACATCTTCGAGCGCGTCTCGCCTGCGGTGGTCTCGATCCACGTCACCTCGAAGGTCGACGTCTCGGCGCTGCGCCGCCAGATCCCCGGCTTCCAGAACTTCCCGTTCGAGATCGTGCCGAAAGGCGGCGGCGACGACGACGGTCCGCCGCCGAAGCAGGAATCGTCCGGCTCGGGCTTCTTCATCTCGCCGGACGGCTACATCGTCACCAACAACCACGTCGTCGAAGGCGCCGAGGACATCAAGGTGGTGACCAAGGACGGCACCGAGCTGACCGCCACCATCGTCGGCCGCGACGAAGGCACCGACCTCGCCGTGCTGAAGGTGCAGGGCGCCAACTTCCCCTTCGTGTCCTTCGAGACCGCCGTGAAGCCGCGTGTCGGCGACTGGGTCGTCGCCGTCGGCAACCCGTTCGACCTCAACAGCACCGCGACCGCCGGCATCGTCTCGGCCTATAACCGCGACATCGGCCAGAACTTCGTCGACTTCATCCAGATCGACGCGCCGATCAACAAGGGCAACTCCGGCGGCCCGACCTTCGACGTCTACGGCCGGGTGATCGGGGTCAATTCCGAGATCTATTCGCCCAGCGGCGGCTCGGTCGGCATCGGCTTCGCCATCCCCGCCGACATCGCCAACGATGTCACCCAGCAGCTCATCGCCAAGGGCAAGATCACCCGCGGCTACATCGGCGCGACGATCGAATCGCTGTCGGGCGACCTCGCCGACTCCTGGGGCCTGGGCGGCCGCAAGGGCGCGCAGGTGATCGACGTGATCGCCGGCGGGCCGGCCCAGAAGGCCGGCCTCGCGCCGGGCGACGTGGTCGTGGCCGTGAACGGCGTGCCGGTGAAGTCCAATGTCGAGATGACCCGCGAAGTCGCCAAGTCTCAGGCCGGCGACGTGATCCACCTCGACGTCTTCCGGGACGGCAAGGAGCGCACGGTCGACGTTCGGTCGGGCATGCGGCCATCCGAGCAGCAGCTCGCCCAGAACGGCGGCCAGAACCCGGACGACCAGGACGGCGGCGCCGCGCCGACACATCCCGCCGCCGGTCCGGCGCTGCTCGGCATGCAGGTCGCCCCGCTCAACGCCGACACCCGCGGCCAGTACAACATCCCCGAGACCGTCAAGGGCGGCGTCGTCGTCCAGAGCGTCAAGGGCACGTCCGACGCCGGCGACAAGGGCCTGCAGAAGGGCGACGTGATCGTGCAGGCGGGCGATCATGAGATCGGCAGCACCGGCGATCTGGCCGCGGCCGTGGCCGACTGGAAGAAGGCCGGCCACACCTCGATCCCGATCGCGGTGCGGCGCGGCGGCCAGATGCTGGGCTTCGTGCCGATCAAGATCGACGGCTAGGCCCCGGCTCGCGGGCGAGAGAGGGGGGCGGATGCGGCTGCTGATCGTCGAGGACGACGCCGAGGCGTCGGAAGCGATGTCGCGCGGGCTCACCGAGGCCGGCCACGAGTGCGTGATCGCCGCCGACGGCGAGGCCGGCTTCACCGCCGCGCACAAGGGCCGCTTCGACGTGCTGATCGTCGACCGGATGATGCCCAAGCTCGACGGCGTCGCCATGGTCGAGATGCTTCGCAAGGAGGGTGAGCAGACCCCGGTGCTGTTCCTCTCGGCGCTGGGCGAGATCAGCCACCGCGTCGAGGGCCTGCGCGCCGGCGGCGACGACTATCTGGTCAAGCCTTACGCCTTCGCCGAGCTGATCGCCCGGGTCGAGGCGCTGGCCCGCCGCCGCGAGACCGGCTCGGTGCAGACCCTGCTCAGGGTCGGCGACCTGGAGATGGACCTGATCGGCCGCGAGGTGCGCCGGCGCGGCCAGGAGATCGACCTGCAGCCGCGCGAATTCCAGCTGCTCGAGTTCCTGATGCGCCACGCCGGCCAGTCGGTGACCCGCACCATGCTGCTGGAGCGGGTGTGGGAATACCATTTCGATCCACAGACCAACGTAATCGACGTCCACATCTCGCGGCTCCGGTCCAAGATCGACAAGGGCTTCGACCGGCCGATGCTGCAGACGGTGCGCGGAGCCGGCTACCGCCTGGAAGCCTAGGCGCGGCCAACAGCAATGCGCCTGCCGCGCCTCGTCCGCACGACGCCGTTCCAGATGACGCTGCTGTTCCTCGGCCTGTTCGCCGCGGCGGCGTTCGCCTTCCTCGCCTACATCTACATCGCCACCGCCGGCGAGGCCGCCAGGGCCGCCGACGCCGCCATCCTGCGCGAGGCCCGCTCGCTGCAGCAGGTCTACGCCCAGGGCGGCTTCAACGGCCTCAACGATGCGGTGATCGAGCGTTCGTCGAGCACCCGGCCGTTCCTCTATCTGGTGATGGACGCCAAGGGGCAGCCGGTGTCGGGCAGCATCGCCAAGTCGCCGGTGGCCAAGACGCCGGACCAGGAGACCTGGGCCAGCTTCGGCCTCACCGAGACCGACGCCGACGGATCGCGGGTGCGCCGTCCGGCGCGCGGCCTCGAGGAGCGCCTGCCCGGCGGCGAGCTGTTGTTCGTCGGCGCGGACGTCGGCGAGGCGCAGGGATATGTGGTCAAGATCGTCAACGCGCTCTGGGGCGCGGCGGCGTTGGTGATCGTGCTGGGGCTGGCCGGCGGCACCTTCGTCGCCCGCGACGTCTCCCGCAACATGAACGCCCTGATCGACGTCATCAACGCCGCGCGGATGGGCGACCTCGGCGCGCGGGCCAAGCTGCGCGGCGCCGGCGACGAACTCGACGAACTGGCCGCGGGCTTGAACGACATGTTGGAGCGGCTGCAGCGCTCCATCGCCGGCCTGCGCCACGCCGGCGACGCCATCGCCCACGATCTGCGCTCGCCGCTGACCCGGCTCAGGGCGCGGATGGAGGCGGCGTTGATCGAGACCGAGGCCGGCCGCGGCGACCCCGAGGTGGCGCTGCGCCAGGCGCTGGACGACGCCGACGGGGTGCTGCGCACCTTCGGCGCGGTGCTCGCCATCGCCCGCTTGGAGGCCGCCGCCAGCGCCCCCGACCAGGCCATGTTCGATCCGGCCGCGCTCGCCGCCGGCGTCGCCGAGCTCTACGAGCCGGTGAGCGAGGAAAAGGGCCTCGATTTCGCCGCCGAGCTGGGTGGCGACCTCGCCCTGCGCGGCAACCGCGACTTCATCGCCCAGGCGCTGGCCAACCTCCTGGACAACGCGGTGAAATATACGCCGGCGGGCGGCGCGGTAATGCTGCGGGTGCGGCGGCGCACCTCCGGCGAGATCGAACTGTCGGTCACCGACACCGGCCCCGGCGTGCCGGAGGCCGACCGCGAGCGGGTGGTCGACCGCTTCGTGCGCCTGGAGAACAGCCGCAACGCCCCCGGCGCCGGCCTCGGCCTCTCCCTCGTCGCCGCCGTCGCCCGCGCCCACGGCGGCCGCCTCGAACTCGACGAAGGCCCCGGCGCCTTCGACGGCAAGGGCCCTGGCCTCAGGGCCGCGCTGGTGCTGCCGGGGGGATAAGCTTGTGGAGAGCGGGACAGCCAGTCTAGCCCAACTGCTCCGCCCCTGCGGTCCGGTGATCGATGCCGCCGCAGCGGAGCGCGCCCGCGAGGCGATCGGGGCCGAGGCCCAGCGCGTGTGGCCGGCGCTGGCGCCGGTGTTCGCCGCCTCGCCCTACCTCGCGCGGCTGGCGACGCGGCGCCCGGCGGAGCTCGAAGCGATGCTCACCGCCGACCCCGCGGCCACGCTGGAAGCCCTGGTCGCCGAGGCCGGCGCCTGCGCGGCGCTGGACCCGGTCGAGGGCGCGGCGGCGTTGCGGCGGCTAAAGGCGCGGCTGCACCTGTTGACCGCGCTCTGCGATCTGGGCGGCGTCTGGGATCTCGATCATGTCACCGGGGCGCTCACCGCCTTCGCCGACGCCGCCGTGCGCGCCGCGCTGATCCTGGCGGCGCGCCAGTTCGAGGATCGGCTGGAGGGCCACGATCCCGCCAGTCCGCTGCCCGGCCTCTTCGTCGTCGCCCTGGGCAAGATGGGCGCCTTCGAGCTCAACTACTCCAGCGACATCGACATCTCGGTCTTCTACGAGCCCGAGGCCCTGCCGTTGAAGCCCGGCGTCGAGCCCGACGTCTTCGCCACCCGCTTCACGCAAGGACTGGCCGGCCTGCTGCAGGACCGCACCGGCGACGGCTACGTCTTCCGCGTCGACCTTCGCCTGCGCCCCGATCCTTCGTCCACCCCACCCGCCGTGCCCCTCGACCAGGCGCTGGAATACTACGAGACCGTCGGCCAGAACTGGGAGCGCGCGGCGATGATCAAGGCGCGCATCGCCGCCGGCGATATGGCGCTGGGCGCGGCCTTTCTGGAGGAGCTGCAGCCGTTCATCTGGCGCCGCCACCTCGACTTCGCCGCCATCGCCGACATCCAGTCGATCAAGCGGCAGATCCAGGAGCAGCAGCCGGATGCACGCCTCGCCGCGCCCGGCGCCGACCTGAAGCTCGGAACCGGCGGCATCCGCGAGATCGAGTTCTTCGTCCAGACCCAGCAGCTGATCCTCGGCGGCCGCCACCCGGACCTGCGCGGCCGGCGCACCCTCGACGCCCTGGCGGCGCTGGCGGAGGCGGGCCACGTCTCGCGCGCCGCCGCGGACGACCTGGCGGACGCCTACGGGACCCTGCGCGCCCTCGAGCATCGCATTCAGATGGTCGGCGACGAGCAGACCCACCGCCTGCCCGGCGGCGAGCGCGACCGGCGGCGGGTGGCCGCGCTCTACGGCGAGGGCGATCTGCGCCGCTTCGACGCCAGCGTCGTGCGCACCCTGAAGAAGGTCGGGCGCCGCTTCGGCGAGCTGTTCACCGGCGAGGAGACGCTGTCGTCCAGACACGGAAGCCTGGTGTTCACCGGCGTCGAGGACGACCCGCAGACCCTGGCGACGCTGCGCCGGATGGGGTTCGCCGAGCCGGCCAAGGTCGCCGCCACCGTGCGCGCCTGGCACCACGGCCGCATCGGCGCGACCCATACCGAGCGTGGACGCGAGCTCTTCACCCGCCTGGCCCCGCGCCTGCTCGACGCCTGCGCGGCCACCGGCGCGCCGGACCTGGCGTTCGGGCGCTTCGGCGAGTTCTTCGCCGGACTGTCGGCGGGGGTGCAGGTGCAATCGCTGTTCCTCGCCCAGCCCAATCTGATGGAACTGATCGTCCGCGCCCTGGCGATCGCCCCGGCGCTGGCGCGGGCGCTGACCCGGCGGCCGGCGACGCTCGACGCCCTGCTAGACCCCGCCTTCTTCGCCCCGCTCGCGGCGCTAGGCGAGATCCCGCCCGCGCTCTCAGGCGCAGACGGCTTCGAGATCGCGATGGATACGGCCCGCCGCCTGCGCCGCGAACGCGCCTTCCAGGTCAGCCTGCAGGTGCTGGCCGGGACCGCCAGCGCCGCCCAGGCCGGCGAGGCGTTCGCCGATCTCGCCGACGTCTGCATCGCCGGCCTCGCGGAGGCTTCGCTCGCCGAGGTGGCGCGGCAGGGCGGGGAGTTTCCCGGCGACGTGGCGGTGATCGCGCTGGGCAAATGCGGCTCGCGCGAGATGACCGTCGCCTCCGATCTCGACCTGATGACCCTCTATGCGCCGGCCACGCCCGACGCCGCTTCCGCCGGCAAGGGTTGGGCGGCGGAGACCTTCTACGGCCGCTTCACCCAGCGCCTGATCACCGCCCTGTCGTCGCCCACCGCCGAGGGCGAGCTCTACGAAGTCGACATGCAGCTTAGGCCATCCGGCACCCAGGGCCCGGTCGCGGTGAGCCTGGCGGCCTTCGACGGCTACTACGCCGGCGAGGCCGAGACCTGGGAGTACCTGGCCCTGACCCGCGCCCGGGTGGCCTGGGCGACGTCGCCGGCGTTCGCGGCCCGCGCGGCGGCGTCGATCGAGGCCAAGCTGCGGGCGCCCCGCGACGTGCGCGCCGCCGCCGCCGACGTCATCGCCATGCGCCAGCTGATGGCCCGCGAACGGCCGTCCGCCGGCTTCTGGGACTTCAAGCTGCACGAGGGCGGCCTGGTCGACATCGAGTTCGCCGCCCAGTTCCTGCAGCTCGCCCATGCGCCCGCCGGCGGCCCCTTAAGCCAGAACACCGCCGCCGCCCTGGCGGCGCTGGACGCGGCCGGCCTCGCGCCGACTGCGCCGCTGGCGGACCTCGCGGCGGCGTGGCGGCTGCAACAGGACCTCTCGCAGTTGATCAAGGTGGCGCTCACGGACGAGATCGACCCCGAGCGCGAGCCGAAGGCGCTCAGGACCCTGCTCGCCAAGGCCGCCGGGGTGCGCGACCATCGATCCTTGCGCGCCACGCTCACCGAGGCCCGCCGCGCCGCCCACCGCGCCTACCGCACCCTGCTCGCGGACGCCTGACCGCGACGGAACCGCGGCCCACGCGCGTTCAACCCCCACCATGCGCTATGGGAGTTGAGCTTGAGCGAGGCGGCCTTTGACAGATGGCGCGGCCGATCCGGACGACGAACTGGTGCGCCGCGCCGGCGAGGGCGACGCGGCGGCCGTGCAGGCGCTGGTGGCGCGCAAGCTGCGGCGCGTGCTGGCGCTGGCCGAACGGATGCTGGGCGATCCCGCGGAGGCGCAGGACGTCGCCCAGGAGACCTTCTTCAAGGTCTGGCGGTACGCCCCGCGTTGGCGACCGGGCGTGGCGCGCTTCGACACCTGGCTGCACCGGGTGGCGCTCAATCTCTGCTACGACCGCCTGCGCCGCCGCCGCGAGCGCCCCACCGCCGAGCCGCCGGACACCCCGGATCCGGGCCCGGCGCCGGATCGCGCCCTGCTGGCGGCCGACATCGGCCGGCGGGTGCGCGCGGCGCTACAGGCCCTGCCGCCGCGCCAGCGCGAGGCGATCGTGCTCTGCCACTATCAGGAGCTGGGGAATATCGAAGCCGCGGCCGTCATGGGCGTGAGCGTCGAGGCGCTGGAGAGCCTGCTGGGGCGCGGCCGCCGCACCCTGAAGGCCGCCTTGGCCGATCTGGCGGGCCCGGACTAGGCATGGATTCGCGGCCCACGCCCCCAAAATCGGTTTGGAGATCTGCATGACCGACGATCCCCTGGACCACCTCCTCGCCGCCTATGCCGCCCCCGAGCCGGGCGCGGACCTGCGGGCGCGGATCATCGCCGCCGCGCCCCGGCAACGCGCGATCGGCCGCGCCTGGCGCTGGCTCGCCGGCGCGGCGCTGGGCTTCGGCCTGGCTGGCGCGGGCGCGGCCGGCGTCGCGGCGGGGATGAGCGTGGCGCCCGCCGGCGTCGCCCACCTGCTCGGCGCGCCGGCCGCCGGGGTCGACGACATCAGCTCGCTGGCCGATCCCGCCGGCGACGCGGCGGCCGGCTGATGCGCCCCCGCTGGCTGGTCATCGCCCTCGTCGCCTCGCTGGCGCTCAATCTGTTCCTGATCGGCGCCGGCGCGGGTGTCTGGGCGCTCGCGACCGGCCTCGCCCGGCAGAACCCCGGCTCGCGGCCGGGGACGCTGTTCTGGGCGACGCAAGGCCTGCCGCAGCCGGACCGCCGGCAGATGCGGCAAATGCTGAAGGGCCTGCGCGACCAGGTGAAGCCGAACGCGACGCAGAGCCTCGCCCTGCGCGCCGCCGCCTGGGGCGCCCTGGCCGACGCCAAGCCCGACCCCGCCGCGATCAACCAGCAGCTGGCCCAGAGCCGCCAGGCCGACATCGCCGTCCGCACCCAGGTCGAGGAACAGATCGTCGACTACGCCGTGCGCCTGCCGCCCTCCGACCGCGCCATCTTCGCCGCCGGGATGAAACGCCAGCTGGCGCCGACGCCGTAAGGCCCTTCACCTCACCCCGACCGCTGTCTCACGTCAGGGGGTCACTCCAAGGCGATTCCGGGATGTTCGCGGCAGGACGTCAGAGATGCCCTGCGGTGGCGGATGCGGTCGCGTGCAGGAATGGGGTCTGGCCGGTGGGCGACGTCGCTGACACCAGCGCCGTCTTCGCCGCGTCCGACGGCGCGAAGGCCGCGGCGGCCTGGGCAAACTTGGCCACCTGCGGATCGATCAGTGTACCGCCATGGCCGTCGCTGAGCACCGGGAATGCGCCGCCGATGCTGCCGCCGATGTTGAACTTGTAGGTCTTGCCGCCATCGCTCAGCACCAGGGTCGCACCGCTCACCGTGGCGCTCGCCCCCGAGACATAGGCGATGCTCCTGAGGTCGATATCCTCTCCCGCGCCGCTGAAGTCGTAGATCGTGTTGGCGAAGGTTCCGCCCGCCGCGGGTGCGTCCGCCGCATCGATTTGCAGCACCGCGGAGCCGGTCGTTGGCTCGACGAACTCGACGTAGCCGGCGCCGAGCGCGCCGACGGTCGCCAGCTCGATCGTGCCGCCGCTGATCACCGCCTTGCCGTTGAACCCCGCGTCGGCGCCGCTGAGCACCAAGTCGCCGCCGCCGGTCTCGACGACCGTGCCCGATCCCCTCAAGGTCCCGGCCAGCGTGCGGGCGCCTGAGATCAGCACTTCGCCGTCGTTGATGAGTTCGCCACCCGAAAGCAGGCTGAGCCCGCTCACCGTCCCGCCGGCGTAGATCGTCTCGGTGCCGCCGTTCGAGACGGTGGCTCCAACGGCGCCGCCGCCCGAGTAGATGTAGTCCAGGCCGCCGCTCTGCACCTTGGTTGCGCTGGCGACGCCTCCCGATGAGATCAGCTCCTTGCCGCCACTGTTCACCACAGTCGCGGTGGTCGTCCCCGAGGCGAACACATAGTCGACCCCGTCGCTGGAAACCGTCGCGCCGACAGCGCTGCCGCCCGCGTAGACGGCCACCTTGCCGCCGCTCAAGATCGATGCCGTCGATGCGACGCCGCCCGAGGAGACAACCTCTTCACCACCGAGGCTGATCACTGTGCCGATCGCCGAGCCGGTCGAAAACACCGTCTGCGCGCCGCCGTTGCTCAGAGTCGTCGCCGACGCGTGGCCGCCCGAGTAGACGTATTGCCTGCCTCCCACCACCACGGTGGTCCGGCTCGCAAACCCGCCCGACGAGACGAACTGGTAGCCGCCGGAGCTCACCGTCGTCCCCGTGGTCGTCCCCGAGGCAAGCACGTACTCGGCCCCGCCGCCGGAGACGGTCGCGCCGACGGCCTTGCCGTCCGAATAGATGACCTCCTTGCCGCCACCCAGGATCGTGGTCGCCGACGCGACACCGCCCGAGGAGACGATTTCTTCGCCGCCGGTGCTGATCACGGTTCGGATGGCCGAACCGGCCTCCAGCACAGTCTCCACCCCGCCGCTGCTCACGGTCGTCACCGACGTATCGCCGCCCGAGGAGACGTATTGCCTGCCGACGCTCAGCAGCGTCGTTCCGCTCGCGACGCCGCCCGACGAGACGAGCTGGTAACCGCCGGCGCTCACCACTGTCCCCGTGGTCGTCCCCAGGGCCAGCACATAGTCGTCGCCGCCGCTCGAGACCGTCGCGCTGACGGCGCTGCCGTCCGAGGAGACGTACTGCCTGCCGCCGCTCAGCATCGTGGTCCCGGTCGCAACGCCGCCCGACGAGACGAGCTGGTAACCGCCGGCGCGCACTATGGTGTCAAGGGTCGTCCCCGACGCGAGGACATATTCGACCCCGCCGCTGGACACCGTCGCGACGACGGCGGCGGCGCCCGACGAGACAACATCCTTGCCTCCGCTGGAGATCGTGGTCGCCCACGTTGCGCCGCCCGCGAAAACAACTTGCTCACCGCCGCTGCTCACCGTCGTGAACGATGCATTCCCGCCCGACGAGATGTATTGCTTGCCGTCGCTGAGCACCGTCGTGTCGCTTGCAACGCCGCCCGACGAGATGACCTCCTTGCCGCCGCCCAGAACCGTCGTCGCAATCGCCAGTCCGCGCGCGTAAACGGTGTCCAAGCCGCCGCTGCCGACCGCCACGCCGTTCGCCGTGCCGTAGATGGCGTTGGCGCCTATCAGCTCGCCGGGTCCACTCAGCATCCCGCCAGCCGACACCGTCAGGGCGTCGCCGGTCCCGCCTGAGTTCAGGTATTCCGTCCCGCCGCTGAGAACAGTGCTCGATGTGACTTGGCCGCCGGAGGACACATATTCCGACGCCTCGCTGCCCACCATCGTACTCGTGGCCGAGCCGTTAACCGTATCAGAGGCTCCCACCGTCAGAAGCGTGCCAGTGGCGCTGGCGCCTGACTCCACCCGGAGAATAGTAAAATCGCCGGTGACGGTTACATTGCTGGCGACGCCGCCGGAGAGCAGATCGAGTGCGGCGTAGGGGCCGCTCACCGTCACGCCGCTCATCGTGCCGGCGACGATGCTGTCACCGACCACCGCGCCCGGTCCGTAAAGAAATCCGCCAGCCGACACCGTCAGCGCGTCGCCGGTCCCGCCTGACGCCAGATTCTCCGTCCCGCTGCTGAGGACAGTGGTCGATGCGGCTTCGCCGCCAGAGGACACATATTCCGACGCACCGCTGCTTACCGTCGTGCTTGAGACTGAGCCGTAAACGACGTCAGCGCCGCTTGCCGTCAGAAGCGTGCCAGTGGCGCTGGCGCCCGACGCCACCAGGAGAATGCCAAAATCGTTGGTGACGGTTACATTGCTGGCGACGCCCCCAGCGAGCACATCGAGTTCGTCGAGGAGACCGCTCACCGGCACGCCGCTCACCGTCACGCCGATGACCGTACCGGCGACGATGGTCTCACCGATCAGCACGCCGGCCCCGCCGAGCGTCCCGCCAGCCGACACCGTCAGCGCGTCGCCGATCGCGCCCGACGCCAGACCCGCGCTCCCGCCGAAGAGGACCGTCGTCAAACTGGCTTCGCCGCCGGAGTAGACGTTCTCCACGCCGCCGTTGAGGACCGTGGTCGCGACGGCTTCGCCGCCGGACAGGACGTATTCCGTCGCATCGAAGCCGACCGACGTACTCGTGGTTGAGCCGTTGAGTTCCTCATAGCCGGACGTACTCAAGACCGTGCTGGTGGCGCTCGCGCCGGAATCCACCTGGAAGTAGCCGCTGGTGAAGGTCACGTCGCTGGAGACGCCGCCTGACCGCAGTTCGAGTTGCGCGGACACAAAGGAATCTAGGATACTGTATCCACTTACCGTTACGCCACGGACCATACCGGCGACGATGCTATCGTTTGTCAGCACGCCGGGACCGTCCAGAAAGCCTCCGGCTGAGACCGTCAGATCAACCCCGGTCGCGCCCACGTCCAAAACCGCCGTGCCGCCGCTGAGGACGACGGTGTCATCCGCCTCGCCGCCGCTCGAGACGATCTGCTCGGTCGTGGACTTGACGGTCGTGCCGTTGGCGCCGCCGCCGCTCAAGACGTACTGATAGCCAAATCCGCTCAGGGTGGCGCTGACCGCCGAGCCGCCGCTTTCAATGTATTGATTGGCGGGGCCGCCCGAGACGAAGTCGCCGGAAGCCAGGCCATAGACGTACTGGGCGCCGTCGACGAGGCTCTCATCGCTTAGGCCGCCAGCCTCGATGGTCTGGGTTGCGCCCGCCGAAACAACGTCGATCTCGGCCTCGCCGAAGACGACTTCGGTCCCACCGCTCTCGATCGTGTTGAGCAGGCTTAGGCCGCCGGAGACAACGCTGTAGGTCCCCCCCGAAAGCACGCTGTTGTAGTAGCCGGAGCCCGACACCGTCGCCGAACCGCCGCTGAGGATGGTGCTGGACTCGACCAGGCCGCCGGAGAGCACGACGAGCGGGTCGCCGCTCGAGATGGTCAGGCCGCTGCTGGTGTGACCGGAGGAGACGGTGATGGTCATCGGTCAGTCCCTCGCGCGCCGGCGCTACCGCCAGGCGAGCAAAGCGAGGTCCGTCAAAAATCTCCTCAAAATGGCGATCAAAATATCTCAAATGGGTCTCAGCCTGGCGTCGCGACCGCCGGTGCGACGGGCGCCGACGCGACGCGCGGCTTCCGGCTTGCGGGGCGTCTTATGTCGACCGCACACTGGAGCTATGAGTAGGGACTAACAGGGGGTGAGGCGGGCCGATCTGGTCGCGCGTCGGCCCCAAGGGTGCGCTGGGCGATGGACGTCTCGGTTCGCGAGGGCAAGCGCTACGAGTTCGGCGCGTTCGTGCTCGATCCCCTGCGGCGGGTCGTGACCCGCCATGGGACGGTGGTCGCGCTGACCCCCACCCTGTTCGACACGCTCCTCTATCTGATCGAGCATCCCAGCCGGGCGGTGTCCAAGGAGGAGCTTCTTGACGCCATCTGGCCCAGGAAGACCGTGAACGAAGCCAACATCAGCCAGACGATCTTCACGTTGCGGCGGGCGCTCGCTGGGGCGGGCGAAGCCGAGCCGATGATCGTGACGGCGCCCGGCGTCGGCTACCGCTTTGCCTGTCCCGTGCAGGTGGTTCGGGGCGGCGAGGCCGGCGCACCGCGAGATACCGCCATCGCACGGATCGCCGCCGCGCGCCGGTTCTGGCAAACGCCGCGGGCGTGGGCGATCGCAGGGCTCGTCGCCGTTGCGGCGATCGCGCTCGTCGCGGTCTTTGCGCAATTCTGGCCACGGCCCACTCTCGTCAGCCCGTCCTCGCCGACCCTGGTGGTCATGGGCGCGTTCCAGAATCTCACGCCAGATCCGCAGCTCGACCGGACCTTCAAGGTCGCAACCCAGATCGACCTGATGCAGTCGCCCTTCTTCCAGGTGCTGCCGGACGAGAAGGTTCAGGACACACTGGCGCTGATGACGCGGCCGAGGGACGCCGCGCTCACCCCCGCGCTGGCCCGAGAGGTCTGTGCGCGGAACAATGGAACCGCGGCGATCGACGGCGTGGTGGCCCAGGTGGGGTCGCGCTACCTGCTCACCTTGACCGCCACGGATTGCCCGGGCGGCGGGATCGTCGCCGCCGAGAAGATCGAGGTCGCCGAACGGGACGGCCTGCTGCCGGCGTTCGACCGGCTGGTCGGGCGGATGCGAAGCCGGCTCGGGGAATCGGCCGAATCGCTGCGCCGTTTTGGCTTCCCGTTGCTGCAGCGGCGGACCGCCTCGCTCGCGGCGCTGGAGGCCTACTCGCAGGCCGTGGACGACGCGCAGCACGGCCGGCGCATCGACGCGATCGCGCTCTTCAAGCAGGCCATCGCGCTCGATCCGAGTTTTGCGTCCGCCTACAGCGACCTGTCGGTCATCTACCACAACCTCCACGAGAACGATCTTTCCGCGGCCATGATCACCAAGGCCTACGGGGTGCGCGACACACTGGGCGAGCGGGAGCAATTCTATGTGCAGGCCCGCTACAACGGCTTCGTGACCGGAGACCTTCCGGAAGAGTTGCGCATCTATGCTTCCTGGACGCAGATCTACCCGAACGACGGGCCCGCCTGGGCCAATCTCTCGAACACGGAGAACTGGGTCGGGCGATATCCCGAAGCGATCGCCGCGGGGCGCCGCGCGCTCGCCCTGGAGCCGGATGTGGAGACGAGCTACGTCGTCCTGGCGCGAGCCCTGACGCACGCCGGCCGACTGGACGAGGCGCGGGCGGTCTGCGCCCAGGCCGCGGCGCGCGGCGTCGATGGCGACGATCTGCACAGCCTGCTCTTCCAGATCGCCGCCGCCCGCGGCGACGCGGCGGGCGAGGCGCGGCAGCTCGCCTGGGCGCAAGGCAAGCCGGGCGAGCGCACCCTGCTCATCGACGCGGGCCAAGCGGCCTTCGGCGGCGGCGAGGTCGCGCGCGCCGAGACGCTGTTCGCCCGCGCTCTGGACCTGGGCAAGCCCTTCGGCCTGGGCGACATCTTCGCCGCGCCGAACGCGAGATTGCTCGAGGACCTGGGCCGCCATGACCTGGCCCTGCAGTCCCTCGCCCGCGTCCCGGCGGGATTCGACTCGCCGGACTATCGGTTCGCCCTGGCCGAGATCGGCGACGTCGCGCGCGCGGACGCCCTGCTGAACGCCGATATCAAGAAAGCGCCGACGGACACGCTGCTCACGCAGGTGTTCGCTTCCGAACAGCGGGCCGCCGAGGCGTTGCGGCGCGGCCAGCCCCAGGCCGCCATCGCGGCGCTGGAGCCGGCGAGGCCGTACGAGATGCGCACCTTCGACATCCCGTACCTCCGCGGCGAGGCCTATCTCGCGGCTCAAGACGGCGCGCGCGCGGCCGTCGAGTTCCGCAAGGTCCTGGGCAACCCGGGCGTCGAGGCGGTCTCGTCCCACTACGCCCTGTCGCAGCTGGGCTTGGCGCGCGCGCTGCGACTGCGGCACGACCTTGCGGGAAGCCGGTCCGCCTACGAGCAGTTCTTCCGCGATTGGCGCGGCGCGGACCCGGGCATGCCCCTGCTGAGCACCGCCAGGCGCGAGTATGCCGGCCTGCGGAATTAGCGCGGCCGCCGCGCGGGGCGAACTTCACCGCGTTGGACAGCAGGTTGAGCAGCCCCTGCTTCAGCGCCCGATGGTCGCCCTCCGCCTCGGGCGGCGGTCATTCGCTTCACTTTGCCTTCCGGGGCGCCCGCGTGCATGATCCGCGCATGGTCCGCGACTCCAAATCTGTCGCCCAGATAGTCTGCCACCGCCGGAGATGAGCCTGAGGCAATGAGCATCGTCGAGCCCGGGAAGACGCCGCTGTCGCCGAAGGTGGTGCGCTGGACCGTCTACGGCCTGGCGAGCGTCGGCGGGCTGGCGGTGGTTGCGTCGGGCATGTTCCCCAGCCCGCCCTTCACCGCGCTGGCCATCGCGGTGTCGATCGCGCCGCTGGCGATCATCCTCTGGGCGCCGGACGCCTTCGTCATCATGACCCGGCCCCGGCGAGGCGGGGCGCCGAGGCCCGGTCTCAACCCCGTGGCCGGCATCCCGGCCGCGGCGCTGTTCTTCCGCGCGGTGGGGATGGACCTGATCGATTTCACACCCAGCTGGATCGCCGCCGGGGCTTGCGCCGCGGCCCTCGCCGCGGCGGCTCTGCTGCGCCGACCGATCCGGACGCCGCGCCAACTCCTGATCTACATGAGCCTGTTCGGCCTCCTGCTGGGCTACGGCGCGGCGACCCAGGCAGACGTGAGGTTCGACGCCAGCCCCGGCGACGCCTACCAGGCGACGGTGATGGACACGCGGGAATCTCACGGCCGCACCACGACCTACACCGTGGAACTGTCGCCGTGGGGGCCGATCACCGGCTCGAAATGGCAGGACGTGCCGCACTCGATCTATCAAGCCGTCGCCCAAGGCGACTCGCTGTGCCTGCGGCTGCATCCGGGCGCGCTGCGCGAGCGCTGGTTCACGATCGACCTCTGCCCGCCCCCCACGGCGCCGGCGGCGAAGCCGTAGGGATCGCACCCCGACCTCCTGCTCATTCCAGAGGGGTAACGCTAGGTCACTCCACCGTAAATTTCCGTTATTAACGGTCCCCCGCCCCTGGGGTGACCCCC